>Ga0308157_10001622_pt1 | contig 43914 bp, 39 predicted proteins | sample PhyBR1_FD_201035 | JGI IMG/M metagenome (GOLD analysis project Ga0308157, IMG submission 201035) | Phyllosphere microbial communities from UC Gill Tract Community Farm, Albany, California, United States - DLSLB.R1 | ecosystem: Host-associated > Plants > Phyllosphere > Unclassified | place: USA... | reverse complement strand
TGGCTGAAAGCTGAATTAAGTCAGACTTCAAGTTACAAGCGCGTATGGCAAGAGCAGTAATCATTGCAATTTTTGACTAGGCGCGTAATAAAAAAACTGGCAAACTTGTCGCTATTAAATCTTATAAGGAATGACTTAATTTGCTTTTGCTGGGTTTTATAACGATTGCTTACGCCCTTATAAGATGATAACACCGCAAAAAGCGATTAAAGCAAAGTGTATGTTGGCTTTGCAAGTTTAAGAGGAAGAATAATGAATCATTTAAATACTAAATCTCGTATCAAACAAAAAATAATGACCAGCGCTTTAACGGGCGCAATCGTGATGAGCATGGGCGCGGCTGTCCCCATGATGGCAATCAGCCAAAGTGCGAATGCCGCAGCTGCCGATAATTTAACCGCGGCTAAACGCTTAAATACGTTACTTGCCAATACCAAAAGCATGAGCGCCAACTTTACTCAAACGACCAAAGGCGCAAAAAGCGGCACGTTTAAAGGCTCCATGAGCGTTCAGCGACCAAACAATTTTCGCTGGGAAACCAAATCACCTTCAGAGCAGCTGATCGTTGCCAACGGCAATACGCTTTGGGTTTATGACAAAGATTTAGAGCAAGCGACCAAGCAAAGCGTGGACAATCAAGTAGGCAACACGCCTGCGCTTTTATTGTCAGGGGATCCAAGTAAGATCGACCAAAACTTTAAAATCACTCAGCCGTATAGCACCAAAAACTATTATGTGCTGTATCCAAAGTCCGCAAACGCCAACTTTAAAAACCTGTCAATCAGCTTTAATGGCGGCAAACCAGTGATGATGGTACTTAACGACTCCCTTGGGCAAACTACCTCCATTAAGTTTAGCAACATTAAGCTTAACCCAAGTTTAAATAGCAGCCAGTTTAAATTTACCCCGCCAAAAGGTGTGGATGTGATTAACCAGTAGGTTAGGCTATCAGCAAATGAGCTAATAATAGACGCTAGCGTCTATATTTAAAAACAGGTCGCAATTGACCTGTTTTTTTATGCCCAATGCTTTGATAGCAAGGAGTGTCATAAAAATCTTTGCCATTTTCATAAAAAATAACGCAAGTGATTATTGAGGCGGGTGATAACTTCTTAAATCGATAGGTTGCAATTGATACGATTTGGTTTACAATATGGGGTAATTTTTCGCACGTCATCAAGGACGAATAAGCATTTGATCAAAAAATTTCTTATAATCAAATGCTTAAGAAAATGGCATTATAAAAGAAGCTAAATTTGGGCAATTTTAACGTTTGCCGTTATGCTGACAATATATTTTGTATCATAATCACGCCTTGAAAACTGGGCAAATTCTAGCTTTTAGACCTCGATGTGCGTATAGTGAACAAACAATTTATGCCAGTTGTCAAACGATTATGTTGACGCTAAATGAGTTATTAAATCAATAAAAAATCGATTTAATATATTGATTTTGTGTCAATCGCTCGATATTTGGTGACCAGCGCTTATCTATGCTGAAAATAGATCCTCTTTTCTAGACTTTTTGATATAGGCTGACTGATATTGCTTGCGGTATCGGTGCATTGATGCCGCTTTGTTGGCTTTAAATACCAAATTAAAGCTTGAAAAGTTGACAATAAAGATTTGAGTTGGTTCTTGATATTCTTGGTAATCTTGATGACTGGTGGTTATTAGCACCGAGTGCGGTGGTCTCGTTTGGATTAAAGTGTTGCAATAATATTTTGATTCTAGCTTGGGTGAGGAGCACAAAGATCATGACTGCCTTTAATTGGTCAGCAGTTGCGTTTATTTTAGCCGCGATCGGATTGGTCGTTTTTATGCTTGTGGTGCCGCGCCTACTTGGCGGCAGATCTCAAGGCATGCAAAAAGAAGAAATCTTTGAGGCGGGTGTTGTCGGAGCTGGCAATGCCCGCATTCGTTTGTCCGCCAAATTTTATTTGGTCGCGATTTTCTTTGTGATTTTCGATTTAGAAGCCCTTTATTTATACGCTTATGCGGTTTCCGTCCGCGAAACTGGCTGGGCAGGATTTATTGCCGCGGCAACCTTTATTATCGATTTGCTCATTGGTCTCGTTTATGCATTAAGTCTTGGCGCGCTCAATTGGGCGCCTGCGGACAAGCTTCGTAAAAAAGTCCGACTCTACGCTCAGCCTGCAGGCTTCAATCTTGCCGATATCACCCGCTTTGATGGCGCTCATGAACTGATGGTTGATCCGACCGGAAAAGTGCCCGCGCAGTCGTCAGGACAAATCAATGTGTCCAATAATATTGAAGCCAATCGCCGCCATCTTGAGCGCATTGACCATATTAATACCACAGGAAATATTACTTCGGTGGACTTTGCCGCACCGCCTAACAAACGTGGTCGCTGATTGCATAAGCTTACCCAAGTTAAGCCTGAAAAAAGCTGTTGCGGCGGCTACCGAATCTTGATTAAAAGGTGTCTGATATGAAATATACATTAACCAAAGCTGATCCGGATGCACCAATTTATCCGGCGCAGTCGCGCCAAACGGTTGAAGACCCTGCGGAAAGTGAAGTCAATAAAAACGTCTTTATGGGGCGACTTGAAGATTTGGTTCATTCAACTGCTAACTGGGGTCGCAAGCACTCGCTTTGGCCGTTTAACTTTGGCACGTCGTGCTGCTATGTGGAATATGCCACAACGCTTACCGCCGTTCATGACTTATCGCGCTTTGGGGCAGAAGTTATTCGGGCATCCCCGCGTCAAGCGGACGTGATGATTGTGGCAGGAACGTGCTTTATTAAAATGGCACCAGTCATTCAGCGTCTTTATGAGCAAATGCTTGAGCCAAAGTGGGTCATATCTATGGGCGCTTGTGCCAACTCAGGCGGCATGTATGATATTTACTCCGTGGTTCAAGGCGTTGATAAAATCATTCCGGTGGATGTTTATATTCCTGGCTGCCCGCCGCGACCTGAAGCATTGATCCAAGCGCTGATGCTCCTTCAAGAGTCCATCACCAAAGAGCGCCGCCCGCTTGGCATTCATATGAAAGACCAAGGCATTTATCAGCCGCAAATGATGCCTGAACGCGACCGCAAACAAGCCGATCGCATCGCGGTGAAAAATCTGCGCAGCCCCGACAGTATTTAATTGATCGCTTAACGCGTAAAAAGGAAACCCTCATTCATGGTCACGGTCGTTGAAAATTCAGAGTCGCAACTTCATTCGCTGCCCGCAGTTATCACGGAGCTTGAGCAGGCGTATTCCGGAAGATTTGTCGTTCAGCACACCGTTGATGAGATTCCAACGGTTTGGGTTGCTCGTGAAGATGTTCATGAAGTGTTGCTGTTTTTGCGAAAGCTGCCTAAGCCTTATGTGATGCTGTTTGATTTGTCCGCGATGGATGAGCGTTTGCGCCAGCACAGACAAGGCTTACCTGACAGCGACTTCACGGTGTTTTATCATTTAATGTCGCTTGAGCGCAACAGTGATATTCGCGTTAAAGTGGCGCTCAGTGAAGATGACTTGAACCTACCAACCGCGACCAACATTTGGCCAAACGCTAACTGGTATGAGCGCGAAGTTTGGGATATGTTTGGCATTGTGTTTGACGGTCATCCGCATTTAACGCGAATTTTATTGCCAAAATATTGGGAAGGTCATCCTTTAAGAAAAGAATATCACGCTCGCGCCACTGAATTTACCCCGTACTTTTTGAACGCCGCCAAGCAGCAATTTGAGCAAGAAAACTTGCGCTTTGTACCAGAAGAATGGGGAATGAAGCGCTCAGGTCGCGACGAAGACTTTATGTTTTTGAACATTGGTCCAAACCACCCCTCAGCTCACGGCGCGTTTCGTTTGGTGCTGCAATTGGACGGCGAGGAAGTCGTTGATTGTATCCCTGATATTGGCTATCACCACCGCGGCGCTGAAAAAATGGCGGAGCGGCAAACGTGGCACTCTTATATTCCTTATACCGACCGGATTGATTATTTGGGCGGGGTGATGAATGAATTGCCTTATGTGATGTCGGTTGAAAAACTTGCCGGAATTACCATTCCGCCGCGAGCTGAAGTCATTCGGGTGATGATGAGTGAGTTTTTTAGAATTACCAATAACTTATTGTACGTCGGAACCTTTATTCAAGACGCAGGCGGGATGACGCCGGTCTTTTATATGTTTACCGACCGTCAAAAAGCTTATGACGTGATTGAAGCGGTCACTGGTTACCGGATGCATCCGGCGTGGTTCCGAATTGGGGGCACGGCAGCGGACTTGCCGATTGGTTGGCAAAAACTGGTTCGTGAGTTTTTAGATTGGATGCCCAAGCGCTTGGATGAATATACCAAAGCGGCGCTGCAAAACAGCGTATTAAAAGGTCGAACTCAAAACGTGGCTCAATATAATGCCAAGCAAGCCTTAGCTTGGGGCGTGACGGGCGCAGGACTTCGCGCTACCGGCATCGATTTTGACCTTCGAAAAGCGCGACCTTATATGGGTTATGAAAACTACGACTTTGAAATTCCAGTCGGTTACAACGGTGATGCTTATGACCGCTGTATGGTTAAAATGGAAGAGATGCGTCAATCATTGCGGATTATCCGTCAGTGCTTAGACAATATGCCGCAAGGACCTTACAAAGCCAATCATCCACTTGCCGTTCCGCCGCCAAAAGACAGAACGCTCAATGACATTGAAACCTTGATTAATCACTTTTTATCGGTATCTTGGGGTCCTGTAATGCCAGCCGGTGAGTGTACAACCATTGTTGAGGCAACCAAAGGGCTAAACAGCTATTACATCACCTCAGACCGCTCGACCATGAGCTATCGGACGCGAATCAGAACGCCAACGTTTGCTCATATTCAGCAGATGCCCTCGGTGATTAATGGGTCACTGGTGTCCGATGCCATTATGTATTTGGCGTCGATTGATATTGTAATGGCGGACTGTGACCGTTAAGGCGAAAGCAGCCCCATTCTTAAATTAGCTCAGCTTTGTTAAAGCCAAGCCAAAAATAAGCAAGTCTTCTCCGGGTGAGGATAGAGAAAAAATATGAAGATTGTGACTGATAAAGCGCCCAAAGTTGATGTGGCAAGTATTTTGACAGGGGATGAAATTGCAGCAATTCATGAATTTATGCATCACTATCCGCATGCCCGAGCCGCCTCGCTTGATGCGCTAAAAATCGTTCAAAAGCGCAACGGCTGGGTCGATGATGCCCAAGTGAACGCCATTGCCAATATTTTAGACATTCCGGTGACCGATATTGATGGGGTAGCAACCTTTTTTAACCGCATTTATCGTCAGCCCGTTGGTCGCCATGTCATTTTGATTTGCGACTCCATTGCGTGTTATTTGACCGGTTATGAAGCCTTAAGTGCTGCACTAAAAGCTGAGCTTGGTATTGATTACGGTCAAACCACGCCTGATGGTAGATTTACCTTATTGCCGATTTGCTGTCTTGGCAATTGTGATAAAGGTCCTGCCGTTTTGATTGATGAAGACACTTATGGTCCTGTAATGCCTGAGGAAGTCGCCCAATTATTGGAGCTTTACGCATGAGTCTTACCGTAGCCGAACAAATTGCCCAGCGCCAAAATGGTCTTGCCCCAAGCCAATTAAACAATCAGCGCATTCCTATTTATGGCGATAAGGCGACCGCAACGAGCGAAACAAAGCCATTGACTTGGCGCTTAGCGCATCATGATGCCGTTCTTGATTTTAAAACGCATGAGTCCCTTCGCGGTTTTGAAGCGTTAAAAATGGCGCTCAATCAATCTGCCGAAACAACATTGAACACCATTAAAGAGGCGGTGGTAAAAGGTCGCGGCGGTGCAGGATTCCCTGCCGGTATCAAATGGTCACTCATGGCGCCGCCAGATGGGGGTCCTCGTTACTTACTTTGTAACGCTGATGAGATGGAACCAGGAACCTTTAAAGACCGTCTGTTAATGGAGCGCCTGCCGTTTCAGTTGATTGAAGGCATGATTATTTCCGCCTACGCGATTGGCGCGACGGCAGGGTATATCTTTATTCGCGGCGAGTATATTTTAGCTGCTGAGCGCTTAAATGCGGCGATTGATGAAATGATTGCCAACAATATGCTTGGCGACAATATTTTAGGAACCGATTTTAGCTTTGATTTGCACGTTCACACCGGCGCTGGGCGCTATATTTGCGGTGAAGAAACAGCGCTGATTAACTGTCTTGAGGGTCGACGAGCAAACCCGCGAACCAAGCCGCCATTTCCGCAAGTGGCTGGCGCTTGGGGTCGACCAACGGTTGTTAATAATGTTGAAACGCTTAATAACGTTCCGGCGATTATTTTACATGGCAGCAAGTGGTATCAAGATTTACCCAAAGCCAAAGGTAAAACTGAAACGCCAGGAACGAAGCTGTTTGGCTGTTCAGGTCTGGTCAATGACGGCGGACTTTGGGAGCTGCCTTTTGGTTATACCGCTCGCGAAATCATTGAAGACTTTGCCGGCGGCATGAAAGACGGTCGCCAATTAAAAGCTTGGCTTCCAGGCGGCGCGTCCACCGACTTTTTAACGCCGGATCATTTAGATGTGATTATGGATTTTGACACCATTCAAAAGGCCGGAAGCCGATTAGGAACAGGGCTGATCATGGTCGTTGATGAAGCGCAAGATATGGTCGCACTTGTTCGCAACTTAGAGATCTTTTTTCAGCGCGAATCGTGCGGTTGGTGTACGCCTTGCCGTGATGGGTTACCTTGGGGCGTGAAGCTTTTGACGGCGATCAATGATGGCGCAGGTCAAGAAGGCGATATTGAAAAGCTTGAGGGCTTAACCCGCGACTTGTGGATCGGCAAAACTTTTTGCGCCCATGCTCCTGGGGCAATGGAGCCTTTAATGAGCGCAATTAAGTATTTCCGGCCTGAATTTGAGCAAAAAATCGCCACGGCAGTTGGAGTTTCAGCCATTGATGCTGCAGCTCAAGCGCCGCTTGGCGAACAATAAGGAGAGCGGCATGGCAGTCATTCATATTGATGGAACTACGGTTGAGGTCGATGGCGCTGACAATTTGCTGCAAGCGTGTTTGTCCTTGGGCATTGATGTGCCTTATTTTTGTTATCATCCGGCGCTCGGCTCGGTCGGATCGTGCCGTCAGTGCGCGGTCAAGCAGTACCAAAACGCGGAAGATTTAGCTGCCGGTCGCGGTCGCCTTGTCATGTCGTGTATGGTAGCGCCAACCGATGATATGTATATCTCAGTGACCGACGACGAAGCCAAAGCGTTTCGCAAATCCATGGTTGAGCTACTCATGACCAACCATCCGCACGATTGCCCAACGTGTGAGGAGGGCGGTCACTGCCATTTGCAAGACATGACTTATATGTCAGGTCACAATGAGCGCCGTTATCGTTTTACCAAGCGCACTCATTACAATCAAGATTTGGGACCGTTTATTGCTCATGAGATGAACCGCTGTATTGCTTGCTACCGCTGCGTCCGTTTTTATAAAGACTATGCTGGTGGCGAAGATTTGGGCGTTTATGCGTCAAACAACCGCGTTTATTTTGGTCGCGATAAAGATGGTCAGTTTGAAAGCGAGTTTTCAGGGAACTTAACCGAAGTTTGCCCAACCGGCGTGTTTACCGACAAAACCCACTCCGACCGCTATAACCGTAAATGGGACATGCAGTATGCGCCAAGCATTTGTCATGGTTGCTCAGCGGGCTGTAACATTTCAGCGGGCGAGCGCTATGGTGAGCTGCGCCGAATTGAAAACCGTTATAATGGCGAGGTTAATGGCTACTTTTTATGTGACCGTGGTCGCTTTGGTTATGGCTATGTCAACCGAGCTGACCGTCCGGTTCAAGCAGTTGCTCGCAACAATGGTTCGCTTGCGCAAGTGGATATCAATTATGCCCTTGACCGCGCGGTTAGCGAAGTGATCGATAAAAAAGTGGTTGGCATTGGTTCGCCGCGAGCCAGTCTTGAAAGTAATTTTGCCTTAAAAACGATGGTTGGCTTTGAGAATTTTTCAACCGGACTCAATCATGAGCAGCAAGCTTTGATGGAAAAAACCATTGAAGTGCTGCAATCTGAAGGTATTTATAACCCAAGCTTAAAAGAAGTTGAAGACCATGACGCGGTATTGATTTTGGGTGAAGACATCACTCAAACGTCCTCGCGCGTGGCTCTCGCTATTCGTCAATCGGCAAAAAATAAAGCCATTGATATGGCAGCCGCGACCAAAACCCAGCCTTGGCTTGCCGAGCCAGTTTTGCGAATTGCGCAAGGGGCAAAAAGTCCGGTTTACGTCATTGATGTAGCGCAAACAAAACTTGATGACATCAGCAAAATCAGCTGCGTGGCAACGCCTGAAGATATCGTTGCTCTTGGTTTTAAAATCGCCGATGAAATCAATAGTTTTCATAATGATTTAACGGTTATTGATTCGCCAAAAGCTGATGATACTCTTGATGCGATGACCTCGCTTGCTCAGCAAATCGCTTATGATTTAATCACGGCAAACCGACCGCTTGTGGTATCTGGAAGTAGCTTATCGTCTATTGCTCTCATTGAAGCTGCCGCACAAATCTCGCAAGCGTTGACGCAAAAGCGCGGGGCAATTAAAGCCACTGAAGCTGATCAAGTAAAAGCGCATAATGACAAAGTTCGCGCTGCGCAAGCGCAAGCTGCTACGCCGCAATTAAATGAAGATGTTGAGCTTGCCGCAAAACCTGAAAAATCTGAAGTTGCGGGTGATAAAGACGTTCAAGATGACACCGAGCGTGATCCTGCCACCGCACTTGAGCTTAAAGAAGTCAATGAGCGCTATCATGGTCAAGCCGGAACGTATTTGACCGCGCCCGATGCCAACAGCTTAGGCGTTTGCTTGCTTGGTGGCAAATCAGTTGAAGAGCTGTTAGCGGCTGACTTTGACGTATTAATCGTTACTGAAAATCAGCTGACCAATGTTATTGAGCCGCAAAAGCTTGCGCAATTATTGGCTGAAAAAACGGTCATTGTTTTAGACCATCAGCATTTTGATTGGCATAATGACGCCACTATGGTGCTGCCCGCCGCAAGTTTTGCTGAAGCCGATGGCACGCTGGTTTCTGCAGAAGGTCGCGCCCAGCGCTTTTTCCAAGTTTATGACAACGATTATTATCATCCAAATAGCGCGATTAAAGAAAGCTGGCGCTGGCTTCATGCTGTTCATAGCACGCTGTTTAGCAAAAATGTGGATTGGACGCAGCTTGATGATGTGATTCAGGCATTGGTTGCCACGCATCCAAAATTGTCTGGCATTCAAAATGCAGCGCCTGATGCCGATTTTCGTATTACCGGACTTAAAATTGCCCGTGAACCGCGCCGCTATTCGGGTCGAACCGCAATGCGAGCGCCAATCTCTATTCATGAGCCCATGCAGCCAAAAGATATCGATACAGGATTGACCTTTTCGATGGAAGGTTACAGCGGTACCCAAACGCCAAGCGCGATGATTCCATTCGCGCAAGCTCCCGGTTGGAACTCACCGCAAGCTTGGAACAAATACCAAGATAAAGTTGGCGGTAGCTTAAAGCAAGGCGACCCTGGTGTTCGCTTGTTTGACAGCGTTGATCGCTTACCGCGCCGTCAATATGTTGCCCCAGATTTTGCAAATCGAACCACCGATTTACAAAAAGGTCAGGCAAAGCTGGTTCCGCTTTATAACATGTTTGCAAGTGCTGAGATGGCATCACGAAGCCCGATTGTGGCATCACAACTGCCCGTTGCTGCTTGGAAAATTGGTAGCGATGATGCTCAAAACTGGCAAGTCAATGACGGTGATTATTTAGAAATTGAAATCAATCAGCAAGCCATGACGCTTCCGGTTCAAGTGATACCATATTTGGCAGAAGGCAGTATCGGTTATCCGGTAGGTCAGGTGAATATTTTGCACCAAGCGATGCCGGCAAGCGTTCGCAAAGTTGCTGCGCCAATGATTGATATTGATCGCGCGGAAGTGGCGCCAACGACCATTCAAGAGGTTTAAGATGACTGTGACGCGAATTATCCCTGAAGCGCCAAGTTTTTTGGCAGCAAGTTTGAGCGCTGAGACGTGGTCGATCTTGTTTATGGTCATTCAAGCCATCGTTATTTTTTTGGTGGTGGTGATTACTGCCGCCCTTATGATCGTTTATGAGCGCCGAATGCTGGCACTTTGGCAAGACCGCTATGGTCCAAACCGTGTAGGACCTTTTGGTTCACTGCAATTGGTTGCCGATATGCTCAAAATCTTCTTTAAAGAAGATTGGACGCCTAATTTTACCGATAAGTTTATCTTTACCTTAGCGCCTGCGGTGGCAATGTTTACCGCCTTAGCCTCATTTGCCATTATTCCGGTGTCGCCAACGTTAGGCGTTGCTGATTGGGATATCGGTATTTTATTTTTCTTTGCCATGGCAGGGATTGCCGTTTATGCGGTAATGTTTGGTGGCTGGGCGTCAGCAAACAAGTTCTCTCTGCTTGGTGGACTACGCTCGGCAGCGCAAACGATCAGCTATGAGGTGTTTTTAGGGCTGTCATTAATGGGTGTGGTAGCGCTGACCGGATCATTTAACCTTCGCGCGATTGTCGAGGCGCAAGTGGATGGCTGGTACATCATTCCGCAATTTTTTGGCTTTTTAACCTTTGTGGTGGCAGGTGTTGCGGTTACTCACCGTCATCCATTTGACCAACCAGAAGCGGAGCAAGAGCTTGCTGAAGGTTATCACGTTGAATATTCTGGTATGAAATTTGGGATGTTCTTTATTGGCGAATACGTCAACGTGGTATTGATTTCAGCGCTGATGACCTGCCTGTTTTTTGGCGGCTGGCTTGCGCCATTTAACCTAAACATTCCGTTTGTGCCACCAGCGTTTTGGTTCATCATTAAGACCTTGTTTTTCATGACCATGTTTATCTTAGCTCGCGGTTCACTCATGCGCCCCCGCTACGATCAGGTGATGAATTTTGGCTGGAAGGTATGTTTGCCGGTAACGCTCATTAACTTATTGGTGACGGCGGCAGTGATTTTACTGTTTTTCCCAAAGCTATAACTTATCCGGCTTAAAAGATGTTGATAAGGATTGTAATCCTATGTTTACGACGATAAAAAAGACGGTCATTGGGATATTTACCATTGTCCGCAGTATGTGGATGGTCAATAGCCATGCCTTACGACCGCGCGATACCATTTTATACCCCGACGTTCCGGTTCCTGTGCCGCCACGGTTTCGCGGTCGTATTGTACTAACGCGTGATCCTGATGGCGATGAGCGCTGCGTGGCTTGTAACCTTTGCGCGGTGGCGTGTCCTGTAGGCTGCATCTCGCTACAAAAAGCGGAGCGCGAAGACGGTCGCTGGTATCCAGAGTTTTTTCGGATTAACTTTTCGCGCTGCATTTTTTGCGGCATGTGTGAAGAGGCGTGCCCAACCACCGCGATTCAGTTGACACCGGATTTTGAGCTTGGGGAATATGTCCGCCAAAACTTGGTCTATGAAAAAGAGCATTTACTCATTTCAGGACCGGGAAAATATCCAGATTATAATTATTATCGCGTGACGGGAATGGCAATTGCGGATAAACCTAAAGGCGCGGCGCAAAACGAAGCGGCACCGATTGATTTAAGGAGCCTATTGCCATGATGAATCTGCTGAACAATCCTGATTTGGTCGGGTTTTATGCGCTAGCGGCAGTGGCGATTTTTGCAAGTTTGCGGGTGGTGATTCACGCCAATCCGGTTCATGCCATTTTATCGATGATTGTATCCTTGCTTGCGGTTGCCGGAATCTTTTTTATTTTAGGCGCGCCGTTTGCAGGAGCGCTTGAGATCGTTGTTTATGCTGGCGCCATTTTGGTGCTATTTGTATTTGTGATTATGATGCTCAACCTTGGCATGCGCAATGAGTTGATTGAAGAAAGCTGGCTTGATGCTAAAACGTGGGCGGTGCCAACGGGGCTAACGATCATTATTGCGGTAGTATTGTTTGCCATGCTTGGCATGGGTCATAACGACGCGGCGGTGATTGGTGGGGTAAGCATTCCTGCAAAAGCCGTCGGAACGGTACTGTTTAGCCACTATATTATGATCGTTGAAATTGCCGCGTTATTGCTGCTTGCAGCTTTGGTTGCCGCTTATCATTTAGGCAAAAAGTCATTAAGCGATGCGGTCATGGATGATTTGGATGCCAATTCAGCCGCTGACTTTGACTATGCTGAGGTAGATCCGCAAGATTTTGTGGGGTTAAAAAAAGCGCCGCGTAAGGAGCTCAAGTAATGGTACAAGCTGAAAGTGGTGCGCAAGCGGCTGCCATGCCTTTTGCCCACGAAATGGTCGCGCAAGCCCCTGTGATTGAGGCACAAAACGTGCTTGGGGTCATTCCGATGAGCCACGGGCTGATTTTGGCAGGGATTTTATTTGTCATTGGTCTTTGTGGGGTGATGGTTCGGCGCAATTTTTTATTTATGCTAATGAGCCTTGAGATTATGATGAACGCGGCGGCGCTTGCCTTTGTGGTTGCGGGAAGTCGCTGGGTCAATCCTGATGGTCAGGTGATGTTTATTTTAATTTTAACCTTGGCGGCGGCTGAGGCGTCTATCGGGCTTGCCATATTGTTGCAGTTTTATCATAAGCGTGGTCACTTAGATGTCGACAGCGCCAACGAGATGAAAGGATGATGTCATGAGTTTATTACCATTAACCTTTATATTTCCGCTCGTTGGCTTTTTGATTTTAGCCTTTTTGCGTGACAAGTTGTCCGAGATGGTCGCAACCGTTGTGGGCGTTGGCAGTATGCTTTTGTCCGCCCTTTGCGCGCTTTTTGCAAGTTTTGAGTTTTTAACCAGTGAGCCTTTAGGGGCGGTGGTTGAAATACCGCTTTGGACTTGGTTTCAAGTCGGCGATTTTGCGCCAAGCTTTGGGCTGAGCTTTGATGGCTTAGCATTGACCATGACGGGCGTGATTACTGGCGTGGGCTTTTTAATTCATTTATTTGCGTCATGGTATATGCGCGGCGAGTCTGGATTTGCACGCTTTTTTAGCTATATGAACCTGTTTGTGGCAAGTATGTTGCTGCTGGTTTTGGGGGATAATTTATTATTGTTATACCTTGGCTGGGAAGGCGTTGGGATTTGCTCGTACTTGCTGATTGGTTTTTATTTTGACAATCGCGCCAACGGTCGGGCGGCGATTAAAGCCTTTACCGTAACCCGCGTTGGTGATGTATTTTTGGCATTTGGCTTGTTTTTATTGTTCCGAGAGTTTGGAACGCTCAACATTCAAGAAATTATTACCCGAGCTCCTGAAATATTTACCATCAATAACCCAACGATGGTGTTAACCACGATGATGCTCGTTGGTGGTGCGATGGGTAAATCAGCGCAGATTCCACTTCATACGTGGCTTGCCGATGCGATGGCGGGACCAACACCGGTATCAGCGTTAATTCACGCCGCAACGATGGTTACCGCTGGTGTTTATTTAATTGCCAGAATGCATCCGCTGTTTTTATTAACGCCTGAAGTTTTATTGTATTGGGTGGGCGCAGTTGGTGCCATTACCCTTGTGGTCGCAGGATTTTGTGCGCTTGCGCAAACGGATATTAAGCGAATCCTTGCTTATTCAACCATGAGCCAAATTGGGTATATGTTTTTGGCACTTGGCGTTGGCGCTTGGCAAGGGGCAATTTTCCACTTAATGACCCATGCGTTTTTTAAAGCGTTATTGTTCCTATCGTCAGGGGCGGTCATTTTAGCAGTTCACCATGAGCAAGATATCTTTAAAATGGGCGGTCTTCGCAAAAAAATCCCACTCGTTTTTTGGTGTTATTTAATTGGTGGCGGGGCACTCGCAGCCATTCCTTGGGTCACGGTTGGCTTTTACTCAAAAGAAGCCATTTTATGGGAAACCTTTGCAACTGGTCACCAAGTGCTGTTTTATATGGGCGTATTTGGCGCGTTCCTAACGGCTATTTATACCTTTAGAATGATTTGGATTATCTTTTTTGGTGAGGAAAAAACAGCTGCGCATAAGCTCACGGGCGTATCTTATTGGTTACCACTGGTGATCTTATTGGTGTTGTCAACGGGCGTTGGTGCGCTGATTGTGCCGCCGCTACAAAATGTGTTGCCAGAAAGCTATGGTCATTTGCTTGAGGTTGCCGGAAATGCTCATGATAAGCACACGGCTGAATTTATTGCGATGGGCGCGATGGTTGCAGGGTTGATTATTGCCGCGCTATTGTACGTGGTTGATAAAGGTCGGATGCTGATGCGCTTTAAGTCGTCACGATTTGGCGGGGCGCTGTATCACTTTAGCTATCATGGCATGGGCTTTGATGCGCTTTACGATATTATTTTTGTGAAACCCTTTTTGTTTATCGGTCGATTGGTCAAAGCAGATCCGGTGGATAAGACTTGGAATATTTTGCCGATGTTGGCGTCAGCGGGAAATAAAATGCTGTCTTTGACGCAATCTGGGTCACTTCGTGGTTATGCCGCAAGCTTTGGTTTGGGTGCAGCTGTCCTGTTGGTGCTGGTAATGATGACGGTGGTATAAGATGATGGAGTTACAACAAACATGGTTGCTGCCGGCGCTGATTGCCATCCCGTTTATTGCAGGGCTGCTGTGCTGGCTGGTTGAGCGGGTAAATAAACGCTTACCGCGCTGGATTGCGCTCATTGGGATGATAATCACCTTTGCGCTGTCTTTAGTGCTTTGGCAGCAAGGCGGCTTTAGCGGAATGAGTCAGCAAGCCATCACGCCCGATGCGTCAGCGCCGTGGATGGCGCAGTTTAGCGTGCCTTGGATTCCAAGCTTTGGTATTAGCTTTCATTTGGCGATGGATGGTTTGTCGCTATTGATGGTCGCCTTGACTGGCTTTTTGGGAATTGCAGCGGTTGCCTGTTCGTGGAATGAAATTCAGCGCCGAGTTGGGTTTTTTCATTTAAACTTGCTTTGGAGCTTGGGCGGCGTTATTGGCGTCTTCCTTGCGATTGATTTGTTCTTATTCTTCTTTTTCTGGGAGATGATGCTGGTTCCCATTTACTTCTTGATTGCCCTTTGGGGTCATGATGTGGTGGGCGGCAAAAGCAAAGAATACGCAGCAACCAAGTTTTTTATTTATACCCAAGCTTCAGGGCTTATCATGCTCATCGGCATTTTGATTTTGGTTATCATCAATTATGCGACTCGCGGTGTGGTTAGCTTTAATTATAATGACTTGCTTGGAACACCGCTTGGCGGTTGGGAATATCCCATCATGCTGTGCTTTTTTATTGGCTTTGCGGTCAAGCTGCCTATCATGCCGTTTCATGGCTGGTTGCCAGACGCTCATGCTCAGGCGCCAACCGCAGGTTCGGTGGATTTGGCTGGGGTGTTGATTAAAACTGCCGCTTATGGGTTGATTCGTTTTGTGTTGCCATTATTCCCCGCAGCATCACAAGAATTTGCGCCGATTGCCATCACCCTTGGAACGATTGGCATTTTTTATGGCGCTTGGCTTGCCTTTATGCAAACCGATATGAAGCGCTTGCTTGCTTATACCAGTATCTCGCATATGGGCTTTGTGGTGCTTGCAATTTACACCGGAACGCTACTAAGTCTTCAAGGTTTGATGGTGCAAATGCTGGCTCATGGCTTAAGCTCAGCGGCGCTGTTTATTATGGCAGGTCAGTTGTACGAGCGCTTGCATACTCGTGATTTGACCTTGATGGGCGGAATGTGGGGTCAGTTCCGCTATTACGCGCCACTATTGATGTTCTTTTGTGCCGCGCTTCTTGGTATCCCTGGAACCGGAAACTTTATTGGCGAGTTTATGATTTTGCTTGGCTCGTTTGCTCAGTATCCGGTATTTGTAGTTCTTGCAACATTCAGCTTGGTACTGGCAGGGCTTTACTCACTGATTTTGATTTACCGTGCTTTATTTGGCACAAACAATATCTCTGAGGTGGCGCTTCGCGAAACCAAATCGCATGGTCTACCAAGCCGCCGTTTAAAAGATTTGGGTAAACGCGAGATTACGTTGCTGCTTGTTCTTGCCGCTGGACTGGTTTGGCTTGGATTATATCCGCAGCCGGTACTTGATACCTCAAGTCATGCCATGCAGTGGATTAATAATGCTTATGTTAACAATCAAGTGACGCAAATTGATATGTCGCAGTTGCTTGATGCAGTGGAGGCGCGCTAATCATGACTGATATTACAATGAATGATTTGATGGGGCTGATGCCTTTTGCGCCAATCATTGCGGTGGTGATTACGGTGCTTTTGGTGATGATCGCCATCACCGTAAAGCGCTCGCATGTGGTGACAGGAACCATTGCCGTTGCCGGATTAAATGTTGGGCTATTTACCCTTATTGGTCAAATGGCAGGCGTTATTAGCCGTGGCAGCGCGGTTCCAAATGCTGAGCAGATGTTTGTCATCGACAATTTTGCTCAGTTTAATATGGTGGTGATTTTTATTTGTGCGCTGGCGTGCTGTACGCTGGCTTATGCTTACCTTGCCAATTTAAATGACAACAAAGACGAGCTTTATTTATTGCTGTTATTGTCAACGGCAGGGGCGCTGCTCATGGTTTGCGCTCAGCATATGGCGGCGTTTTTCATGAGCCTTGAGCTGTTGTCGGTTCCGCTTTATGGGCTGCTGTCGTACACGTATTTGCGCAACCAATCGCTTGAATCGGGGCTTAAATATTTGGTGTTATCCGCCACCGCATCAGCTACGATTTTGATGGGAATGGCGTTTATTTATGCCGAAGTTGGAACGCTCAGCTTTCGACCCATTAGCCTGATGCTTCCTAATATCTTTGAATCACCAATGCTTGTTTTAGGCGTGGCAATGATGATATTTGGCATCGGTTTTAAATTGTCAGCAGCGCCGTTTCATGCTTGGACACCAGACGTTTATGAAGGTGCACCAGCGCCGATTGCAACTTATCTAGCATCGGTATCAAAGGTTGCGATGATGGCGCTTGCCATTCGCTTTTTGATCGATTCGGCACTGCTTGCGCTCCCTTCAGTACAAATGCTGCTTATGGTTATGGCAACGCTGTCTATTTTAGCTGGTAACTTACTTGCCGTTCGCCAAACCAGCCTTAAGCGCTTGCTTGGTTATTCCTCCATTGCACATATGGGCTACGTGCTTGTGGTTATCGTAAGCATTGGCGCTGCGGCTGATAGTATTTCAAGCATGTATATGGCAATTTATGCGCTGACCTCGATCGGGGCGTTTGGGGTGGTAACGTTGATGTCAAGCCCATACCGCTTAGCGGGTGAAGCTGATGATTTAATTCATTATCAAGGCTTATTTTGGCGCCGCCCAGTGCTCACTGCTGTGATGACGATCATGATGTTGTCTTTAGCAGGAATTCCGCTAACAGCAGGATTTATCACCAAATTGTTTGCTATTTTAGCGGCGGTTCAAGGTACGCATTGGTTCTTAGCGGCGATGATTATCTTGGGTAGTGCTATCGGTCTGTTTTATTACCTTCGTGTGATGCTTACCTTGTTTAAACGTCCAAAAGAGTTTATCGAGTTTGACGTTTCAGGTCAGTGGGGTATCAAAACTGGTGGCATCATGGTGATTGCAGTTACTGCGGTGATTATCTTCTTTGGGGTGTTGCCAAATACCTTGATTGAATGGTCAAGCCTTGCGCGTATTTGGTAAGGCGGCGTAAGCTGACGGATGCACTAGGTTATGATAAGCTTAGTGCATCTTTTTTTGGGCAAAAAATAAGGTTAGATGATGAGTGAGTCAAACATTGCTTTGGTTAACGTGCTAAGTAAAACGACTTGGACGCCCAATTTGTTCAGCTTTACGGTTAGTCGTCCCGACAGCTTTAAATTTACTGCCGGTCAATTTGTTCGCCTTGGCGTCAATCCAAGTAAACTTCGCTATCATATTGAGGCAGAAAATGACGCGCCGGATGAGGATATTTTTCGGGCGTACTCAATTGTATCGTCACCCTTTGATGAGGTGCTTGAGTTTTTTTCCATCGTGATTCCCGATGGCGCGTTTACTTCCGAACTGCAACATTTACAAGTCGGCGATACGCTACTTTTAAATACCACGCCATTTGGATTTTTAACGTTGGCTCGCTATCAAGCGCCGCTGCCAAAAGATTTATGGCTACTGGCTACCGGAACAGGGCTTGCGCCATTTTTATCCATGCTGCAAGACCTGCAAACTTGGCAGGATTACGAGCATATCATTTTAGCTTATAGTGCAAGAACTCAAGACGAGCTGGCTTATTTGGATAAAATTAAATCACTTCAAGATGACTTTGGCAGTTTGGTTGATAACCCTGCCAAGCTGATTTTTATTCCCATTGTCACTCGTGAAAAAATGGCAGGGGCGCTCAATGCAAGACTACCGGAATTATTATTAAACGGTAGCCTTGCTAAAGCTGCGAGCGTTAATTTAGAGACTGATTCTGCGCATATCATGCTTTGCGGTAATCCTGATATGGTTGAGGACACCAAAGAAACGCTTAAATTGATGGGATTTGTTATGAATCGGCGCGGCGAGGGCAATATTGCCGTTGAAAACTATTGGTAACGGGCTTTACGCTTAGTTTTTATTCTTCGGCAGGTTCGGTGGCATCACCAAGCGGATTGATCGGACCTTTCATCAACTCAGGATCTGGCTCGTCTTTATCGCTAATGATGTCCTCGCCCGTGCTACCGCCAAGCAAATCGCGGTAGTTAACTTGAGTTTTTAAAATCAGTTGGTCTTCAGCAACTTCGCCATCATTGACCTGAACCTTATGCAGCGCACTCATAATCTTGTCATTTTTTTTCAGCCAGCGGTGAATGTCGAGATAAATGATGTCCTCTTTGGGTCGTGCGATATTGATATAGCTTAAAATTACTCCAAGCGGGTCTTTTTTCAAAACGCTATGATAAAACCAAATGGCAAGCTTGATCCCTTGGCGTTTGACAAACGACTCACAGCGCAAATTAAGCACATCCGTATAAGTTAATTGCCCAAACACAAAGCGCTGAACGTTGCGGTCTAATTGAACGTGAACGAGGCGAAAATTGCTTGCCACTTCAGCATAAATCCCCGCCACGTTAATGGTTGCAAATAGCCGAAACCAATCATCATGAAGCTCAACGCGAAGCTCTAAAATTGCTTTGACATTGTCAGTGACAAATTTTTGTAAGGCGTCATTGACATATTTTTGGGCAACCGGAAGATGAAGCTCATCGTCCATTTTGTCCGCCGTTTTTTGATACAGCTGCTTTAACTGCAAGCTTAAACTGTCAAAGCTTTCTGTTAAGGCATCACTAATACGCTGACCAATCGTTTCAATCGTGTCCTCAATATTTTCAAAATCGCTCAAGGTCTTGTCCTTATTATCAATGTTCACAAGTAGCATTATTTTTTGCCATTAAAAGCAGTATATAACAAAAATGCTTGCTAATAACCCTCGGCACCGCTTTGTAGCAAATCTACTAAAGAAGATAACGCGATTGGTGCTAAACTTAAAAATGCTGCTGGTAAAAAGCCGCTTTAATAGTTTTTAATAATTTCGAAATTCATCAAAGAGTTGGTATGAAAGTTTTAGGATTTGATTGGGATTTGGCGCTGCTTGCCGACAACGCCGTGATTATTGGCATAAAAATCATCGTCGCCTTACTGATCTTTTTCATTGGGCGCTGGCTTGCTAAAAAATCGGTCGCGTTGGCAAATACGGTGATGTCCCGAAGTAAAATCGAAGATACGGTAGCAAGCTTTTTAAGCCGATTGCTTTATGGGGTGCTGCTTGTTGTGGTGGTGCTATCGGCGCTCAATCACGTGGGAATCCATACCACTTCAATTGCCGCAATTTTGGGTGGCGCGGCGGTTGCCATTGGGCTATCGCTAAAAGATCAGCTGTCAAACTTTGCGGCAGGGATTATGATTATCACCTTTCGTCCCTTTGTTTGTGGCGATTACGTTCAGATTAATACCTTTGCCGGCACTATTTCGCAGATTACGTTAATTAATACTCATCTGACCACGGTGAACAATCACGACATCATCATCCCAAATGGCAGTATTACCACCTCAGCGGTGACCAATTTTACCGCGCTTCCCAATCGCCGCGTCGATATCACCATCAAAGTGGGCTTTGATAAAAACCTAAAAGCCGCCAAAGCCACCATGCTCAAGCTTGCAACTGATAATGATAAAGCCCTTAAAACGCCTGAGCCTACGGTTCAAGTGACCAGTTTAGGCGACAGCTCGGTGGAGCTGACCTTAAATGTCTGGTCAACCAATAAGGACTGGTGGGAAATGCAATGTGAGCTGCTTGAAGCGTTGACATATGCGCTAAAAGAACCTAATTAGCAGCTATTGATAAGGATTACCAATGCCAAGTCGCGCTAAAATGGCAATTTCAAAGCTTTCCATTTCCTCTTGCTCGGCATCGCCTAATTCGTGGTCAAAGCCGAGTAGGTGCAAAACCCCATGAACCAATAAATGCTGAATATGATCGTCAAGCGTTTTGTGTTGCTCGGCGGCTTCACGCGCCATCACCTCATGGCAAATGATTAGCTCGCCCAGCGGTAGAGCAGGCAGAAGCGCTAAAATGGCTTCAGGAAAATCGCTTGGGTAAGATAAAATGTTGGTCGCGTAATCCTTGCCGCGCGCCTCAAGATTTAACTGCTGACCTTCTTTAAGATCGGTGATATAAAGATCAAGCATTTTTGGTGCTTCTAGCCACGCTTCACTATCGGCAAAATAAGGCAACGCCAAGCCATCTTTTAGTCGCGTTGACATCTCATCAAGGGCCGTTTGAACGACGAGAGAGAGCTTCTCTTCGCTGTAATAATTTTCTAAAACTGCCTCATCAATATTATCATTAGCGCTTATGGTTAATTCGCAAGAATCATTATTCATAATTGTCCTAAAATTCAAATGTTAAATGCATCACAATCAGTAAAAAACCGGAAAAGCCATCGCCCTCCGGTTTTTGTTATTTCAAAACAGTATTAGAACAGTTTACGCTTCCAAATTTGCCAATCGCGATTGCTCTTGTTCGGCAAGACGCTCTTGCTTGCGTTTTTCTTTGATGCGCTCTTGCTCATCGTCAAACTCATCATAAGCTTCAACGATTTTTTGCACCAAATGATGGCGAACGACGTCTTTGGAGTCAAATTTAGTAATGTGAATCTCGTCAATATCGCTTAAGATTTCCATCGCTTGCGCCAATCCCGATTTGGTGCCGCGCGGTAAATCCACTTGCGAAATATCGCCTGTAATCACCGCCCGTGAGCCAAATCCTAACCGCGTTAAGAACATTTTCATCTGCTCAGGGGTGGTGTTTTGCGCTTCATCCAAAATGACAAACGAGTTGTTCAGCGTGCGACCACGCATATAGGCAAGCGGTGCAATTTCAATTTCTTGGCGCTCAATCATTTTGCCGACTTTTTCAAAGCCAATCATTTCATAAAGCGCGTCATAAAGCGGCCGCAAATACGGGTCGATTTTTTGAGTTAAATCGCCGGGTAAAAAGCCCAATTTTTCACCAGCTTCTACCGCAGGTCGAACCAGCAAAATGCGCTCAATTTCATTGCGCTCAATCATATCAACGGCGCAGGCAACGGCAAGATACGTTTTCCCCGTTCCGGCAGGACCAATACCAAAGCTAATATCCGAGGTCAAAATATTTTTGACATAGCGCTGCTGATTGCCACCGCGAGGAATGATTTTGCCTTTTCGCGTCCGCAAGGTAACTGGCGTAAAGTCCTTTGGCTCGTCAAAGTCATCGCTGTTATTGTCATTATCGTTTTTTGCGGTTGGCGTATTATCAATGACCTCGTCATCATCGCGAGCAAGGCTTGATTGAATGATTAAATGCAGCTCTTGCGGGCTGATGTCTTTTGAGTTTTGCGCTTCATCGGCAAGCTTATATAAAATGCGCTCACCAAGCTCAACGCCGCCTAAATCGCCACTTAAGGTAAAATCGCCATTGCGCTGGCTGATTTTGATATCAAGGCGCTCTTGAAGGTATTTTAAATGGTTGTTAAATTCGCCCAAGATAGTTTTGAGGTGCGCTTGGGTCAAATGCTCAAAGGTGACATGGCGGCTTATGGTATCAGTCAAGCGATTATCCTTCTTATAGTCAAAATTATAAAAACTCCTGACTTCATTATGGTTGATAGAATTTAAAATTCAAGCCAAATCCCCTGCCAAAGCGCGCCGTTTTTGTATGTTGATTGCAACCGCTCGGCAAACGATTTGAGCCGTTTAAACAAAACACCGCGCTGCGTTTTGCGCCTGAGGAGTTAAGCAATCACGACACAGCCTAACGCAAAATATTATAAGATAGTCAAAGTTTGATTGCCCTTTTTTTGATGGGGTTTTGCCACTTTTTTATTAAATAACGAATTGAATAATGATAAGGATAAATTTTATGCCAAATGTCAAAAGCTCAACCGCAGCAATCACCGATGAACATGTGTTAATCGTTGGCGGTGGTCATGTAGGGCTGTCCTTTGCGCTCATGCTGGCTCATCAAGGGATTAAAAGCACCTTGCTTGAAAAAAACCGCTTTCCGGAATTAAGCCCTAATGATGACGGCTTTCAAACGCATTATTTGGACAGTCGAAACACGGCACTGTCACGGCGAACGGTTCAAATTTATCAAGAAATTAAGCTTTGGGACAACTTGCAAAGCCACGCTTGCAGGATTGATGGCGTTGAAATTAGCGAGCAGGGCAGCTTTGGTAAGGCGGCGCTTAATAAAAAAGAGGAGCACGTCGAATCGTTTGGTCAGGTGATGGAAAACGCTTGGCTGGGTCGAAAGCTGCTTTTGGCGGCAAAAGATAATCCGCTGATAACGCTAATTGATAACGCCCAAGTGACCGATGTGGCGCAAGATGGCGACAGTGTAAGCTTAACTTTTAGCTATTTTGAGGAAACTAACGATCAGCAGTTGCAAGGCAGCATTTTGGTGGCTTGTGATGGTCGCGATTCTACCGTTCGCAACATTTTGGGCATTAAAACGACAACGTATGATTACGGTCAAACGGCGATTGTTGGCGTGGTCGAAACCTCTATGCCGCATAACCATATCGCCATTGAGCGCTTTAGTCCGGCAGGACCTTTGGCAGTATTGCCGCTGACGGACGCGGACGGCGATGGCAATCATGAGCTGCAAACCGGACATCGGCGCTCGGTGGTTTGGGTTTGCCCAAAAGGTGAGGAGGGCGACTATCTGACCGATGAGGCGCATTTTTTACAAACGCTGCAAGAAGCTTTCGGAGATCGCGCTGGCAGGTTTTTAAAAGCGGGTCGCCGCGGCGCTTATCCTCTCACGCGAGTGCTTGCAAAAAGCCAAGTTTTGGGGCGCTGCGTGATTATGGGAAATGCCGCTCACACGTTGCATCCGGTGGCAGGTCAGGGCTTTAACTTATGCATGCGGGACGCCCACGTTCTTGCCAAAATGCTGGCGCGTCAGGTGCTAAAAGGCGAGGACATCGGCGATAATAATATGCTCAAACGCTACGAGCGCGCCCGCCTTGTGGATCAAAAGCGCGTCATTCGCTTTTGTGATGCGGTCGTTCATGGCTTTACTCACCCAAATCCTGCCGTCAAATTGGCGCGAAATGTGGCGCTGATAGCTTTTGATAAGCTGCCTCGCGTTAAACCATTGGTTGCCAATTATGCGATGGGGCTTAAGTCTTAATGGCTCATTTTTTAAAATTTTAAAGTCCAATTTTTAATTTCCAAGATCAACAGCATCGATTTTTATAAGGATAACCCAGTGAGCAAATCATCCAGCCAAACTCTCATCATCGGCGGCGGTATCGTTGGCGCAACCTTGGCGTTAAAACTTGCGCAAAATAAGCATCCAGTCATCTTGATTGACGCGCGACCTAAGTTAAGCATTCAAGATTGGGAAGCCAAACTTACCAGTCGCGATGCTCGCGTTTATGCGCTAAGCCTTGCCAGTATTGAGCTGTTAAAAGAGATCGGCGCTTGGGACTATATTGTCAAATCCGGTCGCAAATCCGATTATAACCAAATGCAAGTTTGGCAACTCAACGGCATGGGCGAGCTGCTATTTAACGATGAGGAGTCAAGCAATTTACTTGGCAGTATGGTCGAGCCGTTTGTAATTGAGTTTGCGCTTTGGCAGCGTTTGCAAGAGGTCGCCGACAGCGGTTATTTAACCTTAATTTCAGGTCAAAAAGTACAAGCGCTTGATTGGTTGGGGGAAAATAGCGGCTATCAGGTAACGCTTGATGATGGTCAGCAATTTAGCGCGCCGCTACTCGTTGGTGCGGACGGTCGCGGCTCGTTTGTGCGCAGGCAAGCAGGGATTGAGATTGATACTTTAGATTATCAACAAACTGCCATTTGCTGCGCCATTCAAACGCAAAAACCGCACAACGCGACCGCCCGCCAAGCCATGCTGCCCACCGGAACACTTGCTTTATTGCCACTTGCCGATATTACCGATAGCGACAAGGCAAATCCGCAGCATTGGCAATCTATCGTTTGGAGCTTACCGCGAAATCGGGCGCTTGAGCTGCTTGCTGAGCCACCGCGCGTTCTTGCTGATAAGCTTGCTGCCGCTTGCCACTATGAGCTTGGCGTGATTGACACCATTGAGTCCATCGCCAGCTTTGATTTGACCGCCCAACACGCCAAAAGCTATATCGCACCCAATTTGGCATTGATTGGCGATGCCGCTCACGGCGTCCATCCGCTGGCAGGTCAGGGCTTAAATCTAGGAATGCTTGATGTGACGGCTTTAGCAAGTCAACTTGAGCGCGACTTTCAACGTAGCGGCGGCAACGCTTGGGGCAAATGGCAAACGCTCAGCCATTACGAGCGCGAGCGCCGACCGCATAACAGCATGATGATGCACAGTTTTTCGGCGATTAATTGGCTGTTTGCCGGTGACTTGGCGCAGCTTCGACCCGTTCAGCAACTTCGCAGTGAGGGCATGTATCGCGTTGGCAAAATCAAGCCGTTAATGCGATTGTTTGCGAAAAAGGCAAGTGGCGTTTAACTTAAAAGGACTTTACCATGAAAAAATGTATGTATTCAGCAATTGTCATTTTTAGCAGCGCTGTAGCCTTATCCGCGTGTCAAACCGCGCCACAACCAATAATGGTTAAGTCAGCAAACAAATACCGTTGCGACTCCCGTTTTGGACTCAGATGGCGATGGCGTTCCGGATAGCATCGACCAATGTCCTGTGACACCGCCAAACGTGGTCGTCGATGAAAGAGGCTGTCCTTTTATGGGCGAGGTTGGATTAATGATGGAATTTCGCGCCTTTTTTAACAAAGACAGCAGCGAGCTTTTGCCAAAATATCAAGCCGAACTTGATAGGGTGGGTTTGAAAATGCAAGAGTACAAAGACGCTAACCTATGGATTGAAGGTCATAATTCAAGAACAGAAGTAGATAGCGCTGACTTAAGCAAACCCAATTCGCTAGCACAGGCTCGAGCTGATAACGTTAAAAATTATTTAATGTCAAAGTTTAACATCGCTCCTGATCGTATCAAAGCAATTGAATACGGCGCAAATCGACCGATTGCGCCATCCGATACTGAAGAAGGCAATATGCTTAATCGGCGAGTCTATGCGCTTGCGTTTGAGCCTGACGAATATAGAAAAGGCTTTCATTAAAAAAATTTAGGACAAAGAAAGGGCAGAATAAGTATTAAAAAGGACGTTATCATGACATCAAAAGTGTATTTAGCAATGGGTATTTTTAGCGCTTTAACGTTATCAGCGTGTCAAACTGCGCCAAAAATAACCGCTGATAGCTCAATAAAAGCGCCCATGCCTATTTTAAGCGTAAGCCTTGATTCTGATGGCGTTCCGGATAACATTGACCGTTGTCCAAATACACCAAAAAATGTCATAACGGATGACTATGGTTGTGAAGTTGCTATAAGCATGGACAGAGGACTGAAAATGGAATACCGCGCCTTTTTTGACAAAGACAGCAGCGAGCTTTCGCCAAAATATCAAGCTGAACTTGAAAGGGTAGGTTTGAGAATGCAAGAGCATAAAACCGCAATCATACGGATTGAAGGTCACAGTGCCAAAAGTGAGGTTTATAGCGCCGATTTAAACAAATCCAATCCGTTAGCGCAAGCTCGAGCCGATAAGGTTAAAAATTATTTGGTTTCAAAGTTCAATATCGCCCCTGAGCGCATCACGACGACTGAGTATGGCGCAAATAGACCGATTGCCCCTTTCGATAGTGAAGAAGGTGATATGTTTAATCGGCGAGTTTATGCGCTTGTGACCGAACCTGAAAAGCAAAAAAGTCATTAACATAAGAGTGATTTAAGGCATAACATAGCGTCGAGCTGATATATCTAACCCCAATTTTAAAACGCCGAAAACACCACCATCAGCACGGGTGCGACAATATTAATAATAAAGCCAAAGCTAATTGCAAGCGGCACAACCGTCAGACCGCCGGATTGCTGAATGATAGGCAAGGTAAAATCAAGGCTTGTCGCCCCGCCAAGCCCCACCGACGCCGACGGGTAATGGCGCATAAATACAGGGATAAAAATCAGCGCAAAAAACTCGCGGATTAAGTCATTAAACAGCGCGACGCTGCCCCAAATCGCGCCGTAAGCATCGGTCATCACAATCGCCGACAGTGAATACCAACCAAACCCTGACGCCAGAGCCAAGCCTTTTGTCCACGACACCTCACTGAAAATTGCCGCAAACATTAAGCCGCCAACCAATACCGACAGCGTAAAAATGACGCTCATTTCTACACCGCGGCGATTGAGTAGCACTTCTTTTAAGGTAATTTCTGAGCCTTTTAGCCCAATACCGACCAGTAAAATCAAAATCATCAGCAAAACGGTCATGGTTTTATCAGGCGGCAAGAGCGCTTCGGGCAATATAAGCCCAAGACCAAAGCCGATGACCACACAAACCACCTGAATGAGGCTACCGCGAATGCTGACGCGGTGCTGATTGGTTTTTGCAGTTGTCGTTTTGGCATGCCAAGGTTTGATTTTATCAAAAACTTTGAGTCCAAAAAGCCCCGTGCCAATGGTCAAAACAGAAAGCGCGGTCACATAAAGCGCAATCTCGCCAATTTGGCTGCCAAGACCGTGAACTTGCGACAGCTCAATGCCAATGAGCGTTAAGATAATAAATACCAAATACGACAAGCATTTATCGGTAATTAACGTCAGCTTGGGAGTGGATGGGATGGCAAAGCCAATAAATAGCGGCGTTAAGACCAAAATAAGGGTAATGAGGCTTTCCATCGTTCGGCTCGTCACAGATGCGTCAAACTGGCGATTGTAACACGATTTTGTTTATTCAAAAAAAATTAACTTGACGGGCGCGTTAAGCCGCTTTGCTATTAGCGGTTTGCTTTGATTGCGGCTGAATAATACTGACAAGCGCTTGCTTATTTGTGGTAGGAAAATCGGCGCGATAATGACCGCCGCGACTTTCACAGCGCTGAAGGGCGGATAGGGCAACGAGCCTTGCAAGTTGAAGCTGACGTAGTAATTGCCACGTTGTCAAATCCTCATTATTGTTCGGCGTCGTTATTAACGCGATCCAATGCTGAATTTGCGCAAGAGTTAGGCTTAAGCTGTCGCCATGACGAACAATTTTTAAATGCTCAGTCATCAGTTGCTTTAAACTTTTGGCAATATCATCCAAAAAAACCGTTTGGTTTAACGCATTGCTGGCTTGGAATGCCGATTGAGAATCGCTGCTGATATTGGTATCGATAACAAAGGCGTGTTCAATGATAGGTGCTGACCAGTATTTTTGCGCCAAATAACTAGGCAGATTTTCAGCGATACGGCGACCCATAACCACGCACTCAAGAAGGGAATTGCTTGCCAAGCGATTTGCGCCATGAAGTCCGGTGTAAGCAACTTCCCCTGCGGCAAAAAGTCCGGCAATATCGGTATGACCCTCGGGGCTTGTCACCACACCGCCGTAGCTATAGTGCGCGGTCGGGGCGACCGGAATCGGCTGGCAAGACATATCAATGCCCAAAGCAAAAAGCGTTTGGTAAATCTTTGGAAAGTGGCGCTGCAAAAAAGGCTTGGGCAAGTGGCTCATGTCCAGGTTCACAAACCCGAGACCGTTTTTCGCAATTTGCTGAGCAATGGCGCGTGCCACAATATCGCGCGGCGCAAGCTCTAAGCGCGGGTCAATATCTGCCATAAAACGCTGATGGGTAACGGGACAATATAACCTGCCGCCTTCACCGCGAAGGGCTTCTGAGATTAAAAAATTGCTGTTTTTATGATAAAGTCCGGTCGGGTGAAACCGAATAAATTCTAAATTTGCCAATCGGCAACCGGCATCAAACGCCATCATCATGCCATCGCCAAGGCAAATATCAGGAGCACTTGCCCTAGAAAATAACTGCCCCATACCACCACTGGCAAGCACGACCGCTTGGCTTTGAATATTGATTTGCTGATCGGATTTATGGTCGACCACTGCGGCGCCCAAGCAAACACTACCGGCGTTATCCGTTTGCAGTTTAATCGCGTCATGGTATGGCAAAAGGGTGATATTGCTTGCCGACTTAGCATTTGCGATCAGCGTTTTCATGATGTGAAAGCCGGTTGTATCCTCCGCATGAACGATGCGCCGGCAGTGGTGACCGCCTTCTTGGGTTAAATGCAGCTGATTGTCCGGCTGCGTTTTGGTAAATGGCACGCCTTGTTGGCAAAGCCAATCGATTGCCGCGCGACCTTGATTGATGAGCTTTGCGCTGCTTTTAATATCACAAAGCCCTGCGCCTGCGACCAGCGTATCGTTTAAATGCGCGCTTGCGCTGTCATTATCAGCGATACTTGCTGCAATGCCGCCTTGGGCGTAATGGCTTGAGCAATCTTGAAATCCGCCTTTACTAATGACCGTAACCCGAAGCGACTTTGGCAATGATAGCGCGGCACTCAATCCGGCAAGCCCTGAACCTATGATTAAAACGTCGGTGGTGAGCGCCGTGCTTAATTGGTGGTTCATAAGCTTGCCTTTTTTTGGTCATAGAATTTGGTTAAGCCAATGGATTGAACAATTAAGCTGCGCCAACGTGAGCAAACAAGTCGCGGTCTTTGATCATATCGCCACTTGCGGTCACGCGCGATTTTTGCGCTTTGGCAAAATCAAGCATCCGCTGTAAAGGCTTTCTAGCCGCCGCCGCTAAGTCTTTATCGAGCAATACTTCACCGCTAAAATTGGTTAAGCAGTTTTCAATCCCTTGCAAACCGTTCATTGCCATCCACGGACAAAACGCACAGCTTTTGCAGCTTGCGCTTTCACCGGCGGTTGGTGCAGCTAAAAAGCGTTTGGTTGGCGATTTTTTTTGCATTTCGTGCAAAATGCCAAGGTCGGTGGCGACAATAAAGGTGTCATCATCCATTTCAAAGGTGGCATTTAATAGCTTACTAGTTGAGCCAACCACATCGGCAAGCGCCACCACGCTGTCCGGCGATTCAGGGTGAACGAGGACTTTTGCGGTTGGGTTTTGCGCTTTTAATTGCTCAAGCTCGGTGGCTTTAAACTCATTATGAACCAAGCACGAACCTTGCCAAAGCAGCATATCTGCGCCGGTTTCGCGAGCGATATAGCTTCCCAAATGCCGATCAGGTCCCCAAATGATTTTTTCACCGTTTTCGTGCAAATGACGGACGATGTCGATACTAACCGATGACGTTACCACCCAATCCGCGCGAGCTTTAACTGCCGCACTGGTATTGGCATAAACGACCACCGTTCGGTCTGGGTGGGCATCGCAAAACGCGCTAAAATCGGCAATTGGGCAGCCCAAATCAAGCGAGCATTCGGCTTCCAAATCCGGCATTAACACCGTTTTTTCCATACTTAAAATCTTTGCCGACTCGCCCATAAAGCGAACGCCTGCCACCACCAACGTTTTTGCCGGATGCGCTTGCCCAAAGCGCGCCATCTCAAGCGAATCGCCAACGCAGCCGCCCGTTGCCAGCGCCAAATCTTGAATAAACGGGTCAACGTAATAATGCGCCACCAAAACCGCATCTTTTTCAATTAAAAGCTGCTTGATGTTCGCCTCAACTACTTTGCGCTGTTCGCGTGGCAACTCCGTAGGAATCTTAGCGCGAGCGTAGTCGATGTTTAACGTTTTGACGAGGCTTTTATTGGTATTTAAGACAGGAGCATCAAAGGGGTAGGCAGTAATCATAGGACAAACCTTTTATTATCAAGCGATGGCAAATGAGGTTTTTGAATGTGAATAAAAAATGACAAGCAATTTTGCTTAATTATGCTCATTTTGAGCATTAATACAAGTGATTTTTCTTAAATTTTAATAACAATATTTTGGATCGTACAAATAATTTAGTTTTAGTACGATTTAACCTCTTTTCAAAACGCCCATTGATTGCAATTCAGGCTATACTAAAATCACGATTAAAAATAAACAGGATAGTAGCTAAGCAATGACATTGTCTTATTCCCACGCGCATAAATCTGGTAGCGGTACGACCGAAGTTGTGGCGGTGTTGGTTGCCATTATTGAAGGCGTTGCCAAAGTGCTGACGGTCGATGGCGGCAAATTGTTGCCCAATGGTCCTTTGATGCCACTGCACCGCTCGTTGCAGGCAGGCGTTCGTCAGTGGGTCGAGGAGCAAACGCAGCAGCCACTTGGCTATTTAGAGCAGCTTTATACTTTCGTTGATACCAATCGCCGCAATATCGATGGTCATGCGCTGGTTTACGTCAGCTATTTGGGATTGGTTCAGGAAATGCAGACCATCCGCCACCAAAGCCAAGCGGTTTGGCACGATTGGTTTGACTACTTTCCGTGGGAGAATCATTTAAATGGCGCGCCTACGATGATTGCAGATGTTATCATTCCAGAATTGTTTGCTTGGGCAGATTCGGCAGATGAAATAACCGCACGTCGCCGCCGTCAGCGCATTTGTTTATGTTGGGGCGTAAATCGCTCAGAAGACTTGAAACATAGTGAAAGCTATTTGCAAAATATAGAGGCAAGCTGGGTTGCCGAGCACGTACTACTGCGTTATGAGATGCTTTATGAAGCCGATCTCATTCCAGAATCGCCAAACTATCAACCGAATAAACTGCCAAGCGATTGGGCGTTAATTATTGGCGCGCCGATGTATTACGACCACCGCCGCGTGATTGCCACCGCCATTTCACGGATTCGCGCCAAAATTGAATATCAACCGCTGATTTTTGGTTTAATGCCGAACGAGTTTACCTTATCGCAGCTCCAACAAAGCGTTGAGGCGCTCTCGGGCGTATCTTTACATAAGCAAAACTTTCGCCGCTTGCTTGAGTCGCAAAATTTAGTGATGCCAACGGGAAAAAGCAGCACCAATCAGCGCGGTCGCCCCGCCAAGCTTTACCGCTTTTGCCATGACATTGAACTGCAAAGTCTGTTGATGGACAGCAAGTTACCCAAACGCAAATAAACGGCTTTAATTTTTATTGCTATAAAAAATAATTTCCGCTATATTTATGCTCATTTTGAGATTAAATCGTAATATCTCATTTAAGCGGCTGTAACTAACCGTTTTTAAAATTAAAATAATTTAAGTAAGGATACTTTATGCGCCAAAAGCCAAAATCTGTCACTGAACCTGCGCTTGCAAACCTTGTCATAAAGCCTTGGGTCGAGGCGGCGCTCGTTGAGGATTTGGGACGTCGCGGCGATGTGACCTCGCAAGCCACAATTCCGACAAAGATGCAAGCCAAGCTTGAGATTCGGGCGCGACAAGCAGGCGTGATTTGTGGCATGGATTTGGCAAAAATGGCGTTTGCATTGGTGGATGATGAGATTGACTTTTGTGCCAAGATCACCGATGGCGATTGGGTTGAGGCGGGAAGCGTTTTGGCGACGGTTTTTGGCAACGCTCGCAACTTATTGACTGCTGAGCGAACGGCGCTTAATTTTTTAACTCATTTAAGCGGTATTGCCACCGCCACGCGTCAAATCGTGGATAGCGTTGCTGAGTTTCCGGCGCAAATTACTTGTACCCGAAAAACCATTCCGGGGCTGCGGGTATTGCAAAAATATGCCGTTCGCTGCGGCGGCGGTCGCAATCACCGCTTGGGGCTTGATGATGCCATTTTGATTAAAGACAACCATATTGCCATTTCAGGCGATATCACCACCGCAATTGCACAAGCCAAAGCGCTTGCCGGTCATCTTATTCCGATTGAAGTTGAAGTGGATAATTTGGATCAATTAGAGGAAGCGCTAGAAGCTGGCGTGAATTTAGTGCTGCTGGATAATATGTCACCATCAACGCTGACCAAAGCCGTTGCCATGTGCCAAGGTCGCGCGCAAACTGAAGCGTCAGGGGGTATTACGCCCGATTCGGTCGTTGCGGTTGCCAAAACGGGCGTTGATTTTATTGCCATGGGCTATTTAACGCACAGCACCACCGCCCTTGATATTGGTCTTGATTTTAGCAGCGAAGCCTAAAGCTTCAACTATTAATAAGCTTAAATCATTAAAATAAAAAAGCCCTCATCATTTTGATATGGGCTTTTTTATGCGTTTTATAAAATACGGTTTTTGAAAAATGATAAAAACTAACGCTAAATTATTTTAAGCGCTATGCTTTTCTTTATAAGCATCAAAGGGTACTTTGCTACTGGCATCAGGACAATTGACTACTTCAATACCTTGTTTGCCTAAGTCTTTTTTCAACTTATCATATAACGGCTGAGTTCCCCAACCGTAAGCCGCGCCAAGCTCTTCATCCGCACCATAAACCACGCGGTCAATCCCGACCTGAAGCATCGCTGCCATACACATTCCGCAAGGTTTGCCGCTGGCATACATGGTGATGCCTTCATGCGGTTGGCGTAGCGTTTTGCCGGCTTGTCGCAGCGCTTGCATTTCAGCATGAGCGGTTGGGTCATCGTGGATATAAGCTTCATTGACCGCTTCGGTTAGCACGTCTTCACCGCAAGTGAGTACCGCGCCAAACGGTTCGCCGCCTTTTGCCACGTTTTTGGTCGCAAGCTCGATGGAGCGCTTAATCATTTTTGTATCAAAATCGGTCAGTTGGTTTGCCATAACATCATCCTTTATCATTATGATTGAGGCTTAAAAAGCCCGTTAACTTTGCACGTAAGATTTTAAATATCGTTGCCCATAACAAAGCAACACGATTTGCGCGCAGGTGTTGTAAACATAGCCAAAAGGCTTAAGTAAAAATAAGAGGTAAAAAAGGCAGGGTCGGCGCAGGAAGTTTAACAAGCGCCAGACAGAGTATCGCCATAGCGACTATTAAAGTCAAGGCGCAAGAATGGTAAAAGCGATTTTGTTGATGTTAAAGAAAATTTTGAGGTTTTGATTTAGTTGTCATGAGTCATAAGCAGCATTTCAATCACAAATTACGATATGCTAGAATATCAACTGTTGCTTTTGCCATCGTGATTTTCTTACGATGGCTTTGTTTTTTACAGCAAAATTAAATGCGAGCTTGCGGCTATGAATACCGAAATTATTAAGATTATCCTTGCGTTTATGGTGCTTATTAATCCTTTTGGCGCGCTGACGTTATTTTTAGATTTGACCCGCGGCTATACCATGGCAAACCGCCGAAAAGTCGCGCGAATTGCTTGCCTAACCATTTTTATCACCATTAGTTTTTTCACCATAGCAGGGGAGTCGCTGCTCAAAGCGCTTGGCATCTCAATTGGTTCGTTTCAGATGGCAGGCGGGATTTTGGTATTTTTAATCGCCATCAATATGATGAATGGCGAAGGCAATCCGGTCAAGCCCGATCAAGACAATTTTGATCTTGATCACGTTCAAGATACGCTGCCATCAACCGCCTCAGCCGTTGTGCCGCTTGCGATCCCGATGATGATAGGTCCTGGTGGTATTTCAACCGTCATTATTTATTCATCGCAAATCACAGGTTGGCTGCAAATGTCAGCGGTAATAATTGCTGGACTTTTTATCAGTATTTTTTGTTATTTGGCATTGATGGCAGCAGGTCGCATTAGCCGTGTGTTAGGCGACGCTGGACTTAACATTATGAGCCGAATCATGGGGATGCTGCTAGCGGCGGTTGCCATTGAAATTATTGTTAATGGTTTACGAACGCTGTTTCCAGATTTGTTATAAAAAAATGGCATTTTAATTCAAAGCTTTGCTCAAAAATAGCTAACTTTTGATGACTAAGCAAGCGTTATCAAGATATGTTATGATGGTGTTTCATTTCAGTGAACAGGAGTAAGTTTTGAGTAAGGCAAAGATTGCTATTTTAGGGGCAGGACCGAGTGGACTTGCGCAACTGCGAGCGTTTGAGACGGCTCGTTTAGCCGGAGCTACCGACCTTCCTGAAATAGTTTGTTATGAAAAACAAAACGATATTGGCGGGATGTGGAACTACAATTGGCGAACCGGTCTTGATAAACACGGTGAGCCGGTTCATGGCAGTATGTACCGCTATTTGTGGTCAAATGGTCCAAAAGAGTGCTTAGAATTTGCTGATTATTCCTTTGAAGCGCATTTTGGTGAGCCGATTCCCTCTTATCCGCCGCGCGAAGTGCTTAAAGACTACATCATGGGGCGCATCGATAAGCACGATATCAAAAAATATATCCGCTTTGAATGTCCGGTGCGCTGGGTGACCTTTGACGATGACACGCAAAAATTTACCGTGACCGTCATGAATCATAAAACTGGCGAGCAAGAAACCGACGAGTTTGATTTTGTCGTGGTGGCAACCGGTCATTTTTCGACACCAAATATGCCGTATTTTGAAGGTCTTGAGCAGTTCCCTGGTCGCGTGCTTCATGCTCACGATTTCCGTGATGCCCTTGAATTTAAAGACAAAGACGTGCTACTGGTTGGTAGCAGCTATTCTGCCGAAGATATCGGAACGCAGTGCTATAAATACGGCACAAAATCGGTCACTATCAGCTACCGCAGTCAGCCTTTAGGCTACGATTGGCCTGAAGGCATTAGCGAAGTGCCCTTATTGACCCATTTTGAAGACGATATTGCGCATTTTGCCGATGGTACAAGCCAGCGCTTTGATGCGGTCATTATGTGCACAGGATATCTGTTTCATTTCCGCTTTTTGCCTGATGAGCTGCGACTGCAAACGCACAACTGCTTGTATCCGGCGAACCTTTATAAAGGTATTTTTTGGCAGCCCAATCCAAAGCTGATCTACCTTGGCATGCAAGACCAATACTTTACTTTTAACATGTTTGATGCCCAAGCGTGGTTTGCACGTGATGTGATGCTTGGCAAGATCGAACTGCCAGAACTTGAAGCTCGTCAAAAGGACGAAGCCGATTGGCTTGAGCGTCATGATGCTTTAAACGGCTGTAATGAGTCGATTGACTTTCAAGCAAGCTACATTCGCGATCTGACCAATGTCACCGATTATCCTGAGTTTGCGGTCGAAGAGCAGGGCGAAATCTTTAAACAGTGGCAACAAGATAAAGCCGCTGACATTTTGGGATTTCGCGAAAAAGCTTACCGCTCGACCTTGACCGGAACGCTTGCGCCCAAGCTTCCTGAGCCTTGGCTTGACGTTCTTGATGACTCGCTTGAGCACTTTTTGGACTTGGTTGGCATAACTGAAGGCATGACTGAAAGTAGCGAAAATGATAGCGCATCAGTAGCTCAAACTGAGGTTAAAACTTCAGTGAATAAAAACAAAGTTACGGAAAATAAAACCGCTTCTAAAAAATCAGCCAATGAAGCCGAAGCAAAAGCGTCGTAGTTTTATAGTAATTTAAATATCATTTGCCAAACTTGAATATCAGGTTTGGCTTTTTTGTTTTTTATTCTTTTAAAAGTTAATTAAACGCCAATTGCCAAGCCAAATACAGCATCAACAAACCAACCAAGCCGTCAAGAATATTCCAAGCTTTGGGCTTTGCAAATATGGGTGCTAGCAGCCTTGCCCCAAAGCCTAAACTAAAGAAAAACAAAAATGATGCCGTCACCGCGCCTATCGCAAAAAGTTTGGCATCATCTGCGCCTGTGGATACCATGCCAACCAAAACGAGCGTGTCTAAATAGACGTGCGGATTAAGCCAAGTAAAGCCAAAACAAAGTAGCAGCGCTTTTTTAAGACTTGTCGTCAAATGCGCGCTGGCATGAAGGGCAGATTGATTGGTGATGCTTTCGCGTAGATTTTGCAGTCCATAAGCCAATAAAAATAGCGCGCCGAGCCATTTAGCCATGGTGACTAATTGCGGAAATTTAGCGGTGGCCGTCCCAAATCCGGCAACCCCCGCGACGATTAATAACGCATCGCTTACCGCGCAAAACAGGCAAACCCAAAACACATGCTCGCGCTTGATGCCTTGCTTTAAAATAAACGCATTTTGTGAGCCAATCGCCACAATAAGCGACAGCCCAAGCAGCAATCCTGAACTAAAATCTGCATTAATTAGCGCTGTCATTTGCTAAAATTCATCATAAAACCTGCTACACTACCTAAAGTACGAGGATTAAAAATAAAAAATTGCCCAAAATAAAAAGATCCTGAACGGGGTAATAACAAAGGAATCAAGCAAATTATGGTCGTAAGCTTAACACGAATGCTAAAATCCTTTGGTCAGCCATCAACTGAGGCGGCGCAGGCAAACGCTTCTGAAACATCAGCGCCAAAACGTGCCGATTATAGCAGCCCTAATCAATCAGTGACTCAAAATAATAGTGAAAACAGTAAAATCAGTAATAAAACTTTATCAAATAACAGTACTCTTACCGAGCGCTACCTTGTCAATAAAGCGCGTTATCAGCGACGTGGTCGACCACCGTTTGATATGGCGTCGCGATGGCAGCTGCGCCATGGACATTGCCCAATGATGACTGAACTAATAGATGTGGTTGACCCTGATACTTTAAACGCCATGCCGATTGAAGCGGTTGCCGTTCTTGATCGGATTAACGGTAAGCTTTCGCGATATCGTGAGTGGAGCGCCCAAATTGATGACAATCATAGTCATGATGAGCGCAAATTTGTTATTGATAAACTCATTCAAGAAAGCATCCCTGAAGCTATTCATCATTATCAGCAATTGCAGCGCTTTAGCCCGCACCGAACCAAAAATAGCGTCGTTCAAAGTAACATGACCGCAGGCGACTTACTGACCGATTTGTTTTTGCAAATTGATTACGAACTTGACGAGCTGCTTGATGAATTGCACCAAACTGTGGTCAATCGCTTGGCGTCCACCCACCGCTACGTCAAAAACCGAACCAAGCATTCATGAATTGTGACGCCATCAATGTAACCTGCGTTAGCGACCATTAACGATAAAGGTATGGTTATACGCTGCAATGTTTTGTTTAATAGAGAAAAAAGCAATCAAAGGATGCTCAAATGACCCAAGCAACTGCCTTATTTCTTATGTTTTTATTATACGGCGTCTTACCGGCAGCAGGCGTGTATTTGGGTTATCGCGGCTTCAAAAAAATTACCGCCCCTAAAATGCTTGGCTATAAATCAATTCCAAAGCTTGGCTATATTCCCGAAAAAAGCCTTCCTGAACCGGTCAAAACCGCCCTTGATGACATCAACCAAAAAGGCGAAAAGTTGCGGCTGATTTATGGCGATAGCAATAACGATGGCAAAATTGATAATTCTGACAGCGTGAACGAAACTTATGTCATGATTCAAAATTTGATGGACAATCATATCCCGCAAGCTGTTCGTGATTATCAGCGGCTTTATGATTTAGAGGGCGAGCGCGCCGATTCGACCAAAATTAAAAACTCCAATGTCACCGCGCAAGAGGCATTATTAGAAGTATTAAGTACCATTAATAAGCAATTTGAAGAACTGCTTGACGCGTCTTATCATCAAGATGGTCAAAAATTGCTTGCAACCAATCGCTATTTGCAGCAGCGCTTTGATGGCGTAGAAGATACGTTAAGCCTGCCAAATGACGATAGGGTATAAGTAGGAAACTAAGTAGGACACTATGATACTAATCGGCGTTGGTGCTGTCACCGCAATCACACTATATTATTTGGGTAAAAAAAGTTGGCACGCCTTGCACCGTATCGCCGGAATTACGCCAGGTGTCATGGTGTATCAAAACCCAAAAGCGCCCTTATTAATCAACAAACTGGAATGGCAAAAGCTTGAGTTAAACCCAGCTCATTTGCAAGGATTAGATAATGATTTGCTACGGCAATTGCAAAATATTGACCAAAAATTAGCAAATTTTGAAAGTTATCAGCAGTCGTTAAATGACAATCATCAAGCGCTTAGTGAAGCAGAATTTATCGCTCATAAGTTTATTTACTCGCGCCTTCCTGAAATGCTGGCAAGTTATTACCATTTACGACAATCCTATCAGCAAAAAAACATAAACGCTGCAAAAATGAGTGAGGCAGAGCAACTATTAAAAGATTTACTGGATGGTATTGAAGCAAGGTTAGATGACGTTTTAGAAAAAATAGAAGCTCAGCACTGGCAAGAGCTTAAAGTAATGAAGCGCTATTTGGACACTCAGCGCTGATATTAGAAAAGTCAAAAATAAAAAAGCAGTAACGTTAATGACTGCTTTTTTATTGTCAGAACGGTTTTAAGTTAACAACTACTTTGATCGGCGATCGCGATTGTCCGTTGGGCGATCGCTACGTTGACGATTGCCTTTGTCGTTCGTATTTCGTCGCGAACTTTCTTTCGTGTAGTTACGCGTGCTTTCGTTACGTTTACGATCGCTTTGATAATCGCGGCGAGCTTTAAGCGGTTTATCTTTAATCCGGTCTTGCTTACGTTTTGCTGTGCCTTGAAGCCCTGTGTCTTGGCGCGGTCGCAAACTGACCAAATCGGTTAAGCTGTTGATGTCTTTTTTATCAAGCTCTAAAAAGCGACCTGTTCGCAGCTCTTTTGGCAAGCTGATACTGCCGTAACGTGTCCGAAGTAGTCGGCTAACCTTAAGACCTTGCGACTCAAACAAGCGGCGGACTTCACGGTTGCGACCTTCTTTTAATTTGACGTGATACCATTTATTGACACCTTCACCGCCGCCTTCTTTGATGTCTTCAAATTGCGCCATGCCATCGTCAAGCATGACACCGGCAGTTAAGTTTTTAGCAATCTCCGGTGTCACTTCGCCTAACACGCGAACAGCATATTCACGATTAATTTCATTTGAGGGATGCATCAAGCGGTGAGCAAGCTCACCATCATTGGTAAATAACAACAGCCCTGTTGAGTTAATGTCCAAGCGACCAACCATCACCCAGCGGTCATGAGTCAGCTTTGGCAAGCGCTCAAACACAGTCGGGCGACCTTCAGGATCGGTTGCTGAGCAAATCTCCCCTTCGGGTTTATAATAAGCGAGTACACGGCGGCGCTTTTCATTTTCAGCTTTGTAGCGAATCAGGCGACCATCAACGCGGATTTCATCGCCAATAGTTACGCGATCGCCAATCGTGGCAGGGGCGCTATTGATCGATACGCGACCTGACCTGATAACGTCTTCCATTTGCCGACGCGATCCAAGCCCCATTCGGGCGAGGGCTTTTTGTAATTTTTCGTCTTTCATAATAAATTCCTTGATTCGGTAGTGGCTACATTTCGCAATGTATGGGATGAGCAGATTTTCTTCAAATCAAGTTATTATAACCTTAATACGTTATTTTTAGGAAAGTTTAGACCATTTTTTTCAAGCCTAACCAAATTTACTTTCATAAAAATTTGATAGATTTAATTGTAACAATAGTCAGTAATTGTTCCCTAATTTCAATTAAGTTATGTTATTATGCGCAAATATTTTGCTACATTAGTTAAGTTATTGTAATTTGATAGGTATTTGCGATAGATTTGATATTGCAAGCGGAGGAAGTATGCAGCAGCTAAATAAGTTATTTGGAATATCAATGCTTTTGGCGAGCAGCTTACTAACAGGATGTGCTACTAATAGCACCATTACTTCAGGGCTTAAGTCTGGCGATTTACCGCCTTATGGCGCGTTTAAAGCTGAAAATGGCATTGAGTTTGTCGTTCAGCCATTGACTTTGGCAACATTGCCACCAAAGAAATCAGCCGCTCCTAATGCCAGCCTCACGCAGTTGATTCGCTCCTCAGGGCAAATAGACTATAGGATTACGCCAGGTGACACTTTAAGTATCTCCTTATCAAACTATATTACTTCTCCTTCAGGGGGGGATTCTACTTCTAAGCTTGTGGTTGACCAACAGGGGCTTATTCAGTTTCCTCTTATAGGTCGAATTAAAGCAGCAGGCTTAACTGTTCCACAATTTACCGCCAACTTGCAGAGGCAACTACAGCGCTATTTAAAGTATTCGGATCCGCAAGTGAAGATTGTTGATTATCGTGGTAATAAGTTTTTTATCGACGGTGAAGTCAAGCAGCCAGGTGAGTTCAGTCTAACAGATGTACCGGTCACTCTGTATAGTGCTCTGTCGATAGCTGGTGGGGCAACATCAATGGGAGACTCTAACAATATCATTCTTAATCGCAATGGTATTAGTTATAGCTTAGGGCTGCAGTCACTAAGGCAAATGGGATATTCGGCTAATCAAATATATATCAAAAATGGTGATTCCATTCATGTTAATAGTCAAAGCCGAAATAAAGTTTATGTGTTGGGTGAATTTGGCAAGGTTGAACCAGTTTCAATCTTAGAGCAGGGCTTAAGCTTGTCTCATGTATTAGGCGAATCAAGTGGCTTGAATTCTAACACTGCTAATGCAGCTAAAATATATGTGGTTCGCGATAATCCGAATTACCCACAAACCAACATTTATTATGTTGATATGCAAAATCTCACAAGCTTTGCTTTAGCAAACCGTTTTGAGATGCAGCCTAATGATATCGTTTATGTGGATCCAACAGGGCTGACTCGCTGGAACCGCGTGATCAGTGCGTTGCTGCCATCTACTTCTGCAATTACTAGATTAAGAGGTTTTTAAAGAGATTTCATTATGAGCTTTAATAATATTTTAGTCGTTTGCGTGGGTAATATTTGTCGAAGTCCTATTGCCGAAGCGTTATTAAAAAACCAATTTCCTAATAAATATATTGACTCAGCAGGGCTCTCAGCAGTTGTCGGACATGGCGCCGATGATCAAGCAATTAGCGTCATGAGTGCTGACGCTAATATTGATATGAGCGCGCATATTGCTAAGCAGATTAATGAAGATTTGGTTAAAAAAGCGGACTTGATTTTCACTATGTCAGAAAACCAAGTCCGCTGGATCGAGTCACAGTGGCCGCATTGCCGCGGTAAGACGTATCGCTTAGGGCACTGGATTAATAAAGACATTGCGGATCCCTATGGTCATGATGATAACGCCTTTATGACTGCTAAAAAAGACATTATAAAAAGTTTAGATTCTTGGTTTGATAAGATTTAAGTAGTGATTATCTATGAGTACAGATGTAAAAAGCACAATTGCGCAAACTAAAGCAATGGATGATGATGAAATTGACTTAGTGGCGTTGCTATTAAGCTTACTTCGGGGTTGGAAAACGCTACTACTTTGCGCCATTCTTGGATTGGCAATAGGCATCTTATATAGCCGTTATTTGAATCCTACTTTTAAATCCGATGCTTTAATTCAAATTGATGCTAAGTCCTCAGGGATCTCAGCACTCGGTGCGAACATTTCAGAGCTTGTTTCCACAGATGTTAGTCCTGCGCAAACTGAAGCTGAGCTGATCAAATCAAGAATGATTTTAGAACCCGTGATCAACGCCCTACATCTACGCATTCGTTTGAGAGACCCTGAAATTGGCATCATTGAAAAAATAAAAAATAATCGAACGCAAACTCAGATCAACTCTTCTGAAGGAGTGACGCTTGCCACAAAAGACGGTCGTGCGCAAATCAGTCAGTTAAACGTTTCACAAGGTTATCTAAATCAGCCGATGACGCTCACGCGCCGTGGTGATGGCTTTTTATTGACCAATGGTTTTGACGATTTTAAAGGTCAACTTGGTCAATCGCATCAGTTTCAAGGATCGGATGGCGTTATTCAAATCACGGTTAATGATCTACCGATAAATGAACATCCCATTACAGTTGTTAAGCAGTCTTTGCATAATGCTACTAATAATATCAATGGTGCTTTATCTGTTATTGAGCGTGGAAAGCAAACTGGAATTATTGAATTGTCATTAACAGGTGATAACCAAGAGCAAGCGACTTCAATACTAAGGGAAATCATTTTATCTTATATTGACCAAAACCAGTCAAGAGGTGCTGAAGAAACTACAAAAACACTTGATTTTATGGAAGCACAAATTCCGAAACTCAAGCAAAAATTAGAAGAGTCAGAATCTGCGTTTAATAGCTTTCGAGAAAAATACGGCACGATTGATGTTAGCAAAGAAGCTGAGTTATTAATCACTGAAAATGGTCAAATCGACTCGCAAATAAATGAGTTAAACCTAAAAAAAGCAGATTTAACCACTTATTATACCGATGAGCATCCTTTAGTCGTTCAAATTAACGATCAGTTAAAAGTTCTTAATGACAGAAAACAAGAAATTAAAGGAACGGTAGGAAAACTTCCTGAAATTCAGCGTGAGTTTTTACAGTTATCAGAAGATGTTGGTATTAACCGTGAAATTTATCTGACGATGCTCAAAAACTATGAGCAGTTAAAAATTGTGAAAGCAGGTCAAATTGGCTTTGCGCGAATCATTGATTTGCCAATCAGCACGTTCAAAGCCATTGCGCCGAAAAAATCATTGATCATGCTATTAGCGATGCTGTTAGGACTCATGCTTGGAACTATGATCGTTTTAATTAAAAGTATGCTCAGAAGCCCTATTAAAGATCCTGATCGCTTGGAAGCAAAAACTGGCATTCCAGTCATCGCCACTATTCCACGCTCTGAGACAGTAGCTCGTCTTACTAAAAATAAAAAATCAAGTAGCCGTTTGTTGGCTTATGTAGATAACGATGGTCTTAGCTATGAAGCAATTAAGAGTTTAAGAACACATTTAATGTTTGGAATGCCTAATCAAAGCAAAACAGATCAACGAGCCCGAGTGATCTTGGTTACCGGTGAAAGTCCAGGAATTGGTAAGTCTTATATTTCAGCAAACTTAACGGAAGTATTTGGTCAGATTGATAAAAAAGTCTTAATTATTGATGCGGATATGCGTCTTGGTCGACTTCATGAAATGTTCAATATGGAGCCGGATAATGGGCTTGCCGAATATTTTTTAAAAGAAAGCAGCAATACCTATGAACACAAAAGTCTTGAGACTATTGTTCATCCTACAGAGCTTGAGCATGTCGATTTTATACCGCGCGGCCGCCTTCCCAAAAACCCAGCTTCATTATTGGCCAGCGATAAATTTGATCACTTAATGCGACAATTAAGTGAATATTACGACTATATCATTATTGACTCAGCACCAGTTTTAGCAGCGTCAGATGCCATTATTCTAGCGCGCTATGCTGATAAAGTTATTATGGTAACGCGCTATGATAAATCTATTGAAGGTCAGGTTGTCTATGCAGTTAGGCAGATGGAAAAAGCCAATGTTCAAGTAGATGGTTTGGTCTTAAATGATATGCAACAAGGATTATTAAGTAAATATAGCTATCACTATAATTATGCATACGGCAAAAAATAAGCAATAACCAACTTTATTATACAATTGGAAGTTTTTATCATGACAACGGATTCTAATTACTATTCTGATCAAGCAGCAGATGATGCTAATTATGGTTGGCTAAATAAGGCTTCTAATCAACTATTAAAGCTGCCAAGACCAATAAAACGAAGCGTGTTAATCATCGCTGACTTTATTATGGCCGCGATTTGTTTATTTTTGGCCATAGCGCTTCGTTATGGCAAACTTGACAATGATATTGGCATGATAGCGTTGTGTTTGTACGCTGCCATTCCTATTTTAGGACTTTACCTCATTGGCTTTTATAAAGGTGTTGCTCGCGCTTTTTTTGAAGGATTAATGAG
>Ga0308157_10001621_pt1 | contig 43956 bp, 42 predicted proteins | sample PhyBR1_FD_201035 | JGI IMG/M metagenome (GOLD analysis project Ga0308157, IMG submission 201035) | Phyllosphere microbial communities from UC Gill Tract Community Farm, Albany, California, United States - DLSLB.R1 | ecosystem: Host-associated > Plants > Phyllosphere > Unclassified | place: USA... | reverse complement strand
GGCTTTTCTCGGATTTCCAAAAATGTGATGATCGGCTTTTGCCGCTATTCTCGCGGGCTACGTATAGCAATTGTGGGCTTTTAACAATCCTGCTTTGTACCCGTTCCCCCGTTTTAAGTGATTCAGAGCCGGATAAATCAAGAAAGTGTTGTTTGGCTCTTGTATAATCTTGCGCCCCTTGCCAGCTTTAGGCAAGAGAACGGATGACGATCTCGCATAACTTAGAGCGTGTTGAATTTTGGGATAAGTCTCAGTACACGCGCTAAGCATTTGTTTTGCTGCATTGTCTTATGCAAAAGTTTAACTGCTTTTGCAGGAAATGCTTAAAGTCTTGGGAGCTGTATTAATGACCACTGGCATGGATGACCGCCGCAACGCTTTCGAAAGCAAATTCGCACTTGATGCGGAGTTGCGCTTCAAGGCAGAAGCTCGCCGCAACAAGATTCTTGGTCTCTGGGCCGCAGAATTGCTTGGCAAGCACGATGCAGACGCTGATGCCTATGCTCGTGAAGTTGTTGCAGCTGATTTTGAAGAAGCGGGTGATGAAGACGTCTTCCGCAAGCTGCGTGCTGATTTCGACGCGGCGAGTGTGAAAGTGACGGACGAAACCATTCGCGAGAAGATGTTTGCTTTCCTCGAGGAAGCAATTCAGCAGGTCCAAAAGGACTAATGATATTCAGGGGCGGAAATGCAAAGCGCATTTTCGCCCTTATCATTTGGAGCGTATCCCGAAAAGCGGGAGCCGGTTTTCGGAGAAAGATGCGCGTAAAAACAAATAGATAGAACATTTCCATTGTTTCAGTCTAAACAGGAAATGCTCTTGAGTAGGGGAATAAGCATGTCTTTGTCTTCGCGTCTTCGTGCCGGAGAAACAGTTCTTTCCGCATGGTCATCCTTGCCGGAAATACTGACAGTTGAGGTTTTGGCTCACAGTGCTCTTGAGGCTGTAACGCTTGATATGCAGCACGGTGGCCATGATGAGCAAAGTGTGCTGCGCAGTCTTGGGTTGATCCTGAACGCAGGAAAGCCACCCGTCGTTCGTATTCCGGTTGGACGTTTTGATATGGCAAGCCGTGCGCTCGACTTTGGCGCTCAGGCTGTAATCGCGCCAATGATCAACTCGGTTGAAGATGCGCGCAGATTTGCAGCAGCGATGAAATATCCGCCGGTTGGTGAGCGTTCGTGGGGCGTTTTCCGAGCCAATGCCGATTACGGCGCGCCAGGTTCGAATGACTATCTCGTGACGGCCAATCAGGACACGCTGGCTTTCGCGATGATTGAAACGCGCGATGCATACGACGCACTTGATGCGATTCTCGATGTACGCGGTATTGATGGCGTATTCGTTGGTCCTGCCGACTTCTCGATTGCCTGGAGCAATGGCCGCGAAGCCAATCCGGATTCCGAAGCAATCATCGAGCCGATTAGTATCATTGCACGCAAGGCAGCTGCTGCAGGGAAATTTGCAGGCATTTACTCGCCTTCGGCAGAATTCGCACGTCGCTATATTCCGCTTGGCTTCCAGTTTCTGACATTAGGAAATGACGGCGGCTACATTCGCCTCGGTGCCAAGACGCTTGTGGATGCTGTTCGCGCATAAGAAAAAAGCGGCAGATGGATTGTCATCTGCCGCTTTTAAACTGGATATGAATCTATTTAATCAGATGTACTTATAACTTATTGAATTAGTGATGTTTTACAGGTTGCAGCTGGGTCATGAATTCAGCAAAAACCATTGAGCCTTCAGGCCATGGGCCGTGGCCTGATTCCGAATTGATGTGCCCGGATTCACCTGCATCTATCAACATCGCGCCCCAATCCTTCACAACCTCTTCTGCGGCTTCAAAGCTTGAGAACGGATCGTTGCGACTGACGACTGTGATCGACGGAAAAGGCAAACGATCACGCGGATAAGGACCAAAGGTCATAAGATGCTTGGGCCGGATCTTTTCATTTGAGACGTCCGGTGGTGCCACAAAAAATGCGCCAGCAATCTTATGCTGAATGTGCGGCATGGCGTGAAGCGCGGTCGCGACACCCAGTGAATGCGCGACCAGAACAATAGGCTTTGTGGCCTCATTGGCGGCTTTCACAAGCTGTGCGACCCAATCGTCCTTTACGGGTTTCGACCATTCGGCCTGCTCGACACGCCGAGCCGTCGAGAGTTTGCTCTCCCAACGGGTCTGCCAGTGATCGGGGCCGGAATTGGTGTAGCCGGGGATAATGAGGATATCTGTGTCTTTGACTTTCATGCCTCCTATTTAGAGGCGATTTTGCATGTCTTCAAGCTTGCTAAAGCGTGTCGAGCTCAAATGGATTCATTTGAGCTCCCGCGAACATGCGACAGTTAAAAGAATTTAGAGCGAGCGCCATGGGTGCGATTAAGCGGGACACGCTCTAATTGCATAGCGCGAAAAGTATTAAGCGCCTTGGTATAAGACGGGTACTCGAAGATGACTGACGCAAATGATGAACAGCTTGTTCGATGATCGCTATCTTGTGAAACGCTCTCCAAATTGTGATCTTTGGCGAGAAGATAACTACGGAGAGGATGTAACGACTATGGCCATCAGCAGAAGAACTATGCTTGGTTCTGCAGGCGCAGCCGTTATGAGCAATATTCTTTCCGCGCGCGCAGAAATGCCGCCGAAGGAGAATGAAATGACTGAGACGCTGAAGACGGCCACCACCGAAAAGGTCTTTTCCAACAACACTGCAAAAAACGCACCTTTGCCCTTCGCAATGACGACACCAGTACGTGTGGCGCGTGTTGGTCTTAAGGCGCGCGATGCTGAAGGCCTTGCAGAGTATTATCGCAACGTTGTGGGCTTGCGGGAGATGACACGCCGTGGCGCTTCCATTGTTTTGGGCGCCGGTGATCGCGAACTTATGGAAATCGAACAGTTTTCCGCGGCTAAACCTGATGATCCACGCAGTGCGGGTCTTTATCACACGGCATTTCTGTTGCCGACACGTGGTGATCTCGCGCGCTGGTCGCGTCGGGCTATCGACAAGCAGTTGCCCGTTGCCGGTGCATCCGACCACAATGTCAGTGAAGCAATTTATCTGACCGATCCGGAAGGGAACGGCATCGAAATCTATTCCGATCGCCCACACAATACGTGGCAGTGGAACGGTGATCGCGTGAAAATGGGTACCGATGCGCTTGACGTTAAAGACCTTCTCGATGTTATCGATCGTGAGGGCGGTGAATGGAACGGTGCGCCACAGAATACCGTCATTGGTCATGTCCACTTGCGCGTGGGCAATGCAAAGGATGCCGAAGCTTTCTGGCATCAGCAACTGGGCTTTGATACCGTGCAGACCTATGGCGACAAGGCAGTTTTTCTGTCTACGGGTGGATATCATCACCACATCGGCGCAAATGCTTGGCAGAGCTCTGGTGCTGGTAAACGTGATCAGGACCGCACTGGCCTTGGATGGGTTGAGATGGAAGATACGCGAGGCGGCAATAACCGCGCCTTTGAAGACCCATGGGGCAATGTAATCAATACAATCAAAACAAGCGCCTGATTTGAAATATTAAAAAGCCCCATGTTTACAAAAACATGGGGCTTTTTTCGGATTCAGTTTATCAGCGATATTTTTTTATGCGTGCCGAAAATCGTGGCTTGCGAGAATCAGAGCGGAGCGTACTGTGAGGTACGTAAACTCCGGAAGCGCAGAAAGACGCGATTTGCAGGCCGCCAGAGCCTAAATCTTATCCAAATACCCGCTTGAAAATCGTATCGACATGCTTGGTATGATAGCCGAGGTCAAACTTTTCGCGGATTTGTTCTTCTGAAAGCGCCGCACGCACTTCCTGATCGGCCAGCAGTTCCTCGAGGAAATCTGCGCCCTGTTCCCAAACGCGCATCGCATTGCGCTGTACGAGGCGATAGGAATCCTCGCGGGAAACACCAGCCTGCGTAAGAGCGAGCAGAACACGCTGCGAATGCACGAGACCACGGAACTTGTTCATGTTCTTGAGCATGTTGTCTGGATAGATCACCAGCTTCTCGATAACGCCAGCCAGACGGTTCAGCGCGAAATCAAGCGTGATGGTGGTGTCCGGACCAATCGCACGCTCGACACTCGAATGCGAAATATCGCGTTCATGCCAGAGAGCAACGTTTTCCATAGCAGGCACAACCGACATACGAACCAGACGGGCGAGACCGGTCAGGTTTTCGGTCAGAACAGGGTTACGCTTGTGCGGCATAGCGGACGAGCCCTTCTGGCCGGGTGAGAAGAACTCTTCTGCTTCCAGAACTTCTGTGCGCTGCATGTGACGGATTTCGATTGCAACATTTTCAATCGACGAAGCGATAACGCCAAGCGTTGCAAAGAACATGGCATGGCGGTCGCGCGGGATAACCTGCGTTGAAACTGGCTCAGCTTCGAGACCGAGCTTTTCGCAGACATATTCTTCAACGCGTGGATCGATATTGGCGAAGGTGCCAACAGCACCCGACACCGCACCGGTTGCGATTTCGGCGCGGGCTGCAACGAGACGAGCACGGTTACGCGACATCTCGGCGTAGAAACGTGCAAATGTGAGACCCATTGTTGTCGGCTCGGCATGAATGCCATGGCTGCGACCAATACGAACGGTATCCTTATGCTCGAAAGAACGCTTTTTGAGCGCTGCAAGCACGCGGTCCATGTCTGCGAGAAGCAGATCAGCGGCGCGTACGAGCTGCACATTCAGCGTCGTGTCGAGCACGTCCGAAGAGGTCATACCCTGATGCACAAAGCGGCTGTCCGGGCCGATGAATTCAGCAAGATGCGTCAGAAATGCAATGACGTCATGCTTGGTGACGGCTTCGATTTCATCGATGCGCGCAACGTCGAACTTTGCAACGCTACCCTTTTCCCAAATGGTCTTGGCAGCTTCCTTCGGGATTACGCCCAGTTCAGCGAGCGCTTCGCAGGCATAGGCCTCAATTTCGAACCAGATGCGGAATTTGGTTTCGGGAGACCAGATGGCGACCATTTCTGGTCGGGAATAGCGCGGGATCATGGGCATATCCTGTTTTGGCGGCCCGTCTGCCGGGCTGCAGGTCTTGGGTAAAGGGAATGCGCGGTGTTTAGCAGAGCGCAAGGCTCTGCTCAACGCACTCGCCCCGGGAAAATAGTTCAGCGTGCTGCTTCTGCGGCTTGGCGAATGGCTGCGATGTTGGCGCGGTAGGTTTCTACCGAGTTACCCTTGTAGACAGCAGAACCGGCAACAAGAATATTTGCACCTGCAGCAACAACCGATCCAGCGGTTTCAGGTGTAATGCCACCATCCACTTCAATGTCGATTGGACGGTCACCGATCATATCACGCACGCGCTTGATCTTGTCGAGCATAGGCGCAATGAACTTCTGACCACCAAAGCCCGGATTGACCGTCATGACGAGAACGAGGTCAACGTCATCGATCACATTTGTCAGAGCCTCGACAGGGGTCGCAGGGTTGAGCGCCAGACCAGCCTTTTTGCCCAAAGCACGGATGCTCTGAAGCGAGCGGTGCGTATGCGCGCCAGCTTCGGCATGGATCGTGATCAGATCGCAGCCTGCATCAGCGAAGTGCTCGAGATAGGGGTCGCAAGGCGCAATCATGAGATGCGTATCGAAGAAAGCCTTGGTGCGCGGACGAATGGCTTTTACCACCTGTGGACCAAACGTGATGTTTGGCACGAAATGACCGTCCATGACGTCGATATGAATCCAGTCGGCACCCGCTTCAAGCACGGCATCAACTTCTTCTCCAAGACGCGCAAAGTCAGCGGACAAAATGGATGGGGCGATAGCGATAGGACGCATGTTTGTCTCCCTTGCAGGATGTTTTCACATCATAAAATAAAAATGCGCCCGGCCAAGGTGGGCCGAACGCACATATTTAGTTGGTCAGCCCCAACGCTTGTGGAACCACATCCACTGGCCGGGATATTCGCGTACCCAGCCTTCAACGGTGTCGTTGAGAAGCTGAGCAGTCGCGGCAACATCGATTTCGCCTTTTTCGTCGCGTGGCAGCTTCATGCGCTCTTTGAGTTCGAGCCGATAGCGACCGCCAGGCAAACGAATGCAGCGCGCCGGGTAGACATCACAATCATATTGACGTGCGAGCTTTGCCAAGAGCGGATTGGTCTTGACCGGTCGGTCGAAAAAAGTCGAGGGAACGCCACGCTGGAACTTCTGGTCCACCAGCATCCCGACGTTACCGCCAGCATCCAGAACACGCGCCAGCGACCAAGCGGCACCGGCCTTTGATGGCACCAGATGACCCATATTGGTTTTGCGCGCTTTGAGAACGGTCTTCGCAATATAGGGATTGTTCGGCGGACGGAAGAGGGCCGTCACATCAAGACCAAACGTACCGGCACAGATCGGCAGAAGCTCGAAATTGCCGGTATGCGCGGTGAAGAAGATATGCGGCTTGGTCTCGTTGCGGAGACGCTCGAAAATCGGAATGCCGTCAACTTCGATCAGGCCCGGCTCGGTCGCATTGGGATCAAAATCGAAGATCGCATCGAGGAAGATATATTCCGCAAAAAGACGCGCCATCGAATCCCACATTTCGACGGCGATCTTTTCAATTTCAGCATCGCTCTTCTCAGGATAGGCAAGGCGCAGATTGTTGGTTGCAACCTTGTGCCGTGGCGTCAGCGGTCCCACCTTGCGCGCAAACCATGCGGAAAAGCGGATTGCGCTTTTCGCAGGCAGGAGACGGAGAAGTGCGAGCGCGATAAACACAGCCTGCGCCCAAAGCCAGTAGTTGAACTGCTTGAGCTTACGCGACCATTTAAAGAGAAGAAGCTTAATCTTGAACATAAAGGCTTAGTCGATCTGCAACACGATCTTGCCGAACACGTCGCGGCCTTCCATGCGCTTGAGAGCCGTACCGATGTCGTCAAAGCCGACAATGGTGTCGATTACTGGATGAACAACGCCCTGCGCCATTTTCTGCATCGCATCAGCCATGTTTTCCATGCGGCAACCAAAGGAGCCGAGGATTTTAAGCTGCTGCTGGAAGAGCTGCATCAGGTTCATATTGGTTGAAACACCGGAGGTCGAACCACAGGTGACGAGACGCGCGCCGCGCTTCATGCAGAGCATCGAGCCTGCCCATGTGTCGGCACCAACGTGTTCGAACACGACATCGACACCCTTCTTCTTGGTGAGCTTGCGCACAACACCTTCAAAGCGGTCAACGCGGTAGTTGATGACGTGATCGGCACCCAGCGCCTTGGCTTTTTCGATCTTATCGTCAGAGCCAACCGTTGTGATGACTGTACAGCCCATTTTCTTGGCAAGCTGGATTGCGGCCGAACCAATGCCGGAACCCCCGGCCTGAACCAGAATCGTTTCACCCGGCTGAAGCTTCGCATTGTCAAACAGCATATGCTCGACCGTACCGAAGGTCACAGGAGCAACAGCCGCACCGATTGCGTCAACGCCGGGAGGTGCTGGAACCAGAAGACGTGCTGGCAGATTGACTGCTTCACATGCAAAGCCATCAAGATGGAAGCCATGGACGCCGCCTACATGTTCACAGAGGTTGTCGCGGCCTTCGCGGCAGGCCTTGCAGAGACCGCAAGTGCGTGCGCCATAGATCGAAACGAGCTGACCGGGCAGAACATTGGAAACACCGGGACCGATTGCATCGACAACGCCAGAGGCTTCCGCACCTATGACCAGTGGCATCTTGCGCTTGGCAAATGCCATGCCGCGCCAGCCCCATACATCAATATGATTGAGCGCGACGGCTTTGATCCTGACCGTAACTTCGCCATTGCCGGGTGCGGCAGGCGGAGCGATATCGGTCATTTCGAGACGACGATCATCAAGAAGCTGCAAGGCGCGCATGAATTTATCCTTTTCAAGACATAATCCCGGAAAGCATACGGCTTTCCGGGATTACCGAGAATATATAACTTTTAGTCCGATTAATTCGGATTTGCCGTCAAAACAAGGCTGGCATTTTGTCCACCAAAGCCAAATGAGTTTGAAAGCACCGCGGAAACCTGTCCGTCGCGCTTCACATTCGGCACGACATCCAGCGGGATTGCCGGGTCTGGATTGTCGTAATTGATAGTTGGCGGCAATGTGCCGGTCTGGATCGTCAGCAGTGAAAACACGGCTTCGATAGCACCGGCAGCAGTCAGCGTGTGGCCAATCATCGACTTGTTGGATGAAACCGGGATCGACGCGATCTGCTCACCAAATACGCTTGAAAGAGCAAGATATTCCATTTTGTCATTCTCAGGCGTCGAGGTGCCATGAGCGTTGACATAAGAAATCTGATCTTCAGTCAAACCGGCATCAGCAAGTGCTGCACGCACGGTTCCGATAGCAGGCGAGGCATCCGGCTTGGAACGGGTGCGATGGAAATCGTCGGCCTTTTCGCCACAACCTGCCAGAATGCCCAGCACCTTTGCGCCGCGCGCCACTGCACTTTCAAGTGATTCCATGACCAGCGCACCAGAACCTTCGGCCATCGCAAAACCGTCGCGGTCCTTGGAGAAGGGCTTTGAAGCCTTTTCCGGTTTGTCGTTCTGGGTCGAAAGCGCTGACAGCAGCGAGAAGCGGATCAGCGATTCAGCTGATACCGAACCGTCTGTGCCGATCGAAAGAACACGATCGCTTTCGCCGCGACGAATGGCTTCGACGCCGAGCTGAATTGCGGTCGCACCCGAAGCGCAAGCAGTCGACAGCGTAACTGGCAGGCCGCGCGTGCCAAAAACCTCTGACAGGCGCTCGGCGATATAGCCGAACTGCGTCGTATTGAAGAGATCAATCTGACGCGCACGACGGCACGCTTCGAGCAGAAGCTGATAGCTGGCCGGACCTTCATCCTTGATGCTGGCATCGAGCGCAAACCGGCTTTTCCAGTCCAGCTCAACAGGAGGTGCTGCAAGGAAAAGTGGACCGCCAAAACTGGTCACGGAAAGACCGGACTGTGCGAGCGCCTCTTCACCAGCAAGACGTGCGAGCGCCTCGGAGAGGGCAGATGAGCCGATATTGCTTTCTGGCAGAAAGTCGACCGTGCCGGAGAAGCGTGTCTTCAGGCTTTCAGTCGGAAAGCGGGTGATGTCATGAATGCCGGAACGTCCACCAGTCAGTGCGGCCCAGTTGTCTTCCTTGCCCTGTCCGAGGGAGGAAACAACGCCTGCACCTGTAATTGCAACGATGGGGCGGCCGAGATGGTCTGTATATTTGGTCATCTTATGCTCTCACCAGCTTTGCGGCACCTTCAGCGCGAGTTGCACCGATGGTGGTGACGATGGCTTCGCTGATTGTTCCATCAATCGCCTTTTCAGACGGGCTTGTTGGTGCGAAAGCCTCACCTTTCCAAACAGAAATGGCTGCGAGCGCCAGCGCCAAGGGGAACTGAGCTTCGCGCAAATGCCCCGTCAGCCCGGTAATGCCGCGATAGGCTGAAGAAACGCCATTTAGTGCGGCTTTTTCGGCAGCGGTCGCAGCATGTGCGCCGGATGAGCCGGAAACCACATATTGAGGTTCTTTGCCGCCATTGGAAGCAAGTACCAGTTCACGCACAGTTTTTTCGAGATCATCGGCATCACGGCGGATTTGGGCGCTTTCGATGCTCGCAATTTCCGCATAAGCGCGCGCGCCACGCTTTTCAGCATGTTCAGCGCTTTCGAGCACAAGAAATACACCGCCGGAACCGGAGATCATACCGCCGCCGGCAGTACCATCACGTTCCCACAGTGAAGCCCAACCGTCGTGCTTGAGCAATCCGCCAAGCTCGTGACCGAGAATCATGTCGAAATGTTCGCAATTGTATGAACCGCCGACCAGCGCATGTGTGCTCTGACCCGAACGAATGCGTGCCGCAGCCGTCTCAATTGCAGCAATGCCGGAGCCTTCTTCGCCCATGAATGTGCGGGAAGAGCCGGTCACTTTATGAACGATGGAGATATTGCCTGCCAGCAGGTTTGAAAGCTGAGCGAGAAACAGGGTAGGGCGCAGCTCTGTCGAGAGCTTCTCGTTGAGCATTACACCGCGGTTGTTACTGGTGCGGCCTTCTTCGAGAATCTGCATATCGACAGTGATATCGCGTTCACCGCCACCGGCGCCCACGATCATGTCCATGCTGGCGCACAATGCTTCGTCATCCTTGATGCCCGCATCGTCAAGCGCGAGGCCTGCCGCATAGGTACCAAGCCGCTGCCAGGTTTCCATCTGGCGCTGGTCGCCGCGCTTAGGGATTTGCAAGCCCCAATCGACTTCACCAAGCGGATGAACTGTATACGGCGCAAAGGCTTCTTTTTCGAGGCGTGGTTCTGAACCAGCCGTTGAGAAAGCATTCCAATGCGCATCCAGTCCTTCGCCAAGCGAAGAGATGATGCCAATTCCTGTGATGACGACTTTATTGCTCTGCATAGTTCGGTTCTGCCCGTAAATGCTGTGCTTGGGATGCTGTGCGTGATCCAGAAACGGAATCAGGGCGAACACGGATGTTCACCCTTCAATACCGTCAGCTTTCGCGGCTGGTCAGCCCTTTTTGGCTGCGACCAGTTCGTCGATCTTGGCGCAGAGATTCTTCAGAACGAAGTATTCTTCAGTCGGCGCTTTGCCTTCGTTCACTTCCTGCGTCCACTGTTCAAGCGGAATCTTGATGCCGAATTCTTTGTCGATCGCAAAGACGATGTCGAGGAAATCGAGGCTGTCGATGCCCAGATCATCAATGGTGTGGCTTTCGGGCGTGATGGTATCACGATCGATTTCACTTGTTTCAGCAATGATGTCGGCGACTTTGTCAAAAGTAGAGGACAAGTTTCGATTCCTTTATTCTTGGCGATGCCACTACAGGCATTCGTCTGAGTATCTGCGCGTATCTAGCGTTTTTCCGGTGACAGGGAAAGTCATAATAGCTTCACGATCACCGAGACTTCGCCGGACTTTAGAGCGCATCCCGAAAAGTGTGAAACGGTTTTCGGAAAAGATGCGCGTGAAAACAAATAATTGAGACGCGTCGATCTGATGAAGTCAGATCGAAACGCACTCTGATTGCGCATATAAGGTGCACAGCACGCGAAGCGCAACATAGAGCGAATTACAATTTTTTGAAATGTGCTCAAAAAAGAATTGTTCAGGGTTCGCTTCTCACCCGCTTTATGAAGTACCAAAGCCCGACAGCGGTGCATGCGAGCATGACAATCGCAAGCGCGTGTTGTACTGGCCCATTGCCGGAAGCAACCGCTGCAAGCCCCGATGCGGCACTGCCCAAAGCACCAAGCGCTTCGGGATGTTTCAGCACAGTTTTGACAGCCGTATCGCATTGCCGTGCTTTCGGTAGCGAGGCGGCTTTCGGTTCTGCAGGCTCGGTGACAGATGGGGTCGCGGCAAGTGCAAGTGCACGAGATCGGACACGCTCGACGCGTGCCAACCAGCCAGTGCCAAAGGTCGAAGCTGTGGACAATCCTTTCAGCCAAGTGGCGCGCGCATCACATAGTGCGTTGATGATCGCCTCAGGCGAGTGATCAGAAAGTGCGGCAAGGGTTTTAACGCCGATGACGCCATCTTCTGGCAGATTGACAATGCCTTGCAGCATTTTCGCCGCCCTGCCTGGCCCTGAGTTCACCGCAAAGTCGAATACCGCGTAATCAATGCCCGATGGGAGATCATCACCATCGATCTTGTTCCAGAATTGTTGCTGATAGATTTTCGTGGCTTCTGCTTGTGTAAGGTCCATCACATCTGATGTAGATATCGGGTGTCCCCGCCATGCCGAGAGTGTCGCTATGGTAATTCCCATATTGGTAGCGCCGCCGGGGTCACGTGGATTGTCGACATAACCACCTTCTTCACTGAAAATATAGGGTATAATTTTTTTGAAGTTAGGCTTCATCTCTGAAATCCCTAATTTATATAATGTAAAAATAAATAATACTTATAATTATCCGATATTACTCCATAGTTTGGGTAAATAATATTGATTTGTTTTGAATGTGCGTTGAAGAACGTTACGTCTAGTGGATTGAATTTGACATGTGAATCCCGACCGACACAAACGCTGTTTCAAACGTCAAATTCGAAAAATCCACTAGATTCAAATGCTTGCTAATGGTCTTTTTGATTCCGAAATTTCTTTAAAGCATTTTCAGCCAAAGTAGGAACCGGTTTTGCGTTCGGGAATGCGTAAAAACAAATAGTTACAGCGGTTCCAACGATTCAATATTAACTGGAACCGCTTTAACGCTTGTATCGAGGGATGAAAATGTCGGGCTCAGACCACTAGATACTTCCGGTTTAGTTGCATTCGCTCTTGCGCAGCACGCGCCGATGCGGCTTGATGCGGCTCTCAAAAACGCATCAAAATGGGCGAACAAAGTGACATCGGAAATTTTTGGATATGCACCGGACGGGCAGGCGGTTCATCGGCTTACAATAGCCAATGGTTCGCTCGAAGCGAAGATCATTACATGGGGCGCAGCTGTTCAGGATTTGCGCATGGAAGGTCATGATGCGCCATTGGTTATTGGCTATCGTGATTTTGCCGATTATCCAGCGCACTCGCCTCATTTAGGCGCAATCGCCGGTCGCTTTTCCAATCGCATCCGCAATGCGCGGTTTGTGCTTGATGGAAAGACATATGATGTCGAGGCAAATTTTCAGGGAATTCATAATCTGCATGGCGGCAGCAAAGGCCTTGGAAACCGCGTCTGGAAAGTCACCGGCTCTGGATCTGATTTCGTTACGCTCGCCACACTTGCAGCCGATGGAGAGATGGGGTTCCCCGGTAATCTCAATGTAAGCTGCACCTATATGCTCAATGCAAAGGGTACTTTGATTGTGCGTCTTGAAGCAGTGACGGATAAGCCAACGGTGTGCAATCTTCTCCATCACAGCTATTTCAATCTTGATGATGGCGGAGAGGGCGACATACTCGATCACCAGTTAAAGATCGAAGCCGATGCCTATATGCCGGTCGATGAGGCACTGATTCCCGATGGGCGCATTTTGCCCGTCAAAGACACGCCTTATGATTTCCGCGATTTCCGTCCAGTCCGCTTCAAGGAGGACGGCAAGCAAGTCGAATATGACAGCAATTTCTGCATGACGGCGGCACGCGGTCCGTTGCGCCCCTGTGCGTCCGTTAAAGGTGCGCGGTCCGGTATTCGCCTTGATGTTGAGACGACGGAGCCTGGCGTTCAGTTTTATGCCGGCAATACAATGGCCAATGATTGCATTGGTTTAATGGGCAAGCCTTACGGCAAGCATGCAGGGTTCTGTCTGGAGCCGCAGGTCTGGCCGGGTTCGCTGGAATATTCCTACGTTCCTCAAGCGATCTTACGTCCGGGCGAAGTTTACGCCCAGACGAGCCATTTTACGTTTACGCGGGATTAGTTTCGTTGAGATAAGCGGCGCGTGCGTGTTCCATTGGAGCCAGCGCGCCGCGAATTTCCACTACGCGCGCTGCAACTGCATGTGCTTTGCGTGCAGCTTCAACGGGCGATAAGCCTTCAATACGTGCGGCAAGATAACCACCGTTAAAGCTGTCACCAGCACCTGTCGTATCAACCGCATTGGCTTTGACGGATGGAATGAGGGTTTGCTCGCCGTCCGCTATAACAAGCGCGGGCTCTGTGCCGTCCTTGACCACAATTTCCTTCACACCAAGACCAATAAGTCTTTCCGCACAGGCCTGCGCCGTCGCATCGCCAAAGAGCGCCTGTTCATCGGGGAAAGTCGGCAGCGCGATATCGGCAATCTGCATGGCTTCGCTGATGACTTTCTTTGCGACCTCGCGATCAGGCCAGAGCTGATGGCGGAAATTCGGATCAAATGCGATGCGGGCGCCTTCTACGCGGCATTCACGTAAGATTTCGAACAGAGTTTCGCGATGTTCCGGGAAGACGATGGCAATTGAAATGCCCGAGAAGTAGATCATATCGCGGCCAGCCAGGCTGGCTTTTAAGGCATTTCGGTCGTTTGCGAGGCGTCGCGCTGCTGCATCACTGCGCCAATAGGTGAACGAACGTTCTGCGCCATTGAGCGTGATCGCATATAGTCCAGGATGGACGCCCTTGATAATGGGGCTGTGCGCAATGCCGATGCCATTTGATGTGAGGAAAGCACGTTGCTTCTGCGAGAAATCGTCCTCGCCAAATGCGCTGACATATTCCACGGGATACGATTGGTCTTTCAGCGCGCGCATGTACCAGGCGGTGTTCAGTGTGTCGCCGGCATATCCCATGCGCCATTGATCATCGCCACCGCCGGACAGTTCGATCATGCACTCACCGATCGACGCAAAGCCACCCATAGTTATCTCCTCGTTTCTATCCGCACGTACGCCTACAGTATCGGTCCAAAAATCTGAACCAGTTTTTGGAAAGCACCATGCGTAGGTTCAATAATTTAGAGCGTTGAAGAAGTGCAGGGTACTCCATAGGAATTTGCGGTGATGTAAAATCCAGATGTCACTTACCCTTTATCGACTTGCCACAATCTGCGTGTAACGATCCCGCCAAGAGAGGAATCACTATGCGTTACGCGATTTATTTCACGCCGCCGTCAGGCGATGCACTTTTGAAAGTTGCCGCCAACTGGCTTGGGCGAAGTGCGTTTAGTGGAGAGCCGGTTAAGGTTCCTGCGATTCGCACGCTTGCGGCCGAAGATATTGCCGCACTGACCGAGGAGCCGCGCCGCTATGGTTTTCATGGCACGTTGAAAGCGCCTTTCCGATTGGACGAGACCTATCAGGAAAGCGATTTGCTTTCCGCGCTGATGTATTTCGCATCTTCGAGCGCGCCATTCGTCATACCACGCCTGAAATTGCAGGGTATTGGCCCGTTCTTTGCGCTCGTGCCGGAAGAGCCTGTGGCTGAACTCAATCAGCTTGCCAATGACGTGGTGGTTTCGTTTGATCGTTTTCGCGCGCCATTGCGGGATGCGGAAATTGCCAAGCGTCGTCCAGAACGATTGAGCGAAGGGCAGCGCCAGAACCTTGATCGCTGGGGCTATCCTTACGTTTTCGATGAGTTTCGCTTTCATATGACGCTGACCGGACCAGTCGATGAAAAGCAGCGGCCGCATGTTGAACGCGTGCTTGACGACTTTTTTGCGCCTGTTCTGGATGATCCGGTAGAAATCGCCAATCTCGCGCTCTTTGTGGAACCGGAAAAAGGCGCACCATTCGAGATTCATTCGCTGCATCCGATGACCGGTGGTACTAAGGTGTCAAAACGGTCCACTCGGGCTGTGGGAAGGCCTTGAGGAATGACGACGGAAACTGTTCTAAAAAATGCAAATATTGTTCTCCCTGACGAAGTAATCAGCGGTACTGTTAAAATAGCTGATGGTGTCATCGTTGATATTTCATCCGGCTCGTCCGTGTCTGGTAAAGACATGGAAGGGGATTATTTGACGCCGGGACTGGTCGAGTTGCACACTGACCATCTCGAAGGCCATTATGCGCCACGCCCGAAAGTGCGCTGGAATCCGATTGCTGCGGTTCAGGCTCATGACGCGCAGATTGCGGCTTCCGGCATTACGACAGTCTTTGATGCTTTGCGGATTGGCTTCGACGATGAAGCGCAGACAGGTATTGATGATATGCGTAAGCTGTCATCAGCAATCGCAGAGGGGCGTGAGGCAGGACGTTTGCGCGCCGACCATTTTCTGCACTTGCGGTGCGAGGTTTCAGCACCTGATTGCCTGAGTGCATTCGAGCGGTTCGGCGTGCATCCGCTGGTCAAACTGGTTTCACTGATGGATCATGCACCGGGACAGCGGCAGTTCACGGATATTGAAACCTACAAATCCTACTACATGAGCAAGCTCAGAGTGACCGAAGAAGAATTCATACGCTATTGCGAAAAGCGTATGGGCCAGTCACAGCAACATTCGGCACCGACCCGCAAAGCGATTGCCAGTGATTGCCTTGAGCGCGGCATCGTTCTGGCCAGCCACGATGACGCCACAGCGGATCACGTTGCAGAAGCAAGTACGCAGGGAATTCGCGTTGCTGAATTTCCAACAACACATCTGGCCGCCAAGGCATCCAAGGAAGCGGGCATGTCGGTTCTGATGGGCGCGCCCAATGTGGTGCGTGGTGGTTCGCATTCTGGCAATGTTTCGGCACGCGAATTGGCTGAAGCCGGTCATCTCGATATTATTTCGTCTGATTATATTCCGGCAAGCATGATGCAATCGGCATTCTTCATGGCAGATGTCATGGAGCAAATTACGCTTCCACAGGCGATCAAGCTGGTATCAAGCAATCCGGCAAAAGCCGTTGGCCTGCAGGATCGTGGTGAAATCGCAATTGGAAAGCGTGGTGATCTGGTGCGTGTGCAGATTGCCGAGCACGTACCGATCATCCGCACCGTTTGGCGCGAAGGACGGCGCGTGATCTGACACGCGCCGTTTATTTGTTTCAGGTCTCAGCATCTGCCAGTGAAAGTTGCCCTGTTACATCGTCCACAGACAGCTTAAGTTCGAGATAGCTGTTGATGCTTTTGTGCGATGTTTCCGGCGAATGCGGGTGCGTTGCCGTTACGACAACGACGCGCGCACCAGCGGTTTCGCCAGCGACAATGCCAGCTGGGGCATCTTCAAACACAAGACAATTGTGAGGATCGAAGCCGAGCCTCTTTGCACCGAGCTGGAAGCATTCAGGGCTTGGTTTTCCACGCTCGACATCTTCAGCGGAAACAATGGTCTTCGGCATTGGCAAGCCTGCAGCCTGCAAACGACGCCGCGCCAGTTCAATTGGTGCCGAGGTAACGATTGCCCAGCGATTTTCCGGTAGCGAGTTCAGGAAGTCGAGTGCACCTTCAATGGCTACGATCCCATCCAGATCAGCCATTTCCGCATCAAGCAGGATTTTGGCCTCCGTGTCTGGATCAAGATGTGGCAGGCCCAGTCTGCGGACGGTATCGACAGCACGCACGCCATGAATGGTTGGAACAAATGTGACCGGATCAATACCATGACGGATTGCCCATTCGCCCCAGACACGCTCAGTTGCTGCAATGGAACTCAGCACTGTGCCGTCCATATCGAACAGAAAAGCGTCGAATGTTTTGTTGAAGGGAGATAGGTCGGTCAAAATGAAGATCCTCGAATTTTAAGGCCAGAAACGGAAGCCAGAATCAGGTGGGCGTGTTCGGTTTTGATCTTAATGCGGAAAATTGGCTAAAGTCACAGTATTCAACACAATGATTGTCTTTGACTGCTTTTGCGTCCGCCATACCGTGAAAAATCACACAAGCTTCTTATATTGAAAACCTTGGCCCAAACGACAAAACTTGATCATTTGCTTCGTTTATGGCTTTTTGCGCCACTTGATGCAGGGTGTATCAACCCATAGCCAGATAAAACGCCAAACATCTGGATGAATCGCATTCTCAGGATTGTTGTTTAAATGACTGAAATAAAAAATAAAAATCACAACTATCCAGATCACCGGTTCTCTGTTGCGCCGATGCTCGACTGGTCGGATCGCCATTGTCGCTATTTTCACCGATTGTTTTCCAAGCGTGCTTTGCTCTACACAGAGATGGTTGTCGCTGATGCGGCAATCCATGGCCCACGTGACCGTCTCATGGGATTTGATGCAACGGAACATCCCATTGCTTTGCAGCTTGGCGGTTCCGATCCGGCCAAACTACAGGAAGCTGCACGAATTGGCGCTGGCTTCGGCTATGATGAAATCAATCTCAATGTCGGCTGCCCGTCTGACCGTGTTCAGTCCGGCACATTCGGCGCTTGTCTGATGCAGACACCGGAAGTGGTTGCACGTTGCGTCGCCGCCATGAAGGAAGTTGTCTCGGTGCCCGTCACAGTCAAATGCCGGATAGGCGTTGATGATCAGGACCCGGAAGTGGCACTGGATGCAGTTGCAGATCAGGTTCTTGAAGCAGGCGCGGATGCGCTTTGGGTTCACGCCCGCAAAGCATGGCTGAAAGGGCTGTCTCCAAAGGAAAATCGCGATATTCCGCCGCTTGATTATGATCGTGTCTATCGTCTCAAACAGCGCCTTGATGCGCCATTCATTGGTATCAATGGCGGTATAAGCACTCTGGAAGATGCGATATCGCATCTCGATCATCTGGATGGCGTCATGCTTGGGCGTGCCGCTTATCATAATCCGGCATTGCTCGCGGACGTCGATCATCTCATTTATGGAGATGATGAAAAGCCTACGGATATGACCGAAATCATTGAGGCAATGTGCGACTATGTTGATCGGCACATTGCGGATGGCGGCAGGCTTTCACACATAAGCCGCCACATGGTTGGATTGTTCATGGGGCAGCCAGGTGCGCGCCGCTGGCGTCAAATCTTGTCAACAGATGCCGCCAAGCCCGGCGCGAACAGCGATGTGCTGCGTCAGGCCTATGCGACTATCATGGAAGCCAGCAGCGAAGCTGCCTAGAGCATGTCGCAGTTAAATGGATTCATTTAGCGTTCGCGAACATGCGACAATTAAAAAATCTGGAGCGAATGCAGTGGTTACGATTAGATGCGCGTCGCTCCAGAGCGGCTTCAGTTAATACTGAATCGTAGGAATCGCGTCTCACGCAAAACCGCTTCGCGCTTTTGGCTCAAATGCTTTAATCCATCATAATAAGCTGATCGCCGCGAACGCTGAACCCGCCCAGCGTTTGCAGGAAGTTCATACCGAGCAGACTGCCGGTCATCAGTCCTTCCTGTGTCACCATTGCACGGACATTCTGCCGTTCAATGTCACCGATCTGTAATTTTGCAATGGTGATGCTGGCAGCGGTAGCTCTTCCGTTCGCGGTGTTGATCGGCACCGAATAGTTGAGCGATGACGTGTCGATGCCTGCGCGCTCTGCGTCTTCCTTTGAAAGCACGACAGAAGACGCACCAGTATCGACAAGGAAATGGACGCGCGCATCATTCACACGGCCATTAACCTCGAAATGCCCGTTGGCAGACTTTGCCAATGTTACGGTAAGGGAACCATCGGCGGCACGGCCTGAAATAGGGCTGCCAGGAATAAGCCCGGCCGTAATGCGACTGCCCACATCCTGAAGCTCATAGCGATACTGATAGGCCGCGACGAGACCGAGGATGATGACCGCCCACACGGCCATGTTACGGGCAAAGTCACTCAGCTTGATTCCCGAACCAAGCAAACCTGCTGCAAGCACGACGCCCCAGATGCCCATATAGGCAGCCTGACCAAAGGCATCATTCGCAATGCCAAGCGTAGTTCCGCTGTCATCGTTCGCCATCAGCAACAATATGACAACTGCAATTGCTGCAATCACGATCCAGAACAAACGCCCCATCAGCTTTCTTTCTTTTCCAGTCTTTCATGGCGTGCAGGTAAAAGCGCCATGATTGCTCGCCGTTGATCGTCCTTCATTGAGGACCATTCGGCAATTTCATCGAGTGTGCGGGCGCAGCCGAGACAAAATCCGGTCTGAATGTCCATCACGCATACCAGAATGCATGGCGATTCGATTGTTGCCGCGTTCATAAGGTCAATGTGGTCACGTCAAAGCGTTGTGACAAGACCGAGTAACACTGTCACGGCACTGATCTGTTGCGCAGCACCCAGCGTATCACCGGTTTGTCCGCCAATTTTGACCAGGCAGAGTTTTGCAAAGCCAAATAAAAGCACGACGTTGAAAATGAGCACCTTGATGAGAGCCATCAATCCGCCTGCAGGGATGATGGTTATCATCAGTACCACCAGCGCGATTGCACATGCGCAAACGAGTGTCTCCCATTTGGGTGCGCCCAGATTATCGGCGAGCCCACCGGGGCGAGCGGACGGTGATCCGTGCCAGAGAGCGAGGATTGCAGCACGACTTGCAGCTTCTGCACCAATCAGCGCCAGAGCCGCATAACATGCGCCAGCACGATCAATAATGGCAGCAAGTAGCGAAACCTTGATACCGGTCCAGATGATGAGTGCGAGTGCTGCAAAGGTACCAATGCGCGAATCTTTCATGATATCGAGACGACGATCAGGCGTTGATGCACCAAAGAAGCCGTCCGCAGTATCTCCAAGACCATCTTCATGCAGCGCACCGGTCATCGCTGCCAGCATGCCGACGGCGATCAAGCCCGAAACAATCGCTGGAAGGTGGAGATAATTGGATACCAGAAGGGCGAGGCCAGCCAGAAGTCCAAGAACCGCGCCCGCCAGAGGGAACGCGCGCATACTCGTTTTCAGCGAATCGCCCAAGCCTTCATCTGCGTCTGCAAGCCAGCTATGCGGCAAAGGCAGACGGCTCAGAAAGCCCAGAGAACGAATTGTATCTCCTATGAAGCTGTTTCGCTGCAACTGCTTGCTCCGCTTTAAGAACTATAATGCCGCTGGCCGGAATATTTGCCGCCAATAGGGTGTGGCGCAAAGAGGTGATTTGAAAATTTACGTAAGTGCTTATAGGACGAGCACAACAGTTTTGTATCCTCCATTGATTGATTGGACTAGACGATATGAGCGCCAGTGGCCTTCCTTTTGACGATTTCCGTGAACTCATCCGCAATCTGCCCGGGCCTGATCTTGGTGCAGAAGCGGCTGTACGTGCGCGGGAAGCGACACTGACCAAGCCAGCAGGCTCACTTGGGCAGCTTGAAGAGATTGTTGCGTGGCTTGCCGCATGGACTGGCAAATCGGTGCCGCAGATCAACCGCCCGCTGGTCGCTGTCTTTGCAGGCAATCATGGGGTGACTGCAAGAAACATCACGCCGTTCCCATCAAGTGTGACGGCACAGATGGTCGAGAACTTTGCTGCGGGCGGCGCAGCAATCAACCAGATATGCATTGCCAACGATCTTGGTCTCAAGGTTTTCGACCTCGCGCTGGAACATCCGACCGCAGATATCACCGAAGAACCGGCAATGGATGAACGTACCTGTGCGGCGACAATGGCGTTTGGCATGGAAGGCATTGCCGGCGGCACTGATCTTCTCTGCATCGGCGAAATGGGCATCGGCAACACAACGATTGCAGCAGCCATCGCCCTAGCACTATTCGGCGGCACTGCTGAAGACTGGGCCGGGCCGGGTACGGGGTCGACGGGTGATCTTTTGGAACGCAAGCTTGCTGCCGTTCGTGCTGCTATCACGCTTCATCAGGCGCATCTTAAAGATCCACTGGAAGTTCTGCGTCGTCTCGGCGGACGTGAGGTTGCTGCTATGGCTGGTGCAATTCTTGCCGCCCGTATGGAAAAAATTCCCGTTATCGTTGATGGCTTTGTGGCCAGTGCGGCTGCTGCCGTGCTGTACGCCGCAAATCCTGAAGCGCTCGACCATTGCCTTTTCGGCCATGTGTCGGCAGAACCCGGTCATCGACTGATGCTTGAAAAGATGGGCAAGAAGCCGCTTCTTGATCTTGGGATGCGTCTTGGTGAAGGTACAGGTGCCGCATTGGCCGCTGGTATCGTCAAGGCCGCAGCGCTTTGCCATAGCGGAATGGCAACATTTGAACAAGCTGGTGTCACAAGCACCACAAAATGAACACAAAAAAGCCCGGAATTTTCCGGGCTTTTTCATCTGTGATGAAAGCTTTTAATTGTTTTCTTTGTCCAGAACCATGTAGTCGAGCGGCAGTTCGGTCGTATACTTGATCTGCTCCATCGCAAAGGATGAGGACACATCACGAATTTCGATCTTGCTGATAAGGCGCTTATAAAACGCGTCATAGGCCGCAATATCTGGCACTGCTATACGCAGCAGATAATCGACATCACCGCTCATGCGGTAAAATTCGATGACCTCAGGGAATTCCTGAACCACTTCCGAGAAGCGCTTCAACCATTCATTGCTGTGCGAGCTGGTACGCACTGATACGAATACGGTAACGCGTGTGTTGACGCGTACAGGGTCGAGGATTGCGACGCGGCGCTTAATGACGCCGTCTTCCTCGAGTTTCTGGATGCGGCGCCAGCAAGGGGTTGTGGAGAGGCCAACCTTCTTGGCGACATCTGCTACCGCCAGTGTTGCGTCTTCCTGCAGTAAGCGCAGTATTTTTCTGTCGAGCCTGTCCATACGTTTTTTATCCCGGTATTAGAAATCGTTTCCCGAACTTTCCGGATCAATGAAACTTCATACCTTATGGTTCGCATTCATCCGAAATTACAGAAAATTTATTCTAATGAAAATAAAGGATCTAAAATTTATTTTCTAACGTCGATCAGGTGACGGACTTTTTGGCGAAGGAGAGGAACGACTTCCTGATCAAACCAAGGATTCCGTTTGAGCCAGCCGCTGTTGCGCCAGGATGGGTGCGGCAGAGGTAAAACTGTTCGTCCGGCAGAATTCGGCGTTTCCATAAAGCTGCGCCAGTTCTGGACTGTTTCTGTGAGGCTGGTTTTGCGCCATTCGGGCAAATGATAGGCGAGTGCATACTGCCCGACGACAAGAATGAACTCGAGTTGCGGCATAGAAGCAAAGACGCGGTCGTGCCAAGTCTGACGACATTCGCGGCGCGGGGGAAGATCACCGCCCTGTTTGTCATAACCAGGAAAGCAGAAACCCATTGGCACAATTGCGAAACGCGCCGGATCGTAAAACTCTTCGCGTGTTGTGCCGAGCCATTGCCTCAAGCGGTCACCGGAAGGGTCGTTAAACGGCAGGGAGCTGTTATGCACTCGAATGCCCGGAGCCTGCCCACAGATCGCAATGCGTGCAGTATCCGAGATTATACATACCGGATTGGGTTCGTGCGGCAGAGGTGGCAGAAACTGAGGCGTGTCACGGCAAATCCGACAGGCCCGGATCGAGTGCCTTAGCTCGTCCAGATTTTCCATTATTCCTATTGGGCTCCAGACCAGAGAGAGTTGAACAGGGCAGAGACGCAGCCTCTGATATAGTTGATCACATCGCTGATTGCATCGGATGAGGGCGCCTCGTGGCCCGTTTCCGCCTCTACATTTGGCTTCTGATGCTCTTTGCGCCATTGGTAAGGTGCTTCAAAGCTACCCGCCCATAACCCAAGTTTTTCACGGCGGGCGACGACCTCTTCGCTTCTATAGTCGCCATAAGAGACAGCCCAGCCCTGTTCCACCATCCAACGGTTAAGATCGGTCTCACCAAGATAGCATCGCCCGAGATCTCGCCCGTATTTATCAATCCCTTCTTTTTCGCAGCGAATCGCAGCTCCGCTGATTCTGCCGCGCAGCGCATTGCGCGCTTCCCGACCGCAGAGATAGGTGCGTTCACCGGTCTGACAGCTTTGCTCCATCTCCGGTGCGTCGATACCCAAAAGGCGGATGTGAACCTTGTTGAGAATGACGGTGTCGCCATCAATAACATAGACGGTGCCCGCCAATGATTCTTTGGGCTGACGGTTGACTGGCAGAGATACGATAATTGCAACGAGAGCGGAAAAGATAAGCAAAGTTAAGAAGATGCTGCGGAAAGCTCCACCTCTTCTTCTTTGTCCCGTCTGATATGGTCGCCGGTAATAGCGCCGTCTGTTGCTCATTATCTGCTGCCCCCGACCTTCGTCAGATCATAACTCATCCGGCGGCTTTGCGAAATTCCATCGCTCCTGCACCAATGGGTCACCACAACTAATTGGGGCCAACAACATTTCATTTTGTGTTGATTCAGCAACAGTCTTTACCATTGCTTTAGGCTAGAAAGACGGGAGACACATTTTGCCCATTTCCCGCCACAAAGAAGCGTCACCGGATAGGAAAGGCAAAAGCTATTAACAACTCCGGGAAACGTTAGTTCCCTCAGGACAGGAAGAAATGAAGAAAGACGCATTGTTTCACAACGATCCGTTTTTGAGCAGCGAAAAGACTGCTCCGTTTTCATTTCGTGTTTCTGGCAATAGCCGAGCTTTATTCCGTCAAAATCGGGTCGCAGTGTTGACGAAAAGACAATGTACTCTGTCACTTATGTCATCAACTTCTACCCAATGTGAAAGACCAGCGTTGTGATGCGTATTCGCAGTTTTTCATATCCCCTTATCGCTGCGGCACTTGGCTTGGCCATTGTCTGCAACAGCGCTTCGGCATTTGATCTGAACGATGACTCTGAAAAGTCACGGAGCCCGTTCGAACTCTTCAAGTTCGGTTTCTCTGCCTATAAGAGCGGCCACAAGGACGAAGCCATCAAGGCGTTGCGTTATGCAGCGGAACGTGGTCATCAGGGTGCCAAGTGGAAGCTCGCTCGCATGTATGCCGATGGCGACGGCGTTGCAGAGAACGATTATGAAGCCTACCAGATTTTTGAAAAGATCGTCCGCGACGGTGCAGAACCGGGTTCTGAGAACGAACCCTATGTCGCTGATGCGCTGGTCGCACTCGCAGGCTATGTAAGGCGCGGTATTCCGGGTTCCCCGGTTGATTCTGATCCAAAGTTTGCACGTAACCTCTATGTGCAGGCTGCATCCAACTTTGGCGATCCTGCTGCTCAGTATGAACTTGGCAAGATGCTACTGGACGGCGAGGGCGGAGAACGCAATTCAATGCAGGCGGCTCGTTGGTTCCAGCTTGCAGCCAAGAAGGGGAATGCAAGCGCGCAGGCCATGCTGGGCAATATGCTGTTTCAGGCTGGAAAGACCGTTCGCGGCCTTGCCATGCTCACCGCAGCGTTCGAGCGTTGCCCGACGGAGGATTGCACCTGGATTCGCGATATGCAGGAACAGGCTTTTTCAATCGCCGGTGAAGCTGACCGCCGCAATGCCATAGCTCTCTCCAGCAACTATGTTGCCAAAGGCGACTTTTAGAGCAGCTCTAGTTAAGACTGAATCGTTGGAACCGCTCTATCTATTTGTTTTTACGCGTTATCCAACGGAAAACTGCTTCGCACTTTTGCTGGAAATGCTCTAACAACTGAAGAATGAGCTTTGCATTTAACAAAGCTCCCAATCGTGAGATCAGACGGACAATGTTACCGTCACAGGCACATGATCTGACGGCTTTTCCCACGCTCTGACGTGTTTTTCGATATCTGTTGAAACGAAATGGTTTGCCGCTTCCGGCGACAACATCAGATGATCGATGCGAATGCCATTGTTCTTCTGCCACGCACCGGCCTGATAATCCCAGAATGTATAGACGCCGTCTTCATCCGTCGCCGCACGAACTGCTTCGGTAAAGCCCATATTTTCAAGCCGACGGAACGCCTGACGTGATTGCGGCTGAAATAGCGCGTCACCGAGCCATTGCTGCGGGTTTTTCGCGTCGTTAGGCTCCGGGATGACGTTATAATCGCCAGCGAGAACAAGTGGCTCTTCCAGTTCAAGTCGGCTCTTCGCCCAGTTTTCCAGCCTCTGCATCCAGGAAAGCTTGTAAGGGAATTTCTCTGTATCTACCGGATTACCGTTGGGCAAATATAGCGACACCACACGGAGAACACCCTTTTCCGTCGAGAAAACGGCTTCAATGAAGCGCGCCTGTTCATCGCTGTCATCGCCAGGTAACCCGCGATTGACTTCATCAGGCGATTTTTTGGAAAGGATAGCGACCCCGTTAAAGCCCTTCTGACCATGAGTCTCGACGTGATAGCCGAGCGCTTCAATCTCTAGTCGCGGGAACAGATCATCCACCGACTTGATTTCCTGAAGGCAGGCTATATCAGGCGACGATTCCTTCAGCCAATGCTGGAGGTTTTCGATACGCGCCTTGACGCCATTAATGTTCCATGTCGCGATTTTCATGATGAAATGATTAGGCGGAAGACGAGACAAGGGCAAGCGCTGCCGTCTCTCCATCACAGAATTTCGAATTGGTCCGATTATTATTCAAAGGCCATTTGTATTGCCGCTTTCGCATTCCTATCTCCCAACAACAGTAGCCAAACAGGAGATTTGAATGTTCGACGCCAAAAAGCTTCTCGATCAGTTTCTGGGATCACAAATTCCCGGCATGTCTGGAAGCGTTCGCGATAAGGCAGGGCAGGCCACCGATCTGGCCAAGAAAAACCCATTGGCTACTGGCGCAATTGCTGCCGCAATTCTCGGTACAAAGACCGGACGCAAGCTCGCCGGTAATGTAGCGACAGCAGGCGGTATCGCAGCTATCGCTGGTCTGGGTTATCTCGCCTACAAGAATTACAAGTCTGGCCAAGCGCCGCAGACCGCAGAAACCGCGCCGCAGGCTGCAGAACCACAGGCAGCAGGGCAGCCTGTATTGCTTCCGCCACCACCGGCAGATTCTCCGTTTCATCCGCAGTCGCCGACCATGAGCAACAGTTTTGCACTGACGCTTGTGCAGGCAATGATTGCTGCTGCGAAGGCTGACGGCCATATCGATGATGCGGAACGCGCACGCATCATGGAAAAGGTTCAGATTTCAGGCCTTGATGATGAAGCGGAAGCTTTCTTTGAGAAGGAACTCGCTGATCCGATTGATATCGATGCGTTGGTAGCCGCTGCTCAGACTGAAGAACAGAGGGTCGAGCTTTATACCGCTTCGCGTTTGACCATCGACCCCGACAGCCGTTCAGAGCGTGGATATCTCGATATGCTGGCTGGTCGTCTTGGTTTACCGGATGCGCTGGTCGACCACATCGATGCGACGGTTTCATCTGTTAAAGCGGCTCCAGTCCAGACTGAATCGTAGGAGCCGCTTTAATTTTTTTTACGCATTATCCAACGCAAAGCCGCTTCGCACTTTTGCTGGAAATGCTTTAAAGCCTGATAAAACAAAACCGGCTGCATTATGCAGCCGGTTTCTTTTCGAACTTTGGAATTAATCAGATTGCGAAGCTTGTGCCGCAGCCGCAGGATGCCGTGGCGTTCGGATTGCGGATCTGAAACGATTGTCCCATCAGGTCGTCGACGAAATCGATCTGGGAACCATCCATGTAAGGAACGGAGATCGAGTCGATCAGTACCTTGGCGCCAAGCTTTTCGATGACGATGTCATCATCGGATTGATCGTCAACCAGATCATACTTGTAAGAAAAGCCAGAGCAGCCGCCGCCCTCGACAGAAACGCGAAGTGCGGTTTTGCCCGGTTCGGAACTGATAATTTTTGCAATCCGCTTGGCTGCGGATTCAGAAACGGTAATGTCTGTCATCTGCCTTGTTCCGCTTGCTGTCGCCTATGCTGGATTGAACCAATTGGGAATTGTCCAGAATTTCCAACAAACGCGTACTTGCCTTCATGTTTAACTGATAGCTATGAACGCAACGTGTGGAAGTCAATGTCCACCTGAATTTAGCGTAATCATATTACAGTGAGGAATGCATCGCAATGTCCCCGGAAGGAATTGGATCGCTGGAAGGAATTGGCTTCGGTTATCGCGAACGCGCGCCCTACGCCTGCAATCCTGCCCTGACCCGTGGACGGCTGGTTCCTGAGCCTGAAAGCGCAACGCGAACGCCTTTCCAGCGCGATCGCGACCGAATCATTCACTCGACGGCCTTTCGTCGCCTCAAACATAAGACGCAGGTTTTCATTGCCCATGAAGGCGATCACTATCGAACCCGTCTGACCCATACCATCGAGGTGGCGCAGATTGCCCGCGCGCTGGCGCGTGCTTTGCGACTGGATGAAGATCTCGCGGAGGCCGTGGCCCTTGTGCATGATTTTGGACATACGCCGTTCGGTCATACCGGCGAAGAAGCGCTCAATGAGCGTATGAAGCTCTATGGTGGCTTTGACCATAACGCGCAGTCCCTGCGTATTGTGACGAAGCTTGAACACCGCTATGCGGATTTTGACGGGCTAAACCTCTCGTGGGAAACCCTCGAAGGGCTGGTAAAGCATAATGGTCCGTTGGTCGGTCCCTTTGCCTCACATTCAGATGAGCCGGTTCCACTGCCCATCCTCGATTTTAATGAACGCTATGATCTCGAATTGTCGCGCTTTGCGAGCCTTGAGGCGCAATGTGCTGCCATCGCAGACGATATTGCTTACAACGCTCATGATATCGACGACGGCCTGCGCTCCGGCCTGCTGACGCTAGAAGGTCTCGACGAAGTGCCGTTGACCAAGCGCTTGCTCGATCTGGTAAAGACGCGCTATCCCGCGCTTGATCCTGTGCGTACGGGCCATGAACTGGTCCGTCGGCAAATCACCATCATGGTCGAAGACGTGATTGCTGAATCTCAGCGCCGTATCACTGCTGCCAATCCTCAGAATTTAGAGGATGTGCACGCACAACCGCGCGCGCTTGTGGGCTTCTCGGATACGATGAGGGACGAAGAAAAAGTCCTCAAGCGCTTTTTGTTCAAGAACCTCTATTTTCACGACAGCGTCGTTGTTCGCAGGCATGCAGCCGATAAAATCGTGCAAGACCTGTTCGATATTTGTTTTGATGATACCACCATCATGCCAGCGGAATGGCAATCGGGCTGCGAAACGCTTGATGAGGCGGGCCGTGCTCGTCGTGTCGCCGACTATCTGGCCGGTATGACTGACAATTATGCAGTGCGAGAACACCGACGATTGTTTGACCATACACCCGATTTAGCTTAATCGGGTCGGGACGAAGCGGGTCCTGGAGCTTAAAAGCGTCGGGATCTTTGCTATTTTTATGACGAGCCGACGCCGGAAATCATAACTATAACCGGACGGAAGCCTGACAGGACGAACCATGAATATCTTTGCAGATTTCGACGCGCGTATTAAAAAAACGTTGCAAGATATTGATCTGAAAGCGAAAGATGGCTGCGATCTAGATTTGTCGCGTATCAGTGTGGAACCACCGCGCGACGCGTCGCATGGTGATATTGCCACCAATGCCGCCATGGTGCTTTCCAAAGCTGTGGGTCAGAACCCGCGTGAACTTGCCACTGCGATCGCCGATGCGCTGAAGTCCGACAAGGATGTCGCCACGGTTGATGTTGCAGGTCCGGGCTTCATCAATCTGCGCCTGAAAGACACCTATTGGCAGCGCGAATTGGCATCGATGCTCAATGAAGGCACCGATTTTGGACGCTCGAAGCTTGGCACGGGCACCAAAGTCAACGTCGAATACGTTTCAGCGAACCCGACAGGCCCAATGCATGTTGGCCATTGCCGTGGCGCGGTCGTCGGTGACGTGCTGGCAAATCTGTTGAAATTTGCGGGCTTCGACGTTGTCAAAGAATATTATATCAACGATGCAGGTGCACAGATCGACGTGCTGGCGCGTTCGGTTATTCTGCGTTACCGCGAAGCACTTGGTGAAGAGATTGGCGAGATTCCAGCAGGCCTTTATCCGGGCGATTATCTCGTTCCAGTTGGCGAAACCCTAGCCAAGGAGTTTGGCAGCAAGCTTCTCGAAATGCCGGAAGAAGAGGCTTTTGCTATCGTAAAAGAACGCACCATCGCTGCGATGATGGTGATGATCCGCGCCGACCTGGAAGCGCTGAATGTGCATCATGACGTCTTCTATTCCGAGCGTAATCTTCATGCCGATCATGCGCGCGTCATCCGCGCTGCGATTAATGATCTGACGCTAAAGGGCCACGTCTACAAGGGAAAGCTGCCTCCGCCAAAGGGACAGTTGCCGGAAGAATGGGAAGATCGTGAACAGACCTTGTTCCGCTCGACCGAAGTGGGGGATGATATCGATCGTCCACTGATGAAGTCTGACGGCACATTCACCTATTTTGCTGCTGACGTTGCTTACTTCAAAGACAAGTATGATCGCGGCTTCAATGAGATGATTTATGTGCTGGGCGCCGATCATGGCGGTTACGTCAAGCGTCTCGAAGCTGTTGCACGGGCTGTTTCTGACGGCAAGGCAAAGCTCACCGTTCTGCTTTGCCAGCTGGTGAAGCTGTTCCGCGATGGCGAACCTGTGCGTATGTCGAAGCGTTCGGGTGAATTCATCACGCTGCGTGAAGTGGTGGATGAGGTTGGCCGCGATCCGGTTCGTTTCATGATGCTTTATCGGAAGAACGATGCGCCGCTCGACTTCGATTTTGCGAAAGTGACTGAGCAGTCCAAGGACAATCCGATCTTCTACGTGCAATATGCTTCGGCACGTTGCCATTCGGTTTTCCGTCAGGCTGTTGACCAGCTTGGATTGAGCGATCTTGATCGCGTATCGATGGCCGGACACTTCGACAAGCTGACCGATGAGAGTGAAATAGCACTCGTTCGCAAGCTCGCAGAATACCCGCGCCTGATCGAAGCTGCGGCGACGCATCAGGAGCCACATCGCCTCGCTTTTTACCTCTATGACCTCGCCAGCGCCTTCCATTCTCAGTGGAATAAGGGCACCGAGAACACAGACTTACGTTTTATTAAGGTTAACGATCCAGAATTGTCTCTAGCAAGGCTAGGGCTAGTACAGGTCGTTTCCGATGTGCTGACGTCCGGTTTAACAATAATCGGTGCGGATGCTCCAACGGAAATGCGCTAGGACGGTTTCGTCATCCGCAAGTTCAACCAAGGTGTTGTGCGGATGTCGGCAAGTCAAAAAGATGGAAGATCAACGAGGGTGCAAGTCGTCGATCTTCCTTCAGGCGCAGGAAACTTCCGTCAACTTTTGCCCACATTGCCTCGCTACAACGTAATGTATCGAGACGTCTTGCGACGTCCAGGGTTTGAGTTAGGAACACACCATGACGGACAGCAGTGCTAATCCCCGTAATTACGGCGAGCGTCCGCTGCATGAAGACGATCCGCTGATGGAACTTTCACGGATCATGGACTTCGGCGCGTCTGCTGATAACAAAGTTGCGCGAAGTGAGTATCGTCCTGAGCCAAATTTTGATTCTGGTGACGACGCGCTCTCTTTTGATCTTGAACGCGAACTTCTTGGTGATTTCGGCGATTTCGCGGAGCCGGAACAGCAATCGGCTTCGTTGGCGCAAACGCCATATCAGGACGCACATTCCTATCAAAATGCAGAGCCTCAGCTTCAGGAAGACGATCTCGCGTCTGCTCTGGAAGAAGAGTTTGATCTTCACATGGACGCAAATGAACCGGTTGCTCCAACCGAATCGTTTGATTTCGTCGAAACGGATCGCTCTGAACCTGTGCCGCAGTTCGACTACAATGATTATTCCGAAGCGCGCACGGCTTATGAAGAAAGCCATGTGGAGCCAAGCTATGCCGAGCCTCACGCCGTCAATGCGGCGCATGAGCCTTTGGAGCAGGGCTATGTCGATTACAGCCCCGCCACATACCAGCCGTCAGAAGTGCCGTATGTTGATCCATATGCGAGCGAGCCAGCGGTGAACGCAGCTGTAGGCAATGATTGGGAAGTCCAGTCTGCCGAGCCGTTCGAAACCAGCTATGCCGCAGCACCCGCCCATCAGGCGCTTTCGCTTGAAGATGAGCTGGAAAGCCTGCTGTTCGGTGATGAACCACAGCCAGCCTCCGCACCCGATGTCGTTTATCAGGATGAACCACAGCAGTTCACAGCATATACGCCGCATTACGAAGAACCTGTCGCAGAAGCGCTGTCGTATGCTGAGCCTGCTCATCATGGTGATTCCGAGCCGGTGTTTGACGACTTTCTGCTTGATGACCCACAGGCCTATGAGCCTGTAGAAACGGCGGCAAACTTTGCGCCTGAGCCATATGATGCGCGCGAAGCCACATCACAGACGCAGGCTCCTATCTACCCGCATTACACGCTGAGCAACTTCGCTGCCGGTGCTGCTACAACAGGTGTTCTTGCGTCTGAACCGGCCCGGGCAGAAACCGCTGGCTACGAACCAGAAGAAGCTGCACTCGACGACGACTTCTCGTTCGACGATGATTTTTCGCTTGAAAATGAGCAGACCTTTGTACCTGTCGCCGCTGAGGCGACGGAAGATGATCTCTCAGGCCTTGATGAAATCTCTTTGAGTGAAGATGATTTCGGATTTGAACCGTCAGGCGACGCGCCGTCGTCTGTCGCTGCAAATGATTCGAACTTCTTTAGTGAAGAAGACTTCTTCAATGCAGATGATCTCGATTTGGCGTCAGAAGTTGAAGACGAACAGGTCGGTGAGCCTGTCTATGCCCATGCGACCTATGATCAAGAAGAGGCGCATCCAGCAGCTCCATCTTTCACCAATTACGCGGACCCACGTTCTGCTTTCGTTGCGCCTGCACCGGAAATTGAAACGCTGAGTGTCGCTGATAGCAAGGTTGAACAGACGCATTCACTGGATTTGCCGGAAGTCAGTTATGGCGAAGAAGAAGCAAATGCTGGTTTGACTGATCTGGAAACCGAATTTGCGGAAGTGTTCAACACTATCGGTGTTGATGAGACAGCCACAAAAACGGATGCGCAGAGCGAAGCCGACAAGGCTTTTGAGGATATTTTCCGTGAAAGCGCTTCGTCCTACATGCCAAATGCAGGCGTGGCGGCTGGTGCTGCTCTCGGTCTTGGTGCGGCAACCGCTGCAGCTACGGCCGCTTATGGACGCGCAAATCCAACAGCGCAGCCTGCGGCACCACAGGCTAATGTGGCAGATGCCGGTGGTAGCAGCGATGATTTCTACAATCATTGGGCAGCACAGGGCGCTCAGACGATAGAGAGCGGCGAATTCGGTACACGAGCAGCCATGCAGCCCGAAGACGATCTCGGTAGCGCTGCGGAGGCTTACCGCAATCGTCCGGTTCGTGGTCGTCGTGGTCTGATCCTCGCAAGTGTTGCAGGCATTGCAGTGCTTATTGGCGGCATCGGCTACCACTTCCTCGGTGGAAGCGGTTCGGGCGAGCCAGTTGTGATTCGCGCTGATAATCAGCCGATCAAAGTGCAGCCGGAAAATCCGGGTGGAGCGACTGTCCCTAATCAAGACAAGGCGGTCTATGATCGCGTCGCTGGCACATTGCCGAACAATCCAGAGCAGAAAGCTTTGATCTCTGCTGGTGAAGAGCCGGTTGATTTGGGTGCGCAGGATAATGATGCGGGTGCGAATGATTTCCCTGAGCCAAATCAGACGGCTGAAGCACCATCGAACTCCGGTCAGGATGCGCCGCTGATCCAGCCGCGTGAAGTCGAAACGATGATCGTTCGTCCCGATGGCACAATCGTTCAGGCACAGCAACCTGCACCTGTGACTCAGGCATCAGCGCCAACCAACACAGTCAATCCAACAAATACCGCAAGCCCAACAAACTCGGCAGGCAATGACGCACCAATTGCGCCACCAGCAGACACTGATGAAATTGCAGCGCTTGCGGCTGGCAATGCACCGCAGGAGCCTGTCGTAAACACACCGGCTACGCAGCCAGCACCTGCGGCTCAGGCACCAGCAGCGCCAGTTCGTGCGCCAGTCGTGCCATCGCGTCCAGCTGAACAGCCAACCAATATTGTTGGCAACGTGCCACAACGCACGCAGGCTCAGGCGCCTGCGGCCGCTGCACCTCAGGTCGCTTCTGCTGCCGGTGGTGGATATTTCATCCAGATTGCTTCGCAGCCATCTGCTGAACTGGCACAGAAGTCCTATGCCAACATGGCACAGCGTTATGGCAGCGTGATCGGTGGCCGGGCTGTGGATATCAAACGCGCAGATATTCCAAACAAGGGCACTTATTACCGTGTTCGTGTCCAGGCAGGTTCGAAAGACGATGCCAATGCACTTTGCGGTCGCTTCAAGACTGCCGGCGGTAGCTGCTTCGTGACGCAGTAAGATTTATCAGACGAAAAAATAAGAAGGGCGGCATTTGCCGCCCTTTTCGTATGGCTACCATGGCGGTGATTTTTCGGCTAAACCCCTATCACTGGTTTGAGCATAAAACAGATCAAAGGAATGCTGCATGAAAGAGTGCAAGGCGTGGATTGCTGGCGTGGCAGGAACAAAGCTGACGCCGGATGAGGTGGCTTTCTTCCGTGATGAAAAGCCTTGGGGCTTTATTCTCTTTGCACGCAATGTGGAAAGCCTTGAACAGGTTGCAGAGCTGACCGCGCAACTGCGCGATGTGACCGACCGTCCCCAAACACCTGTTTTCATTGATCAGGAAGGTGGACGCGTTCAGCGCCTGCGCCCTCCACTTGTTCCGAACTACCCAGCAGCTGCACAAATTGGTGCGATCTATGATCGTGACAATGAAGCGGGTCTTCGTGCCGCTTGGCTTCATGCACGACTACACGCTTTTGATCTTCTGAAAGTCGGCGTCAATGCTGATTGTCTGCCGGTTCTCGATGTTCCTATTGAAGGTGCACACGATGTAATCGGCGCACGCGCTTATTCCAAGAATCCGTATAGCGTTGCTGCAATGGGTCGCTCCGCTGCTGAAGGGCTTCTTGCCGGTGGTGTGCTGCCTGTGGTGAAGCACATGCCAGGTCATGGCCGCGCATTCAGCGACACACACAAGGAACTAGCCCGCGTTGGTGTGCCGCTCAGTGAGCTGGTCGCGCATGATTTTGTGCCGTTCAAGGCGTTGAACGATCTTCCAATGGCAATGACCGCACATGTAATCTTTGATTGCATCGATCCCAAGCGTCCGTCGACCTTATCGCCGACAGTCATCAATACGATCATTCGCGATGTTATCCAGTTCGACGGTCTGGTCATCAGCGACGATATTTCGATGAAGGCACTCTCGGGAGATCTTGGTGATATCGCCGAAGGCATTACGACTGCAGGTTGTGATATCGTTCTCTATTGCGCGGGGGTGATGGAAGAGCTGGTGAAGGTTGCCGCACGTGTTCCGGTTCTCGATGGTAAGGCCCGCAAGCGTGCGGATCTGGCGGAAGTCTATGCAGGTGATCCAGATCTTTCTGATGAAACAGAACTGCGCGAAGAGTTTGGACAAATGTTCGAACTGATGGCGTAACCGACAAAAATTGGTACACTAAAACGGATCGGTGGGATTTTCTCACCGATCACATAATAAACAGGACAAACGGTTGGCTGGATCGGAAACGAACACAAATGGCAAAGACGGCACCAACGTGCCGATGGATGCCTTGTGGCAGGGCGAAGCCGATCGCGCTGAGGGCGAACCTTCTCTGCTGATCGACGTTCAGGGTTTTGAAGGTCCGCTCGATCTTTTGCTGCATCTGGCCCGCAACCAGCGTGTCGATCTTTCTCGGATTTCGGTGCTGGCACTCGCTGAACAATATCTGGGCTTTGTGGAACAAGCGCAGGCCCTTAGTCTTGAATTGGCTGCTGATTATCTGGTCATGGCTGCATGGCTGGCTTATCTCAAGTCCAAATTGCTGATCCCCAAACAGCAGGATGAGGATGGCGCTACAGGCGAAGAGCTGATCGCCTCGCTGCAATTCCGTTTGAAGCGGCTTGAGGCTATGCGCGATGCTGCAGCCAAGCTTGTAAACCGTCATCGGCTCGGTCGTGACGTTTTTGCGCGCGGTATGCCGGAACTGGTGGTGGTGGATCGATCCAGCCAGTTTTCGGCCACGCTTTATGAATTGCTGACTGCCTATGCTTCGCAACGTCAGCGACAGGCCGTATCTCATGTGCAGATCGAAAAGCGCGCCGTCTGGTCGCTGAAAGAGGCACGTGTCGCACTTGTAAGACTTATGGGATCGAGCGGAGACTGGGTCGCACTGGACCGCTTTCTCATCAATTATGCGCTGACACCGCAGGAAAGAGCTTCTGCCTTGGCCAGTTCCTTTGCCGCAAGTCTTGAGCTGGTGCGAGAAGGTAAGCTGGAAGTGCGACAGAATGCACCTTTTGAGCCGATCTATATGCGCGTTGCAGGCGGATTAAGCGAACTTGATGAGGACGAAAATGTCTGAAGCGGAAGTGGCAATGGATGATTATAACGAGGAAGTTCAACATCCAGCTTCGCCCATGGCCTTGGCGGAACTCGCACGGATGGCAGAGGCGATAATCTTCGCATCTGCGGAACCGGTTTCTGAACGCGCATTGGCAGAGCGATTGCCAGTTAATACCGATTTAGCGGCAATATTAGAGCATCTGCAAAAGGTTTATGAGGGGCGGGGCGTTCATCTGGTTCAGGTCGGTGCGGCCTGGGCTTTTCGCACAGCACCCGATCTTGGTTTTCTCATGAGCCGTGAGACGGTTCAACAGCGCAAGCTCTCCCGCGCAGCAATGGAAGTCCTTGCAATCATTGCATATCATCAGCCTGTCACACGCGCCGAGCTTGAAGATATTCGTGGTGTGGAAACCTCCAAAGGCACGCTGGATGTGCTTATGGAAACGGGTTGGATCAAACTGCGTGGTCGCCGTCGCACGCCCGGGCGGCCTGTGACCTACGGAACGACCGATACATTTCTGGATCATTTTGGCTTGCCGGAAATACGTGATCTACCAGGGCTGGAAGAATTGCGCGGGGCAGGGCTGTTATCTGCGCGCATACCGTCCAGTTTCTCTGTGCCGGTTCCGAATGTGGACCCTGACGAACTTACAGACGATGAAGAGCCGCTCGAAGATATAGATCTTGAAGGTTTGGGGCTGCTGGCGCCACGCGGAGATTGATGGGAAATTTGAGCTACAACAAATAAAATCGTTGTAACTTCGTTCACTGTCACACTTCTGTTTGAAAGATTTGGTGAAAGCGCTTAAATCGTATTCAGCATTATAGGAATAAGCCGTGTCGCAACGGCGATGAGAGGAATGAAATGGGTAGCTTTTCTATCTGGCACTGGCTGATCGTTCTCGCAGTTGTGCTGCTTCTGTTTGGCCGTGGCAAAATCCCTGAACTGATGGGTGATGTTGCAAAGGGCATCAAGAACTTCAAGCAGGGCATGTCTGAAGAAGACGCTGCTAAGGAAGATGCCAAGGCGGATGCACGTACAATTGATGCCAAGGCGGATGAAACCGTCAATGACGTCAAGAAGACGACAAAATCCTGATCTGATGTCAGGAATGCTGCGTGCAATATGGTGCGCAGCATGTTTTGCCATGAAGGCATGATCCAGCAGGTTGGGAACTATTTCCCGATAAGATCATGTGTAATAACAACAGGTTGATTGCCACTTCACCTTGAACGACGGTGTATTTGCAATCTGGATTGCGGTTTTCCGCCGAAAGACGGGACGCGCGCGTCAGAAGCGCGGAGTATCAAATTATGTTCGATATCGGTTGGTCTGAACTGCTGATAATCGCGATTGTGATGATCGTGGTGGTTGGCCCCAAGGATTTGCCGAAGATGCTCAGAGCTTTCGGCAAGGCGACCGCGCGTATGCGCAGCACTGCTAACGAGTTCCGGCATCAGTTTAACGAAGCCTTGAAAGAAGCCGAACTCGAAGACGTCAAAAATATCGTCGATGAGGCTCGCAAGCTTGATCCGCGCTCGAAGCTCACACAGGTCTTCGACCCGATTCGCAGTGCCGGTGAGGATATTCGTTCGGGTCTTCAGTCCACAACATCGATGTCGCCCGCTGAGCCTGCCAAGGTGGCTGAGGTGACAATGCCTGTTGACGCAAACGGTACGACGGTTCCTGTTGAAACTCCAACAGAGAAGCCTGCAGCCAAGCCGAAGACAACGCGTAAGAAGGCGGCACCTGCTGCTGCAGAAACGCCGGTGGCCGCCAAGCCCGTCAAGCCGAAGGCTGCGACCGCGAAGCCAAAAGCCAGCGTCAAAGCTGAACCGGCTGCACCCCAAAAGGCGTCTCCAGCAAAGCCTGCAACGGTGAAGGCGGACACTCCCGCCAAGAAGACCACGAAAAAGACGACTGAAAAGACAGGAAGCAAAGCGTGAAACGGGACGAGGACGAAATTGAACAGAGCGCCGCTCCTCTGCTCGAACACCTTATCGAACTGCGCCGCCGCCTGATCTGGGCGATAGTGGCGTTTTTCCTTGCTTTTATTCTTTGTTTTGCCTTTGCAAAGCATCTCTTCAATCTGCTCGTCGTTCCCTACCAATGGGCACTCGACTGGGCCGGGATGGACCGCTCGAAAGCAGAGCTGATCTATACCGCACCGCAGGAATTCTTCTTTACGCAGGTCAAGGTCGCGATGTTTGGCGGCGTTGTGCTGGCGTTCCCGATTATCGCTGCGCAGATTTATAAGTTTGTGGCCCCTGGCCTCTACAAGCATGAGCGTATGGCGTTTCTGCCATTCCTTATTGCTTCGCCGATATTGTTCCTGACCGGCGGTGCACTCGTTTATTTCTTCTTCACGCCTATGGTTATGTGGTTCTTCCTGGCCATGCAGCAGACGGGTGGCAATGGTGAAGTGCAGATTTCACTTCTGCCAAAAGTTTCCGAATATTTGAGCCTCATCATGACGCTCATTTTTGCTTTCGGTCTGGTCTTCCAGTTGCCGGTCGTCACGAGCCTTATGGCCCGAGTCGGGTTGGTTACTTCTGCAGGTCTCAAGGACAAGCGCAAATATGCGATTGTGATTGCTTTCGTGGTGGCCGCTGTTCTGACGCCACCCGATCCGGCGAGCCAGATCGGTCTTGCCTTGCCGACGATCCTTCTCTACGAGATTTCCATCATATTGGCCCGAATGATCGAAAAGAAGAGGGATGAGGCAAAGGATGAAGCTGAGGGTGATACCAAGGCCGATACTGGGGCAGAAGACAACGCCCCCACTTCCTGATCCGGCTATATGTAAAACAGAGGCTGCATAATCGCAGCCTCTCTTTCTGTTAAATTTCATGAAACGGCTTTTCCCATGCTCGATATCAAATGGATTCGCGAAAACCCTGAAGCTCTCGACAAGGCGCTTGCCAAGCGCGGAGCAGGGCCGCTCTCGTCCGAACTGATCGCGCTTGACGAAAAGCGTCGCGAGCATGTCGGCAAAGTTCAGGCTGCGCAGGAGCGCCGCAATGCGGCATCCAAAGAAATCGGCAAAGCAATGGCCGAGAAGGACGCAGCGACTGCTGACAAGCTCAAGGCTGAAGTCGGTGAGTTGAAAACTTTCCTTGCTGATGCTGAGGAAGAAGAACGCCGCCTGGTCAAGGAACTGAACGACGCACTTTCGAGCCTTCCAAATGTTCCAGCTGACGATGTGCCGCTCGGCAAGGACGAGGCAGATAATGTCGAAGTCCGTCGCATTGGCAATCAGCGCAATTTCTCGTTCCAGCCAAAGGAACATTATGAGCTAGGCGAGGCGCTTGGCTATATGGACTTCGAGCGTGCCGCGAAGATCGCAGGTGCACGTTTCACCGTTCTGAAAGGCCCGTTGGCACGTCTTGAGCGCGCACTTGGTCAGTTCATGCTTGATCTGCACACCACAGAAAACGGCTATATGGAAACCATGCCGCCGCTGATGGTGCGCGACGAAGCCGTTTATGGCACAGGTCAGCTGCCGAAGTTTTCTGAAGACTTGTTCCGTACGACGGATGGTCGTTGGCTGATCCCCACTGCCGAAGTTCCGTTGACCAATCTCGTTGCCGATGAAATCGTCGACCTTAAGACTTTACCACAGCGCTACACGGCACTCACACCTTGCTTCCGTTCCGAAGCAGGTTCAGCTGGTCGCGATACGCGCGGTATGCTGCGTCAGCATCAGTTTCTCAAGGTTGAGATGGTGTCGATTACTGATGCGGATAGCTCGGCAGCCGAACACGAGCGTATGACGGCCTGTGCTGAAGAAGTGTTGAAGCGTCTCGGCCTGCCGTTCCGCACCGTTGTTCTTTGTACGGGTGACATGGGCTTTGGCGCGCAAAAGACTTACGACATTGAAGTATGGATGCCGGGTCAGAACGCTTATCGCGAAATTTCGAGCTGCTCGGTTTGCGGAGATTTCCAGGGGCGCCGAATGAATGCGCGTTATCGCCCAGAAGGCGAAAAGGCCACACGTTTTGTGCATACGCTGAATGGGTCGGGCGTTGCAGTCGGTCGCGCTCTGATTGCTGTCATGGAAAATTATCAGCAGGAAGACGGCAGCATTCATATTCCTGAAGCATTGCAGCCATACATGGGCGGTCTCACGCGTATCGAGAAAGCCGCGTGAATTTAAACAGTTAAAGCATTTCCAGCAAAAGTGGGAACCGGTTTTGCGTTCGGAAATGCGTAAAAACAAATAGTTACAGCGGTTCCAGCGATTCAATATTAACTAGAACCGCTGTAACGATGTGAATGAAGGAGAGACGACGTGCGAATTCTGCTGACGAACGATGATGGTATCCACGCTGAAGGCCTCGCAGTTCTGGAGCGTATCGCACGCCAAATCTCGGATGATGTTTGGGTTGTCGCCCCAGAAACAGATCAGAGCGGTCTTGCACATTCATTGACGCTTTCAGAGCCTCTGCGCCTGCGCAAGATCGATGATCGTCATTTTGCGCTGCGCGGCACGCCGACTGATTGCGTCATTATGGGCGTTCGCCATGTGTTGCCGGAAGCGCCTGACCTCATCCTGTCAGGTGTCAATTCTGGTGCCAACATGGCCGATGATGTGACTTATTCGGGAACCGTTGCCGGTGCCATGGAAGGCACGCTTCTCGGTGTTAAGGCAATCGCACTGTCGCAGGAATATGATTACGAAGATGGCCGTCGCATTCTGCCATGGGAAACAGTGGAAGCTCACGCGCCTGCATTGATCAACAAGTTGATTGAAGCGGGTTGGCCTGAAGGTGTTCTGCTGAACCTGAATTTCCCGAATTGCGCTCCAGATGAAGTGAAGGGCACACGTGTAACAGCGCAGGGCAAACTCAGCCATGATGCGCGCCTCGAAGAGCGTCTTGACGGTCGTGGCTTCCCTTATTTCTGGCTGCAGTTTGGTCGCACCAAAGCAGAAGTTGCCAGCGATAGCGATATCGCTGCCATCCGCGCGGATTACATCTCTGTAACGCCGCTGCATCTTGATCTGACGGCACAGAAGGTACGGGCTGAACTCAGCAAAGCACTTGGGGTTGAAGCATGAATCAGGCTGTGTCTGAACGCCAGCAGCTTTCGGACAGGGAAGGATTTGCCTCCTTCGTCATGCGCATGCGAGCGCGGGGCATCAATGATGCCCGGCTCTTTGCTGCAATCGAATCGACGCCGCGTCAAAGCTTCATGGGTTCGTCATGGGCGCATCTTTCATTTAGCCAGCGTACTGCACCGCTCGATTGCGGCGAGTATATCGAAGGCATCGACGATCAGGCGCGCGTCATTGCCGCACTTCAATTAGAATCAGGCCATCGCGTATTGGAAATCGGCACCGGCTCTGGCTTTACCGCTGCAGTCATGTCGATGCTTTCAGGTCGCGTCACGACAGTCGAGCGCTATCGCAAATTATGCGACCGCGCCTTGCAGCAGTTTGTAACGCTCAAGCGCGAAAACATCATGGTGAAACATGCCGATGGTCGCCACGGTATGCCGGGTGGACCGTTTGATCGCATCGTGATCTGGTTGGCTTGTGAAGACATTCCGCGCCATTTCGTAGAGCTTCTGGCAACCCATGGTGTGCTTATCGCACCAATTGGGCCGGGAGACGGTCAGCAAATGGTGACGCGAATCGCAAAGGTCGGTAGCCGCTTCGAGCAGGAAAACATCATGCCAGTTCGTTATCAGCCATTTATCGAAGGCATGTCCTCCGTTCTATGAGGACTTCGCAGCCTCTTTTTTGAGACTTACAGCGGTTCCAGTTAGTATTGGATCGTTCGAACCGCTGTAACTATTTGTTTTTACGAATTTCCGAACGCAAAACCGGTTCCCACTTTTGCTGGAAATGCTTTAACCTCTGTTGCATCGGCACGATGCAACAGAGCTCCACGCGCCCTCTTGGGCGCACAAAGTCCACTTTAAACTATTCAATCTATGCATCGTGCTTACCAAAAATCGTTTCCGATTTTTGGGTCGATGCTACGGCGGTTTTTTTGTGTAATGCACGAGCAAAAAAACGCTTTTGTGCGCTTATGGTATTTAATTGGTGAATATTTTTTCGAAGAAATCTCGATTCTTAACCAGCGAGTAACATTAACGCGTTTTAATGAGTCCAAGTGAGTATTAGAGTATGGGCGAGTTGAACATGCGTTTTCCAATATTGCAGCATACGTCCGAACGTCTCCTGCGGAATGCAGCGATCGTTCTGATTGCCGGTTTTGGTGCAGGGTGCAGCGCCGATACGATGCGCTTCACGGATGGCCTTTATACTGGCTCCACGTCTAATCAGCGTGTTGTGCAACAACAGCCTGCCGGCGATGTTTATGCATCTGCGCCGGTGGCGGCCGCCCAGCCGGTTTCGAGCGGGTCGGTTCAGCGTAACAGTCTGCCGCCAGTGTCCTCTGCGCCGGTTGTGGCTGCGGCAACGCAGGCGCAGAATCAGGTTAATCAGGCTCAAGACATGGCCGCCAATCGTGTGAATGGCGCTGTGAACAATGCTGGAACTCAGGTGGCAAGCGCTGCTGGTGCTGCAAACAATGCAGCCGCTAATGCGAAATCAAACGTTCTCGGACAGTTGCCAGCAACGGCAAATGGCGTTCCATTGCCGGCCGCTAACCATGCTGCTGCACCGCAGGCGCAAGCTCCTGTTGCAGCTCCGCAAACTGCCGCAGCAGGTGGTGCTTACACAGTTAAGTCGGGCGATTCGCTTTTCTCCATTGCACAAAAGCACAACGTACCGGTTGAACAGCTAAAGCAGGCGAATGGCCTTACCAACGGTGCAATTCGTGTCGGTCAGTCTCTCGCAATTCCATCAGCCGCCGGTGGTACAACGCAGGTTGCAGCGGTTTCACCGCAGCCAGCAAAACCAGCCGCAGCAGCGCCAGTGCAAACTGCATCGGTGGCGCCTGATGCCGCGTCAAATGTGAAGCCTTATACGCCACCACAGGCGAGCAATAAGGTGATCGAAGACGCCGAGAAGGATCAGTCGGCTGCTCCATCTTCAACGGGCATTTCGCAGATGCGTTGGCCAGTTCGTGGCCGCGTTCTTGCAAGCTTCGGCCAGCGTGATGGCACTTCAGTTAATGACGGTATCGACATCATGGTTCCGGAAGGTACCGCTGTTAAGGCCGCTGAAAATGGCGTTGTCATCTATGCAGGCGACGGCTTGAAGGAGTTCGGTCAGACGGTTCTGATCCGTCACGACAATGGACTGGTTACAGTCTATGGCCATAACAGCCAGATTCTCGTGCAGCGCGGTCAGAAGGTTCGTCGTGGCGAGGACATAGCGAAGTCCGGTATGAGTGGGAACGCAAAATCGCCTAAGCTGCACTTCGAAGTGCGCAAGAATTCATCACCGGTCAATCCTTCCAAGTATCTGGAATCTTGATCGAAAACGGTTCGACGGAATAAGAAAGGCGGGTTAGACCCGCCTTTTTCTTTACATCGCTTTGCCCATACGACCAGCAAGATCCTGAATATACTGCCATGCAACACGACCAGAACGATTGCCACGTGTCGTCGCCCAGGTCAGGGCTTCTGCGTGCATCGCCTGCGGATCATAATCCAGCTTGTAGTGTGCTGCATAACCATCAACCATCGCGAGATAGTCGTCCTGGCTGCATTTGTGGAAGCCGAGCCAAAGGCCGAAACGATCTGACAGTGATACTTTTTCCTCAATGGCTTCAGACGGATTGACGGCGGTCGAACGCTCATTGTCAATCATATCGCGCGGCATCAGATGGCGGCGATTGGACGTTGCATAGAAGATCACATTGTCCGGGCGCCCTTCGACGCCGCCTTCGAGCGCTGCCTTCAGCGATTTGTAGGACGTATCATCGTGATCAAAAGAAAGATCGTCGCAGAACAGGATGAAGCGATACGGCGTTTCCTTAATGATGTTCATCAGGGCAGGGAGGCTGTCGATGTCTTCACGATGAATTTCAACAAGCTTTAATGGCAGCTTTTCGGTCTGCTCTGCATTGACGCTGGCTTGTGCCGCTTTGACGAGTGATGATTTGCCCATGCCGCGCGCGCCCCAGAGCAGGACATTATTCGCCGGATAGCCTTTTGCAAAACGTCGGGTATTGTCAACGAGCTGGTCACGCACCAAATCAACGCCACGAATGAGCGAGATATCGACGCGATTAACGCGGCTGACGGGGTCGAGTGTTAGACGCTCGGGTGCCCAGACGAAGCAATCGGCTGCTTCAAGGTCGGGTACGGTTGGTTGTGGTGGAGCAATACGCTCCAGTGCAGCGATCAGTCGGTCCAGTTTCTGGCTGAGTATATTTTCGGTGGTCATTCCAAGCCCTCAAATAGTGAGGATCAGGGCTTAACATGCCACAGCGGGCGGGAAAAGTGTGCGACCTTGGCGCAGTAGGGCCTTCGCCGGTTGCAATTGACGCGCTAACCATTGTAATGCCG
>Ga0308157_10001620_pt1 | contig 43957 bp, 42 predicted proteins | sample PhyBR1_FD_201035 | JGI IMG/M metagenome (GOLD analysis project Ga0308157, IMG submission 201035) | Phyllosphere microbial communities from UC Gill Tract Community Farm, Albany, California, United States - DLSLB.R1 | ecosystem: Host-associated > Plants > Phyllosphere > Unclassified | place: USA... | reverse complement strand
TGTGGAACAACTAATATATGAAATAACACCTAACTTTGTAAAAGTATAAATTTATGAAAATTAAAGGGCTCTTTTTTCTTTGTATTGTAATGATTTATGGTGTTTCACTGCAGGCGCAGGAACCAGCGGCCCCTGTATTTCCTAAATTAGGTAAAAGCGATACAATTAGAGTAGCCTCTACCAATGATAATGGTGTGATGATTCCATGGATGCAGCTGGAAGATGTTTCCATTTTTGCAGCCAGGATATGGAAATCTCCTGCAGAACAAGCAGCTTATAACCGTTTGAGATATAACGTGCTGAAAGTAATGCCTTATGCTTTGTTTGCCAAACGCAGGTATGAGCAATTGGAACAGGATCTGGCGCGTACGCCGGAAAAAAAAGAACAAAAACAATTGGTTAAGCAATGTGATAAAGAAATTAAAGACATGTTTAACCGCGAAATAAAGGAACTAACGATTACTCAGGGACAGATTTTAACTAAACTGATTGACCGTGAAGTTGGCCGTACAACCTATGATATTGTAAAGCAGACCAAAGGAGGTTTTGCTGCTTTTTCTTATCAGATTGTTGCGCGGGTGGTTGGCCATAATTTAAAAAGCACTTACGACCCTTCAGAGGATCGGGATATAGAATCCATTATCCGTACCTCGGGTTTTTATCAGTAAAATAATGCAGGAAAGCATTCCGAATATTTATCCGTTCAAGGTTAAAAAAATCAATGGCGAGGATCAGCCTTTATCTGCTTACCGGAATAAAGTAGTTCTCATCGTAAATACAGCATCAGCGTGTGGATTTACACCACAGTTGAAAGAATTACAACAGCTAAAAGACGAAATCAATCATCCCGACTTCGAAATACTGGGTTTCCCCAGTAATGATTTTGGGAAACAGGAACCTCTTGATGGTACCGATATTGCTTCTTTCTGCGAAATTAACCATGGCGTTAAATTTCCGGTTTTTGATAAAATAATGGTACGGGGACAACTGATGCATCCGCTTTACCAGTTTTTGAGCGATAAAAAACAAAACCATAAACTAAGTTCAAAGCCCCGCTGGAACTTTCACAAATACCTGATAAACCGAAATGGTGAACTGGTTGATTTTTACCTGCCTTTTACCAAACCTTTAAGTACAAAGATCAAAAAGAAAATTCAGCAATTGCTGAATCAAAATACCCTATAATACTTATGAAATTAGATATTTTAGTTATAGCCGTTCACCCTGACGATGCTGAGCTTTGCTGTTCAGGAACAATTTTAAAGCACATTGCACTGGGTAAAAAGGTTGGCATTGTTGACCTTACCCGTGGAGAACTGGGTACTCGTGGCACTGCCGAAACGAGAGACGAAGAAGCTGCAGATTCGGCCAAAATATTAGGACTACATGTACGTGAAAATCTTGGCATGCGCGATGGCTTTTTCCAGAACGATGAGTTTCATCGTTTAGAGGTCGTTAAAGTAATTCGTAAATATCAGCCCGAAATTATTTTAAGTAATGCTTTGGAAGACCGTCATCCTGACCATGGTCGTGCAGGGGATTTGGTTTTCGATTCGGTATTTTTATCGGGTTTGCCAAAGGTAGAAACGGTTTTAAATGGTATTAAACAAAATGCGCACCGTCCGAGGTTGCTTTTGCAATACATCCAGGACCGTTATTTAAAGCCAGATATTATCGTCGATATTTCTGATCATATGGATACCAAAATCAAATCAATCCAGGCCTTTAAAACGCAGTTTTATAATCCAGATGTGGAAGGTCAACAGACTTATATCTCATCTCCAGAGTTTTTTGAAAGTGTAATTGGCCGTGCAAGGGAATTTGGAAAGAGCATAGGCGCAACTTTTGGCGAGGGTTTTACCTCGAGAAAATTATTAGGGGTTGATAATCTGTTTGATTTGAGATAACCTTTTTTAAGCAAAGGAAAAGAAGGGGTCGCAAAGCATGCAAAGAGCGATTGAGCTGCTATATGCTTTTCTTCTTTTCTTTACGAGAACTTTGCGGTTAAAGGAAACGCCAACAAAAACGGCCTTTATTTGTTATTCTGGAAACGAATAATAATGGCGAATATATTTTCTTCTCTCAAAAATGCATACCAGCTTTTTAAACAGGTGGATTTCGATAAATTAGATGCCTTATCGAAAAAAGTCGATCTGCCAAAAATGGTCGAAACGATCTCTAATCTTGACGATAAGCAGATTCAGGGGATGATGAAAATGATGGGCGGGTCGCAAAAAAAGAAAGAATTGCCACCCATTGAAGGCGATTTTTATCACCTGGGCGATGAAGCTTTAAAAGACGAGGACCGTGAGCTGCAATTAAAAGTGCGTGCCTTTTTAGAAAAGGAAGTTAAGCCTGTTGTTAACCAATATTGGAACAAAGCCGAATTTCCGTTCGAAATAATACCTAAACTTGCTGAGCTGAATATTTGCGGTTTAACCTATAAAGGTTATGGCTGCCCTGGTAAATCGAACCTGATGGAAGGGATATTAGCCATGGAAATGGCGCGGATTGATACTTCTGTTTCGACTTTTTTTGGAGTGCAAAGCGGTTTGGCCATGGGGTCGATTTATCTATGCGGATCGGAAGAACAAAAGCAGCAATGGCTGCCCTTAATGCAACAGTTTAAAATTATCGGGGCCTTTGGCTTAACTGAACCTGATGTAGGTTCAGCTGCGGCAGGCGGCTTAACCACCACCTGTAAAAAAGTGGATGGAAAATGGGTTTTAAATGGTCAGAAAAAGTGGATTGGTAATGCAACCTTTGCTGATATACTGGTAATCTGGGCGCGGGATGAAGAAAGCAATGAGGTAAAAGGCTTCATCGTTAAAAAGGATAATCCAGGTTTTGCAGTAGAGAAAATGCAAAATAAAATGGCGCTTCGCATTGTGCAAAACGGGCTCATTACTTTAACCAATTGTGAAGTAGAAGAGGTGGACCGGTTGCAAAATGCCAACTCATTTAAAGATACGGCAAAGGTTTTACAGATGACCCGTGCAGGTGTAGCCTGGCAAGCGGTGGGTTGTGCTCGTGGCGCCTACGAAAATGCACTGGATTATACCCGTACACGCAAACAGTTTGGAAAACCGATTGCATCTTTTCAATTGATCCAAAATCACCTGGTCGAAATGCTATCGAATCTGACGGCCATGCAGACTTTATGTTTCAGATTATCCCAATTGCAGGATCAGGGTTTGTTAAAGGACGAGCATGCCTCATTAGCCAAGGTTTTCTGCTCGTTGCGTACACGGGATGTAGTGAGCAGGGCGAGAGAGGTAATGGGGGGAAATGGTATTTTATTAGAATATAATGTAGCCCGTTTCGTTGCCGATGCAGAGGCTATTTATTCGTATGAAGGAACGAAAGAGATTAATACCCTTATTGTGGGCCGGGCCATAACAGGGTTTTCGGCTTTTGTTTAACGGTTCTAATAAGCTACCTGAAAAGGATGTTTATTAAACGCCACCTGACTCATAGCACTTTTTTCGTACAACGCGATACAATGTTTGTTAAAAACCGGATCGAAATTTACTTCACCGGGCTGTAAACTTTGCGGAACATTCGCATTTTGCATAAAGAAATATACTTTAGTATTGCCATATTTTGTATGTGGCATCAAATTGCCATAATCTTCCAGCTCCTTCCAAACCGAATCTTTAACTGTTACCACATAAATACGTTGCACCGGCCCGGTATTATTCCCATTTCTATATTTGGCAATTTCTTTAAAACCAGCTTTCATGTCCTCAATCCCCGGTTGGTTAAAAGTATCTTTAACCATAAAGAATACCAGAATCAAAACAATGGCTGTAATGGTATAAATAAGAGATTTTTTACTCATGCCTACAATAAAGGCAATATTTTTTCCATAACCGTCAGGCCTTCGTCAATATGTTTTGGTTCAATGCAGAGTGCCGGACGGAAGCGGATCGTTTTTTCACCACAACCTAAAAACATTACGTTGTTTTCCAGACCTTTGCTGATAAAAGTATTGCGTATTTCTTTGGATGGGAAATCGAATGAGCAAAGCAAACCTCTTCCGCGCACATTGGTCATCTGATCAAAGCGTTGTGATAATTTTTCGAGCTGAGCACTTAAATAAGCACCCACATTTGTTGCATTTTCGCAAAGCCTGTCTTCTGCTATAATTTGCAGGATTTGAGTTGAACGTACCATGTCAACCAGGTTTCCTCCCCAGGTAGAATTGATGCGACTGGGCACTTTAAATACATTGGTTTCAATTTCATCTATTTTTTTTCCGGCCAAAATGCCGCATACCTGCATTTTTTTGCCAAATGCCAGGATATCAGGTCGTGCCTTTTCGCTAAAGTGCTGGTGACACCAGAATTTACCAGTCAGCCCCACGCCGGTTTGTACCTCATCATAAATTAAGCAGGCTTCATGCTCATCAGCAAGGGCTTTTAACTGGATCAGGAATTCCTCGCGCAAATGGTTGTCGCCTCCTTCCGATTGGATAGGCTCTACAATAATGGCACAGATATCATCTTTATTATCGGCAAATGCCTTTTTAATCTGGGCAATTGAGGCTTCTTCTGTTTCGATGGTGTGTAACAGGTTGTTGCCTGATAGCGGAAATTTAACCTCCGGAACCGAAACCCTTGGCCAGTCAAATTTGGCGAACCATTTGGTTTTATCGGGCAGGGTATTGGTTAAACTTAGCGTATAACCTGTTCTACCGTGGAAGGCCCTTTCGAAATGGAGCACTTTAAAACCTTTTTCACTGGTATATCCTTTGGCAAAGTTCTTTTGCACTTTCCAGTCCATGGCCACTTTCAATGCATTTTCTACCGCCAGACCACCGCCTGCAATAAAAAAGGCATGATGCAGATAATCCGGGATACCCACTTCGGAGAAAGTTTCTACAAATTGTGCGTATTGCTGGGTGTAAACATCCGAGTTTGATGGGTTGGCTAATGCAGCCTGAAAAAGACTTTCTTTAAAGGCTTCATCGTTGGTCATTTTCGGGTGATTGTATCCTAAAGGTACAGAGGCAAAACAAGTAAAAAAATCGAGCAGGGTTCTGTTGTGTTTCGAATCGTAGATATAGGCGCCGTGACTCTTTTCCATATCGTAAGTCAGATCGAAACCATCAGCTAAAATGTGCTTACTTAACGATTCGCTAACGCGGTTTGCAGGTACTGTTAATTGATACATAAACTTGGTTTTGGTATAATCCAAATTTAGTAAAATGTGCCTAAAATCAAAATTTAAGCACTTTTTTAGCCTGTAAAGTAAAAAATAGGTTTAAACAGTTTAAAGTATGTTTATGGACAAATTCGGGTTTTGGACTTCACAGGTGTGGAAAACTTCTTGTCCGAAATCTGCCCGATAACATCTTCTTTTTATGATTTTCCCGAATAATTTAAAACTTAATCGATAGTTTTTCCGATACCAGCGCATTATCTTTATAGTACTCGAAAAACCAGTTCCCATCTTTTTTAAGAACTATTCCATTGGTGCTGCTGTTGCTGGCGATAAAGTAATCGGCTACTGTAGTTTTAAGTAAAGTTAATACAATTTTAGGTGCCGAATCGATCAATTGGTAACCATTATTAATGGCCTGGGCATATAAAAGTGCTTCCGATTGCTTGGCTGTAGCTGTAACAGGTTGATTAACCGGTGCAGCCGGGACTGTTTTTACTTCTTGAGCCGGGGTTACAGGGGTAGCACTAACTACAGGTGTGCTGCCAGCTTCGTAATGCAAATCGCCAAAAGAACTAAAAGCATCTCTCATGGCAGCATTATAAGATTGTTTGTATTCTTTCTCCCTGCTCTTGCCTTCTTTACTTTTCAATACAACATTTCCCTTGCAGTCTTTCAGCAGAATGGTAAGGTTGGTTGCAAACATGCTGTTGTGTTCCTCTACTTCGACTACTAAAGCCCTGCACCTGTCGGTTGCAATTTCTGAAGGTATTTCCGTATTGTCGTAATACACGGTAAAGCCTTTATCTTCAAAAAGTGCTTTGGCCAGCACATTTAAATTATATTGATTGGGTTGTTTAAGAAAATTAAATTTTTCGGGTACAATTAAATACTTGTAATTAATAGTGCTCGACTGTCCTTTTGCTGCAAACGATAAAGCCAAAAGAATTATAAAAAAATATGTTTTCATAATGGTTATTTCAATAGAAATTAGATTCTGGTTCAAGTTATGCAATGAAATAGAGAATATCAAATTTGGCTAATATTAGCCTGATTTTAACACGCCGTTACAGCGATTAAGTTTATGTAATTCACGACTTTATTAACATTTTTGCTGCAATGTGTATAAATATTGATACTACATCTATTAATTAATGGTGTTGGTCTATTTCTGTCGCATCAGATTAAAATGAACGATATCTTTATATTAAGAATCAAATCAACGGGACGATTTAGAAATCTTATTTAGGCTCCACAGCAATGCGGAGCTTTTTTATTTATTTGAAAGTCATCATATTTAACTTAAAACTTATCCTGCATTCCGAACAGGCCCATCAAGCCCCCCGTGTGGATGGCTAAAATACGATCATTGGGATGAATTTGTCCTTTTTTTTCTAAATCGCAAATGGCATAAAACATTTTTGCGGTATAAACAGGGTCTAAAAGCAGACCGGTTTGTGCAGTAAACGTTTTAATAAAATGGATGAGTTCGGGTGTAGTTTTGGCATAACCACCGAAATGGTAATCTAAATGCAATTGAAGCTGTGTGTGGGCAGGGCTGTACCTCGCAATTTCATCTCCGATGAATGCGCCGCCTTTCAAAACAGGTATAACATGAAGCTGGGTAGAAAGTTGTTGCGCTTGCAAGCCTTTTAGTAAGCCAGCGGCGGTAGTTCCGGTTCCGGCTGCGCAAAAAATATGATCATAGCTCTGGTTTAATTCGCCAATTATTTCAGCGCAACCAAGAGTAGCTTCTGCTGACGCCCCACCTTCATCTATAAAACAGGCCTGATGATTATCTGCAAAATGACTTTCAAAAAGCTGGTGTTTATCACGATAGCTTTCGCGATTGGTAAAAATAAGTTCCATACCGAATAGCCCACAAAGCAACAGCATTTCATTTTTAACAGGCTCACCACGTACAAAGGCTGTTGCCTTTAAGCCTGATCTTGCTGCGGCAGCTGCGGTGGCTACCAAATGGTTAGAATAGGCCCCTCCAAAAGTAACCAGGTGTGTTTTGTTTTCGGCTTTCGCTTTGGCCAATATGTATTTCAGCTTACGCCATTTATTGCCAGAAATGTAAGGGTCGATCAGATCATCGCGCTTTACTGATAAATGGTTAAATGGAGCAAAGGTTATTTTTTGTACCGGACTATGGATTTCTTTAAACACATGTAAAAATAAAAAACACCCGGGTATTTTGGGTGTTTTTTATTTTAATCGGTGGTTTGTAAACCGGTAAGTTGTGGCTTTATTTACCCATACCGAATCCAAAACCTGCATTAACTACACTGTATTTGGCCTGGGTATAAGAAGTGTAAAACTTAAAGAAACCGAATTTTAACTGGAAACCTAAACTTCCTCTTACACCATCAATATCTGTTTGTTTAACTGCTATAGGGTCTACATAAGTCGCATTTGTTCCTCCATCTGTAAACTGGTAAGTACCTAAGGCTTTTAGATTGGTATTCGAAGTTTGGTAGCCTAGGCTGGCAAAAGGGGTGAAAAATAAGATTTTCTTCGAAACAATAGCATCGAAATTTACACCATTAAATTTGGCGTCAATCCGCTGGTCAGAATTGGATGAGTTGTTGATGTTTAAGGGAAGATTATATTTGTACTGGGTAAAACCACCGGCAATAGCAATATCTACCGGAAATAGTTTTTCGGTTGTTGAGCCCACAAACAAAGGTAAAAGTTCAACCTTTGCTCCAAAACCAATCATTGATAAGCTTCCTAAATCACTACCCAGTTTAATTTTAGGCATGGCCCTTAAGGTTACATCGATATTTTTAGGTAAGCCAAGGGTTGCCTGTATTTGGAGTGCCGGCACCACATGAAAACCTACACCCTGTGGCAGATTGAAAAATTTACCTGTAGGGATACCATTGCTGGTGTAAATTTGCATTCTGCCTCCTTCCTGGTCATCGCCGAAAGCTGTCGGGCCAATTGAAGAAGCGCCGGGGGCAGGTTTAATGTTACCCAACCCCAGGGTATTCACATCGTAACTTCTACCCGATTGCGGTACAAATGAACCAGAAGCCGATACACGTACATCGAACTTTAAAAATCCTTTTGATTTGGCGGTGTTCGTCCAGCCATCGGTTAAACCCAATCCTAAGCCTTTGTATAAAGGATCAAAATAGGCATTAATTAATTTGGTTGCATCAGCAGGTCCTGACACAAATAAGCTTCCAACATCTTGCTGGGCACTGGCTTTTTGAGCGGTTACCAATAACAATAAGGCACATAATGCCTTCAGCGAGTAGCATTTTTTCATATATAATAATTTGATTTAGAGTAAAGATAAAGCTGTTTTTTGCAAAACTGTAATCATTAAACAATTCTTGCAGTTAAAAGTTTATTTTTGCACCATGGAAAATGTGGTCGAATTGCAGGAATCGGAAGAGCAGGAATTATATGAACATTTAAAAATTATTGTTGATAAAGGACAGTCTTTGCTGCGTATCGATAAATTTTTAATGGTGCGTGTAGAAAATGCTTCGCGAAACCGTATTCAGAATGCCATTGATGCGGGTAATGTGCTGGTTAACCAGAAGCAAATCAAATCGAGTTATAAAGTGAAGCCTTTTGATGAGATTTCGATTGTTTTACCACATCCGCCACGTGATACAGAAGTTTATCCGGAAGATATTCCGCTGGATATTATTTACGAAGACAGCGATTTGCTGGTGGTGAATAAACCCGCTGGAATGGTGGTACATCCTGGTTTTAATAATTATACTGGTACGCTGGTTAATGCTTTGGCCTTTCACTTTGAGCAGTTGCCCCAGTTGCCGGGCAATGATGGCCGTCCAGGCTTGGTACACCGCATTGATAAAGATACCTCCGGTTTATTGCTCATCAGTAAAAACGAGAAATCGATTACCCATTTGGCCCGCCAGTTTTTCGATCACAGCATTACCCGCAAATACATTGCTCTGGTTTGGGGTGATATTGAAAATGATGGTACCGTTACCGGTTATATTGGCCGCAGTGCCAAGGACCGCCGCGTGATGGATATTTACGATGACGAAGAAAAGGGCAAATGGTCGGTAACACATTATAAAGTTTTAAAGCGTTTGGGTTATGTTACCTTAATCAGCTGCGAACTCGAAACGGGTCGTACGCATCAGATCAGGGCACACATGCAGCATATTGGCCATCCGTTATTTAGCGACGCCATGTATGGTGGTGATAAGATTTTAAAAGGAACTACGTTTAACAAGTACAAGCAGTTTGTAGAAAATTGTTTCGAGTTATTGCCCCGCCAGGCTTTACACGCGCAGAGTTTAGGTTTTATACATCCAACAACTAAAGAATATATGTACTTTGAATCGCCGCTACCGGCTGATTTTAAAGCAGGTTTAACTAAATGGGAAAATTATATCGCTACATCATAAAATATGCCTCAACAGTACCTTTTATTTAATGATGAATTTCATGCGACAGATACTCCTGTTTTAAACGCCTCCAACCGGGCTTTCAAATTTGGCGATGGCTTGTTTGAAAGCATGCGGATGATAAACAACAAGCTGCAATTTGCCGATTTGCATGCGGATAGGCTAACCGCAGGTATGAAAGCCCTGAAAATGGATGGACATGCCCTGATGGACGATTATTTTTTACGCCAAAAAACAGCCGACCTGGCCAAAAAGAATAAGTGGAATGGCAATGTACGTTTTCGGCTTTCGGTTTATAGAGAAGGGGCCGGTGTTTATACGCCCGAAATCAATAAAGCAGGTTATGTTTTGGAGGGTATTCCCTTAAGTACTTCCGCATACGAGTTAAACAGCAAGGGCCTGATTATTGATGTTTTTGACGAAATGACCAAGCCGGTTAACAAACTGTCTAACTTTAAAACGACCAACGCCTTGCTTTATGTAATGGCCGGACTTTTTAAAAGCCAGAACCGTTTAGATGAAGCCATGATCTTAAACCAGCATGGTTTTCTGTGCGAAAGCATTAGCGCCAACGTTTTTGTGGTGTATAACAAACAGGTTTACACACCCGCATTAACAGAAGGTTGTGTGAGCGGCGTAATGCGTACAGCTATTATGCAGTTGTGTAAAATGAGTGATATTTCTTTAATAGAAGCTCAGATTAACCCCGAAATATTAAAAGCAGCCGAAGAAGTTTTCATTACCAATGCCACCCAGGGTATACAATGGGTAATGGGCTATGGCCGTAAACGGTATTTTAATGAAGTTTCGAAGCTTTTAATTGATAAACTGAACGCTTTGTAATAGTTCACCTTTCAGCATGGGAGCAATTCCTTTTGCCTCGCCGATGTTACATTGTATTTCTGCCAGTTTGTGTTTGCCTGAACTATATTTTTAGTATAATTGGTTACACACACAAATTTAACCGAAATGAAAAAATTACTCATTCTCGTAATGGCTTGCTATGGCCTGAACGCCCGTTCACAACAATTGAACGAATCCAGAAACTTTCTGTATTTCTATCCAGATTCTACAGTTTATGCACAAAAAATCAGATTGCGACCCGATTTTACCGGCGGGTGGTCGCTCCGTGCCGATTCAAGGCGGGTGCCGGTAGCACAAGTTAAGTTTTTTAATAACCAGGATGGCTTCTTTGCCAATACCCGAAAACTAAGCCTATTGAGAGAGGCCTCTTTTGCTGAGCGGATTATTGAAGGCAAAATTAATCTTTATCAGGAAGTGCTTTATGATAATGTTCCGGTTGAAGGAGAATATTATGGCTTTAGAGACTACAGGCGGCAGGCTGTAAATACACGCATGTTCTTTAACAAGGGCTATTCCCATCTTGAAAGGGTTAATTACCGTAATTTAAACGAGGCGATGGCCGATAACCCAAAAAGTTTAGCCTTATTGAGGGAGTATAAAAGCCGTAAAAGTTTGGGCATAGTAATGTATGTTGCCGCCGGGGCAGCAATTATTGCCAGTGGGATTACACTGATGTCTAACTCAGGCCTTAAGCAAACCAGTACTGGCTTTGGCGGAATGCCAAAATATGAGGATCGCAGTTATACCGGCAGTTTTGTTTTGCTTGGACTTGGTGCCGGCCTAAGCATAGGAGGTTACCTGATTGGCGAATCGGGCAAAAAAAGTATCGAGAGGGCTATCGATAACTATAACCGCTAATGTTTAAAATAATAACCAGGCAGGCCTGATTAAGGGCCTGTCTGGTTATTTTATAGGTTTATTAATCCGGTTACAAGCGCATTCCCCTTAAAAAATCTTCAATCAGCATGCGTTTTTTACCTTCATACTGGATGTCTAAGAGTTTAATGAAGCCATCTTTAGCGGCAAATTTTAAATAGGTTTTGCCATCTGTTAAAAAGCCTCCGGCAACAATGCCCGGCTCTTTATCTTCTATTTCAGCCTTAAATATTTTTAAGGTTTTATCGTTTAAAAAAGTAAAAGCGGTAGGGTATGGGCTCAATCCGCGGATTAAATTATAAATCGGCTGCGCCGGATTGTTCCAGTCAATTTTGCAATCGTCTTTAAAAATTTTAGGGGCATGTTTTAAATTGCCGCTTTGTGGTTGCGGTTGCTCGCTAACCTCGCCAGCTTCAATCGTCTTAAGTGTTTTTACCAGCAGGTTGGCGCCAACGTGCATCAGTTTATCGTGTAGGTCGCCGGCGGTTTCATCATCAGCAATGGCAACACTATCGCTCAGGATAATATTTCCCGTATCAATTTCGTGTGTAAGAAAAAAGGTAGTTACACCACTTTCCTTTTCTCCATTTATAATGGCGTGATTGATAGGGGCGGCGCCCCGGTATTGTGGTAAAAGCGAGCCATGCAGGTTTATGGTACCTTTTGGAGGCATATTCCACACCACTTCAGGTAACATTCTAAAGGCCACTACCACCTGTAAATCGGCTTGATAGCTGGCAAGTGTTTCCAGAAATTCAGGGTTCTTTAGTTTTTCAGGCTGTAACACCGGAATATGCTTTTCAACCGCATATTTTTTAACGGCACTTTCATTAAGCTTTTGCCCGCGGCCTGCAGGCCGGTCTGGTGCAGTTACTACCGCAACAACATCAAAATTGGCTTGTACCAGTGCATCTAACGATGCCACAGCAAAATCGGGCGTGCCCATAAAAACTATTCTCATAAGAAAATGTTGTGTTCTAAAATAACGTGGCTAGCCACTTAAAGTTTTGCAAAATAACTAAAAATAAACCCATACTTACAGGTAAAAAATGGTACAAGGCAAAGATGTTGTAAAAGCAAATGGATTGGTGTATGTAACCGACAGGATGCCTGGGATATACCGCAAGGGGAAGCCGGGTAAATTTCATTATGTAGATAAAGATGGAAATAAAATTACCGATGAGAAACACCTCGACCGGATTAAAGCTTTAGTAATACCCCCTGCATGGCAACAGGTATGGATTGCCCTAAGGCCCAATGCCTATTTGCAGGTAACGGGTATCGATGCAGCCGGTAGAAAACAATATAAATACCACTCCAAATGGACTAGTCGCCGATCAGAAGATAAATATTTCCGGTTGCTTGAATTTGGCAAAGCCCTGCCCAAAGCCCGGAAAAATCTAGAGAAAGATCTGCGCAGAAAAGACTTTGATGAACGTAAGGTCTTAGCCATTTCGGTAGATGTGCTTCAGAAAACACTTATTAGGGTAGGGAACGAAAGTTACAAACAGCTTTATGGCTCTTTTGGGCTTACCACCCTGCGCGATAAGCATGTAAAAATAAACGGAAGTAAGATTACTATGGATTTTGTCGGCAAAAAGGGGGTACAGCAAAAAGTAGAACTGAACGACCGCACGCTGGCCAGGCTGGTTAAAAAATGCAGGGATATTCCAGGACAGGAACTTTTTCAATTTTACACTAATAGCGGCGAGCATAAAAGTATCGATTCGGGTAAAATAAATGCCTATATTAAAGAAATTACCGGCGATGATTTTACTGCTAAAGATTTCAGGACCTGGGGGGGCACCCTCGAAGCCATGCGGCAGTTTGCCCAATGCCAGCTTAATGAAAATGCAGGCTTAAACAGCAAAAAAACAATTGTTGCCGTTTTAGATTGCGTGGCTAAGAAACTAGGCAATACCCGGGCAGTATGTAAAAGTTCTTATGTTTACCCGCTTTTGCTCACCGCTTATGAGAATAATGAGCTTAACAGATACCTGAAAAAGATGAATAATAATCCACATAAAGGTAAAGTTAGCCTGGAGCACAACGAAAAGGTGTTATTATCTTTTTTAAAATCAGGTAGCAAGTAAAAAAAGCAATTATATTTGTTTTTTATCCTGTTATGCAAATCAATCTCGACGATAAAGCCAACATTTTTAATACGCTTATAGAAGAGTCTCCAATGCCAATAGCACTTTATGTTGGCGAAAATATGGTTATTCAGGTAGCCAACAGAGCCATACTTAAAGCCTGGGGCAGAGATGCATCAGTAATAGGTCAGGAACTGGCTATGGCATTACCCGAGTTAAAAGATCAGCCCTTTCTCGATATCCTGAATCAGGTAAGGACTACCGGAGTAGCTTACGAAGCTAAAGAAGATAAGGTGCTACTTTTAAAAAATAACGTACTCCAGACCTTTTATTTCGATTTTATATATAAACCCTTAAAGGATACCGACGGAAAGGTTTGGGGCATTTTAAATAATGCTACCGATGTTACCGAGCTGGTAAATGCGAAGTTTAAAGTTGAGCAAAGCGAGGCACTGTTCAGGCAGATGATTTATGATGCCCCGGTGGCCATTGGTATTTTGAGAGGAAGAGACTTTATTATCGAAGATGCCAACGATGATTTACTGAAAATTTGGGGAAAAAGCAAAGCCGTTATCGGTTTAAAACTTTTAGACGGATTGCCCGAACTTATTGGTCAGCCTTTTCCTGATCTTTTAAATGAGGTTTACAATAGCGGTGTTGCACACTTTGGTTACGAAACCATGGCCCGGTTGGAGCGCAATGGGATTTTAGGCGACTTTTATTTCAATTTTGTTTACGATCCGATTTTTGGGCAGGATGGGCAGGTTTCGGGTATTATGGTAGTAGCAAACGAAATTACAGTGCAGGTTATTTCAAAAATGGAAGCCGCCAAAAGTGAGGAACGCTTTCGTAATTTCATGTACGATATACCGATGGCCACCGCCTATTACGAAACAGAAAACCTTATCATCAGGCTGGCTAACGATGAAATGCTCCGGTTTTGGGGAAAGGATAAAAGTGTAATCGGTAAAACTGTTGCAGAGGCAATCCCCGAATTGAATGTGCAGCCGTTTGTGAGTATTTTAAACGAGGTATACCGAACCGGAATAACTTATCATGCAGATCAGGAAGAAGCCATGTTAATCATCGATGGTAAAGAAGAAAAACGTTGGTTCAGTTTTACATACAAACCACTAAAAGATTTGAATGGACAGGTATATGCCATTATTCATGCTGCGATGGACGTGACCAAGCAAGTACAGTTGCAACAGCAAAAAGATGAATTTTTAGGCATTGCCAGTCACGAATTAAAAACACCGGTAACCAGTATAAAAGCCTATGCACAAGTGCTCGAACGGATGATCAGAAATGAAGGCGATGAAAGGAAAGCGAGTATGGTTCGTAAAATGGACCAGCAGTTAAACCGGCTAACCGGATTGATTGGCGATTTACTGGACGTAACCAAAATTCAGTCGGGCAAAATGACTTTTAATCCGGTAGAATTTGATTTTGACACTGCAGTTGCAGAAATTGTGGAAGAAATGCAGCACATCAGTTCTAAACATAAAATAATTTGTGATTTAACCAGCAAAGCAATTGTTGTTGCCGATAAAGAACGCATTGGGCAAGTAATTACTAATTTTCTATCCAATGCAATTAAATACTCAACCGACGCCAGCGAGATTGATATTGCAACCTTTATTCAGGGTAAAGAAGTCATTTTGAGTGTTAAAGATTACGGCATCGGAATTTCTGCTGATATGCAACATCTCGTTTTCGATCAGTTTTACCGCGTAGATGGAAATTTACAACATACCTATCCCGGTTTAGGTTTAGGCCTTTATATATCGGCTGAAATTATAAAAAGTGAAGGTGGCAGGATTTGGGTAGAAAGTACAGCCGGACAAGGTGCTACTTTTTTCTTTGCACTTAAAATAAAATCGTAATGCAGCTTGTGTAAGCTGAACAGTTCTTTTTATGCTTTGGGTGCACGCTTGATCGGATGTACCGGTTGCTCTTCATTTTCCCGCTGTTTGGCCGGATTATTCGTTCTGACAGGCTTGTTGGGTAAGCTGTCGTTTTCTTTTCTGACGGTTTTATGGTCAACAGGTTCCCTGCCTTTCGGCACCTCTTCCTGGTAATTGCTTCCGGGTTTATCACTTTTAACTTTTGGACCGCTCATAGTTTTGATGATTAAAATGATTGAATTATGAATGGCCGGAGTAACTGTACACCTCCATTCAGTATATATCATTTATAACAAGCCAGGTCTCTGTTTTGTTTATCAGGATTTTATAGTATTAAATAACCGGGTTTTGGGTGAGTGAATTTTGAATATCATTAAATCACTTATTAATCTTCCATTCAATCATCCACTCACTCCATCATTCTTTAATTCACACATACAATTTACGGATAAAGCAGATATTTTTTACGCATGATTTTGTAAGCACTCAAACCGGGTTCCCAACTGGCCCTGATTTCGGCTTCACTTTTTCCATCAATGATCTGTTGTCTGAAATCAGCTACCCCCACCAGTCTTTCAATGGTGCCCATTTCTTTGCTCAGTTTAGAATTAAAAAAATCTTCTTTTTTAGGCGATGCCTGGTATAATGAAATTAACCATGATAAATTAACCTGTTTGCTTTTACGGAGCTCAGCAGTATCGTAGGTTCTTAAATCCAGTCCGTAACAAACCTGATCCTGAAACAGTGGGGTTTCAGACATGCCTTTTATGCTTACCGGTGTATAACTAAAATTGAATTTCCCTTTTAAGTAGGGCGCACCTACCACTGTAAACGGAAATTGTGTACCACGGCCATGGTTTAGGTAAGTGCCTTCAAATAAACAGGTTGAAGGATAAAGTAAAATAGCTTGTTGTGTATTTAAGTTTGGAGAAGGCTTAACCGGTAAGGTATATTCCATATCATGGTTGTAATTGGCGTTTTTAATAATCGTGATCTTACATTTCACCTTATCTTTTAACCATCCTTCACCGTTTAACATTTGTGCATATTCGCCAACAGTTAAGCCGTGGGCAATGGGGATGGGTTGTATGCCAATGCCCGATTTAAACTTAGGGTCTAAAATCGGTCCATCTATTAAATAACCATTCGGATTCGGCCGGTCTAAAATCAATAATGTTTTTTTGTTGGCAGCACAGGCTTCCATAACATGCTGCAGGGTATTAATATAGGTATAAAAACGAACACCAACATCCTGGATATCGAAAACCATGATATCTATATCAGCCAGATCTTCGGCAGTTGGTGTACTGTGTTTGCCATAAAGCGAAACCGCTTTTATCCCGGTTTTGGTATCTATATCATCATTAACTGTAACGCCGGCGCTGGCATTTCCTCTAAATCCGTGTTCAGGGCCAAATATTTTCTGGATTTTAACACCTAATTTTAAGAGGCTGTCAACTGAAGTTTGTGAGCCGATAACTGAAGTCGGGTTAACGACCATACCTACTCGCTTGCCTTTTAAAAGCTGCAGGTACTTTTTGGTTTGCTCGGCGCCGGTTTTAAGTTCTGACGGGAGTTTCATCTTCCTGATCATCAGTTTTTTGTTTTCGAGGCCTTTGCCGCCTGCAACTTCCTGTTCAAGGGGTTTGGGTTGTCCACAGGCCGATAAAGCAATTAAACTGATTAAAGCAAGGCTAAAGTATTGTTTCATATGCGGGTATATTCTAATCTGATCAAGCTGCTGTAAAACAATTTACCAGGGTTATTGGTATTTGCTTCAGGGAGCACAGCATTATTTTTAAAGTTGGTTATTTATTTTTGAAAATGCCATTTTTTAAAAGGAATTGAGCATTTTTGTTACTTAGAAACCTGTTAAATTGAATTTCGCATATTTTATAGCCGGGCGGATAGCCGTTAAATCAGAACGTACTTTTTCAAAGCTCATTGTTCGCATTGCGATAGCAGGCGTAATGTTGAGTTTGGCAGTCATGATCCTTTCTATAGCCATTATTAAAGGCTTTAAAACAGAAATTCAGGATAAGGTACGTGGTTATTTAGGCGATGTACAAATTACACGTTATGACCTGAATAATTCTTTTGAGCACTCACCATTTGTTTTAGATGATGCGACTAAAAACGAGCTGAAGAGCAATCCCAATATCGAATATTTTTACCCCTTTGCTACCAAGCCGGGTATTCTTTCAGCCAATAACGAAATAGAAGGGATTAATTTTAAAGGGGTGGATAGAAGTTATAACTGGGATTACATTAAACAACACCTGGTTAGCGGCGCTACCATCAATTTTGCCGACAGTGCAAGAGCGATGCAGGAATTATTGATTTCAAAATATACCGCCAATCGTTTAAAATTAAAAACAGGCGATGATTTTATCATGTATTTTGTACAGAACCAGTTGCGCCCGCGCAAGTTTAAAATTGTTGGCATTTATGATATTGGGGTAGAAGATATTGACAAAGGTTTTGTACTCGGTAACCTGAATATCATCAAGCGTTTAAACAATTGGGAGCCCAATGAGATTGGCGGGGTGGAGATCAGGATTAAGGATTTTAGCAAACTTCAGCCCATTGCGGATGAGATTTACGAAAAGCTGCCGCGCAACCTGCGTTCCTTTTCTATCGAGGAAAACTTCCCCAATATTTTTACCTGGCTGGGACTGTTAGATGTAAACACAAAGGTGTTGTTGATTTTAATGCTGATTGTTGGCGTAATTAACATGGTTACAGCTTTGTTAATTATGATTTTAGAACGCACCAACATGATTGGTATGCTTAAATCGTTTGGTGCAAGCAACTGGACCATTATGAAAATTTTTCTTTATAATGCAGCTTATCTGATTGGTATAGGCCTGTTGCTTGGTAATATTCTAGGTCTGGGGCTGGGCTTTTTTCAGCAGGCTACGCACATTTTTAAACTCAACCAGGCTTCCTATTTTCTAGCCTACGCACCAATCGAATTTCATTTTATTGATGTATTCCTCCTCAATGTGGTAACAGTTGTAGTTTGTTTAACGGTATTGATTGTTCCCTCATTGTTAATTAGTAAAGTTTCTCCGTTAAAAGCCATCCGTTTTAAATAGTTGAAAAAAAGCCTGGGTCATCAAATCAGATCATTTTCGACGCCCAGGCAACCTAAACCTAACTTATTTTATTCGTTTGCGTTAATTTGCTTTTTTCAAAATGTATTCATATTGCAGGTAAGCATATGAGGTAGCTGGTGAATTTTTGGGTGTATCTGCTTTAAACTTTTTTCTAAGCGTGAGATCAGTAGCATTGCTTTTAACCTCGTATTCTCCATTTAAAATCATGTTCCAGTCAAAATCGGCTGTATAAACACCTTCATTAACAAAAACAGCAAGTCCTTTATTAAAGGTGTAAGTACCCGATCCTGCTGTAGGTTTGCCGGTGTTTTGGTAAGTGATGCTAAACTGCCCGTTTTTTAATGAAGCAACAACAGGATAGGTGCTGGGCACCGATTTTACACTATTGGTTATAACGAGCAGGCCGGTATAATTGCCATCATTTACCACATCAACCTGATAAGATTTTTTACAGCCCAGCGACAGGCAAAGGGTAAATAACAGAATCGAGATTTTGGCTTTCATATCCCTTAAACGAAGGCCGAAACCAAAACGCTACAGCTTAACTGAAATCCAGTCGGTACCTTGTGTGCTATGTAAAAATTCGGTTCTGGGCTGGAGGTTTAAATAGGGGTAAGTTACTTTAGACAGGTATAGGCCAGTTGGGTGCGCCGGATCTAAAGTTTTAGGCGTTTGCCGGTCAATTAAAAGGCCTTCAAATTCATCAAGGCTCAGTTCGCCTAATCCGGTTTTTAGAATTTTTCCCATTAAAATGCGGATCATTTTACTTAAAAAACGGTTGCTGGCGATGTGAAAGCGAATGCGGTCGCCTTTCTCATTTACAAATAAATCGGCTTCCATTATATTACAAATGGTGTGCTCGTATTTGTTGGGTTGGGTACAAAAGGCCCGGTAATCTTTGTATTGTGGCAGCAGATTTACAGCCGCTTTCATTTTTTGCAAATCCAGCTGCGGGCTGAGATAAAATGAACTCTGGTTGCTTAAAAAAGGATCTTTATACGTATGGATAAAATAATCATACCTGCGCTGAACGGCATCGAAACGGGCATGCGGCAGTCCTTCCATTGGAATAATATCGAACACGGCAATGTTTTGGGGCAAGGCCTTATTTAGGCGATAAAGCAAGTCAAAATCAAAAGCCTGATCGATATCGGCATGAAAGAAAAACTGACTGGCATGTACATGTGCATCTGTGCGGCCGCAACCAATAATGGGAACAGGCTGTTTTAAAATTTGTTCCAGTGCTTTTTCAATTACCGCCTGTACGCTAATTGCGCCCGGTTGTTTTTGCCAGCCGTTGTAATGCTGACCCTGATAAGCAATATGGAAGAAGTATCTCATTATTTTGGACTGCAATTTTACGGAAATTTTGGCATCAAGGGCATTAAATTCCTAATTTGCCGCTTAAATAATCAAAATGAATATCACCAATTGCCCCTGCGGAAGTGGTTTACTTTACCAGAACTGTTGTAAACCATACCATTTAAAGCAAGAAAATGCCCCTACTGCCGAAGCTTTAATGCGATCGCGGTATTCGGCTTTTGTAGTACAGGACGGCGATTATCTGGCTGAAACTACGCACAGCAGTAAGCGGAAAGACAATAGCAAAAATGCCTATTTAAAAAGTGCCAAAAATACCAAATGGCTTAAGCTCGAAATTGTAGCAACCACTTTTGATACTGTAGAGTTTAAAGCTTATTATCTCAATAAGAAATTTCAGACCGAAGTATTGCATGAAAAATCTAATTTCAGGTTAGAAGCAGGAAAATGGTATTATGTGGATGGGGAGTTTTATGGGTAGTTTTAACAAGGACCACTCGAGATAAAGACTCGAGGGAACTCATCTCTTTCAACTATACTTTTTTAGCTTCGTTCCAGTACACATCCATTTCGGCAAGTGTCATATCGCTTAATGCTTTTCCATTTTCTTTAGCCTTACTTTCAAGGTATTGAAAACGTTTAATGAATTTTTTATTGGTTTTTTCTAAGGCATTTTCGGGGTTGATGTTAATGAAACGCGCGTAATTGATCAGCGAAAAAAGTACATCGCCAAACTCTGATTCTGCTTTTTCCACATCAATAGCTGTATTATCGGCTACATTAAATTCAGATTTAAATTCCTGCAATTCTTCTTCCACTTTTTCCCAAACCTGACTCTTGTCTTCCCAGTCAAAACCTACGCCACGTGCTTTCTCCTGAATGCGTGCCGCTTTAACCAGCGCAGGCAATGAGCCTGGAACACCAGCCAGGACCGATTTATTGCCTTCTTTAAGTTTGATCTGTTCCCAGTTGCGTTTTACATCTTCCTCATTCTGTACATCCACGTCGCCATAAATATGCGGGTGACGGTTAACCAGCTTATCGCAAACCCCGTTTAAAACATCGGTTATGTTAAATGCATTGGTTTCGGAGGCGATACGTGCATAAAAAACCAGGTGCATCATTACGTCGCCCAGCTCTTTTTTGATTTCATCCAAATCACCTTCTAAAATTGCATCGCTTAACTCGTAAGTTTCTTCAATGGTTAAGTGACGCAGGGTTTCCATGGTTTGTTTTTTATCCCATGGGCATTGGGTACGTAAAGTATCTAAAACGGTAAGCAAACGCATAAAAGCGTCGGCTGGATGATTTGCACTGGCAGGAATTGGATGGTTAGGCATGTTTTATGGTGTTTTGTAACTGGTGGTTTAATTAGCTGTTAACGGATGCTAAAATACCAAACCCAGGCGATTAAGAAAAGTTGAAATGGAATTCTGAACCATAAATATTTAATGCCTGGCCCGGGTTTATGTAAATCTTCGTAATTGATGCGGTGTTTTGCCGCGTAAATGTTGGATGGTAAAACAGCCAGCAGAAATAGAATCAGTGCAAAGCCGGTATAGTACCTGATACTTTCTATCTGGAGCGCAATGGCAAACAGAATTTCGAGAACACCAGTAATGAGGATAATTTCTACTTTTTTGGGAATAAAAAGTGGAATCATAGCGGCCATACTGGTTTTAAATTTAAAATGGCCTATAGCGGTAAAAAGCAGCATAACCCCCATAGCCATATTACCGGCAAAAATATTCCCTTTATCGAAAGTGGTATGTCCACCAAACGCAAGCAGGGCAACGTAAACAACAAGTAATACGAATAAAGGTTTCATACTTCAAAGGTGTAAATTAACAAGCAGATCTGCTAAAAGACAGGTGTAATGGAGTTGTAAAAATTACGAAATCAAATTAAAAGCAATTAATATGGTAGCGATAAACAGCACCACCAGTCCCGAAAGGAAAATAAAATCGGCAGTTTTTTCAAGCCTTTGACTCACCGTATCGCCCTTCCTCATTGAAATAAAAGATAAGATACAGCTGGCCATAAATAGAATAACGGCTGCTACTGCAAACTCATCAATAATTGAACTATCGGCCAGGTTTAGTTTTTTTAAGGAGGTGAGCACAATAAAGCAAATCCCCAATAAATTGGCTGAAGTACTTAAAATATGAGGCGAGCGGTTTTCGGCCATGCTAATCTTTTTCTTCTAATTTAATTTTCTTGGTAATGCGGTAAACCCGTTTTTTCTTCTCCGGTTTATGTTCCTCGCCCATTAAAATGCCCCAGGGTTTAAGGTTATCAATCCGGTCGAAAATAATTTTGAGCATGGCCAGATAGGGAATACACAAGAACATGCCCGAAATACCCCAGATCATTTCGCCTACCACAATACCGATAAAGGCAAAAAGTGCATTAATTTTAACTTTGGAACCTACTACCAAGGGCATTAAAATATTTCCATCAATGGCATGAACGCCAACAAAAGCAATTAAAACCAATAATACCTTGCCCGCACCAGCGGTAGCGAAGGTAATTAAGCAGCTAATGAGCAGTGCAAAGAAAATGCCCAGATAGGGCACTACGTTAAAGATACCTGCTACTAAACCCAATAAAACAGCATATTTTACACCTAAAAGGCTTAATACGGTAATCATTAGTATGGTTACAATCAGCATTTGTAAAAATAAACCGATGATATATTTTTTAATGATATACTGGATTTGAGATACAATTTCGCTTACCTTTTCCTTGTGTTCTTCTTTAAATACTGAGGTTAAAAAAGTAAACAATACTCTCCGGTAGTTTAGAATGAAAAATGTAAACAATAAGGTAAAGCCCAGGAATAAAAGGGTAGAAGATAAAGTAGCGAGGGTGGTGGCTACAATAGCCGCGCTGGTTGCCAGGGCTTTCTCGGTACTATCGTTCAGGTAAGCCAGTTGTTTTTGGGAGTTTACATGAAAGGTTTTCGAAATCCAATGTTGTAGCTCATGGTAAGAAACGTCGGCTTTTTGCTTTAACAAAGGCCAGTCTGCCCACAAATCGCTTAGCTGGTTGCCAAAGAAATACACAATGCCTCCAATTACAGCGATCATTAATATCACTGAAACCAGGGTTGATAAACTTCTTTTGAACTTAAACCGTTGTTCTAAAAAATTGGCTACAGGTAGTAACAATATCCCCATTAAAAATGAGAAAAGTAGCGGTGCGAGGAGCGATTGCCCTAAAATAGCAATGTAGGTTAGGCTAATTAAACAGAAAAGTACCAGCGCAAGCTTAGGCAAAAATGATAGTTTGTCTTTCATAAAAATAAGTCCTGTTTAATACAAATTGCCGGATTAAAAGTTTGAAAGCATTTCTGTTGTAAACTTCAACCTTAAATTCCTGTACAAAATATTAATATTATCTGTCTTTTTTGAAAAATAGGAGAATTATAAAGAAAGCAATTAACGGCGTAGTTAAAATTGCTAAAAGCAATGAGCCAAAATACCCTAACGAGGTATTTTTACCATAATTGGCTACCGCCAGCAAAATAAATATACCAACAAGAATAAACAGGATTTCTATAAAGCCCGGTACAGATGCCAAAATTGTAGAGATAGCCATAAACTTAAAAGAGTGTAATATCAATAAGTTCTTAAAGATGCTTAAAAATATAATTAAACTTGTTTTAGGTTTTAAAAAAGCATCATTACAGATCTTGACATCCGAATGGCCGATCCCGAAAGAGAGCCATCTGTAGGGGGACAGCTCTCGGGTAAGAATTTTAATAAATACTGGCTTTATCCAGCAATGAAATATCTTCTGCACTTAGTTTTAAATTTGCAGCTTCAGTAAAAGATTTCAGTTGGTTTAAATCGGTAACACTGGCAATAGGGGCGGTAACCGAAGGGTGGTACAAGAGCCAGGCCAGCGCTACAGATGCCTGTGCTACACCATGGGTTTCTGCAACACGATCTAATGCCGCCAGTATCCTAAAACCGCGTTCGTTCAGGTATTTTTTTGCTCCGCTACCCCGCTGGCTTTTACTCAAATCGGCTTCGCTGCGGTATTTTCCACTTAAGAAACCGCTGGCCAGTGCGTAATAGGTAACTACACCTAAGTTATGTTCCAAACAAATTTTTTCATGTTCAGCTTCAAATCCTTCGCGGTCGTACAGGTTATATCCGGGTTGGTAAACTTCGTAACGGGGCAAATTATGTTCATTAGAGAAAATTAATGATTCTTTTAACCTGTTGGCCGAAAAGTTTGATGCCCCGATCCACCGCACCTTTCCGGCTTTAATCAGGCTATCGTAAGCACCTAGAGTTTCTTCAACAGGCGTATTTTCATCGTCGTAATGCGAAAAATACAGGTCAATATAATCGGTTTGCAGCCGGTTAAGCGAATGTTCTACCTGGTTAATGATGTAATCTCTTTTGAGCGATTTCCCTTGTCCCATATCCGAACCCACCTTGGTTGCAATAATTACATCGTGCCTTTTGTTGTGCTTTTTTAACCAGTTACCAATAATGGTTTCCGATTCGCCACCTTTATTTCCCGGTACCCAACGTGAGTAGACATCGGCAGTATCAATAAAGTTGAAGCCGCTTTCGATAAAATGATCTAAAATTTCAAATGATTTTGGCTGATCGATAGTCCAGCCAAAAACATTGCCGCCAAAGACAATAGGTGCTATATTTAAATCTGATTTTCCTAATATTCTTTTTTCCATGATGTAAATTTTATAATAGGATTAACAAACAGAATGGGATGCGGTTTTAAGAAAAGCGCTGTAAATGTCAGGGTTGGGCGTTGCATTTATTCATAGGCTTCCCAATCCATTTTCTATTTTACTTTTGTTTCACTGCTCTCAGCATTTCCCTTTTTCCGGGTGCGCCGGGTAGCTTTTCGATGGTAAAACCACAGGCTTTTACTGCCCGCTTTAATTTTCCGGTAATGGCATAGGTTACAAAAGTACCACCGGGCTTTAAAAAACTGCAGGCATGTGCAATAATTTCATCGCTCCACATCTCGGGCTGGTGCTGCACCGAAAAGGCATCGTAATAAATAATATCGAACTTTTCAGGAGTGTTAAAAGCAGCTAAAGTCGTATGCGGAATTTCGAGTGTGCTTAGCGCTGAAAGCAATTGCGGGGCTTGAAGCGCAGCCTGATAATTAGCTATAAAGGGATCCCAAATGGCTTGTGGTACATAGGCAGAATAACCCGTTTGCTCAATCAATCCGGTTGAAAGGGGAAAGGCCTCAATACTGGTATAATGGAGTTGAATGTGTTTGGTTTCGCAGTATTCGAGACTTAAAATAAAGTTTAAACCTGTTCCAAAGCCGACTTCCAGAATAGAAATTTCAGATAGATTAGCCGAAGCAAACTGCAAACCGGCATTGATAAATACGTGTTTGCTTTCTTGTAAAGCACCATGTTTGCTGTGGTAATGTTCGCCAATGGTTTCGTTGTACAGGGTATTAGAACCATCAGCAGTAGGTGTTATAATATTCATGGGGAAGCTTAAGCAGAATTAACGATTTCGGTATTCACCGGTAAAATTAGCATTTTCTATCAGGCTTTCGGCTTTTGTTATTAGCTTTGTTTCAAATCTTAAAAAATGGATATTGAAACATTCAGAGAATATTGCCTGAGTTTACCTGGTACAACTGAAGGGATGAAATGGGGACATTTATGCTTCATGATCGAAGAAAAAATGTTTTTCATTATTGCCATTGATGAGGATAACAGTTTCTCGATCAAGTGCGATCCGGAGGAGTTTGATGCCTTAACCGCCAGAGCAGGTATAGAACAGGCACACCATATGGCTAAACGGCAATGGATCCGCGTAGCAAACCTGGAGGTGCTTAATGATACAGAGTTAAAAAGCAGGGTAGCAGCTTCGCGCGCAATGGTACTGGCTAAACTGCCTAAGAAAACTCAGGCTAAATATGCTTAATTCAGCCTGGGAGCTCAAGTTCCACCCATTTTAATGAATGTTTTCAGATAAGCATTACTGATCGGTTTTAGGCTCCTCTTTTTTCACTTCCGGAGCGCCTTTCAGCTCTTTCGACTTCATGATGTTAAATTTGTACATTTCCTCAATACCCACCAGTTTCCGGCTACATTTTTCAATGTCTGTACCTTCTTCCCATAGGTAGGGGCGAAAGCTGTAGGTTTTGCTGCCATCCAAATTGGCAATAAACTGGTTCCAGCTGCTCCAGCGCAGGCCTTTATAAAATTTAGACAGGTCGCTGTCGAAACAGAAAACTAAAAATTCACCATAGCCGGCACCAAGCGGTTGCCAGGTTAAACTGTTAGGTTCCAGGTAGTACACGTTTTTAATGTCGGGGCCTAATCCACCATAATTAATGGCAAAAAAACCACCAACAGCATCATCGGCTACCAGTAAATAAGGCATGTTATCACCATATTCTTTAATGGTTTTGCCTTTATTCCATTCAGATACAGAACGGTTTAAACGTTCGCTTCCCGACCCTAAAATTCTGATCCAGCCATTATCAACCATTATACCGCCGGTATTGTAAATTACTGACCCCAGGGTAGAGTAAGTAGAAATTTGTGTATTGTACAACACTTCTTTGGCTTTTGCAGAATCAACAGGCATAAGCTCGACCTTGTTTTTTGCAGAATCAATCCATTTTTGAACCATCGGCCATGCCGGGTCCTTTTTATTAATTAATTCTTCGGCAGTGAACAGCTTGTTTTGTGCAAAGCCGGTTACTGAAAGAAAAGTTAAAGCCAGGATGGAAAGTGTTTTAATTGCGCTTTTCATGGAATGAGTAGAATGTTTTTTCAAAGATAGAATGATATTTAACAATAGCCCGAAAGGAGTGCGATTAATTTTTGAATGTTTACTGTAGATTAATATATTGAGGTGAAATGGAGAAGTAATGTCATGCGGTAATGGTTGAACTCCAAAAAAAACGCCCCAATTAAAAATCGGGGCGTTCGCAAATAGGGATGAAATATGATGTTTAGGGGTTATAGGCAGTAGTCATGACCTTCCGCCCTCCACCTTAATACCTTCAATTACCACATTCTAATCCTGTCTTCTGGTTTTTTATATAACTTATCGCCAGGTTTAACATCAAAAGCATTGTACCAGGCATCCATATTTACAGGTGCACCAATGGTACGGTACGGACCTGGAGAGTGCGGATCGGTTTTGATTAACTGTGCGGCGCTTTCAGGTAAAATGTTGCCTCTCCAAACCTGTGCCCAGGCCAGGAAGAAACGTTGATCTGGCGTAAAACCATCAATTTTCTCATTGCTCTGACCTTGTTTGGTCATTTTGAAAGCAGTGTAAGCTGCATTTAAACCACCCAAATCGCCAATGTTTTCGCCCATCGTTAATTTTCCAATTACGTGTACGGTATCCAACACGGTGTAGGCATCAAACTGCTCGCCAAGGGCTTTGGTTTTGGCATCGAATTTAGCCTTGTCCTCGGCAGTCCACCAGTTTTTTAAGTTACCGGCAGCATCGTACTGGCTTCCGCTATCGTCAAAACCGTGGCTCATTTCGTGACCAATAACTGCACCAATACCACCATAATTAACGGCATCATCAGCATTTGGATCAAAGAAAGGAAATTGCAAAATACCTGCAGGAAAAACAATCTCGTTTAGCGTTGGGCTATAATAAGCATTAACCGTTGGCGGTGTCATGCCGAAACGTTTGCGGTCAACAGGTTTACCTAATTGATTAACCATTTCGTTATAGCTCCAAACACTTGCATTGCGCAGGTTTTGGAAGTAAGTCTCTTTATTAATTACCAAACCATCATAGTTTTTCCATTTTTCAGGGTAACCTACTTTTGGTGTAAAGGCATGCAATTTAGCCAGTGCTTTCTGTTTGGTTTCCGGGCTCATCCACTCCAAACCGTTAATTCTGATTTCGAAGGCTTTACGCAGGTTCACAATCATCTGGTTCATGCGTTCCTTAGCCTCTGGTTTAAAATATTTAGCCACATAAAGCTGGCCCAATAATTCGCCAATGGTGCCATCGGTTAACGATGACATGCGCTGCCAGCGTGGTGTTTGTACTTTTTGCCCGGTTTGCGCTTGTGTAAAGGCAAAACTTGCCTGCACAAAAGGAGCACTTAAGCTCGATGCGGATCCTTTCAAAATGTTCCATTCCAGATAGGTTTTCCAATCGGCTACCGGAACCGATTTTAACATACCATCTAAACTTGCCATAAATTTAGGCGATGATACTAATACCGTATCCTGGCCTTTAATTTTAAATTTTGGCAAATAAGCTGACCAATTGATATCAGGTGTTTTGCTATTCAGTTCGGTAACGGTTAGTTTGTTATAAGTAGCATAAGGATCGCGCATTTCTAAACGGCTCATTTGCGCTTCAGCAAATTGTTTTTCGATTTTAAAAACAGTTGCCGCTTTTTGTTTAGCCTCTTCCGGACTGCTACCGGTTAGGGTAAACAGGGTAACCATGTAGGTATTATAAGCATCGCGGATTTTAACACTGCGGGCATCATCTTTTAAATAATAATCGCGATCGGGCAAAGTGGTACCACCCTGGCCGATATTAACCATGTATTTATTTACATTTTTACGGTCCTGGCCAACACCTACGCCAAACATGGCGCCGGCTAAACCATTTACGCGCATATACGCTACCTGATCTAAAACCCCCTGGATATCTTTAATCTGTTGAATTTTAGCTAAATCGGCTTTGATAGGAGTATAGCCTAATTTTTCGATGGTTAAGCTATCCATTGCTGCAGTGTAAAAATCGCCCACTCTGCGTTTTACCGACCCGGCAGGTGCTGTTTTATCCGCTGCCGCATCTTCAACCAATGTTTTTACAGCATTGATATTGAAATCGCGAAGTTCGTTAAAGGATCCCCAGCGTGTTTCTTTGGCTGGAACAGGATTGTTTTTTACCCAGGTACCGCTTGCATATTGGTAAAAATCATCGCCCGGTTTAACCGATAAATCCATATTGGCTGGGTCGATAAATTTTTTGATTGTTTGTGCGTTTGCAGAAAAGCCAGCAGCAACTATACCCAGTGCCGCAAAATATCTTTTCAAATTTTGGTATTTCATTCGCTTAAAATAAGTTAGTTTATAATGCGAAATTTATGAAATACTAATTAATACTGTGGCAATATATTAGAAATATTACTTGTAGAACCAGTAGTAAATTTTTGCCAAACCAAGCCGCCTGATCAAATCGGATGCTGAAAATGAGATTTTAATAGATTTCATCTGTTTATATATTTTAATTGTATTTTTCAGATGGACCCTTGTCGATTGTTTTAATCATTTCAGGATTCATGTTTTAAATCTTTATACACTATTAACATTTTTTAACAAATTTTATTGTGTAACTGTAAAAATTATTGCTATTAAGAATGATTCGGGATAAACCATTTTATTTTCCATAAATTTGATTTCCGATCGTTTTAATACAACTTAGCAGGTGCCGGGCGAAGGCTCCGGCGTTAAATAACGAGTTATAGTATATTAGATAATGAGCCACTCCCACGATAATCACGATAACTGCTGTAGCAGCAAAACACATTCTGAACCCAAAGCGGAACACCATAACCACTCCCATGGTGAAGACGATGATCACGATCATGATCATGGTGGCGATCCGTCGGCATTTCAAACTTATCTGCCCGCAATTGTTACCCTGGCCATGTTGCTGATTGGAATTGCATTTGATAATTTTTTAAAGGTAGCTGCTTTTCAAACCATCAGGCCGTACTGGTACATTCTGGCTTATTTACCCGTGGGTTTGCCCGTTTTGCGCGAAGTTTGGGAAACCTTTAAAGCCAAAGCTTTCTTTACCGAATTTTCTTTAATGTCTATTGCTACCATGGGTGCCTTTGCCATAGGCGAGTATCCTGAAGGGGTAGCGGTGATGCTTTTTTATACCATTGGCGAACTTTTTCAAATGGCAGCCGTTAACCGGGCAAAAAGAAATATTTCGGCTTTGCTCGATGTACGTGCAGATGTGGCACATGTGCTCAGAAACGGAAAATATGAAGATGTAAATCCTGAAAACGTAGCTATTGGCGAAACCATACAGGTTAAGGCAGGCGAAAAAATAGCTTTAGATGGCGAAATGTTATCTGAAAAAAGCAGTTTCAACACAGCAGCTTTAACCGGTGAAAGCAAACCTAAAACCATCAACAAGGGCGAAAGTGTTTTGGCAGGTATGCTTAACCTGGATAAGGTTATCGAAATACAGGTTACCAAAGCTTTTGCCGACAGTGCGTTATCGCGCATATTGGAAATGGTCCAAAACGCAACTGTACGAAAAGCCAAAACGGAACTTTTTATCCGCAAATTTGCCAAAATCTATACGCCTATTGTATTTTTCCTGGCACTTGCATTAGTTACAGTTCCCATCCTGATTTTAGGCAGCGATTACCATTTTCAAACCTGGTTGTACCGTGCGCTGGTTTTTCTGGTTATTTCCTGTCCCTGTGCTTTGGTTATTTCTATTCCATTGGGGTATTTTGGTGGTATCGGGGCGGCATCAGCAAACGGCATTCTGTTTAAAGGGTCGAATTTTTTAGAGCTGATTACCAAACTGGATACGGTGGTAATGGATAAAACCGGCACCCTGACCAAAGGTGTTTTTAAAGTTCAGAAAATAGCAAGTAACATTAACGAAACGGAGTTTTTAACGCTTTTAACCGCTATAGAGGCTAAATCGACGCACCCCATTGCCAAAGCCATTGTAGAGTATGCCAACGGGGCAGATCTTCATCCGGCTACCAATCTCGAAGAAATTGCCGGAATGGGCTTAAAGGGAACTGTAAATGGTAAAGCGGTTTTAGCCGGAAATACAAAGCTATTAGCCAAATTTAATATCCCTTTCGATCTTAACATAAACGATATAGAAGAAAGTATTGTGGTGGTGGCAGTTGACGGGCAATATGCGGGTTATGTTTTAATTGCTGATGAGATTAAGGAAGATGCTGCTGTTGCTATTAAACAACTGCATGAAAACGGGGTAAAACAAGTGGTCATGCTGAGTGGTGATAAAACATCCATTGTTAAAAAAGTTGCCGGACAGCTGGGTATTGATAAGTACCATGGCGATTTACTGCCAGAAGATAAGGTAGCAAACCTCGAAAAAATTAAAAGTGATAAAAGTAAGGTGGTTGCTTTCGTAGGCGATGGGATTAACGATACGCCGGTATTGGCCATTAGCGATATTGGTATTGCTATGGGCGCTATGGGGAGTGATGCCGCAATTGAAACTGCCGATGTGGTCATCCAAACTGACCAGCCTGCTAAGATTGCCACGGCGATAAAAATTGGCAAGGCCACTAAAAATGTAGTCATCCAGAATATTGTGCTGGCCTTTGCGGTTAAAGCTTTGGTTTTAATTTTAGGTGCCGGCGGACTGGCCACCATGTGGGAAGCTGTTTTTGCTGATGTTGGGGTAGCCCTGCTGGCGATATTAAATGCCGTTCGGATTCAGAAAATGAGGTTTTAATGCATGCTGTTTTTTACCATTTCAGGTTCATTCCTGTTTCAGTTCTGAAGCGCTTGCGTTGTTCAAAAATACAATTGCGGTTAATACACAAATCAACACAAAATTATATTCTACGCCGTTTCTTCCGCCGCCTACAACAAACCAGCCTTCTTTAAAGTGCACCATAATAATGCCCATTATTAACACCAATATGCTGGCAGAACAGGCCAGGCGGATATATTTGTTAAACACCAGCAATATTGCACAAAGCACATGCGAGAGTTTAATGCTCCAGGCAATGGCCACACCGAAAGGGGCAAAGCCAACCTTGTTCAGGTATAAATTTCCGAAATCATTAATGCCGCCATCAAACATACCAAACACGCTGTGCGATAATAAGATAATGGCTACAGAAATGCGTAAAATAGCATAGCCTGCTTTAAAATTTTTAGTCATTATATTGAGGTGTACAAAGTTTTAAAAATGACCACCAGGGTTATACTAAAATACAAAAAGGAACATTAAACTAAAAACAGCCTGAAGCATCTGCTTCCGGTAAAACCGAAAACAGGCATTTTCAGTATGAAATGATATGGCATTCAGCTGCTTTAGTCTTTCCGCTTTCCGCTTTGGTCTTTCAGCTTAATTAGCTATTTTTGGGCCTTTATAACAATTTTTCATGAGCATTTCCACCAAGTACAATCCTGCAGAAACAGAAGATAAATGGTATAGCTACTGGCTATCAAAAAAGTTTTTCCACTCAGAACCTGATGAGCGCGAGCCTTATACGATTGTAATTCCGCCGCCAAATGTCACAGGGGTACTGCACATGGGGCACATGCTTAACAATACCATTCAGGATGTATTGATCCGTAAGGCACGTATGCAGGGCAAAAATGCCTGCTGGGTACCCGGAACCGACCATGCTTCTATTGCAACAGAGGCCAAGGTAGTGGCAATGCTAAAAGAACAGGGAATCAATAAAAAAGACCTCTCGCGGGAGGAGTTTTTAAAGTATGCCTGGGAATGGAAAGAAAAATACGGCGGTATTATTTTAGAGCAGCTAAAAAAATTAGGTGCAAGCTGTGATTGGGACCGTACCCGTTTTACCATGGAAGCAGATCTTTCTGAAGCCGTTATCGATTCGTTTATTCACCTCTATAAAAAAGGCTGGATTTACCGTGGGATCCGGATGGTAAACTGGGACCCTGCCGGTAAAACGGCAGTTTCTGATGAAGAAGTAATCCGTAAAGAGGTTAACCAGAAGTTATATTATATTAAATACCTGATTTCGGGTACTACCGATCAGTTTTTAACCATTGCAACTACACGCCCTGAAACCATCATGGCCGATGCGGCGATCTGTATCAACCCTAATGACGAACGTTTTACCCATTTAAAGGGTAAAAAGGTTTTTGTACCGCTGGTTAACCACGAAATTCCGGTTATTGAAGATGAATATGTAGATATCGAGTTTGGTACAGGTTGCTTAAAAGTTACTCCTGCGCACGATCTGAATGATTATGAGCTGGGCGTAAAACACAATTTACCGGTTACCGATATTTTAAATGACGATGGAACTTTAAACGAGCTGGCTGTTATTCTGGTTGGCGAAGACCGCTTTGTGGCCCGTAAAAAGATTGCCAAAATGCTGGAAGAGGCTGGCCATTTAGCAAAAGTAGAAGATTATAAATCTCAGGTTGGTTTTTCTGAGCGTACTGATGCGGCCATCGAACCTAAACTTTCCATGCAGTGGTTTGTAAAGATGAAAGAAATGGCCCAGCCGGCTCTGGATGATGTATTAAACGGAGAGGTAAACCTGATCCCGAATAAGTTTGAAAATACCTACCGCCACTGGATGGAAAACGTGCGCGACTGGAATATTTCACGTCAGCTGTGGTGGGGGCAACGGATTCCGGCCTGGTATGATGATAAAGGAAACTGGGTGGTAGCCAAAACCAAGGATGAGGCTTTAGAAGAATTCTGGAAGAAAAAACACCTGGATGAAAGTTGTTCAGATGCTGAAAAAGCTGGTTTTAAACATCAGCTCGAACCATTTTTACGCCAGGATGAAGACGTAATGGATACCTGGTTCTCCTCATGGTTATGGCCAATTTCTGTGTTTGATGGTTTTAAAGATCCGGACAATAAAGACATTAACTATTACTACCCAACCAACGATCTGGTTACTGCTCCCGAGATTTTATTCTTCTGGGTGGCGCGTATGATTATGGCCGGACATGAGTTTATGGGTAAAAAGCCATTTACCAATGTTTATTTAACAGGTATAGTTCGCGATAAATTAGGGCGTAAAATGTCTAAATCGTTGGGTAACTCGCCCGATCCGATTGGACTGATTGAAAAATACGGGGCTGATGCCGTACGCGTAGGTATGCTTATGTCATCACCTGCCGGTAACGATTTAATGTTTGATGAAAGCTACTGCGAGCAGGGCCGTAATTTTGCATCAAAAATATGGAATGCCTTCCGCCTGGTTAAAGGCTGGGAAGTAGATGCAAACTTAGAAAATCCCAATAAACAGGCGATTTCGTGGTTCGAAAACCGCTTTAATGCCGCATTGGTAGAAATTGAAGACAACTTTAAACAGTACCGTTTATCAGAAGCTTTAATGACTACCTATAAACTGGTTTGGGACGATTTCTGTGCCTGGTATTTAGAAATGGTTAAGCCAGCTTATCAGCAACCCATTGATGCGGAAAGTTATCAGGCTACAGTTGCGTTCTTTGAGCAGATTATTAAATTATTGCATCCCAACATGCCTTTCATTACCGAGGAGTTGTGGCACGACGATCTGTTTGCTGCCCGCGGCGAAATGGATTGCTGTATTGTGGCTGAGTTTCCGAAGGGTGGTGCCATTGATGAGCAATTGCTGAAAGATGCCGAGGTAATTAAAACTGTTGTTGCCGAAATCAGGAATGTGCGTAACCAAAAACAGATTTCGCCTAAAGAAGCTTTACCTTTAAGTTTGAAGGTAAACTCTGAGATCGATTACGAGAAATGGTTAAATATTGTTTTCAAACTGGCTAACGTTTCAGAAGCCGAGATTGTGAACGATAAAATTGTTGGCGCAACAGCATTTATGGCCGGTAAAGACGAATTCTTTATCCCGTTAACCGAAAACGTTGATGTTGAAGCTGAACGCGAGCGTTTAAATGCTGATTTGGTTTATCTGCAGGGTTTCTTAAAGTCGGTTGATTCGAAACTGAGCAACGAACGCTTTGTACAGAATGCCAAGCCTGAAATTATTGCCAACGAACGCAATAAAAAGGCCGATGCAGAAGCGAAAATTAAAATTATTGAAGAAAGTTTAGCTATTTTAGGCTAATATATTCTGAAAGACCTGTAAGGTTTTTGAAACTTTACAGGTCTTTAATTAAAAATATAATGTGCTCTCGAAATTTATTATACATTTTTTCCTGCCTGTTATTATTTATTTTTTCTTGTAAAAAAGAAAGCGATAAAGAGGAAGAATTGAAATATCCAATTTCCCTAAATTATAAATCTTATAGTAGGGGGGAAATGAGGATGTGGACAAAGGATGGTGAAGTATTGGATCAACAAAAAACCACCAATTTTGTGGGGAATGCCTTTGCCAATTCTTTTGATGCAAATTTTTATCAAATAAAATTTACCAAACCCGATTCTGCTGAAATTAGATATCCAGGTGCATTAGAAGGATTTTGGACCTATAAAGTGAAAGATTCTGCCAATATTGATTTTAAGGGAGATGTTCATTTATTTCCTGGAACAGTATTCGGAAACCAGGCATCACTTGATCGATCTTTTTTAATATACAGGACTAGTATTTATACCCAGCCAGTGAGAGTAGTCAATCAACCAACATCAATTCCTTCCATTACTTACAGGGCAGATTTAGGATTTAAAGCTACAGGGAACAAAAAAGCCCTTACTATCTCCGGTTATCTTTATAAACTGCGCCTGTATAATAGAGCTGCTATTTTTAGTGGTCACATGTTTGGCGATTTCAATGATCGTTTCTTAAATGAGCTACAAGATCGCGATACCTTGGTTATACAGTTAACTAAAAATAATTGGATTCTGTAAAATGTTTTAGTTAACTTATAAAGTTTATTCAGTCCATTATAAATTTGGTTTTAATGGCTTTTTATTTAATAGTCGAATAAAATTATTTGATTAAAAATAAATTATTTCAAACGTTTTCCTAGATATCGATCAATATAGGTTATTGCTTTAAATATCGGCTTTTTGGCTATCTATTTAAGGTTAATACGATTGTAAGCCATTGTTTTAATATAAAGTTTCAAAAATATTACTGGTGAATATTAAAGGTTTGTTTTTATTAACCATATTTTAGGTTTTATTAAAATAGTTTGTTTAATAGCGAACTAGTTAACCAATATCTAACCTAATATCCCAAATGGAAAATTCCAGAAGAAAATTTATTAAACAATCAGCAATATTTGCTGCGGCAACCTATGCGGGTACCATGGGCATGAGTGCCAAAAGTTATGGGCGTATCATTGGCGCAAATGATAGGGTACGTGTTGGTGTTGTTGGGTTTTCTGATCGTTTTAAAGAAACCCTTTTGCCTTGTTTCCTGAACCACAGCAAGGAATTAAACTTTGACATTGTAGGTCTCTCTGATTTATGGAACTACCGGAGAGATTTAGGAATTGCCCATTTAAAAGCAAAATTTGGTCACGATATTAAAGCCTGCCGTAACAACGATGAACTTTATGCCACCAAAGATCTTGATGCGGTAATTATTAGCACCGCCGATTTTCAGCATGCCCTGCATACCGTCGAGGCTGTAAAAGCCAACTGCGATGCCTATGTGGAAAAGCCTTTTGCTGAAACGATGGATGATGCCAAAGCCGCATTTAAAGCGGTTAAAGCAAGCAAACAAATTGTACAGATTGGTTCGCAACGAAGAAGCGGAGAGAACTACACCAATGCTGCAAAATTTATTCAGGAAGGTAAATTTGGTCCTATCACAGCGGTAGATCTGGTTTGGAATGTAAACCAGCCGGGCAGGTGGCGCAGACCTGATTTAGTAGCTAAGCTAAAAGAAGAAGATATAGACTGGAAACGCTTTTTGCTTAACCGTCCGGTTGAGGCTTTCGATCCAAGAAAATATTTAGAATACAGGTTGTTCTGGCCATATTCATCAGGGATGCCAGGCCAGTGGATGAGCCATCAGATTGATACTGTACACTGGTTTACCAATTTAAAGCATCCACGCAGTGTGGTTGCCAATGGCGGTATTTACACCTGGAAAGATGGCCGGAGAAACTGGGATTCGATGGTGGCCGTATTCGATTACGGTCAGCCCGATACCACGGATGGTTTTCAGGTAACCTTTACCTCACGTATGCAAAACAGCGTGGGCGATGTTGGTGAAGTATATTATTCGAACGGTGGCGAACTGAACCTCATCACCAATAAAGTTTCGCCAAAAGGCGGATTGAAGGAAAAAGAAGCCGCTGCTATGGGTTTAAAAGCTAATCTTTTGCCCGAGTTTGATTTGAGTAAAACCGAAATCAAGACTGCTACCGGAGCAAGTATGGGCGGCGATCCGTTAACTTCGGGCCATATGCGTAACTGGATGGAATGTGTGCGCAGCCGCAAAACACCTAATGCACCGGTAGAAGCAGGTTATTCGCATTCAATTGCCAATATCATGACCAACGCTGCGGTAAGAACGGGTGCAAAAGCCACCTTTGATGAAGGCAGACAAGAAGTAATCGCAAACGGAAAAGTATTTAAATATTAATTATCCCAAAACCAATCATGTTAAAAATTAAAAAGTATAGCATTCTTGCTTTTTCTCTCATTAGTTTATCAGCCGCTGCCCAAAAAGCAAGGCCCTTATTTGATGGCAAGACCTTAACCGGCTGGAAATCTGTAGCCGGTGTAGCCCCATACAAAGTTGAAGATGGAATGATTGTAGGTGCCATGACCAAGGGAACACCGAACTCATTTCTGATTACTGAAAAAGAATACGGCAATTTCATTTTAGAACTGGATGTAAAACTGGAGGGCGAAAGCACCAACTCCGGTATTCAGACCCGTAGCCACATTAAACAGGAAGCCAATAATGGGAGGGGGATGGTTTTTGGCCGCCAGGTAGAAATCGATCCTTCAGCAAGAGCCTGGAGTGGTGGAATTTACGATGAGGCCAGAAGAAACTGGTTGTACCCTTTAGAGCTCAACCCATCTGCCAAATCTTTGTATAAAAAGAACGAATTTAACCACTACAGGATTGAATGTATTGGTAACGAAACCAAAACCTGGTTAAACGGACAGCCGGTAGCCTATGTAATTGATACTTTAGATCAGTCGGGCTTTATTGGTTTGCAGGTACACGGCATTGGTAATAATACCGAAAACGACGGTAAGAAAGTTTATTTCAAAAACATCAATATCCAAACAGAAGGCCTTAAGGCCAAACCTTTTCCAAAAGGATTTTACGTAGTAAACTTAACCCCAAACACGTTGTCACCTTTCGAGAAAGCCGAAGGTTACAAACTGTTATTTGATGGTAAAACCAACGCCGGCTGGATTGGCGCCTATAAAACCACCTTCCCTGCAAAAGGATGGAAAATTGCCGACGGTACAATCAGTGTAGAGCCATCTGGCGGTGCCGAATCAACCAATGGTGGCGATATTGTAACCAAAGATGAATATGCAGCATTTGATTTGTCTTTTGAGTTTAAACTTACGCCTGGTGCCAACAGCGGTGTTAAATACTTTGTTACTTTAAGCGAGAAAAATACAGGTTCGGCCATTGGTTTAGAATACCAGGTGTTGGATGATGTGCTTCACCCCGATGCCAAATTAGGTCGAGATGGAAACCGCACTTTAGCTTCATTATACGATTTAATGACGGCTAAAAAAGAATCAAGATATTTACGTCCGATAGGAAGCTGGAACAATGGCCGTTTGGTGGTGTATCCTGATAACAGGGTAGAGCACTATTTAAACGGGGTTAAAGTTTTAGCATATACCCGCGGTTCAGAAGAATTTAAAAAACTGGTAGCCATCAGTAAATATAAAGACTGGAAAAATTTTGGTGAAGCACCGAAAGGCCACATCCTGCTGCAAGATCACGGCAATAAGGTAGATTTCAGGACCATTAAAATCAAAACTTTAAAATAATCTGCCTTAATTAAAGAGCTTACTGCGAAGTATAGGGTGCCCTTACCTTGTACTTCGCATTTATTGCATCAGGGCATTTGGGTTTACCATTTGTTCCACTTGTAAAAAGTTGATGAGCTCGGGCATTGCCTGTTCACTTTTTACTACCTTTAAAACACAATTTTAAAATAACACACAAAATCATTTATATCATGCATCGTCGATCTTTTGTTAAGCACACCGCATTATTGGGCTCTGGTTTATTAGCAGGCAATCAGGTTTTTGCCGGCCTGTATGCCGATCAGGTAATCAATGTGGCCATGATTGGTTGTGGCGACAGGGGTAAAGGTGTGTTATCGGTTATTAAATCGATGCCGGCTAAATATAAAATTGCAGCCTATTGCGATCTGCTTGATTTTAGGCTAAAAGAAACCGAAAAGTATGTGCCGGCCAGTGCTAAAGCTATAAAAGATTACCATCAGATTTTAGATGACAAAAGTATCGATGCTGTTTTTATTGCTACGCCTTTAAGCGAGCATTTTAAAATTGCAAAAGATGCGGTGCTTGCCGGTAAACATGTGTATGTAGAAAAAACCATGACTTATAATATTGAGCAGGCCCTGGCGCTCAAAAAACTGGTTAAGCAGCACCCTAACCAGGTATTTCAGGTGGGTTACCAATACCGTTACTCGCCTTTGTATTTTAAGGTTAAAGATATGATTCAAAGTGGTTATTTAGGCAAGGTTTCTCAAATCGATTGCCGTTGGGACCGTAATGGTAACTGGCGCAGGGCAGTACCCGATCCGGCTTTAGAAAGAAAAATTAACTGGCGCATGTACAAGGAGTATTCGGGCGGGTTAGCTGCCGAATTGCTTTCGCACCAGATTGATTTTATTAACTGGGCTTTCGAAACCCAGCCCGATGAAATTATGGGCTCAGGCGGGATAGATGTTTTTAAAGATGGCCGCGAAACTTACGATAATATTCAGGCCATTCTCCGTTATCAAGAAAAAGGCATGATTGGCAACTTTGGGGCAACCTGTGGCAACGCACACGATGGTTACCTATTTAAAATAAAGGGTACCAAGGGTTCGGTATCACTACTGACCAGCACCGGCTTGTTTTATCCCGAAGAAACCACCAAAAAAGAACTGGGTATTGTAGATGGAGTAACCGGGGCTACAAAAATTGTGGTCAATAAAGATGGCGGTATCCCGATCTTAGATAAACCAACCATCGATGGAACCAATTATGCCCTTGATGAGTTTTATAAATCAATTACTACCGGCAAAGAACCCGCCTCTAACATCAATACCGGTACGCAGGCTGCAATATGTGTAGCCATGTGTAACGAGGCCATTTACACCGGCGAAAAGCAAGTGTGGAAATCGATGTATAGTGTGTAGGGAGTGAGTGTATTGTTGAGCTAGTCCACCAGGCCAATCGTCATTCCCGTGAAAACGGGAATTTTAAGGCGATATACAACCCCTCCAAAGCATTAAGACTCCCATCCGATAGCTATCGATCAAGCTGGGAATGACGGATTCTCTGATGTGATTCTCCGGTTGTTCGTAATCTAAGTTACAATCCTGAATACTCCGGCATTTCTTCGGTAAAATTAAAGCTGCCCCTTTCCAGGTCCATTTTAGCATAAACATGCTGTAAGCCGTTGGTTAATACAATCCATCTGGCCTGATGAATGGAGTTGTACCGCGCAGCCTGATCGAAAACCGATTGGGTAATTTTTACTTTTGGGGCTTTGCACTCAATTAGCATCAGTTTCTCACCCGCGGTATTGTAAACCAAAATGTCGCTCCGTTTCTGCAGCTGGTTTAATATCAAACCACCCTCTATCTGGATCAGCGTACGCGGAAATTTCTTCTCCGAAATCAGGTTCTGTATAAAATGCTGGCGCACCCATTCTTCTGGCGTAAGTACCAGGTGCTTTTTCCGCAGTTCGTCGAAAATAAAAACCACATTATCCTTTCTCGTAATTTTAAAGGGATAGGGCGGGAGGTTAAGCGGGGTTGGGGTAAATATTTCAGTTTTCAATTTACAGTTATCAATTTTCAGTTTACAGTTAACCGGTTAAACAATTTTTACATATTCCTCGCCAGCCTGAAACCCAAATCTTCTATTTTAAATGATTTAGGATGACTGCGCCTGCGGTTAGTGGCCATACAGCCTCTTTCCTCGTCGCTCCAGCCACCACCACGGATGATGCGGTAAGCGCCATACACACTTTCATCATAAATGTCGGTACACCATTCCCAAACATTGCCCAGCATATCATACAAGCCCCAGGCATTGGGTAGTTTGAGGCCAACCTGCTGCGTGGTTCTTCCTGAATTTGGTTTGTACCAGGCAATCTGGTCTAGTTCTCCATACCTGATGCCGCTGGTACCCGCTTTACAGGCATATTCCCACTCGGCTTCCGTAGGTAGCCTGAAACCATTGGCCGCCGGATTAAATACTACTTCATCTGCTTCCCGGTCAAAAATATAACAAGGGGTTAAATCATTTTTTTCAGACAGGGCATTACAAAAAGCCACTGCATCGCGCCAGCTAACCGTTTCTACCGGGTGTTGGTCTCCGGTAAATGTGCCGGGACGCTGGCCTGTTACCTCAAAATAAAGCGCCTGGGTTACGGCGTATTTCGCTAAATAAAAAGGCTTTATTTCAACTGTCCAGCTTTGCTTAATCCTGTCGTCGCGCAACACAATTGCTCCTGCAGGTATTTCTACCATGTCAATATCCCTAACGTTAATGTCGTAAACCATTGTTTCCCGTACCTGATTCATTTATAAAGCCCAAAGTTAATATTATGTGCATAAACAAATCAGTTAATTTCTTTAATCGTTCAACCTAAATCGTAATTTTACAGGCCATGACTGCTGCCGAAATTATCAAAGATATTAAAGCCCGAAAATTCAAACCCGTGTATTTATTGCATGGCGAAGAATCATACTATATTGATCAGGTAACCAATTATATCGAAGATAAGCTGTTAAGCGATGCCGAAAAGGGCTTTAACCAAACCGTACTGTATGGTAAAGATACCGATATGGCTACGGTTTTAGGAGCTGCCAAACGGTACCCCATGATGTCAGACTATCAGGTTGTTATAGTAAAGGAAGCGCAGGATTTAAAGTGGGGCAAAGAAGATGGTGGCAGCAAAGAGGGCGAATTTGTGCTCAATTATTTCGAAAAACCTTTACCCAGCACCATTTTGGTACTCGCCTATAAATATGCCAATTTCGATAAGCGCAAAAAGGTTTACAAAGCCATTAGCAAAAGCGGGTTAATTTTTCAGTCAGATCCGGTGCGCGATTACAAACTGGTGCCCTGGATCGAAGAGTTTATCAGAGAAAAAGGTTACAAAATCGATCAGCAGGCCTCAGCTTTAATGGCCGAGTATTTAGGGACTGATTTATCCAAAATCGCCAACGAGATCGAAAAACTGATGCTTAATGTGCCTAAAGATCAGACCATCAATACCGATCTGGTACAAAAAAATATCGGGATCAGTAAAGAGTATAATGTTTTTGAGCTGCAGAAAGCACTGTCCATGCGCGATGTACTGAAATGCAACAAGATCATTAATTATTTCGCCAGTAACCCCAAAGCAAACCCTACGGTAATGGTACTGGCCAATTTAGGCGGTTATTTTACCAAGCTGTTAAAGTACCATTACGTACCCAATAAAGCCGATGCCGCCTCCGCATTGGGAGTACCTCCGTTTTTTATCAAAGATTACGAGATCGCTGCCCGAAACTACAACACCGGTAAGGTTTTTCAGGTCATCAGCTTACTGCGCGAATACGATTTAAAAAGCAAGGGATTGGATAGTACGGGGAACGTTGACGATGGCGAATTGTTAAAGGAACTCGTTTTTAAGATTATACATTAATCTTTTATTCGCAAAAAATAATTTAATATTAGCTGTCAAACGTTTGCGTAATTATTAAGCGGTTTTATTGTAATTAAATATCGGTATTTTAGGGATTGATACATTAAACACAAATGTTAATCAACGCTAAAAGAACCAAATGAAAACCAAAATCACTATTTTCTTACTGCTGCTCTGCTCTTCTGTTGCAGGCTACGCCCAAAAATTAAAACCTTTCAATCTTTCTTTTCCTAAACTTGCCAATAAGTGGGATGAGGCCATGCCGTTGGGCAACGGCATGCTGGGTGCATTAATCTGGGAAAAAAACAATAAACTCCGCCTATCTTTAGATCGTGCCGATTTATGGGACGAGCGCAAAGCCATGGATCTTTCGAAATTCAATTTCAAGTGGGTGGAAGATCAGGTGCATAAAAATAATTATGGCGCAGTACAAAAACTGGGCGATGAACCTTACGACAGGAGCCCTTTCCCAACCAAGCTACCCGCTGCGGCACTTGAATTTGATCTGGCTAAAATAGGCCAGGTGGTTGCTAACGACCTGGATATTGAAACCGCCTTAAATACCATAAAATTCGATAATGGCACTGTTTTTAACTGTTACATTCATGCTACCCAGCAACGCGGTTATTTTAGTTTCGAAAACCTGAAAGCTACCGATATTTTACCCGCTTTAATGGTACACAATTACAGCAACAACCAAACCGAAAAAGGCGATAACAGCCACGCAGGGGTAGGTTTGCAAAAGCTGGGTTATGGCAAGGGCACGGTTGTGCACACTGCCAATAGTGTACGTTACCATCAGCCTACTTACGAAGGCCATTATTTCGAGGTGCTGGTGCAATGGCAAAAAATGGGCAAGAATAAAATGATCGGCTCGTGGACCATTACCAGCGATAAAGCAGCAAGTTTACCTTCAATTTCTAAAACCACCAAAGAACCTACCGGCTGGATTGAACATACCGCCTGGTGGAAAAATTTCTGGAGCAAATCGAGCATTTCGGTTCCGGATGCAGTCATTCAGAAACAATACTACCTGGAAATGTATAAGCTGGGCAGCGTGGCCAGAAAAGGTGCACCGGCCATTACCCTGCAAGCGGTTTGGACAGCCGATAACGGGAGTTTACCCCCCTGGAAAGGCGATTTTCATAACGACCTGAATACCCAGTTAAGTTACTGGCCAACTTATACCGGTAACCACCTGGCCGAAGGGGCCACTTTTACCGATTGGCTGTGGAAAATCAGAGACCGCAACCTGAGCTATACCAAACAGTATTTTGGTGTCGAAGGCTTAAATGTGCCGGGTGTGGTAACATTAAACGGCGACCCGATGGGCGGCTGGATCCAGTATTCGCTTTCGCCAACTGTTGGTGCCTGGGCCTCGCAGCACTTTTACTGGCAGTGGAAATACAGTATGGATGATACTTTTCTGAAAACAAGGGCCTATCCTTATATCCACGATGTGGCTACCTACCTGGAAAATATAACCCGTTTAAAGGATGGGGTACGCATGCTGCCGTTAAGCTCCAGCCCAGAGTATAACGACAACAGCATTAAAGCCTGGTTTTTAGATTGGACCAATTTTGATTTATCGCTAGCTAAGTTTCTATTTAAGGCAGCAGCCGAAGTGAGTCAGGCCAATGGTAAACAAGAAGAGCGCAAACACTGGTTAACCATTTTGAGTCAGTTGCCCGAATATGAAGTAA
>Ga0308157_10001619_pt1 | contig 43960 bp, 36 predicted proteins | sample PhyBR1_FD_201035 | JGI IMG/M metagenome (GOLD analysis project Ga0308157, IMG submission 201035) | Phyllosphere microbial communities from UC Gill Tract Community Farm, Albany, California, United States - DLSLB.R1 | ecosystem: Host-associated > Plants > Phyllosphere > Unclassified | place: USA... | reverse complement strand
AAGCGCCCGGCTTAGTTGGCCGGACGTGTAAAACTCTCAGGTAGTGCAACAGGGATGGGGAGGCAAAGCGTCCTTCCTTTGGCATGCGCCAAGACAGATCCCCGTGGAGACTCCAGCACCATGACCGTCACGCAGACTTCGGCTTCAACGACAAGCGAATTTGTTTCTCGCCATATCGGCCCGCGCCCAGCAGATGTAGAGACCATGCTTCAGACTCTGGGCTACAACAGCCTAGAAGACCTGATCGATACCGCCGTTCCGGCAGACATTCGCCAAGACTCCATGCTGGATATCCCAGCCGCCTTGAGCGAAACCCAAGCGCTGGGCCACCTGCGTGAACTAGCCTCCAAGAACGTCATGAAGACCCAGATGATCGGTCAGGGCTTCTACGACACCATCACCCCAGCAGTGATCCGCCGCAACATCGTGGAAAACCCAGCCTGGTACACCGCCTACACCCCGTACCAGCCAGAAATCTCCCAGGGCCGCCTCGAAGCCCTGCTGAACTTCCAGACCATGGTCATGGATCTGACCGGACTTCCGATCGCCAACGCCTCACTGTTGGACGAATCCTCGGCCGCTGCCGAAGCCGTGCTGATGATGCGCCGCGCTAACAAGAAAAAGGCCAAGGGCAAGACCGTCCTAGACTCCAACATCTTCCCGCAGACCATCAAGGTCGTGCAGGGTCGCGCCGACGCACTGGGCTTCGAAGTTGAAGTTGCTGACCTCTCCGCAGGCCTGCCAGAAGGCGACATCTCCGGCATCGTACTGCAGCAGCCAGGTAACAACGGCTCCATTGCCGAGCACGAAGGCATCATCGCCGCCGCCAAGGAAGCTGGCGCCATGGTCACCGTCATCGCTGACCTGCTGGCCCTGACCATGATCACCCCTCCCGGTGAGCAGGGTGCAGATATTGCGGTGGGTAACACCCAGCGCTTTGGTGTGCCACTGTTCTTCGGTGGACCGCACGCAGCCTACATGGCCGTAGCCGATGGTCTGACCCGCTCCATGCCAGGCCGCCTGGTCGGTGTTTCGGTGGACGACGCCGGAGTTCCTGCCTACCGTCTGGCCCTGCAGACCCGCGAACAGCACATTCGTCGCGAAAAGGCGACCAGTAACATTTGTACCGCTCAGGCCCTCTTGGCCATCTGCGCCTCCATGTACGCGGTGTACCACGGCCCGGCAGGTCTGAAGCAGATCGCCAGCCGGGCCAACAACCACGCTCGCGTGATCGCTAGCTCGCTGGTCGCCGGTGGATTCACCTTGGCTTCGGAAAGCTTCTTCGACACCGTAGTGGTCAACGTTGAGAACGCCGAGCAGATCATCTCTGCCGCCAATGAAGCAGGGATTAACCTGCGCAAGGTCAACGACACCCAGGTAGGTGTGTCCACCGACGAGACCACCACCTCGGATATCGTCAAGGCTTTGTTGGGCGTTTTCGGTGTGGAACTTTCGGCTCCAGAAGGCTTCGACATCCCAGCCTCCCAGGTCCGCACCAGCGATTACCTGACCCACCCAATCTTCAACACCATTTCGTCTGAGACCCAGATGATGCGTTACCTGCGTCGTCTCTCGGACCGTGACCTGGCGCTGGATCGCACCATGATCCCACTGGGCTCATGCACCATGAAACTGAACTCGGCTGCCGAGATGGAATCCATCACCTGGCCAGAATTCGCTTCCATCCACCCTTACGCACCTGCAGCGCAGACCGAGGGTTGGCGTGAACTGATCACCGACCTTGAAGGCCGTCTGACCGCGATCACCGGTTACGCCGGTGTCTCCATCCAGCCCAACGCAGGCTCCCAGGGCGAATACGCTGGCCTGCTGGCCATCTCCGGCTACCACGCATCCCGTGGCGAATCCCAGCGCAATGTTTGCCTGATCCCTGCCTCGGCCCACGGCACCAACGCCGCCTCGGCAGTGCTCGCTGGCATGAAGGTCGTGGTCGTGAAGACTGCTGCCGACGGCACCATCGACGCCAATGATCTGGATGCCAAGATCGAGGCCAACAAGGACGTACTGGCCGCCATCATGATCACCTACCCATCCACCCACGGTGTCTACGATGCCGACGTGCGTGAGGTTTGCGACAAGGTCCACGTTGCTGGTGGCCAGGTGTACATCGATGGTGCCAACATGAACGCCATGGTGGGTCTGGCTCAGCCAGGTAAGTTCGGTGGCGACGTGTCGCACCTGAACCTGCACAAGACCTTCTGCATCCCTCACGGTGGTGGCGGTCCAGGCGTGGGCCCAATCGGTGTCGGTGAGCACCTGCTGCCATTCCTGCCAGGCGATGCCTCGGGCAGCTACACCGAACGCGATGGTGTGCCGGTAGTGGCCACCGCCTTCGGTTCGGCCGGTGTTCTACCGATCTCTTGGGCTTACATTGCCATGATGGGCGGCGATGGTTTGACCGAAGCCACCAAGCACGCAATCCTGAACGCTAACTACATCGCCAAGCGCCTGAACGAACACTTCCCAGTGCTCTTCACCGGCAACAAGGACCTGGTTGCTCACGAGTGCATCCTGGACTTGCGTGAACTGACCGCCAAGACGGGGGTCACTGCAGAAGATGTAGCCAAGCGCCTGATCGACTTTGGCTTCCACGCACCAACCCTGTCCTTCCCAGTGGCCGGCACCTTGATGGTTGAGCCAACTGAGTCCGAGGACTTGGGTGAGATCGAGCGCTTCATCGAAGCCATGATCACCATCCGTCAGGAAATGGAAGAAGTACTCTCGGGCGTCTACAGCATCGAGCAGTCACCACTGCGCAACGCCCCACACACTGCTACCGCGGTGATCAACAGCAATTGGGATCGCAAGTACTCGGTAGAGCAGGCTGCCTTCCCGGTCTCCGGCTTGAAGTTCGATAAGTACTTCCCAGCCGTGGGCCGCATCGACGGCGCCGGTGGCGACCGTAACCTGATCTGCTCCTGCCCTGCTCCTGAAGCCTTCGAAGACTAGAAAGAGTTTGAGATGACTGAAACTACCCAAGAACTTAAGCACACCGCCCTGCACGCCCAGCACGCAGAACTCGGCGCAAACTTCACCGACTTTGGTGGCTGGGATATGCCACTGAAGTACGGTTCTGAACTGGCCGAACACCGCGCAGTTCGTTCCACCGCGGGCCTCTTTGACCTGTCCCACATGGGCGAGGTGTACCTTTCCGGTCCACAGGCTGGCACCGCACTGAACACTGCGTTGGCAGGAAACTTCACCATCATGAAGGTGGGCAAGGCCAAGTACTCGCTGATCTTGAATGAAGAAGGCAAGATCATTGATGACCTGATCGTGTACCGCCTTGAGGAGGAGAAATTCCTCGTTGTTCCTAACGCTGGCAATGCTGATGTTGTGGCTGCAGCCTTGGAAGAACGTGTTGCAGGATTTGATGTGCAGCTGGATAACGCTTCGGCTCGCCAGTCTCTGATTGCAGTTCAGGGACCCAATGCTGAAGCTATCGTTGCCAAGCTGGCAGCGGATGAAGCAGTAGCCCAGAGCGTCACAGAACTGAAATATTATGCAGCGGTTAATCTGGTGCTCGGCGGCATGGACGTACTGTTGGCGCGCACAGGATACACCGGTGAAGACGGCTTCGAATTAATCATCGACAATGAACAGGCCGCCGAACTGTGGAGCAAGATCATCACCATTGGTGCGGATTACGAATTGGTTCCGTGCGGCCTAGCCGCCCGCGACTCACTTCGTTTGGAAGCTGGTATGCCGTTGTACGGTAACGAGCTGAGCCTGGAACGAACCCCGTTTGATGCGGGTTTTGGCCCGGTAGTCTCCTTCAAGAAGGAAGAAGATTTTGTGGGTCGAAAGGCCCTGGAAGCCTTGCGAGAGCAGAGCCCAGCACGCAAGCTGGTGGGTCTGAAGGGTCTGGGTAAGCGCGCCGGCCGCGGTGGTTATGCCATCGTCAAGGACGGGGCCACTGTCGGAGAAATCACCTCCGGACAGCCATCTCCAACCCTTGGTTACCCGGTAGCCCTAGGGTATGTGGATGCACAATTCAGTGAAGTTGGTACCGAGCTAGAGGTCGATCTGCGCGGTAAGACTTTGCCATTTGTCGTCGTCGAACTGCCGTTCTACACGCGAGCCAAGTAACGTTAAACATCAGTAGGGCCCAGCAAAACGCCCGCTTATTCCCTTGGGAGAGGAAATACCGTGAGTAAAGTTCTTTCGTCATTGCGCTACTCGGCAGAGCACGAGTGGTTGGACGCTTCATCCCCAGCTAAGGTCGGCATCACCCAGATCGCTGCAGACGCCCTGGGCGACGTGGTCTACGTGGACCTGCCAGAGGTTGGCGATTCCGTGACCGCAGGAGAAACCTGTGGCGAGGTGGAATCCACCAAGTCGGTTTCCGACCTGTACTCGCCAGTGACCGGCACCGTTGTTGCCATCAACGACGAGGCCGTTGACAACCCAGCAATCCTGAACGAAGACCCATACGGTGCCGGCTGGCTGTTCACCGTAGAGGTCACCGAAGAAGGCCCGCTGCTCTCTGCAGCAGACTACGCAAGCGCGAACGGTGGAGACGTCCAGTAATGAGCAACCAGACTTTTGAATCCCTAGCACCAGCATCACTGACCCAGTCGCTAGCCGCCCTTGACCCAGAGGTCGCACAGCGCATCGATGCTGAGCTGGCTCGCCAGCAGCGCGGTCTGGAAATGATCGCCTCGGAGAACCACACCGCACAGGCTGTCATGCAGGCTCAGGGTTCGGTACTGACCAACAAGTACGCTGAAGGCTACCCAGGCCGCCGCTACTACGGTGGTTGCGAAGAGGTCGACGTCATTGAGACCTTGGCCATCGAGCGCATCAAGGAACTGTTCGGTGCAGGTTTCGCCAACGTTCAGCCACACTCCGGTGCCCAGGCTAACGCTTCGGTTTACCACGCACTGGTTCGCCCAGGCGACACCGTGCTGGGTCTGAACCTGGCACACGGTGGACACCTGACCCACGGTATGAAGCTGAACTTCTCCGGTCGCCTGTTCAACATCGTTCCTTACGGTGTGAACGAAGAGACCAACCTGGTCGACATGGACGAGGTTGAGCGCCTGGCCGTAGAGCACCAGCCAAAGATGATCGTGGCAGGCTGGTCGGCCTACCCACGTCAGCTGGACTTCAAGCGTTTCCGCGAGATCGCTGACAAGGTCGGTGCTTACCTATTCGTGGATATGGCACACTTCGCAGGTCTGGTTGCAGCTGGTCTGCACCCATCGCCAGTGCCACACGCACACGTGGTCACCTCGACCACCCACAAGACCCTTGCCGGTCCTCGTGGTGGCATCATCCTGTCCAACGATGCTGAAATCGCCAAGAAGCTGAACTCTGCGGTCTTCCCAGGCCAGCAGGGCGGCCCACTGGAGCACGTCATCGCAGGTAAGGCAGTAGCCTTCAAGATTGCAGCTTCCGAAGAGTTCAAGGAACGCCAGCAGCGCACCCTTGCAGGTTCGCGCATTCTTGCTGAACGTCTGACTCAGGAAGATGTTGCAGCTAAGGGCATCAGCGTACTGACTGGTGGCACCGACGTGCACCTGGTCTTGGTTGATCTTCGTAACTCGGAGCTTGACGGCCAGCAGGCAGAAGATCTGCTGGCACAGGTTGAGATCACGGTGAACCGCAACGCGGTGCCATTCGACCCACGCCCACCAATGACGACCTCGGGTCTGCGCATTGGTACCCCAGCGCTGGCCACCCGTGGCTTCTCAGAGGCTGCTTTCGCTGAGGTAGCTGAGATCATTGCTCAGACTCTGATCGCAGGTGCGGACGGCAATACCGCTGCCCTTCCAGAGCTGAAGGACCGTGTTCTGAAGCTGGCCGAGGCACACCCTCTGTACCCGGACCTGGCTAAGGTTTCCGAGTAACTTCTTCTTCGGAAGAGGCGGGCCCGGAAGGCGGAATCATTCGCTTTTCGGGCCCGCAGTTTTTCACTGACAGATGTTCACCCACTGCCGACTCATACAAATGGCTACACGGTGATCTCTGACGTACCACACCATCTCTGGGGAGTGAGCACCCCGGATTACCGACGTTCTAAGGATGTGAGCTGACATGGCAGTTAGCGTATTCGATCTTTTCTCGGTTGGCATTGGACCCTCGTCCAGCCATACCGTGGGGCCAATGCGTGCAGCGCACGCTTTTATCGCCCAAGTAATCCGTGAAGAGAAAATGGACGCCCTGGAGAATATCCGGGTTGATGTCTACGGGTCCCTAGCTGCTACCGGTCGTGGTCACGGAACCTTTACCGCCATCATGTTGGGTCTGGAAGGTTTTGAGCCTGAAACGGTGCTCCCGTCCCAGGTTGATGAACGCCTCGAACAGATGGAAGCTGCCGGTGTCTTACAGCTGGCAGCGCAGCTGGGTCAGCGAAAGGACCTGACTTACGGTGTCGGTGACATGATCCAGCACCCTTTGACAGTGCTACCACGTCACACCAACGGTGTGAAGTTTGTGGCCCTCGATGCCCAAGGCGAAGAACTGGTGAATGAAACCTTCTTCTCCGTGGGTGGTGGCTTCATCGTGCGCGAGGGCGCCGAAGAGCGTATCGAGAAGAATTTGGAAGAAAAGCTGCAGCAGCAGCCTTATCCTTTTACCACCGCAGCCCAGCTGTTGGAGCATACAGAGGCTACGGGTAAGTCCATTGCCCAGATCATGATGGCTAATGAGCTGGCTTACCGTAGCGGTGAAGAAATCCGTTCCGGATTGATTCACATTTATCAGGTGATGGAAGACTGCAAGGATTCTGCTTTGGAGCGTACCGGGGTGTTGCCTGGTGGGTTGAAGGTTCGTCGTCGTGCCCCGGAATGGCATGAACGCTTGCGCAAGGAAGACAAGGACCGGGATCCTGTGTTTTGGCAGGAGTGGATCAACCTGGTGGCGTTGGCGGTTAATGAGGAAAATGCTTCCGGTGGTCGAGTAGTGACGGCGCCGACCAATGGTGCTGCCGGCATTATTCCAGCGGTGTTGTTCTACGCTACGCATTATGCTCCGGGTGCTAAGTATTGGAATGAAGATGAGAAGCATGATGCTGTGGTGAATTTCTTGCTGACTGCTGGTGCTGTGGGTGTCTTGTATAAGGAGCAGGCGTCTATTTCTGGTGCTGAAGTTGGCTGTCAGGGTGAGGTCGGTTCTGCGTCGTCGATGGCGGCTGCTGGGTTGGCTGAAGTTCTGGGCGGAACCGCGGCACAGGTGGAGAATGCGGCCGAGATTGCAATGGAGCACAACCTCGGTTTGACCTGTGATCCTATTGGTGGTTTGGTGCAGATTCCTTGTATTGAGCGCAATGCGATTGCCGCTTCCAAAGCGGTCAACGCTGCGAAGATGGCATTGATGGGTGATGGGGTGCATCACGTGACCTTGGATGAAGTGATCATCACGATGCGTGAAACTGGCAAGGACATGAGCGATAAGTATAAGGAAACGGCGATGGGCGGGTTGGCCGTCAACGTCGTCGAATGCTAGTCACTGGCTAAAACTTGTTTGAGGGAGGCCGGAGAATCCGGCCTCCCATGCTTCTTTAATGCGTGATGATTAATGTGAGATGCGCCCTTGTTGTTGGCTTTTAGACGATAACTTCTGATAGAACTAGCAATGTACGAAGCCTGAGACCATGCTTCGGAATCTTAGGAGGTGAGCTTCATGGACGGCAGTTCTAGTCGATCTATTTACCTACGAGCTCACCGCATCCTCTCTTCACGCGCCAACTGAAAAATCTTCTTCAGTGCGTCATTGAACGCCCACGAGTTCGTAGCCTACCCACTATTGGTATGCGCTATTTCGTGCACGCAAATATTGACTGATTTATCACCCAGTTCCTGGGTGGAGAACGGTGAGTAGTTGCTTGTGAGCCCGAAAATTGCGCGCAACGAACGCATTGGACGATAACAATGTTCACCTTCGAATACGTAGACTTTTCAACTACTTCGCTAGAGATTCGCAACCGCCTTGCGAACGAGGATTTTCAGTCGCTAGCCACCCTGCTACGGTCACTTGATCTGGGACAACTCATCAAACAAATTGAGGCGTTGAAAACCACCGACGCCGCAATTCTCTATCGGCTGCTCGACAAAGACCGTGCCTTAGCTGTTTTCCAAGACCTAGATTCCGTAGTTCAAGCAGAGCTCATTGAAAGCCTCCAGCAAGAGGCCGTGGTAGACGCCTTTGCCGCTCTTGAACCTGCCGATCGAGTTGCACTGCTCGATGAGCTTCCAGCAACGGTCGCAGCACAACTACTTGTTGGATTAGATGCGCACCAGCGTCATGTCACCGGGGTGCTGCTTGGCTACCAGGACTCCAGTGTTGGACGGGTGATGTCGCCTCACGTCATCACAACGCAACCTGATTTCACGCTTGAGCAGACGCTGGAACGAATCACACCTCAGCTTGGTGCCACGGAGCATGGGCACATCATTATGGTGGTTGACTCTACCCGCCGTTTCCTTGGTGCCCTCCGGCTCAGTGATCTCCTTGGGCATCCTCGCAACCTGCCCATATCTGCCATCAGTAGAGAATTACCTACGGCACAGGGCTCAGAAACAGACATCCAGGCCGCCCGCCGAGCTGTAGACCGCCACCTGGATTTGATGCCGGTCCTCGATAATGAAGGGCGCTTGATTGGTGCGCTTCCCTTGAGCGATGCCATCGATCTATTGGAAGACGCCGAAGAATCACGCACCGCACGAAGTGCTGGAAGTGAGCCTTTGTACCGTCCCTACCTTGGAACGCCACTACGGAAACTGGTGCGAGCCAGGATCGTCTGGCTACTCGTTTTGGCCATCGGCGCGACTTTGACGGTGAAGGTTCTTGCCACGTTCGAACAGACTCTAGAGTCCATGGTGGTCCTGAGCCTGTTCATTCCACTCATCGTCGGCATTGGCGGTAATACCGGTAATCAAGCAGCGACCACGGTGACACGTGCTCTGGCCATGGGAGATGTCCGCGTGCGTGACTTGGGCCGCGTTGTCTTCCGCGAAGTACGCATTGGGGCCATGCTCGGGCTGTGTTTGGGAGCCATTGCCTTGATCATTGCTAGCGTGGCTTTTGATCTGAAGGTTGGCTTGATCATCGGGATGACACTCATTGTGTTGTGCGCTGTGGCGGCGGCCGTGGGAGGAGCTATGCCCATTATCGGAAAGTTCTTCAACGCTGATCCTGCGGTGTTCTCGAATCCGTTCATTTCCACCTTCGTGGATGCGGCTGGATTGATTGTTTACCTGAGCGTGGCCGTCGTGGTGCTCGGTCAGTGACGTATCCACCAGATGGACACGAATCACGCGGCGGAATAAACGAGCAGAATCCAACGTCACAATAGGTATGCCTCAAAGCAAACTATTTTCTGAAGTCTCTATCCCCACCAAGAGCGGAGCAGGCCTGCAGCTTCGTAACCGTGTTGTCCTGCCTCCGATGTGCCAGTACGTCGTCGCACAGCGCGATGGCATACCGACCACTTGGCAGCTAACGCACCTAGGGTCGATGGCGCACGGCGGTTTCTCATTGATCATCACCGAGGCAACCGCCGTTGCGCCAGAAGGCCGCATCTCGGATCGAGACACCGGATTGTGGAATGAAGAACAGGTCGAAGCCTGGAAACCTATTACGCAGTACATTCGATCCCACGGAGCAGCCGTGGGTATACAGCTAGCCCACGCCGGCGCCAAAGCCTCCACCTACGGTTGGTTGGAAGACATCGAGGCAGCGGGCAAAGTTGGAAGTATTAGTGATGACGACGGTGGCTGGGAAACGTTCAGCGCCTCGTCCACGGATATTTTTGGCCTCAAACCAGCCACCGCCATGAGTGTTGAACAGATCCAAGAATCTGTACAGGACTGGGCACGTGCGGCCCAGCGTGCCGACGCTGCGGGGTTTGATCTGATTCAAATTCACGCGGCACACGGATACCTGATCCACCAATTCCTCTCACCATTGAACAACCAACGCACCGATGAATATGGCGGAAGCTTCGAAAACCGCACTAGATACTTGCGTGAAATTGTCAGCGCTATTTCTGCAGTATGGCCAGAAGATAAGGCGTTAGGTATTCGCTTCTCTGGTGAAGACTGGGTTGAAGGAGGCTGGCGTCTGGAAGATACGGTGAAATTGTCTAAGGAAATGTATGACTTAGGAGTTCGCGCCTTCGATCTGTCCAGCGCAGGCATCGGTGCGTATGCCGGGCCTACCGGACCTGGATATCAGGTGCCCCTGGCTCAGGCAGTAAAACAGGCTCTTCCGGAAGATGCCTTCGTTACGGCTGTTGGCGCGATAACCGATGCAATTCAGGCCGAGCAAATCATCGTGACCGGACAAGCCGACGGTGTGAGCATCGGACGTGCCGCCTTGGGCAATCCGCAATGGCCGAATCATGCCGCTGGGCAGCTTGGCGCCAAGAAGGCTTACCCCGTGCAGTACTGGCGGGGCCGCTGGTAAAAAGTTGAAGGGATGCTGACTTTCTTTCAAACCACAGGTTAGTTTCTGGTTACCTCTTCCAGCCACTGAATAGTGATGTTAGGTTAGAGCCACGGATCTAGTCGCAACGCGGCCAAGGGTCGCGTGCGGAAGGGAGTCAGCATGGCACTACGCGCGGATTCTAATGGAATCGACGCTTCGCTCTATCGAAGGAATGGTTCGTGGAGCACCGCTCTGGTGGACGCTTCACTGGGCACGACGGCAGCTCAAGAAGCCGCCGACCGGCTCCCGGAAGATGTCGCCAAATTGCTGAAGTCTCAACAAGCCCAGGCTGAAGATGTCCAAGCGCTCATCGGCGCTTTGGATCCTGCAGAGGGTCTGCGTGCACCGGTTGCGCGTTTTGTCGCGGTTCATGCTGGCGAAGTTGTTCTCAACGAAATCATTCCTGGACTCAAGGTCCAAAGTCCAACGGTGGACGTAGGACCGTTCCCGAATTTCACTGCACTGGCACGTGCTCGCGGTGGTTCCTTTTCATATTTGGTCGCTGAGGTTGGCAAGGACGGTGGCGAGGTCTACCTATACAACACAACCTCACCGGAACGTGTTACCAGCCAAGGAATCGTCGGGTTACCAGAAGAAATTCACCATGCCCGTAAGGTCCCCGGCGAATATGATCAGCCCAAGGCACAGGCCGCCGCGGATGAAATGGTACGCAGAAACGCTGACGAAGTGGCTGGGCTCATTAAAAAGATGGCAGCCGAGAACTACGTACGGTTGATCGTGATCTCGGGGGATATCAAGGCACGAGAGGCAGTTATTGCTCAAATTCCACCGACCCTCAAAGAATATGTAGAAGTCATTGATTCGCACACTCGAACAGGTGGCGCTGATGTAAAGCAGGTTGATGCCCAGATTAGCAAGCTGATCGAGGATGTGAAGAGCAAAGCCTTGGCTGACTTGGAAGCGAAAGTTGCTGAGCAATCGGGTAACGGTCGTTCCCTCTTGGCGGTCGGACTCGATGAAGTGGTGACCGCTTTACAGTCGGCCCAGGCTGAAACTGTTCTGGTTGGCCAGTACCAAGACGAGCATACCTTGCGTGCTTTGAGTGCTGAACCTTGGCTTGCCCATCAGGAGGGGGATGACCACGCAGAACTCGTGGCTGGCGAATGGCCCGCACCGGAGGTGCTCCTGCGGGCCACCGCCCTGACGGATGCTTCGATTCGTTATGTTCCTGATTCTGTCATTCCTGATGGAGCTGGGATCGCGGCCTTGTTGCGCTGGGCTAAGTCCTGACTTTGAATTGAAATGACTATGGGTTCGTTCCACGAAAAAATCGTGGAACGAACCCATTTCTATGTGTGACCCTAACTTGGTGCTAGATGACTATTTTTCTAGCTAACGATCCTGATTCTCCGGAGGATTTCCGGATGAATCAGTTGGGGGAGCTGTCGGATATCCACCGGTCGGTGGGTAGCCAGGAACCGGCGGATAATTCTGCGGGTAAGGCGGTTGTGCCTGCTGCACCGATGGATCCATTGGGGGAGCCCAATAGGCTTGCGGCTGGTGGTACATTGGCTGGGCCATTGGCCATGGCTGCAACAGCGGTGGCTTTGTCGCTTGTGGGATGGGTCCTGCAGTCCGAGCCACCTTGTTCTTATCGGACAGCTTGACCAAGACAAAAGTAAGTAGCGCAGTGAAAATGACCGAGAAGATAAGCGACGTCGCGCTAGAGGATGACTCATTCATATCAATTTGACCCATCGCTCCGAGCAAGAACAAGAAGATGTTGTTGATGATGTGCATGGCCATTGCCGCTTCCAAGCCACCGGTGCGCCATGAAAGATATCCGGCCGCGATGGCGAACGCACTGACGTCTAAAAGACCATAAACGTCATAGAGGTGGCCGAAGGTAAATAGTGGCACAGGCAGAAGAATGGCAAAGAGCGGGTGCTTTAGCCAACTACCGATGACTTGCATCATTGCGCCACGGAACACCAATTCTTCGGCAGCGCATTGGAAAGGAGTTAACAAGATCACCAGGAGAGCAAAGAACAATGGATCTGCCGGGACTTTCGTTGGGTTTAGATCAGTTTGTTCTCCAACCCCGGCAGCAGTTAAACCGAAATTCAGCGCAAAATACGCGGCAAAAAGTAGGGCACTGGTACCAATAGCCACACCGAACCAACGCCAGCGTAATCTTCCAGCTACGGAAATGAGCAGTCCGACCGGTTTTGATCCGAGCAAGAGATAGGCCAGATAGACCGCGGGGATCATGATGATCAATGACGCCATGGTTATGGCGAACTCAATAGGTGAGGTCATGTCGAGCTCGGCCTCGATAGCCATCGAGTCTGATGCCCCACTGGTGTCAGCCGCCCACGTTGCTGGATTGACTAAGGCAGCGACAAAAATAATCAGCATTGCAACGATAAGCAGTGCGATATAGAACCCGATTCCGGTTCCGGCAAAGGCTAGCGGTCGCCACCAACGATAGTCATGATTACGGCGTAGCAGTCGATGGAACGAATAACTTTGTTCCTCCTTGGCCAGAGGCACCGGTGGAGGCAAGTAGTGTGGCGAGCTCATAGCTCAATTCTCTCGCTGATTCTTCCTAGCGACATGAACCTTACGGAGGATTTATTGATCATCCCAAGGTAGTCAGCACTGTGCTCTTAGACTTGGAACAGACGATTCGCCTTTATTGATTTGGAGTATGACCCTGTGGGCCACCACCATGACGAACCGATTTTGCAAGATCCACAACGCCGACGCAGGGCCTCAATAATCCTGTGGGCCTTGCTAGCGCCCATCGGCGCGCTGGCCTTGGTCATGGTGATTGTCCTGTGGCCGCAAGGAACCTATAACAAGTTTGCCTTGGACGGTTCCATGGATACCGCCGGTGGTGCCACCATGGCTACCGGAACGGTAACCCGAAGCGGCGTGGAAACCTGCCCTTCGTCTCAAGGGCTGGAGAATGTGGGTGGCAAGACGCTGGAATGCACGGTCACCTACGTCATGCCATCTTCCGGCGGAGCAGAGATCCAGATGGAAATCCCACCGGAAATGTTGCAATCCCGGGATGCCCGCCCCGGCGACACGTTGCGCTATTTGGATCTTTCTAAAGTAGATACCACGAGCGGCAGTCCCTATGTTTTTGTAGATTTTGTACGGACTTTGCCGATGGCCCTGTTGGCAATTGCTTACGGAGTCGTGGTCGTGCTGGTGGCTGGTTGGCGTGGTACCCGCGCGGTCATCGGTCTAATTGGTGGCATTGCTTTCATGATCTTCTTTATGGTTCCGGCGCTCATTGAAGGCGGGAATCCTGTGCTGGTCGGGCTGACCGGTGCCACGGCCATCATGTTTGTGGCGTTGTATTTTGCTCATGGACTCAATGCCAAGACTTCAACAGCATTACTTGGAACGCTCTTTGGTTTGGGTGTGACCGCTGCCTTGATTTTGTGGTTGACGGACGCGGCGGCACTGACTGGCGCGAACAGCGAGTCGGCGATGACGCTGTCGACGGTGGCACCGCAAATCTCCCTACCCGGATTGCTGATCTGCGGTGTGCTCATCGGTGGCATGGGTGTGCTCAATGACGTGACTATCACCCAGTCAGCCACCGTGTGGGAGTTGGCTGAAACCTCACCTAAAGCAACAGCTAAAGAATTGTTCTTCCGCGGAATGCGCATTGGCCGAGACCATATTGCTTCCACGGTCTACACCATTGCCTTTGCCTATGCTGGTGCGGCCTTGCCAATCCTGGCCATTGCAGCCATGAGTAATCAGGGATTTGGTGTGACGTTGAGCTCTGGGGAGATGGCTGAGGAAGTTATTCGGATTCTTATTGGTTCTATTGGTTTGGTACTGGCAATTCCGGTCACCACGGCCATCGCGGTCATGGTGGTAAAAGCTACTGGTACTGGCGGAGCACATGGCAAACGATCCTTGTATGCCACCAACTCAGATGCCTAGGTGCGAACGGTTCTCAAAAGTAATGTAGAATTATTCTCAATAGCAACCCTGTTTAGATGGAGAACGCGCATGAAGAAGTATCGCTCATTGCTTGCATTGGCTGTAGCTGTACCGGCAGCCGGGATGGTCCTCGTAGGCTGTGCGGGGAGCAGTGGTGAAGCAACTGAAGCCGATTCTTCTGCGGTCAAAGTGGTAGCAACAACCAACGTCTACGGCCAAATCGCCCAGGCTGTGGGTGGCGATACCGTGAGCGTCAGTGAGATCATCACCTCGGCCGCCCAAGATCCACACTCCTATGAGCCGACCACCCGTGACAAGCTCTCCATTTCAGAGGCAAATGTTGTTCTTGCAAACGGCGGTGGCTACGACCCGTTCATGGATTCGCTGGTCCAGTCCCTGCCCAGCGATCAGGCCTCGAATGTCGAGTTGATTCACGCGGTGGACACTTCCCCTATTGCCAAAGAGCATGAGGAAGAAGAAGGGCACGAAGACGAGAGCGCTGAAGAGCATGCCGAGCATTCCGACGAGGAATCACATGAAGGCCATGACCACGCTGGATACAACGAGCACATCTGGTATGACCTAGATTCAATGTCTGCCCTGGCTGATGAGCTCGCGACGACGTTCGGCAAGGCCGATGCTGCCCACGCTGAGCAGTACACAAAAAATGCCGAAGAATTCAACGCCGGCATTAAGAACCTGCAGACCCAGCTCAGCGACGCCAAGCTTGAGGGCAAAAAGTTCATCATGACTGAACCTGTTCCATTCCATCTTTTGGATGACGCTGGCATGGAGGACGTCACCCCTGATGGTCTGAGTGAAGCCATCGAAGAAGGTCAAGGTATCGCCCCGACGACTCTCAAGAAAGCTCAGGACGAGCTGACCGAGGGCAAGACTGATATGTTGGCCTACAACGTGCAGACCGAGGGTAGCGAAACCAAGACTCTGAAAAAGAATGCAGAGTCCGCTAACGTGCCCGTCGTAGACTTCGCGGAAACCATTCAGGATGATTCCAACTACTTGGATTGGATGAAATCCAACATTTCCAACTTGGCTTCCGCGATCAACGGCTAACAGGTACGTAGACTACATGTATGGCATTGATTCCTTCCCAAATTAATCAGGCGACAGGTAAGGCACGCGCTTTGATCGCTGAGCGATCGGTACGAGCAGAAATAACCAAAGGCCAACGGGAAATACAACAAGCCGACCATGTAGTTTTCTTTGCCGAAGGTCCCGGCCAGTTCTACCAATTAGGTGTCTGGCTGGGGACCTTCGAGCGTCTTGCGCAACAGGGCCTTCGCATTGGCCTAGTACTAATGGATTCACTTTCCGCGCGACAAGCGCTGAAGGCCAGTGAATTGCCAATTCTGTTCACGCGCTCCATAGAACAGATAGAGTCAAAGCTGCGTGACTGGAACACCAAGTCGATTAGCTACGTGAACAATGCCCAACGAAACTTCACCATGCTTCGTTTTAATGGTCCGGCACACATTCACCTCAACCATGGTGAGAGTGAAAAAGCCTCGATGGTTTCAAACCAACTCAAAGCCTATGACTACGCCTGCGTTGCCGGCGAAGCAGCGGTAGAACGCATCACTGAGAATATTTCTCGCTTTGATTCTTCGCACTTGGTGCAAATCGGACGTCCACAACTTGATGCTTTAGAACCTGCCCCAGTATCGGAAAAAATCCGAGTCCTCTACGCCCCAACGTGGGAAGGCGACTCACAAGCAATGGCCTATTCTTCCGTCATTAAGTTAGGCGAAAGAATCCTTGCGCAACTGGTCAACGATGATCGTTTTGATGTGCGGTTCCGCCCCCACCCCAAAACCGGCGATATTTCGGCTGAAGCGAAAAAAACCGTAGCTGCTTTGCAGTCTAGATTTGAATCAACCTTGGATCCGGTCAGCGATGCCTCGCAGTCCTTGGTCTGGGCCGATGTAGCCATCTGCGATACCTCGGCTATGGCCTATGACGCAGTGGCCTTGAACATTCCGTTGTTGCTCTCAGCCGAACGCCCAAGCAAACTTCGCGATGGGTTGCCCGCGGATCAGCACCTCGGTAACGCCAACGGCCTCGCAGACCGCGTCGCTAAACTGGCTGCTGGTGGAGTAGCCGGTCAACAAAAACAACTGGCCCAGTACTTCTTCGCCACGACCGAGCCGGGAATGGCGACGAAAAAACTGAACCAGCTGCTTTCCGGACTGTAGCGGCTACCTATCGTTGTTTGAAAACGGTGTCCTGCCAACCGCGATGAGGCGCCGGATCGTGGGATAACATCACGTGCTTGACGTTGGTGTATTCATCAAAGGAATACTGGCTCATATCCTTACCCATGCCAGAGGCTTTATAACCACCATGAGGCATGTCAGAAACGATGAGGATATGTTCATTGATCCACACACAACCTGCCTGGATCTGCGCGCTGGCCATCATCGCGCGGTCCACATTTTTCGTCCATGCGCTGGCAGCCAAACCGTACGGCGTGTCATTAGCCAGATCAATAGCTTCCTGATCAGTATCAAAGGGCAAAGCCACCAATACTGGTCCGAATACTTCGTCCTGAACAATTTCTGAATCTTGCGTAGCGCCAACTAGTAGCGTCGGGCGGTAGTAGAACCCCGCACGTTCCTCACGCTGTCCACCGGCCAGGACTCTGGCACCGTCTTGTTGAGCACGTTCCACCATGGCTGAAACCTTTTCCAGGTGTGCTTCGCTAATGAGTGAGCCCATATCCGTATCTGGTTCGTTTGGATCTCCTACCACCATTGATTCCATCAGCTCGGATACCCGGGAAGTGAACTTTTCAAAGACCGAAGAATGCACATACGCACGTGTTGCTGCAGTGCAGTCCTGACCAGCATTAATGGTGGAGCCGGCTACCGCACCGTGCGCCGCAGCCTCAATATCGGCATCATCAAAGACGACAAACGGTGCCTTGCCACCAAGTTCCAGGTGGACACGATTTCCACGTTCGGCAGCCATCGACATGATCTTTAGACCCACCGCGGTGGAACCGGTGAAGGAAGTCATTTTTACCAGTCGATGGCGTACTAGCGCACTGCCAACATTGGGCCCATCGCCGCAGATCACATTGATGACGCCATCGGGTAGGCCCGCATCCTTGGCTGCCTTAGCAAAAAGCATTGAGGTACCTGGAGTGAGCTCGCTAGGTTTGAGCACGATAGTATTTCCTGCTGCGATGGCTGGAAGAACCTTCCAAGCGGCCATTTGCAGTGGGTAGTTCCATGGGCTGATCGAGCCAATAACGCCAATAGCTTCGCGTCGGATCATGGACGTCGTGTTTCCTGCGTAGTCGCCAGCGGCCAATCCCTGTAGGCTTCTGGCAGCTCCGGCAAAGAAATTCACATTGTCGATAGTTCCTGGAACATCAAACTCTGTGGACATCCGAATGCTTTTGCCGGTTTGCGCAGTTTCCACCTGTGCCAGTTCTGCGGCGTGAACTTCAAGTTCGCGGGCGAAAGCTAAGAGATGATCTGAGCGTTCTCCCGGGGTGAGCGTTGACCACGTTGTATACGCTTGGGCCGCAGCCTGCACTGCCTCATCCACTTGTTCGATACTTGCCGTATCTACGTCTAGCAAGACTTCGCCCGTGGCAGGGGAGACGCGCTGCAACAAGGGTCCCTGTCCACGAACCTGTTGGCCGTTAATGAACTGGTGCCCCAGTGATGGGTTGTAGAAATCCATGGTGTTCTCCTTGGGGTGTTCAATTGATGAGTAAATCTGTCATTAAGAGTCGAACCCCATCCCGATCTTGTCCATGAGCTTCAAGAACAGGGGGCGTTTTCCTTCATTGTGATCAGCCTTGATCAGCTGATTTGTCATGACTTTGACTCCCAACCAGGCTGCAGGCTCTGGCGGGAACGCAATGGGTTTGGTGCGAACCATGTCCAATTCTGTTAGCTCAGTTTTCTGACCAGAGAGCAGATCCAGCATGACCTTGGCACCGAATCGTGTTGCGCCCACGCCCAGACCAGTGAATCCTGCACAGTATGCAACCTTGCCACCGTGGGTGAGATCGAAGAAGGAGAAGAAGCGCGAACAGGTATCGATGGCCCCACCCCAGGCATGGGAAAATTTCACGTCGGTCAGTTGAGGGAAGCTACCAAAGAAGTGGGCAGCTAACTTGTTGAATGTCGGCGGATTATTGTCGTAGCTGGAGCGTACTTTTCTACCGAAATGGTAGAGAGCATCGTATCCGCCGTAGAGGATCCTGAAGTTTCCTTCAGCATCGATCGTTGGCCGCGAATAGTGGAATCGGTTATTCATGTCGGCTAGACCAACCATCTTCTCCCAACCGATCGCTTTGCGCTGTTCTGGAGTGAGTGGTTCGGTCATCAGCGCGTAGTCGTACACCGGGATGATGCGGGATCGATGGCGGGCCAGTAGCGAAGGGAATACATTGGTTGCCAAAGCCACACGATCTGCCGTGATCTGACCGTCAGCAGTGAGCACGGTGACTCTCGCCCCGGAGTCATGGAGTTCCAACGCGTGCGTATGTTCGTAAATTTCTACACCGAGTTGGCGACAAACCCGTGCAAGCTCCCACGCCAACTTGGCTGGGTGAACCAGCGCAGTGGACTGATGGTCTAAGGCTCCAGCCAAAAAATCAGGTGAGTTAATGATGGTTTTGACCTGTTGCTCATCAAGGTATTCCACCCCTGGAGCTTCAGATTCTTCGACAGCCCACGACACCTGGTGTGTTTCGGTAGCAACGTTTAAGACGCCCTGCCGCACAAAATCGACGTCCATAGCGTACTTCTGGATCGTGGCTTCGATTTCATCGAGGTTTTGTGCGCCAAGCTTCGTGAGCAACGCGTTTTCTTTGGGCAGGTGGTTTTCGCCGTTGGCTTCGCCATGAACGAGCGACGCTTCGCAGAATCCGCCGTTTCGTCCGGATGCCGCCCAGCCAATCCGTTGGCCTTCAATAAGGACCACGTTTCGTTGTGGGTCTCGTTCTTTGGCTTGCACAGCGGTCCACAATCCGGTGTAACCACCACCAACGATAAGTAAGTCAGTGGAGATAGACCCGTGTAGCGACGCATGAGGATCTGGGCGCTGTGCGTGATCCAGCCAGTAACTTATGTGTTTTGCTGATTGCAGGGATTTGGCGATGAGCTCTGAAGATACTTCAGATTCATGATGTTCAAACGTGAGTTGATGTTGGGTACCCATGGGTTCTTTCCTAGATCAATAGCTTTGTTCTTAACGAGCTATTGAGGCAAAGGAACGACCATGGGGCCTTGAGGTTTTGTGGTTTGCTGGGCACACAGGATGCCAGTTGAGAGCCAGACGGCGATCAAGGCTTATCCCTCTTCTCGGCAAGATACCCGCAAATTGAATATAATTCATTACTTATCTAATCTTGCGGGTATTCACCTGTCAATAGAAATCAACAATGCGACGAGCCTCGGTGCTGAGCATGAGCAAGGAGAGCGGCGAAGAACATGACAACAAGTTCGCTCACCGCCATGAGCAGCATGAGATTTCCGTGCACCGGGGTATGCGCCATATCTGAATGATGATGGGTGCCCAGCCACGGCATACCCACGGCCATCACCACATGCAGCATTCCCATGACCGCGCTCATGACTAATAATTTCTGGGGTGCAGCACCTTGCCAAACGCCCCACGAGCATTTGCTACACCACAGCGTCATGACGACCAGCAGCGCCGTCCACCACAAAGAATGCGGAAGAAGAACCAGAACGAACACATGGAGGAGGGCTAAGCCTCCGGCGGCCAATCCGAGCACGCGATGTGCAAGGAAGGGCCGCCGGGAATCGCTAGTCGTTATTGCCGCAACAGCCATCGGAAGCCTGAGTTGAGCAGCAACCATGTGCAGCAGGTGCAGGAACATCGAGCACGGGGGAACGATCAAAGAATCCCTCGGGGCGGATGGTGAAGCCCACGGTGTCAACGGGCATCATTGGCCAGTCCTCGGTGCGTGGGAAATGTGTCAACGCGAAGGTATGCCAGAGGCTAATCTGCTCGCCATCGATGTTCTTGTCATCCTCGATCCATGAGCCGATCCCATCAACACCAGGGTTCTGGTTCACGAAGTCGCCGGTGGGGTAGCGATGCGCCGCATCGCGTTTGGTTACCCAGAGGGCTTTCGAAGCGAACTGAGCACGTTGATGAATCGACGAGCCTTCCGCGGCCAGCAACGTGGGCAGTCCTTGGGACATGAGCTTGTAGCCCACCGGCTTGCCCAAGTAGTTCTTAGACTCGGGATTTGTTACCACCCAGGTGCGGCCGGCGTTGAGGTTATTCTCGCGCACCGCTTGCTGCTCGGTAGCAAGGACCGTATGGCTGCGGGTAAAGGCATTGCCTCGAGGATTCTCAGCACTGATGGGTAGCCGAACGGCTTCTTCTTCGATGACCCGGCTTGGGCCAGAATCTAGGGCGAAGTCCAGACGGGCGCCAAAAATATGTTGATGGAACGGAGCGCCAAGGCCGGGTGCCATTTCGGATGCGAAGCGATCATCCAGCATTGCCGAGGTGAAAACGATGCCGGTAGCCTTGGCTTCAAATTCGATGGTGCCATCGAGGTAGAGGTACCAGTAGAAGCCGTAGTCATAGTTGCCCACGGTGGTGAAGAAGCTGATCACCAGGCGGCGGTTGCGTCGTGTGTACTTCACACCAGACCAATCATCGGCATGCTTGGAGAGAATGGATGCGTCTTCCTCGTGCATGCAGATACCGTTGGTGATCGTTTGAGCATTGCCATCTGCGTCGGTGACGACCGGGGAAATGTAATGGATTTCGCCCAAGCAATCGCAGCCGAGTTCCAGAGAATTGGCGAGTCGACCGATGAGGTATTCGCCGGTGTCGAAATAGTTTTGCCAACTACGTACCGGCGAGGGGTCGCCGTAAGGGACCACCATTTCAGCGATCGAAGCACGATCCAAAATGCGTCGGTCTACACCCTTGTCATTGAACCCGATGTTATAGAGCACCAGACCCTCACGCATATCAAAACCGATATCGAGAGACCACTTTTCCCACTCGACGTGATTCCCCTCGGTGACGGTGAAGCTCGCGCCATCGGGCTGAGTGATTTCGATGGGTTTTTGACTGGTGCGGGTCGGACCCGTCAACTCGGGATCGGTGTAGTTACCGTGAGTTTCAGGCACGGGGACGATGTCAAGATCAAGTAGGCGGTCGACCTTCTGAGCGATGGTGTCGATGTAAACAACGAGCCCATCGACCGGGTGTGCCCACGCGGAATCTTCGGCAAAGTCCTGTCGGAAGGCCAGCCCACGCAGGATGCGCCGCCCTGATTCGTCGGGGTATTCATTGTCGTAGACACCGGCCGAAAGCGGTGCAACCCGAACTTGGGAAGGTATTAAGCCTCGTTTTGCTAAGGCTGCTGCCCATTGTGGATCCGTGCTGAGGATGGATTCAACCATTTCGAACTCTTCGAGCAGCACCGGCATTTGTCCCACTTGTGAGGGGTCAAGGTTGAGCACGGATACTACGCTTTGCTTGCTCAAGTTCAGGACGATGTCCTGTGGCGAATTGGTGAGCTTGTCCAAAAGCATGACGCGGACAAATCGGCCGGGGCGTGCCTCCTGAGGGTCTTCGAGTCCTAGATAGGCGATGCGAGTGTTGTCGCTGAAGAGCTGGTTCTGAACCAGGAGTTCTTTAGCTAGGGTAATTTCCGTTTCGCTGAGCAACGTGAAATCTGTGGTTCCGAGGATGGTCATGCGTCAGACTCCTTCAATGATGATCTACATCGGTGTGATCTACATCAATTATTATTCTCTGAATGTAGAGAATACGGAGCGGCATGATGTTGCGCAACCCTTTGGGATGAAGAATCTAAAAATAGATACTCTTGTGTCATGCCAAAAATCGTTGATCATGACCAGCGCAGGAAAGAGATCGTAGAGGTCACCTGGCGGTTCATTGCCCGGGAGGGTATCGAAAAGCTGAACCTACGTGACTTGGCGGCCGCGGCAGGGTATGCCAACGGGGCATTTAAGCCATATTTCCCGACGAGGGATACCCTGCTGGTGGCGACCTTCAACTTTGTTGCCGACGCTACGAACCGGCGAATTCAAAAGAGCGCGTCGGGACTTTTCGGGCTGGAAGCGATTGAAGCCTTCGCACGCGAAGTGCTCCCGCTGGATGAGTTACGAAGAAGCGAAGCGCGCATTGCCGTTCACTTTTGGCATCTTGCCTTGGGTGATCCAAAGTTGGCTGAAGTGAATGCCGCAACGATGGACAATTGGCGCGCGTTGCTCGATTCCTGGCTAGGGCAAATGTTCAGCGATGAAGACACGCGCGTGCCAATGGCACGCGACTCAATGATCAACTTCCTCATGGGGGCTCAGGTGGGCAGTGTATTGGATGCAAAGGCGAACACCGTGGCTTTACTGGAGCAGCAGTTGACGTATCAGCTGGATCTACTGGCAACATTGAATCAGTAGGTCGTAAAACGATTTTCTCGGCTTGCAGAAAATAGTGACAATCCGCGCTCCCCGGCGTACTCTCATGTGTGATGCCTAGCACTTTTACAGGCATTATGGGGAGGGAACGTATGTATCAAATCCAGCACGTCGATTCGTTTACGGCTTGGTCTAGGCTCATTTCTGATGCCTTCGTTCAACTGAGAAGTGAACAGGTCACGGGCGGTCATTTCACGGCATCACTAGGCGTGAATATGCTCGGAGATATCGGACTGATGCGAATCAATGCTCGCCCTCACGCGGTGCAACGAACCACCGACCTCACCAATAGTGGTGATGGTGAATTCTACAAAGTCTCCTACCAACTCGATGGTTACGGATTATTAGTTCAGGACGGACGCGAGACCGTTCTAGCACCCGGTGATTTGGCAATCTATGACACACAGCGTCCCTATACTCTGGCATTTGAAAAACCAGCCACGGTCATCGTTGCACTCATACCTCATCACCAATTCCGTCTGTCCATCGAACAGGTGGGGCAGGTGACGGCCCTGGCGCTCAAAGGCAACCATCCTTTATCTGGAACTGTCGCGCCGCTCATGAACCACTTGGGTACTAATTTGGCCCAATGGGACGAATTCGGCGGATATCCCTTGGCGCGAAATACCGTTGATCTCCTCGCTACAGCGCTGGGCGGCGTTCTTGGGTTGGAAACAGTTGCGGATACCAAAACTAGGCAACGCGAAAAGATCACTAGCTACATAGATAACCACTTGGGCGACGCCGACTTGGGGCCGGCCCAAATTGCGACAGCCCACTTCATCTCTGTTCGCACCCTGCATTCTTTGTTTGAAAACCAGCCCCACAGTGTTGCTGCACTGATTCGTCACCGTCGGCTGACCGAAGCATCACGACTATTGCGTGACCCCTTACTTTCCACCCATTCGGTTCAGGCCATCGGCGCTCGCGTGGGTATCTGCGATGCCGCGGGATTCAGCCGCATGTTTTCCAAAGAGTTCGGGTGCACCCCCGGAAAGTATCGCATGGAGCAATGAGACCTGGCGCACACTCGTGCACTGGGAGGCAATGAGCCTGCACCCAATGACAACACGAAATCAACGGCACCAGAGATCCTAGAGATCACAACTTATATCTTTGGGGGAACATATGGCACTGGAACAACGCACCTTATCGGTGCCAGCGTTGGTGGTCATGATCATTGCGGCAAGTGCTCCACTCACCGCGGTCGCCGGTGGCGTCACAACAAACTACGCAGTGACTGGCATGAGCTCTGTACCGCTGTCCTTCCTGCTGATAGGTGCAGTGCTTCTGGTTTTCAGCATTGGCTACACCGCCATGAGTCGGCACATCCCCAACGCTGGCGCTTTCTACGCCTACGTGGCTGAAGGCTTAGGAAGAGTCTTTGGCGTTGGCGCTGCAATGGTGGCATTGGTCAGTTACAACCTCATGCAAATTGGCATCTATGGAATGTTCGGGTTCGCCGCTTCCTCCTTTGTGAACTCCACCTTCAACACCGCAATCCCATGGTGGGTTACAGCCCTTGTGGCCTGGGCCGCCGTCGGATTCTTGGGCATGAACCGAGTAGATTTCTCAGTCAAGGTTCTTGGGATCATCGTCGCCGCCGAATTCCTTGCTGTCGTTGTTTACAACTTCATGGCCTTCGCCTTGGCACCCCAAGCGCCACAACCCGAAGCTGCCTTCAACATCGCTGATGCAGTAGCCCCAGGCATGGGAGCAGTGGTCGCATTTACCATTGCCGCATTTATGGGCTTTGAATCCGGAACCATCTACAACGAAGAAGTAAAAGATCCGCAGCGCACCGCACGCCGCGCCACGATGATTGCCATTGTCATCATTGCCTGCTTCTACGCCTTCTCAGCCTTCGCCGTTGCCGTTGGTGAAGGAGCCGATAATGTGATGGCTTCCTCGGCCGAAAACGGTCCCGACCTACTCTTCGTTTTCTTCGCCGCACATGCACCTACCTGGTTCGTTGACCTGGCGAACATCCTATTTATTACCAGTCTTTTTGCCGCGCTGCTGGCATTCCACAATGTCATTGCCCGCTACTTCTATTCCATGGGCCGCGGCGGCGCGCTGCCAAAATTCTTGGCTGTCACCTCTCGAACTACCCACGCACCAATCGCGGGATCGATGGCGCAATCTGTGCTCGGACTCGTGGTTATCATCGTCTTCGCGGTGATCTCGCGTGGTGAAGAACCAATGTATATCGTGTTCACCATGTTCACCTGGATGACCAACTCAGCAGCCTTTGGACTCGTATTGCTCATGGCACTGACGTCTTTCGCGGTCATCGGATATTTTGCCCGGAACAAAACCGATGACTCACTGATTACCCGAGTCATCGCACCGCTGATCTCAGGCATCGCGCTGTTCTATGTTTTCGCACAAATCATCATCAACTTCGATATCTTGCTCGGCGTTGAAGAACCAGGTGCGCTGGGATACGTACTACAAGGCATCGTCATCATCCCCGGACTTTTGGGATCATTGGCCGCCTTGCTAGTTCGAGCCAAGCGCAAGGAAACTCAACCAGCATCCGAATTATCCGTTTCATAAAAAATCTCAAGCACAAAGGAGTTGCACCATGGCCTACGTCAACGCTCAAGCCCTACTCGAAGCGATCCAGCCCGCCACCGGCGGAACCGAAATTTATGATCCTGCGACCGGAGAACTTGTAGGTCGAGTCGCCCAAAAAACCGGTGAGGACCTCGATGCCGCGGTCGCCAGTGCCAAAGCGGCACAACCAGGCTGGGACAAACTAGGACACGAAGAACGCAAGCGCTTACTGAATGCGGCTGTCGACAATATCGAAGCCAACGCAGAAGCACTAGCCGAGCTGCTCTCCCGTGAACAAGGTAAGCCACTGAACGGGCCAAACGCCCGCTTCGAAGTCGGGGGAGCCGCCTCATGGTTACGTGCTGCGACCGCCTATGAAGTAGAACCAGAAGTTGTGGTTGACGACGGAGAAACCTACGCCGCCAAGCACTACCGTGCCTTGGGTGTCGTCGGTGCCATTGGACCGTGGAACTGGCCAATGATGATTTCCATCTGGCAGCTCGCCCCATCATTGCGGATGGGCAACACCGTGGTGATGAAGCCCAGCGAATACACCCCACTCTCTGTGCTGGCGCTGGTACACGTCCTGAACGAAGTACTCCCAGCCGATGTACTGCAGGTCGTTGCTGGTGGACGAGAAGTCGGCGAGAAACTCTCCGGCCATCCTGACATCGCCAAGATCATGTTCACCGGATCCACCAGAACCGGTAAAGCAATCATCCGCTCCTCTGCCGACACGGTGAAGAGACTGACCATGGAGTTGGGCGGCAACGACGCAGGGATTGTGCTCGAAGACGCTGATCCGAAAGCCATTGCTCAAGACCTGTTCTGGGGCGCCTTCATTAATACCGGTCAGACATGCGCAGCGCTCAAGCGACTCTACGTACCTGAATCAATCTACGACGAAGTGTGCACCGAGCTCACCGCCGTAGCCAAGGCCATGCCGATGGGGGTCGGATTGGATGAAAACAACGTACTTGGCCCACTACAAAACAAGGCCCAGTACGACATTGTCGCCGATCTTGTAGCGGATGCAGTGAATTCGGGCGCCACCGTACTACTCGGTGCAAACCCAGATGATCAAGCGCCAGGGTACTTCTATCCCACAACGCTCATCTCCGACATCGCACCGGATAATCGTTTGGTAACCGAAGAGCAATTCGGACCGGCACTGCCAATCATCAAGGTCAAGAACAGTGAAGAAGCCGTTGAACTGGCCAACTCCTTGGACGTCGGACTCGGTGCGTCAGTATGGAGCAGCGACCGGGAAAAGGCCCTAGAAGTGGCGGCCCAAATTGAGTCAGGAACCGTATGGATCAACTCCCATGGCACCATCGACCCACGTGTTCCTTTTGGCGGTGCCAAGCAATCAGGATATGGCCTGGAATTCGGTCTTGATGGGCTCAAAGCCCTGGCCCAGCCGCAAATCATTAAAGGCTAGTACGCAGGAAGTATCGCAATATGTCGGCGGTGTTCGAAGGTCCTTAATCGGTCCGTCGAACACCGCCATCATTGTTTTAATTGATGATCTCTCCCCGCGAGCTTTCGGTAATCCGCGCAATGCGATCGCGCCAACCTTGTAGCTCTTCGTCCGTGAGGCGCTTCCAATCGTGAATTTCACGGACGACTTTCAACGCACTGACACTGCGATATGAGCGGGTAGGGTTGCCAGGGAATTTCTTGTCCGTGACGTTGGGGTCATTTTCAAAGTCGCCGGTGGGCTCCACTTCATAGACGTGCGGGCTACCATCGATCGCAGCGATCTGAGCCGCCAAGCCAGCACCATCAGGTAACGCGGTGAAATAGATATGGTTCATGATGACCTCGGGGCGGTAGTTCGAGGGGAAGCCCGCGGTTAACAAATCACCTGGGACCAACTTGGCTTTGGTTCCGTGATAAAAAGGTCCACCATCACGTATTTCACTCATGAATCCAGAGCATATCTGAACGACTTCGCGCAGAAAAGAGCAGGTAACTTGGCCGAGTGTTGGCGTGCAATATATAGGTCATAGATCTGTTGCGACGTATATTTGGGGTGAACCGCAAACACGTTTTGGAGGACTACTCGTGCCCATTTTGAATAAAGACATGACCCTGTGCATCTCGCTATCGGGTCGCCCATCAAATATCGGGACCCGGTTCCACAACTTCCTCTACGAAGAACTTGAGCTGAACTTCATCTACAAGGCGTTCTCCACCGAGGATCTTTCAGGTGCCATCGCTGGCGTGCGTGCCCTGGGCATCCGCGGTTGTTCTGTTTCCATGCCTTTCAAAGAAGACGTGATGAAACTGGTCGATGAGATTGAAACTTCGGCAGCCGCAATTGATTCGGTGAACACGATTGTGAACGTTGATGGACGTTTGGTCGCTTCAAACACTGACTTTGAAGCTATCGCAACGCTGATTGCGCGCCACGAGCTGAACACCAATCACAGCGTATTGGTGCGCGGATCCGGCGGTATGGCCAAGGCCGTTGTCGCAGCTTTCCGCGAAGCTGGTTTCGAGGATCTCACCGTTCTGGCACGCAATGAAAAAGCTGGACAAGAATTGGCGGAAAAGTACAACTACAAGTCCGTGACTTCAGATCCTGCCCCGGGACACCAGATCTTGGTGAACGTGACTCCTTTGGGTATGAACGGTGCACAGTCTGAGGTGCAGTCCTTTACCGACGAACACATCGCTGCCGCTGAAGCCGTCTTTGATGTTGTCGCATTCCCTAGTCAGACACCACTGATTATTGCCGCTCAGAAGGCAGGCAAGCCGGTGATTACCGGAGCGGAAGTTATTGCTTTGCAGGCCGCTGCCCAATTTGAGAAGTACACCGGACACTCACTGAGCGACGAGCAGGTCGCTCGCGCCTCAGAGTTCTCGCGCCAGTAACTTACCTATGCCCGACGGACGATCAGTCTCTGTGCGAACATATGGCTGAGGCCAACACCAAGAAATTGGTGTTGGTCTCAGCCATATGGTTTTCGCCTACTATTGGTCGGTTGAGTCGTTCTCATCTTCGGAGAGGAATTCCAAGGGTGCTGATTTTCGGTTTCGCAGCACCACGAGGATGACCACTGCGAGGGCAACAACAAAAAGCACCGGAAGAATGTAGAAAACGATCAGTTCGTAGGCATTAGGTACTAATGGGTTCACGAGCGAAGCCCCTCACTATTTAGCGGAAGAATTACTTGAGCGTTCGTAGCAACGCTCGGGCGAGCTAGCCGCGAAGTACAATTTCCAGATCTTCGAGCTGCTGGCCCGCTGGGTACTGCCCGTTAAATAATTTTGAACCTTCTTCGGTAAGGACCGCCGAAAAACGGGTCTTGATCAAGCCGAAGGCACGAGACACGGTGGTTTCGGTCAGCTCAGCGATGGCGACGCGGCCATTCGCGGTACTAATGGTCAGCGTGATCGCTTCATCATGGTTTTCCACGTGAGGCTCAATCAGATCAAGTTTCATCATGCCACCGTGCCCAGAGAAGGACACCTGGCCGTTGAACCAAACCTCGTTATCCGGAACCTCAGCAGCCGGCGAGGCGGGGAAGACCAACGAATTGCCCGCCTGCCACACACCATTGCTTGCTTCGATACGACCATCGGCCAGGGAAGAAATATAACCTACGAACGAAGCCTTCAGGCCCCATTCCAGATGTGGCTGGAACGGATCGCCCACTGGCGCACCATTTACCATAATTACTCTCGTCCTCCCGCAGATGGCACAAAATGCTTTGTTGATCAGTATTTCATAACTCGCATAACTACTGGTGCGTGAGTTCACTGGTAGCTGATCATTACGTAAAGCATGCTGGCGCTGTCACAAAAGAGAACCGGCAGGATAGCTCGGGGCCATCCTGCCGGTTCACTACTTTATTCGACGAAACTATCTGCGACGATCAGTGCCTGCTCCAAGCGATCCAGCGCCTCAATCAGTACCTCGTCCTCAATATTCATCGCCGGAACTACATGTAGTCGGTTGAAGTTAGCGAAGGGGAGCAGACCTGCCTTCTTCGCCGCACCAACCACCTGGTTCATCTCGGGACTGCTGCCGCCATAAGCTGCCAGCGGTTCACGAGTCTCACGGTTTTTCACCAACTCAATCGCCCAGAACACCCCGGTGCCACGGACCTCACCCACCGATGGATGATCCTTCGCGAACTGCGCGAGCCGCGGGCCAATGATCTGCTCGCCCAAGCGTTTGGCATTCTCGACCAGGCCCTCATCCTCCATCGCGGTGATGGTAGCAACCGCTGCAGCACAGGCTAGGGGATGACCAGAGTAGGTCAGACCACCCGGGTAGACCTTCTCACGGAAGGTTTCAAAGATTTCCGGGCTGATAGCCACACCACCCAACGGCACATAACCAGAGTTCACACCCTTGGCGAAGGTCAGCAGATCTGGGGTGATATCCCAGTGGTCCACCGCGAACCACTCACCGCTACGCCCGAACCCGGCCATGACTTCATCGGCGATGTAGACGATGCCATGCTTCTTGGTCAGCTCACGTACACCCTGAAGGTATCCGGCAGGTGGCATATAAATGCCCGCAGTTCCCGGAATAGATTCGAGAATGATCGCTGCGATGGTTCCCGGGCCTTCGAGCAGAATCGTGTCCTCTAGGTGCTTGAGTGCCCGGGTGGTCTCCTCCTGGAGGCTGGTGGAGTTGAAGTAGGAACGGTACGGGTAAGCAGGGAAGAAGTGCACGATGCCGTCACTGGCATGATCCGAAGCAAAACGCCGTGGGTCACCGGTGATATTCACCGCCAGGTGGGTGCCACCATGATAGGAACGGTAGGCCGAAAGCACCTTGTGCTTGCCGGTATGTACCCGGGCCATCCGCACCGCATGCTCCACCGCATCGGCTCCACCATTGGTGAAGAAGATCTTGTTCAACTCACCCGGGGTGTGCTTGGCGACCAGCCGGGCCGCTTCGCTGCGTGCATCATTCACATGCTGGGGTGCAATGGTGGCGATCTTGCCGGCCTGCTCCTGGATCGCTGCGACCACCTTGGGATGCTGGTGGCCAATATTGGTGTTCACCAACTGGCTGGAGAGGTCAATGAGCTTATTGCCCTCGCCATCCCACACATAGGATCCCTCGGTCTTCAAGATCGTCATGGGGCTAAACGGCCCCTGCGCCTGCCAGGAATGGAAGACATGTTCACGATCCAGCTCGTAGGCCCGCTGGCCGGCAGCGATCTGCTCGCTGGAAATTTCTTCGGTCAATTGCTCGCTCATGATAGTCCTAATCGTTCTGCGGGAAGCCGAGGTTGATGCCACCGTGGCTAGGGTCTAGCCAACGCTTGGTCACTACCTTATTGCGGGTAAAGAACTTGAAGCCTTCCGGTCCGTACGCGTGCTGGTCGCCAAAGAGCGAGGCCTTCCAGCCGCCGAAGGAGTGGTAACCCACCGGTACCGGGATCGGCACGTTCACTCCGACCATACCCACTTGGATCTCGTCCTCAAAGCGTCGGGCCGCCCCGCCGTCATTGGTGAAGATCGCGGTGCCATTGCCATAAGGCGAAGAGTTGATGATTTCGATCCCCTCGTTGAAGGAGTCCACACGCACCACCGAGAGGACCGGGCCGAAGATCTCATCGGTGTAGATGGACATGTCGGTGCCGACCTTATCGAACATCGTCGGATGCAAGAAGAAGCCTTCACCCTCAGCATCCACGGTGCCGGTGCGACCATCGATCACCAGTTCAGCGCCGGCTTCAACACCAGCGTCGATGTAGCCGGCCACCTTGGCCTTGTGTTCCCCGGTGATCAGCGGTCCCATATCGCAACCGCGGGTTCCATCACCGACCCGCAGGGTCTTGGCACGTTTGGCGATCTTTGCTACCAGTTCATCGGCGATCGACTCCAAGGCTACGACTACCGAGATGGCCATGCAGCGCTCGCCGGCCGCACCGAAGCCAGCGTTGACAGCCATGTCTGCTGCCAGATCCAAATCCGCATCTGGCAAAACGAGCATGTGGTTCTTTGCGCCGCCGAAGGCTTGCACGCGCTTACCGTGGGCGGTGCCGGTGGAGTAGACGTACTGGGCGATCGGGGTGGATCCGACAAAGGATACCGAGTTCACGCGCGAATCGGTGAGCAGGGTGTCCACCGATTCCTTGTCCCCGTGCACCACATTCAGCACGCCTTCGGGCAGGCCGGCTTCGGCGAAGAGCTGTGCCAACCAGATCGATGCGGTGGGGTCCTTCTCCGATGGCTTGAGCACCACCGCGTTTCCGGCGGCGATCGCCACGGGGAAGAACCACAGCGGCACCATGGCAGGGAAGTTGAACGGTGAGATGATTGCCGAGACGCCGACCGGCTGGCGCAAGGATTGAACATCCACCCCGGTGGAAGCATTCTGCGAGTATTCACCCTTGAGCAGGTACGGGGCGTTGCAGGCCAGTTCCACAACCTCTAGTCCGCGGGCTACTTCGCCCAGTGCATCATCGAGTACCTTGCCGTGTTCTGCGGTAATGATGGCTGCCAGTTCACCCTTGCGTTCGGCCAGCAGCTGGCGGAAGTTGAACATGATGGCGGTGCGACGAGCCAGGGAGGTATCCCGCCACTTGGGGAAAGCTTCGGCCGCGACAGCGATCGCTACCTCGGTGGTGGCTTTGGAGGCCAGCTGCACGGTGCGGGTGACCTCTCCGGTGGCCGGGTTGTAGATTTTTCCGGTGCGCTCCTCGGCCGAGTAGGCCGCGTTATTGATCCAGTGCTGCAGGGTGTCGGTCAGCGTGGTGCTCATCGTGGGGTCCTCTCACATTTGGCTTCATTGTCTTGTCGGTATTGTCTTGTCTTCATCATGGGTCATCACTATGAGCTAGAACACGGGCACTGTGTCATGATTTATTGAGGATCTATGACGGAGTGTAAAAATGTTGACGGTCAGAGAAGTGCTAGAACTGCCGGTTGTGCAGGCCGCCGAACCCCAAATCCTCTGCGCCGACGGACTAGACGCCGAACTGCGCTGGGTCCACGTCACCGAATCCAGCGAAAATATCGAGCTGCTCTCCGGCGGCGAACTGGTGCTCAGCACGCTACGCAATGTCAACGACGTGCGCGCCTTCATCAGCGCACTGCGCGGCGCCGGAGTGGTTGCGGTGATCATCGAAGACACCACCGGCACCATCATTGACGCCCAAGATCTGGGCCTGCCGGTCATTGTCCTGCGCCGTCGCACCCGCTTTGTGGCGATCACCGAGGTCATCCACCAACTGCTCGTAGCCCAACAGCTCGAAGCCGTGCAATTCTCCCGCACCGTGCACGAAATCTACACCGACCTCTCGCTGAGCGAAGCCGACGAAGCCCAGATCGTGGCGAGCACTGCGCAACTGCTGGACGCCCCGGTGGTGCTCGAAGATGTCCGCCACCGGGTGCTCGCCCACGCCCAAGCCCAGCTCGAAGACTGGATCAACCGGTCCAAATTTGTCGGCTATCTCGAGCACACCGGACGTGCCACCGGGGCAGAAAACTGGCTCCAAACTCCGGTGGGTGCTGCCCGACGACGCTGGGGCCGGCTCATCATCCCCGCCGACCTCACCGACGATGACCGAGCAGCGCTGGTACTCGAACGCGCCGGACAGGCGTTGACCATTGCCCGCCTGTCCGGGCGCGACGAAAAAGAACTGCTCTACCAAACCCGCACCGCCACCCTGCACGAGCTAGCCGCCGGCCACCAGTACAGCGAAAAAGAGCTCGCCATCCGCACCCAGGCCCTGGGCCTGGCCTCAGCGCCCTACTATGTCTCGGTGGTCATCTCCACCGCTGCGGCCGCCAGTGCTACCGAAACCCAACTGGCCGATCGTGCCCTGTTAGAAGTGCTCGATCAACTCGCCGACACCCTGCACCTAGGCATCCTCGCCGGCCTACTCAAACCCGGTTACCTCGCCCTGCTCATCCCGGTGCGCGCCCGCGAACTGACCGACTCCACCCTGCAAGGATTCACCCGCCGGCTGGCCGAACAACTCACCGATCCGGTGGCCATCGGCATCGGCCCCGAAGGCACGCTAGCTACCGCGATCGCCGGGCTCGAACAGGCCGCCCAGGTGGCCGAAATTGTGCCGAACCTGCCCACCCGCGCTCGGCCCTATTACCGTTTTGCCGATCTGCGCCTGCGCGGGGTGCTCTCCTCGATGGGCAACGATCCGCGCCTGCGCACCTTCGCCCACGCCGAACTCGGCGCACTGCTCAACCCCCTCGATGAACCCGCACTTGACCTGCTCGAACTCTATCTCGCGCACAGTGGCAACAAGTCCGCCTTGGCTAAGGCCGGCTACCTCTCCCGGCCCACCCTCTACGCCCGACTGGCCAAGCTGGAAGCCAAACTCGGCGTGGGGCTGGACTCGGCCGAATCACGCGCCAGCTTGCAGGTGGCACTGCTCTGGTACCGCTTGCACGGCTGAGTGCCCGCGTTCTCCGCCTACAGTTGTCCATCCCGAGTTGTCCACAGTTCGATCACCGCCGGTCCGCTTCCTCTCGTGTACCGGCACACTGGGGGACATGAGCACAGCCACCGTCCAAGCCCTCGCGAATCTGTCCGCCGCGGCCGATCTGATCGCCTCGGCCACACCTGTGCTCAGCGACCCACAACTTGCCCCCGGCCATGCAGCCTGTTTCGGAATCCTGATCGAGGCCTTGGGGGCCGAACAAGCCCGCGCACAAATCCACATGGCCCACGCGGTACGCCGCAGTGGTGCCCACAAGCTCGACCAACCCTCGCTGCAAGCCGTCGCTCAGGCCAGTGCCGAGCCCACCGAATCCAACTTCGCCGCCGCAGAAGGCCACACCACCGCCGGACGCACCGCCTTCCGCTCGGCCCGTTCCTTTATGCAGGACTGGTTAGATATCCCGCGCAACATCGCCCACGACCGGCTGGTCCAAGCCGACTGCCTGATTGGCGGCGTGGACGAATCCGGCCAACCGATCGACCCGTGGCTGACGGAGCTGGCCGCCGACTTTGCCGATCCGGCCCTTGATCCGCGTCTGGTCGCTGCCACCGCGCTCAAACTGCATTCCACCCGCAAGGACCTGCCGGACGGTGCCGCCGGGGTGGAACAAAAACAGCAGCTACAGTCCGATGCCCACCAGCTGATCCACAGCGACCCTAAATCTGCCCGCAAACACATCGCCAATATGGTCGCCCAGGTCAAAGCCGGCAAACGTCCGCTCAAAGCACTGCTGGACGAGGTCGGTCTCTTCCGCCGTGGCACCCGCCGCGGGTTGATCGAATACATTCTGCGCGTTCTTCCCTCCCAAGCCGCGGTGATCGAAGCCCATTTCGCTGGCACAGGTAACCCGGCCACGCAGGCCGGCGACCGCCAAGGTCTGCAGGAAGCTGAAGCTGAATTCACCGGCGATCCAGGCGAGGGCTGGGACGATGAAGCCACCAAACCCGACTGGGCCCGCGAAGAAGATGACGCCCAGCCTGATCCGGAACCTGCACAGGACTCTGCCTCCGACCCAGATACCGATCCGGAACCTGCACAGGACTCTGCCTCCGACCCGGACACCGACCTAGAATCTGCATCGGAACCGGATGCCGATCCAGACATCGATCCATCGGACCCACCTGAAATGGAATCGGATTCCGAAGCCACAAGCACTCGGGGTGAATCCATCCCAGCCTGGGAAGATTTGAAACCCGAGCGCCGACGACTCATCGGCCTGATGGCCCTACTTCTCAAAGATCATCGAGCGAGCGATTACCGAGCGGGCCAGCCGCCGGGAACTAACCAAGCGGGACTAGCTACCGCGCAGGTCAGTGTCATTTTGGACTACGAGAAAATGCTTCAAGGTGCACCAAATTACGCGGTTAGTTCCTCCGGGCTCATGCTCTCACCGGGGGAAGTGCGCACCGCCATGTGCAATGCCGGGATCTATCCGGTGATTCTTAATGGCAAATCTCTGCCACTTGACCTGGGGCGTACCCAACGACTGTTCACCAAAGCCCAAGGCCGAACGATCCGTGCTGCCTATCAAGGCTGCGCTTATCCGGGCTGCGCCATGCCCGTTGAACGCTGCGAGCTGGACCATCTTGATCCGTGGGAGAAGGGCGGATGCACCGACATCCACTCGGCAGCCCTGTGCTGCCCGGTCCACCATGTCGAGAGGCACTGCGGACTCTTCCATGCGGTCAAAATCCCCGGTTGCCGACCCATGGTGTTGTTATCACCGGACCTTGACCCCAAGCAAGAACTGCGCGTCAACACCCACTTCATGACCCCTGAACAGGCCCTAGCCAACGACGCATTGGCGCAAGAGATGACCGCGAAATGGCGTGCAGGCACGATCGCCGTTGAAATCGTCGAGCCCTAACCACCAACACGCCGCACGGCGAAGCAAGAATTACAGTGCGCGAAGGTGACCGCGATGCACTTCTCCGGGTTCTTGCTGATTCTGCCCGGTCAACAGCACAAAAGCCTGCCCAAAAGTCAGTTCATGGATGTGCTGCTCACGCAGCCCTAACTCTCGGGCGATCACCGAGGTACTGGTGCGATGATCCAACTGCAAGGAGGGGAACACCAAGGAGAAGACGCGAGATGTCACCGGCTGCACGTCCGCGGGTGCTTCCAAAGACAACTCCTGGAAGAGCCAACAATAAGTCTCGGCACTAATCACTCCGCAGGCCCGACTGTGAGTAAGAATCACGGCCGCCGGCACCCCAAAGTGTTCTTCGAGCCTGAGCAACTGCGGGATTTGCAGGGAATCGGATACCCGCACTTGTAGGGACAATGCCGGCAATAAAAGCTGCGCGGCAAATTGATCGGCTTCTAACTCTGCGGCAGCCAGTTGTTCGCCCTGCTCACCCAAGGAGGAATGCAGAAGCAGGTGTCCTAATTCGTGGGCGAGCGCGAAGCGCTGGGCCACAGCGGACATCGAAGCTAAGAAGATGAAGGCTTGCCCGTCTTCCCAGAAGCTGAAGGTTTTCACCGCATCCAGCTCAGGTGGCAGGCTCAACACGCGAACTCCGTGCGATTCGAGCAGGTGCATCATATCGGGCAGAGCCCCACAGCCCAGATCCCAATCAAGACGCAATTGCACTGCTGCCTCGGTAAAGCTGTACCCAGTCAAATCCGGAACTTCGGTATCAGGTAGGGCAAAGTTTTGGGTGATCAGGCGATACAGATCAACACCGGTACGACCCACTGCGGCTGCAGCACGTTTTTGAACAGTACTCGTTCGTCGTGGGCTACGGAAAAAGATGCGCTCGGTATCTATGCCATAGGTTGCGGGCAACATGAAATAGCTGGGGGAGCAATCAAGTAGTTCGGCCAACCGATGACCGAGCTGCTCCGGTGCATGTGCCAGTTCCCGCTCATTAACGCCCAGTGACGCAGCCAGAGCAGAGCGGCTCAACGCTGCACGTTCCCGTGCAAGCCTGATTCTGGTCGGTTCCAAAGTCATGAGCTTCCTGCCATCTTCCAAAGGCGATCTACATCGTCTTAGTCCACAGACTAGTGGCCTATGACACAAAGCACCAATTGAGCGACAAAGCGTGAAGATTTGGCGCTTCATATGACGCTGACGTGCAGATTTATGGCCCGCAGGTTTCTGCGGGCCATCAGCTCTAAATCTTGTTCGCAGCCTGACTGAGCACCGAACGGAGGATGGATTCGATCTGGTCGAACTCGGGTTGTCCGATGGTGATCGGTGGGGCCAGCTGGATCACCGGGTCACCACGATCGTCGGCCCGGCAATACAAACCCGCCTCCCACAGGGCAGGAGTGAGATAGCCACGCAGTAGACGTTCGGACTCTTCATCGTTAAAGGTCTGCTTGGTGGTCTTGTCTTTAACCAGTTCAATGCCGTAGAAGTAACCGGCACCGCGCACATCGCCGACGATATCCAGATCGGTCAGCTTGCCCAGTGTCGCTTTGAAGTTATCCGCATTGTTCTTCACATTGTCATTCAGCCCTTCGCGCTCGAAAATATCGAGGTTCGCCATGGCGACTGCGGCGGCCACTGGATGACCGCCAAAGGTATAGCCGTGGTAGAACGTGGTATCGCCCTTGGTGAATGGCTCAAACAGCTTGTCGGAAACGACCATCACGCCAAGCGGCGCGTAACCACTGGTCAACGCTTTGGCAGAGGTAATGATGTCGGGAACATACCCAAAGTCATTGCAGGCGAACATCGACCCGATGCGACCGAAAGCGCAAATGGTCTCGTCAGAAACCAGTAGCACGTCGTATTCGTCGCAAATTTCTCGCACCCGATCAAAGTAGCCTGGCGGTGGTGGGAAGCATCCGCCGGAATTCTGCACGGGTTCAAGGAAGACTGCAGCCACAGAGTCCGCACCTTCAAATTCAATGGCTTCGCGGATACGTTCGGCCGCCCATAAACCGAAGTCCTTCTCATTGTCGGCAAACATCTCGGGCGCCCGATAAAAATTGGTGTTCGGCACTCGGAAGGTGCCGGGCACTAGCGGTTCAAACGGTGTTTTCATATCCGGCAGGGAAGTGATGGCCAACGCGCCCTGTGGGGTGCCATGGTAGGCCAAAGCACGAGAGATGACCTTGGTCTTACCCGGCTTGCCCTTCATTTTGAAATGCTGTTTAGCCAGTTTGAAGGCCGACTCCACCGCCTCACCGCCGCCGGTGGTGAAAAAGACGCGGTTCAGATCGCCCGGCGCATAACCGGCGAGTCGTTCAGCCAGGTCAATGGCTGGTTCATGAGCGTAGGACCACAATGGCATGAAGGCCAATTTTTCGGCCTGTTTCGCCATGGCTTCGGCCAGATCGGCCCGTCCATGCCCGGCATTGACCACAAAGAGTCCGGCCAGCCCGTCGAAGTACTCGCGTCCGGCGTCGTCGTAAATCTTGTGCCCTTCGCCGCGCGAAATGATCGGGACCGGCGCCCCATTCGCGATTCCGGAATGCCGGGCCATATGCATCCAGAGGTGATCGCGAGCGGCTTGCTGACGATCGGTGCCACGTGGTGTGTTCATCGTGTTCCCCAGTTGTATTCCTGTTTTTTCAGTGAAAGGTAGGTGAAGGTGTTGGTGCTGTGCACTCCGTGGATCCCGCGGATGGTTTCGATCACTCGCAGTAGGTCTTGGTCGTTGGAACAGATGACCTCGGCAAGGATGTCGGAACTTCCGGTCGTGACGACGCAGTAGTCGACTTCGGGTAACTCGGCAATGCGGTCAGCGGTGCCACTGATGTCATCGTCGGCGACGATTCCGATCATGGCCTGGCGGGTGAACCCCAGCTCCAAGGGATTGGTGACTGCGACAATTTGCATCACGCGACTCTCGACCAGCTTCTGTACGCGCTGTCGTACAGCGGCCTCGCTCAGGCCGACGGCTTTACCGATCGCAGCATAGGATCGTCGCCCGTCTTCCTGCAGTTGCTCGATGATCTCCTTGGAAATTTCGTCGATGGCCTGCGCTGAATGCGAGGGTAACGTCATATCGACCTCCTCGGGTCTGGGGGCTTTGAACCGACCCTACAGGCACTGAATCAGTTGCGAAAGGGTTATTTTTGTAAGTTTCTCGTTTCGGATTCGTTAAATATCTGGGGAATCTTTTGTTTAGGTCTTGTTTGGGTTTTGTGTAACTGACAGGATGAACGTCATCACTTTCCGTATGTGACAGCTCACATTTTCCCGAGGTTAGGACCAATGCCATGTCGCACTCGCAACGACTACCGCAAGATCCACAAATTCGCGCACTGGTGAAAGCCATGGGGCGGCGTAGCTTCTCCCGCCGATCTGTGCTGTCCACTGCCGGGGCACTGGGCCTGACCGGATTGCTCGCCGCGTGCGGTACCGGCGGAAGCAGCGGCACCAAAACCGAGGTGGCGGTCACCGATATTTCCGACACCGATCCCACCGTGAACTGGGCCAACTGGACCCTGTACCTGGACTACGACGACAAAAAGAAGACCTACCCAACCCTGGATGCCTTCACCAAGGACACCGGAATTAAGGTCAACTACGCGGAAGACATCGACGGCAACGACTCCTACTATGGCAAGATCCAGGGCCAGCTGAAATCGGGCCAAGACATCGGCCAGGACATCATTACGCTCACCGACTGGATGGCCGGACGCCTGATCCGCCAGGGCTACACCCAGGAGCTGAATCTGGATAACATCCCGAACTCGGCCAACCTCCTGCCCAGCTTGCAGAATGTCGACTTCGATCCAGGACGCAAGCACTCGCTGACCTGGCAGACCGGTTATGCCGGCATCGCCTGGAATAAGAAGGCCTACCCGAAGGGCCTGAAGAGCGTGGAAGACCTGTGGGACCCGGCGTTAAAGGGCCGAGTGACGGTACTGGATGAAATGCGCGACACCATGGGTCTGCTGATGCTGCAAAATGGTGTGGATCTGACCGGTTCCTGGGGCGAATCGGAATTCGGTACCGCCATCGATACCTTGCGCCAAAACATCGAGAACGGGCAGATCCGCCAGGTCAAGGGCAACTCCTATAAGCAGGACTTCATTTCCGGGGACGCGATCGCGGGCATCGTCTGGTCCGGAGACATGGTTCAGATGAACTTTGAGAACGACGATCAATGGGAGTTCGTGATCCCCGAGGCCGGCGGCACCCTCTGGAGCGACAACCTCATGGTTCCCGTGGCCTCCCCACGGAAAACCAACGCCGAGAAGCTGATGGATTTCTACTACGACCCCGCGGTGGCTGCCGAAGTCGCCGCCTACGTGAATTACATTTGCCCGGTGGTCGGCGCCAAGGAAGAAATGGAAAAGATCGATCCGGACTTGGTGAGCAACCCGCTGATCTTCCCGACCGATGAGGATCTGGCTCATGCGCACGTCTTCCGCTCACTGGATGCGGATGAAGAATCCACGCTCAGCTCACAGTTCCAAGACGCGATCGGCGCCTAGGCCGGACTCACGGTCCAGAACAATTTTCAGGAAGTGATAGGGGAATGACTACCTTGGCAGAACGAACGACAAGTACCGTGAGTGCAGGTGCTGATCTGCACTTGTCGGGCATTTCCAAGCGCTTCGCCAGCTTCAGCGCGGTCGAAGATTTGGAGCTCCTCGTACCTTCAGGAACCTTTTTCGCGCTCCTGGGCCCATCAGGTTGCGGCAAATCCACCACCCTGCGGATGATTGCCGGACTTGAAGCGCCCAGCGAAGGCAGCATTTCGATCGGCGGTCAGGACGTCACCGCATTACCTAGCCACCGCCGCCCGGTTAATACCGTCTTCCAGTCCTACGCGCTTTTCCCGCACATGTCGGTGCTGGAAAACGTGGCCTTTGGGCTGAAGCGTAAAAAGGATAAGCAGGCGATGGACAAGGCCAAAGCCGGGCTTGAACTGGTGGAACTTTCGCACCTGGCCAACCGCAAACCCGCCCAACTCTCCGGTGGACAGCAACAGCGTGTGGCCCTGGCCCGCGCGCTGGTCAACCGCCCACAGGTGCTGCTGCTTGATGAGCCACTGGGTGCGCTGGATATGAAGCTGCGCCGGCAGATGCAGCTGGAACTGAAAAAGATCCAGACCGAGGTGGGGTTGACCTTCATCCACGTCACCCACGACCAGGAAGAGGCCATGACCATGGCCGACGTTGTCGCGGTGATGAACGGCGGGCGGATCGAACAAATGGGTCCACCCCGCGAACTTTATGAACTGCCACGCACCGCCTTCGTCGCGAACTTCCTGGGCAAATCCAACCTGATGCGCGGTACGGTTACCGGCGAATCCGAGGGCATGCTCAGCGTGAACGTGGCCTCACACACCATCCTGTTACCCGTCAACCGGGCCGTGCAAACTTCGGGTGAGGTGGTGCTCGGGGTCCGACCGGAGAAAATTACGATCGACCGGGTAGCCGTTGCCGGAGCCAACCAGCTGACCGGCACCGTGATCGACGTGTCCTTCACCGGCACCACCACCGAATACCTCGTCGAGGTGGAGCAGGTCGGGCTGATCGGTACCTTCTCACAGAACCGCGGACAACAGCCCGCTCAAGAAGGCGACACCGTCTTCTTGGCCTGGGATGCCGAGCACTCCTTCGGGCTGGCCGGCGATGAAAGTGTGAACGCAGGAGTCGAGTCATGAGTGTGGAACTGCGCAGTAAGGACGAGATCCGCGCGGAAAAACGCAAAAACCGCACCGGGATTTACCTGATTTCTCCGGGCTTGCTGGTCCTGACCCTGTTCTTTGCCCTCCCCGTGGTGGTTCTGCTGGCGATGAGCTTGTACGTCAAACCACCCGGGGCGGAGATCGGCGAATTTGTTCCCGGCTTTGAACTGAGCAACTACGCCACCGTGCTCTCTGCCTATTGGCCAGAACTGTTGCGTTCCTTCTGGTTCGCGCTAATCGCCACGGTGCTCGCCCTGCTGATCGGCTTCCCGATGGCCTACCTGGTCGCCGTGCGACTGCGCGAACGAACCTTGTTGCAAGGCATCTTGCTGGTCCTGCTGATCGCCCCATTTTTCTCCAGCTTCATCCTGCGCACCCAGGCATGGAAACAGATCCTGGCTGATGAAGGCTTCATCGCCCAAAGTCTGAAATTCATCGCGATCCTGCCGCCGGACGGGCACCTGACCGCCACACCTTTCGCAGTGGTCGCCGGCCTGACCTACAACTTCCTGCCATTTATGGTGTTGCCGATCTACGCGAACCTCGGCCGACTCGACACCCGCCTACTGGAAGCCTCCGCTGACCTCTACGCCAGCCCGATCACCTCCTTCACCAAAGTCACCCTGCCCCTGAGCGCCCCGGGCATTTTTGCCGGAACGCTCCTGACCTTTATCCCGGCCGCCGGCGACTACGTGAATTCTGCGCTGCTGGGTAATAACCGCGACACCACGATGATCGGACAGGTTATCGATTCACGGTTCTTTAGGGTTATCGATTACCCCGGGGCCTCTGCGTTGAGCTTCATTTTGATGATTTCGATCCTGATCCTGGTCACGATCTATATTCGCCGCTTCGGCACTAAGGAGCTGATGTAGCGTGAAAAATATTGGACGCTGGCTCATCCCAGTCATTGGCGGTGCAGCCTTCATCTACCTGCTGGTGCCGATCGCCTATATCTTTGTCTTCTCCTTTAACGATGGCGGTCGAGCCAATCTGCAGTGGCAGGGCTTCACCCTGGATAACTGGCTTAATCCTTGCGGGGCGCCGGCGGTCTGCGAATCCTTGGTTCATTCCTTACAGATCGGCGTGGTGGCCACGGTGATTGCCACCGCTCTGGGTACGGGGATCGCGATCGGTCTGGTGCGGTACAAGTTCCGTTTCCGCAAACTCACCGATGTGCTGATCATCTTGCCACTGGCCACCCCAGAAGTGGTGCTCGGTGCCTCGTTGCTGGCACAGTTTTTGAACCTGGGGTGGGAGCTGGGCTACACGACGATCGTGATCGCTCACGTGGTCTTCTGTATGTCCTTTGTAATCGTGACCGTGCGGGCCAGGGTGTCTTCGCTGGACTCGCGTTTGGAAGAGGCTGCCGCGGATCTATATGCATCACCTCGGGCGGCCTTCTGGAAAATTACCTTCCCACTGTTGCTACCGGGGATCGTGGCGGCTGCACTCTTGTCCTTCGCCATGAGTTTTGACGATTTCATCATCACCAACTTCAACTCGGGGTCCTTCCAAACCTTCCCGAAGTTCATTTACGTTTCGGCCACCCGCGGCATCCCGCCTCAGGCTAACGTGATCGGTTCGGCCATGTTTATCGTGGCGCTACTGGTGGTCATTATCGGCCAGGTGATCAGTTACCGAAGGAAGAAGCAGTTGGAGAACGCCTAGTAGCACGGGCCCGGGAACGGGCCCGTTTCTGGGAGTGCTTGTGTGGGCGTTCGGCGGATACCTAGCTTGACACTGTATTGTCTACGAGACTGGTACCTTGATGTCCTGTTGCAGCAGGCCTTGAACGAATGGAAACTTCATGAGCGAAAATCCCGTGTGGCTCTCTCAGCTAGAACGCGACGCCTGGTTGGGATTACAGACAGTCATGACCTTGCTCCCGGCGACCCTGGATTCTGACCTCCAGGGCTTGGAAGGCATCACGCTCTTCGACTACCACATGCTGGCCATGCTCTCCGAGGCCGAGGACCGAAAATTGTCGATGACCGATTTGGCGTCACATACCAGTGCCTCACTCTCGCGCCTTTCGCACGTGGTTAAGAAGCTAGAGAGCCGTGGCTGGGTCGTGCGTGAACAATCCGAGGAAGATGCACGTGTGAAAATCGCCTCATTAACGGATGCTGGGTGGGATGCAGTGGTCGCGATGGCGCCTCATCACGTGGCCTCTGTTCGAGCACTTTTGTTCGATCCCCTTGATGACAAGGACGTTAAGAATCTGGCAGCGATTATGCGCAAGGTAACCACCTCGTTGGACCAGGATCATTGGATCTTAAAGCCGGGCGCTACCGATTTGGAACACTGAGGAATTCTCGATAAGCTAATCAGGCGTTAATCGCGTGTGTTGTTGTGCCGTTTCACGGTGGAACAGCGACGCGTTGCCCGTAATACCGAATATCGTGGCCAACTGAGTACGGGGAAATTGCTCGACCGGTTGCGAAGTTCACCGACTTACATACTTTAAGGCTCTTCGGTTGGTTCTCACCCAGCCTGGTTA
>Ga0308157_10001618_pt1 | contig 43961 bp, 43 predicted proteins | sample PhyBR1_FD_201035 | JGI IMG/M metagenome (GOLD analysis project Ga0308157, IMG submission 201035) | Phyllosphere microbial communities from UC Gill Tract Community Farm, Albany, California, United States - DLSLB.R1 | ecosystem: Host-associated > Plants > Phyllosphere > Unclassified | place: USA... | reverse complement strand
AACATTCCTGCAAAAATGTTTCGCCATTGTAAACTACTGTAATGAGGGATATTTTCATTTTTCACCAACAAGTTACCAGCCCAATATGTTGGGAAAGCTGAAACCAGGGTAAATATAAAAATTAAGACGTGATACGCTGAAGAGGTGATGAAAAAAATAATTTAGGGCTTATTTCTTCTTCTGATGATAAAAATACCAAATAAGCCGGCTGCTGCGCCGAAGAGCCAGGAGTGACCGTCGAGGTTGCATTCGACCATTGTAAATGTCCCTTGTTGGCCACTAACAGTATATGCTCCAATTCCTACGCACAATAGTCCTAAAGCATTTATAGTTCCAAAACAGACAGTACATGGTACTGTTGAAGAAGAGGTCCAAGTACAATAATTGTTAGAAAGCATTGTAGATGAAGAATTGCTATATAGCCTAGCACCTAATAGTTCAGTATAACCGGTATAAACTTTATTATCTGATGATATTAGACATCCTTCTTCTGATCCCTGAGCAAATCCACCTAATGGATTTAAAGAAAAAAGTAATATCATGGCTACTAGTACGCACCCCTTCATTTCATATCGATATTGGTTCAATATAAAATTAGCTTGCTTGCGTTATGGATTCGTTGTTCCTTTTGTTCAATAAAAAGGTAACATCAAAGTCTAGAGTATTATATAGAAACTATATCCGCAGTAAAATTATTAATATACAATGAGTATTAACAATTCTTGATCATACTTGGAGAATCACATTCGCCATACATTAAAGGGCCTGAACAGATCTTAACAAAGTCTTAGTGTTTTTCTTCTAATTAAATAATATCCAGCTCCCCCTAATAGACATAGCGAAAAAATACTATAATCGTCAATAGGACAATTTTCTAATGAATAATTAACTAAAGATCCTGTCCCATAAGGCATACCATTTTTAGTGATAGTACAACTACTATAAGGTGAAGAAGGTAAAATTACAGCGTTGCAATCAGTAGTGCTGTTATAAGTATGCGGCACTTTCGAACTATTGCCATCATACTCTGTTCCTGAAATTATAGCGGTATAGATATAGTCGCCACCATGATTATTATCAATGCAACCTGATTGTGAAAATGCTACAGGTGTGTAAATAAAAAAAAGAACTATTGAAAAAACAGTAAAACACAACAAAAATCGCATAAAAACGTATTACAAAAACTACAACAAATACAAATATTGAAAATAAAAACATTATATACGTTACCCTGAACAGGCTGGATTTAAAAAAAGACAATAAAAAAACAAACGATTGATATAAACTGAAGTGCAGAGACATGCCAAAAACGTCAAATAAACGTTTAAAGGGAATATTCATGATCAATCAGCGTATTTTCAAGTTTTTAAGCTTGTTGACTTTTATCATGAACAAAATGAATAGACAAAGAGTAGTATGCGTTAACTGATAAAGTCTTTCAATTGCAGTTTTTTTTGGGGGGCAATTTAAATCGCTGTTACCAAAAAACTTTAGTGGAATTAAAAGACGAAATATCTCGAAATAACAATGCAAAAAAACAATTAGGCTTCGATTGCTACTTATTAAAGCGAATCATTTCTCTTTTTAATCACAAAAACATCCGGATAACCAGTATCCGCAGTAAGCCACACTATTAGCACCATAAACACATAAACATCAGGCAGGTTGCTTAGCCAAGAAATACCCTAGATAGCTCTCAAGCCATCTAACATTATTATAGCGTCAATTAAAACTAAGCGTGAATAGAACTTATTATTGGCTAAAAATCTTAAGCGAATGATTAGGAATTAACAAGATATTGTCTTTCTTATAATCAAAATGCCACTTACCCCTGCAATTAAAAGTAAAAATATAAGGTTGTTATCAATTGGGCAGGCTAAATGGTTTTGAACAAGCAAGCCTCTTAAGGTATATTGTCCATTACTAGGATTTTGTAACGAACACTCACCTGTATTGGATAATAATGGCATTGGCTCTGACGGATAACATCCCGTTGGAAAAGGTGTAGCAGAACCTCCATAGTTAGGCCCATAACTTCCCGTCCCGGCTTGAGGTGTAGGATAATAAACAGGGACAGCATCAAATCCTGGGTAGTAATATTTTACACAACCTGTTTGGGCTTTAACATTAATAACACGAAATAATAACCCGCATAGCAGGATCGCTGATATTTTTTTCATAGACGTACTTAAGGATGGACGCCTAAAATTAATAAGCTTTATAGAAATAAATGAAAAATCTATTTAATCATACATCAATAGCATTCTATCACCGTTAAGCATGTACTTACTCCCAATCTACTTAACATGATGACGATTAAATATAGGTTTTAGATTTTTAAACAAGTAAACGTTTAATACAAATTAAATACACCCCTGCTAAACCACAAAACAAAGTGATAAAAATACTATAATCATCTAAAGGCACCCCACACGGCGCAGTAAAGGTACCCGAAATGGCATAAATCTGTCCGGTTCGCGTTGATCCATTTAGCGTACATGTTCCCTGTGAAGGGCCAGACGTAGCGATATAAGTATGCGGCCCACAGGTACCCTCCCACCAAACAAAATTATTTCCGTTACCAGTATAAAACTGCGTTGCGGTTTCGTGGTTATTAAAAACTTTACTGTAAGTATCGAAATTAAGCACCAAACAACCTGTTTGTGCTAAGCCTGCATTAGAAACTGAAACTAAAAGAGAGAGAAAAAAAAGAACCTTGAACACCTTTGCCACCATACAGCTGCAAAGCTACAAACAAATATCCCCAAAAATACTCAATAGTAATTAAAAAACTACAACCACAACATCTAGTAGCTATTAAATGAGTACGATGCTTATAACAAAGTGGTCTAAGCTTTCTATACTGTACAGAAAAAGGCTTGACAGGCAGTTGCTCAAATAATAATTCAATATCAATCTTATTGGCAAACTAAGTTTATTACCTGCAACATGCCAGTGATGTTAACACGCAAAGAAATTAGCAATAATGCGAAGTACCCACTTTGAGGCAAGCATAGGAGTAATTAGCCTTCCATGGGTCATCACCAATTCTCCATAACCTTTAATGAAACATGAGTCTTGTCCGCTAATCATAAAAGAAAAAACAACAGCTATTATTAAAAAAGAGTTTTTTTTATCGACGATAAACCAATAACCCCACAAGCATATAGGAAATATCATTATCCAAATGAAATCATCGAGTGGACAAAATTCTATTTCATAGGTAACTATAACCCCTGCCTGAAAAAAACCAACATTACAAGAAGTACCAGAAGTAACAGTGATATTTGCATACTGCGTAGTTTGAAGTGAACCAAACGGACAGTTATCCTGCAAAGGAACTGACCAATAAAAATTAAAATCAAAAATACTATTGGCGTAAGGCGCTCTGGTATACACATTTCCGCCATAAGAACAACCTGTATCTGCGAAAACCTGTACAATGCCAAGAATCCAAAAACATAATAATAATGAGTAGCGTTTTGTCATACGGTAAAAAACATGAACAAACCTATCTCAAAAACATAGTTATAAAATTACGTAAACACGCTTTCAGGTTGATTATTATCAATGCCAAAAAAAATCCCAATCAGGCAATTTCTTTCATTTCATATTCCCTTTCAAACTATTGCCAGGCTAAACTCGTTGTTAATGAGAAGGATTAATCAGGCTTAACATGTTACTAATTAAAAAGGCAAAAAGTTTTAAATTCTGCGCTGAGGATAATTACCTTCACATGCTTTCCTATTTAATTTTTTTTTAAGCATCTTTAACCCATATTTAGTGTTATTGCTTATTGCAATTACTGTTCATCCCGATTCGAGATTATGATTTTGACAAAAGCAATTTTAAAATTCCTTTGTATTTTATTTGTTTGTGCCATTTTTGCCGGTTGTGCAGCCAGAAAGGAGCATAGTCTTTTTAATGCCCCGAGTGATATTGTAACCGATACCATCAAGCAGGTTTATGTGGTAAATGACCAGGGCATCAGCGATACTTACTATAAAATAAAGGTTAACGATCAACTTGCTGTCAGAAACGTACAAAACAAGGAGTTTGGTGCATCTGCGGCCTCTAGTGGCAGTTCCACTGGTCAGGGTACAGCTTCTGGAAGCATTAATAGCATACTTCCTTATACCGTAGATATAGACGGCAAAGTGAATCTCCCTGCCATTGGCAAAGTAGAAGTAATAGGTTTAAGCCGAAGAGAGGCAGCCATTAAAATACAGGATTTATATGCCAAACAACTCCTGCGCGATCCAATCATTGAACTAAGTGTAGTAAACTTAAAAGTAACCTTACTTGGCGAATTTGGTAAGCAGGGCAACTTTTTACTGGAACGAGAAAACACTACGCTGATTGATATTATTGGTGAGGCCGGGGGCATTAATAAAACGGCCGATCCGAAAACACTTAAAATCATCCGTGGCGACAGAAGCCATCCGGAGATTATTTATGTAAACCTAAACGATATCAATAGTTTGGCCAGCAAAAAGCTGATTCTTCAAAACAATGATATTATTGTACTTCAACAAACCAAGAGTTCAGCACTAAGTGAAAAACTTTCGAGCATTAACAATGTTGTACAACCATTGCTGGTAGTCGTAAATTTAGCCGTATTAATCTTTACTCTTACCCGCTAATGGATAATTCTACTACCCCCATCGAAAATAGAAAGTTAGCCAGTCAAACGATTAACTACTGGAAAATCCTCCTGATATTTTTAAGCAGGTGGTATTGGGTTGCTGGTACAGTATTGATCAGCTTTGTGCTGGCCTGGCTTTACGTCCGGAGCATCACCCCTATTTACATTACTTCAGCATCGTTAAAGTTAGATGGAGATCAACAGCAACAAATGTCGCTTCCTGGTTCTCCGATAAATTATCGGCCTTTTAACCAAAATCAAATCCAAACTGAAGGCATTATTATGCGGTCGGAAGATGTGATTTTAAATGCATTAAAGAACCTCGATTATAAGATCAGCTACTACTTAGAAGGCCGTGTACGTGTAACTGAACTTTATCCGAAACAACCTTTTCAGGTTGACATTTTGACACAAGATTCCGTTAATTTCAGCAGGGCAACCTACGGGGTTAAACCCGTTGATAACCACAGTTTTGAACTAACCAGCAGCGATGACAATCACAAAAGCGCTAAAAAGTACCAGTACGGGCAAGCTATAAACGCAGGTAATATGGTGTTCACCATTAAAACTGAAATCCCAGCAACGGGTAATTACAGTTTTAAATTCAATGGCATCCGCGATCTTTATGGTAGAGCAGCCGGAGGATTAAATGTTTACGAACAGGAAAAGAACACCAATATTATGGGGGTTACCCATACAGATAGTAACCCGGTGTTTTCGGCCAATGTATTGAACGAAATTATTAAACAATACGTAAAAAACGATGCTACGTTAAAGAAAAGGTCAGCCAAACAAACCATCGACTATTTAGACAGTCAAATTGCTTTTCTGGATGAACAAGTGAACAAATCGGGCAACAAGCTATCTAGCTTTCAAAGCAATAATAAACTCATTGACCCTAATACAGACAAGCAACTGAGTAATTCAAAACTTGCAAACCTGCAAAACCAGGTTGCCGAATTACAATTGCAGGAACTGGGGATCCAGCAATTAGAAAGCCAGGTTAAAAACAATAAAGATCGCATACAACTTAACCTCAACCTGGAGGGTACAAACAGTACGCTTCTGACCGGTTTAATTACGCAACTAAACGGCTTGATTATTAACCGGGAAAATAAATTACAAAATTTTAATGCCGACGCACAACCTATCCAAGACATTAACCGTCAAATTAATGAAGTTAAGCAAGCCATTGTAACCAATATCAGGCTATTGCACGAGCGCAACCAAAAAACCATTGGTTATATTAACGGACAAATTGGTCGGGCCAACCAGGCTTTGGGCAGCATACCGGCAAAACAGAACGATTTTGCAAAACTGCAAAGCAATTTTGATATTAACCAGCGGATGTTTTCGATGTTGTTTGAGCGTAAACTTTCTGCTCAGATCAGTTCGGCAGCGGTGATTTCGGGAGCAACCATTATTAGTGCAGCGCAGCCTTCTTTTTTCCCCATCTCCCCTGTCCCGAAGAAAATTTACTCTTCGTACCTGTTTATGGGTTTATTTTCAGGTTTAGGCTTAATCTTGCTGGTTAGAATACTCAATCCTTACCTGTACGATATCGAAACAATTGAAGGCTTAACAGCCACCCCAATTATAGGTGTAATCTTAAAATATCCTAAAAAAGTTGAGCTTGGCGAGAGTGTACTCTCTATTGAAAGGCCAAAATCGATATTTGCCGAATCTGTCCGATCAGTCAGGACCAACCTGAGTTTTATGGCTAGCGATCAGGACACGAAAGTAATCTGTATTACTTCAGAAGTTTCGGGCGAAGGAAAATCGTTCGTAAGCTTAAACCTAGCCGGAACTTTATCCATTATCGATAAAAAAGTGATTTTAATTGCTGCCGATTTGCGTAAATCTAAATTGCACCGTGCCTTTGGCTCAGATAATAAGATCGGCTTGAGCAATTATTTATCCAATCAGTCCGGTTTAAGTGATATTATATTTACTGACGAAAAACATAACATTGATTACATTACTTCTGGCCCCGTTCCGCCAAACCCTTCGGAGCTTTTGCACCATAAAGCAATGGCTACGCTGATTGAAAAACTAAGGGAAACCTACGAATACATTATTATTGATACCGCGCCGGTTGGTTTGGTTTCGGATTCGGTTCCGCTGATTAGAAAAGCCGACATCAACCTGTTTATTATCCGCTCTGGAGTATCTAAATTCAGGGCTGCCACCATTCCTGATCGTTTATCAAAAGAATATGGCTTGAATAATATTGCCATTATTTTAAACTCATTCGGTGATGAAAAGTTACATGCCAATATTTACACAACCAATTACGCCCATAGCAATACTGGTACTTACTATTACTCTAATTATACCGGTTATGGAAAGAGTGGTTATTATGATGATGAACGGAGTTGGTGGGAGTTTTGGAAGAAGAAGTAAAGATGGAAGAGGTAAGATGGATGATGGGGACTAATGGATAAGAGTAAATGATAGATCAAAATTACAGGTGGTATCCGGTTTATACCCATTCGAGAGCTGAAAAAAAAGCATACGAAGAGTTAAACAAGAAAGCTATTTTAGCTTATCTCCCGCTAAAAAAGACGGTTAAACAATGGAGCGACCGTAAAAAAATCGTAGAAGAGCCTTTGATTAATTCTTATCTGTTTGCTTATATTTCGGCTAAGGAATATGCAGAAGTATTAATGACCAATGGTATTGCCAGGTTTATTTATTTCTCCGGAAAAATCGCATCCATTCCCGATCAGCAAATTAATGATCTCAAACTTTTACTGGCTACGGATGCAGATTTAGAGATAATTGATTATGATATCAAACCAGGCGAAAGGGTCCTTATTAAAGCAGGTCCTTTTAAAGGAGTAATTGCCGAACTGGTATCGGTACAAAATAAACAACGTATCATATTGCGTTTACAAAACATGGGGTATTCTATCAACATAAACACATCGGTAGCTTTTGTAGAGCCACTGTAATAGATGTGAGATTTGAGACATGAGATGTGAGGCAGAATAACTATATCAATACTAATAAATAAAACGCTGTTGCTTCATGCTTCAGCATTATTCATAAAAACAAAATAATCGGTCATTTTTAAAAACAAAATGTGACTGAGGGGGCGAAGCTGTATCCGATGCAGATTGAAAAGCATAAAATTCGCCTGAAAAATAAAATATGTGTCGCATAGCTGGCATTATTAATAGCAGGAATTCGTTAGAAAAAGTTAGCGCGCAAGTAAAAGCCATGTGCGATAGTATGCAGCATGGTGGGCCGGATGATGAAGGGATTTATATAAGCCAAAAAGAGTCTGTTTGCTTAGGTAACCGACGCCTGGCCATTTTAGATCTTACCACCAATGGCCACCAGCCAATGGTAAGTCATAAAGAGGATATTGTGATTACCTATAATGGTGAGATTTACAATTATCAGCAAGTCCGTACCGAACTCATTAACCTGGGCTACATATTTAAAACGCAAACCGATACTGAGGTAATATTATATGCCTATCAGCATTGGGGCGAAGCCGCTTTTGGCAAACTGGATGGTATTTTTGCTTTTTGCATTTTTGATAAGCGTCAACAATGTATCTACCTGGTAAGAGATCAAAACGGCATTAAACCATTATATTACCACTTTGATAAGGAAACCTTAACCTTTGCTTCGGAGGTTAAGGCCTTTAAACATGCTGGTATTGATCAGGAAAACAGTAACTGGAAAATTTATTACCTGGCATTTGGCCATATCCCGGAGCCCTATACCACTTTAAAGGATGTTTGTAGTTTGGGTAAAGGTTCATTTCTCAAGTATAATATCAGAAATACCAAACATTTCACGCAATCGTACCACGAGTTCGAAAACACTACCTATATCCGTAACGAAGATTATGCTGTTGAGCAAATCCGCGAGCAACTCAGCAACTCGATCAAACAACAAATGATTTCAGATGTAGATATCGCCGTGCTCTTTAGTGGCGGACTCGATTCGAGTATCATTACCGTATTGGCCAATCAGTTCGATAGCAAAAAATTATCCTGCATTTCGGCCAATTTTAACGAAATAGATTTTTCTGAGCAGAAACAACGCAGCAGCTTGTTGCAAAGAATAGATGCACATAAAATTGAACGTTTAATCACCTATCGCGATTTTGTGCAAAATTTCGAAACCGTTTTAAGCAGTATGGATCAGCCGACAAACGATGGGATTAATACCTGGTTTGTGTGTAAGGCCGCAAAAGAAAATGGCATCAAAGTAGTGCTATCAGGTTTAGGTGCCGATGAGCTTTTTGGTGGCTACCCGTCTTTCGATCGCATTCATAAAATACAGAACCTGAACTGGCTGAGCAAAAGTGTTTTAAGAAGCATGCGTTTCTCTAACAACACCAAATTTAAACGTTTGTATTACCTTAGCCTCAACTCCCCTATTGGCGAATACCTATGTTTAAGAGGCGTTTATTCGCCTGATGTAATTGCCGATTTGCTCGATATTGACATGAAAACGGTGATCGATTGTCTGGAGGAGATCCCGATTCACCCTGGCATAAAAAAAACCAGTAACGAAACCCGGGCCAGTTGGTTCGAGTTTAACATGTACATGCAAAATCAGTTGTTAAAAGATACCGATTTTATGAGTATGAGCCACGGTGTTGAAGTGCGTGTGCCTTTTCTCGATATCAACTTCGTTAACCTTGTACTTTCTATCTCTAACGAAATCAAATTCAGCTATGAGCAGAAAAAAAAATTATTGGTAGAGGCTTACAAGGAAGATTTGCCGGTAGAAACCTGGAAAAGATCTAAAATGGGCTTCACTTTCCCGTTTCAGGAGTGGATGCGTAAAAACAGCGACATTTCCGATCCATCACGGTACACCAATAAAAGGGCAAAAACGCTGATGCAAAGTTTCAATGATAATAAATTGCACTGGAGCTCGGCCCTGGCCCTATACAGAACTTACCATGCCAGTTAAAGTTTTATTATTAACACTTAAAACATTTAGTTTAACTGGAGGCATTGAGAAGGTGTGCCGCAGCGTAAGCCGTGTTTTATACGATTTAAGCGAAGAAGAGATTGTGCAATCCACAGTATTTTCGATGTACGATAAGAATACAGACCGCGATTCGAGGTATTTAAGCAAAAAACAGTTTAAAGGTTTTGGTGGAAAGCGGGAACATTTTGTGGTCCAGTCTTTTTTAGCCGGCTTAAAGGCTGATGTAATTTTTCTGAGCCATATTCACCTCATCAATATCGTTTATTTCATCAAAAAGATACATCCCAATAAAAAAATATACCTGCTGGCACACGGCATCGAAATCTGGAAGAAATTCTCGGATGCAAAGCTCAGGATGCTGAAGCAACTCGATAAAATTATTTGTGTGAGTGAATTCACTGCTCAAAAAGTTATGGATCTGCACCACATTCCTGCAGCACGGATTGAAGTACTAAATAATTGTCTTGATCCTTTTTATCATCTTACTACGGAGTTTAAAAAACCACGGTTGTTATTAAACCGGTATAATTTAAAGCCTGAGGATATTATTTTGTTCTCCCTCTCCCGTTTATCCTCATCAGAAAAATATAAAGGTTATGACCATACCATCGAGTTATTACCAAAATTATTGGAAAACTTTCCTAACCTGGTTTATTTACTCGCCGGCAAGTGGGATACAGCCGAAAAGAAACGTTTAGATGAGCTGATTATTAAAAACAAGCTCCAAAGCCACATCAAAATGATTGGTTTTATTGATGAAGCCGAACTTACCGAACACTTTTTATTATCTGATCTTTTTATTCTGCCAAGCAAAAAAGAAGGTTTCGGCATTGTATTTATAGAAGCAATGGCAAGTGGGCTTAGGGTAATTGCTGGCAATAAAGATGGCAGTGTAGATGCACTTCGTGGAGGGGCACTGGGGGTGCTTGTCGATCCAGACGATCAACAGGAAATATTAACCAGCATCTGCTCGCTGCTTCGGCATGTACAAACACAACAGGAGAAAAAAAGCCTTCGGAAAAAATGTATTCAGGCATTTGGTTACCAACAATACCTTCAATCGATGCGTGACCTGCTGATAAATGGAAAAATTTATGCTGATCAACCTGAAGTTAACTAGGTATTATTGGTTAGCGGTTAGGGAATGATAACATTTAAAATATGATGAATAATCAGAATATTTATGGTTAAGGAAGAACAAGATTGGACCATTGAGGCAAGTTCGTCGTTATTCGACCTGAAACTGAATGAAGTTTGGGCTTATCGAGATTTACTGGTACTGTTGGTAAGAAGAGATTTTGTTTCCTTTTACAAACAGACCATACTGGGGCCGCTTTGGTTTTTTATACAGCCCTTGTTTACCACCATTATTTTCACTTTTATCTTCGGTAACTTAGCAGGTATATCAACAGATGAATTGCCTAAACCCTTATTTTATATGGCAGGCATTACCGCCTGGAATTATTTTGCTGATTGTTTAACCAAAACCTCATCGGTTTTTAAAGATAACGCCGGTATTTTTGGAAAGGTATATTTTCCAAGGTTAATTATGCCACTAAGTATTGTGGTGAGCAATTTAGTACGTTTTGGGGTACAGATGGGGCTATTTCTGATCTTAATGGCCTACTATTATTTTGCAGGTGCCAACTTTAATATCAGCTGGGCAATTTGCCTATTTCCTGTAATCGTAATCTTGATGGCTTTATTGGGTTTGGGGGCTGGCATGATCATTTCTGCGATGACTACCAAATACAGAGATTTAGCATTTCTCATTAGTTTTGGTGTGCAGCTATTAATGTATGCCACCACGGTAATCTACCCCCTATCCGAAGCGATCAAAAAATACCCGGCTTGCGCCTGGATCATAGAATATAACCCCATGACACCAATTATTGAAACTTTTAGATACGGCTTTTTAGGGCAAGGAAGTTTTAGCTGGGTGTATTTGGGCTATGCTACTTTGATATCCATTACTATGCTATTGATAGGCATACTTATTTTTAATAAAGTAGAGAAGAATTTTGTAGATACAGTATAGATATGATCAAAAAAATTATTAGCCAGTTGATTCTCATTCGATTTATCGGGTATAAAAAGATAAATGGGTGGTTATCTCAAAATGAGGCAATCGGATTGTACAACATCGCTAAACTATTACCTAAAAAATCGATTGTGGTAGAGATCGGAAGCTGGCAGGGTAAAAGTACATTTTGTATTTTAAGTGGACTAAATTCTGGAACGGTTTATGCAATTGACCCATTTAATGCATCAGCTGGTACCGATATACAAAGCGAAAATGAGTACATAGAAAAAGCTAAAGATATCGATCTGTTAACAACCTTTAAACGCAATGTTAAAAGGCACATTAGAGCGGGAAAAGTTGAAATAAAACAGGGTTATTCAAATCAATTTCACAACGAATTTGAACAAATAAATTTTTTATTTATCGATGGTGACCATTCTATTAAAGGTTGTACAGAAGATTATAATCTATATGCACATAAGGTAGTTAAAGGTGGGTTTATTGCTTTTCACGATTATTATGAAGATCGTTTAGATCTCGGTTCAACGTATGTCATTAATGAAGTCATTCTGAAGGAAAATTTATTTACTTTTTTTGGAAGACAAGACTCGCTTTGGATTGCAAGAAAAAATTAAGCTAGCATGAGCAAACCCGTTATTATAGCAGAAAACATTTCTAAAGTTTACCAGCTTGGGCAAATTGGAACTGGTACAATAAGCAGAGACTTAGAAAGATGGTATGCACGCATTCGCGGTAAAGATGATCCTTTTCTACGCATTGGCGAAAGCAATGATCAAAATATTAAAAGCGAAAGTAATATAGTTTGGAGCCTAAAAGATATTAATTTTGAAATTGAACAAGGCGATGCGGTTGGCATTATTGGAAGAAATGGTGCTGGTAAGAGTACCTTGCTCAAAATATTAAGTAAAGTAACCGCTCCTACAACCGGTAAAATTTCAGGAAAAGGCCGGATTGCCAGCTTGCTAGAAGTAGGAACTGGTTTTCATCCTGAACTCAGTGGCAGGGAAAACATCTTTTTAAACGGGGCCATTTTAGGTATGCGTAAGAAAGAGATTGCCAGAAAATTAGATGAGATAGTTGATTTTGCCGGGATAGAACGCTATTTGGATACACCAGTAAAACGCTACAGCAGCGGAATGTACGTACGGTTGGCTTTTGCAGTCGCGGCGCATCTGGAAAGCGAAATACTGATTGTTGATGAAGTATTGGCTGTAGGCGATGCGGAGTTTCAGAAAAAATGTTTGGGCAAAATGGGAGAAGTAAGTAAGGGTGAAGGTAGAACGGTGCTTTTTGTAAGCCATAATATGGGAGCCGTGACAGAACTTTGCAGATCTGGAATTGTGCTTGAAAATGGCTATTGTAACTTTAGGGGAACTTCCAACAAAGCAATCGATTATTACCTAAAAAACCAAAGCCAGTTTTTAATTAAAAAATATGCTAGTTCGAATCTTGATTCAGATCCCAAATTTACCAACATTGAATTGCGACTTGAGGATTCTCAGCCATCACATAAACTGCGAATAAAGTTTAAAGTTAATAAGCCATCATTTTCAACATCGGCATTCGCCGTATTTGGCATTAAAAATAGTGCAGGTGTTACTATAATGGAGGCAATTCCATCTTTAGATAATTACATCAATTTTCAAGATGAGGATAAAATTTATACTTGTATTGTACATCTGGATAGCTTTATCCCTGATGAATACACAGTATACGCCTGGCTAGGCACGAGTGAATCAGAAGCTTATGATTGGCTAGATGATAAGTTGGGATTTGAGATTATTAATTCGCCCATGCCAAAACGTACCTTCCCTTTCTCTACCAGAACAGGTTCACAAATTGCAAATTCTTACTTAATCTGATGATTGAAGAGGTAAAAAATAAAGAGCAACTCTTATCGATAATAATACGCGCCAATTATAGAAAGGAAGGCATTTCCTTTTTTACCCCTGGTGATTTTTCTCAACAGTTAGGTTACATGAATCGAGCAAAAGGATATCTGATAGAACCTCATGTTCATAATTTAGTTGAACGCAAAGTTACCTTAACACAGGAGGTTCTATATATTAAATCGGGAAAAGTAAGAGTAGACTTCTATAATGATGAGCGCACCTATTTAGAAAGCAGAATTGTAGCAACCGGAGATGTAATTTTATTGGCAGCAGGTGGCCACGGTTTCGAAATGCTGGAAAATAGCGAAATGATCGAAATTAAGCAAGGGCCATATTGTGGTGACGAAGATAAGGTAAGATTTGATCATACATCTGGAAACATAAATCTGATTTCAAAAAACAATGAGTCAAAATTTTAAGTTCTATAGCCAATATTATGACCTTCTATATCAAGATAAGGCTTATCAAGCGGAAGCTGACTACGTCCATCAATTAATTATCCAATATTGTCCTAACAGTGCTAGCATACTAGAACTAGGCTCTGGTACGGGTAAACACGCCAATTTATTGGTTAAACTGGGTTATCATATACTAGGTTTAGAACGTAGTGCGGAAATGGTCGAAATTGCAAACAGAATGAATGCTGAAAATGTTACTTTTAAAGTTGCTGATATTACAAATTTTCAGATAAACCAATCTTTTGATGTTGCCTTATCGCTTTTCCACGTAATCAGCTATCTTACAGAAAACCAAAGCCTAATTAGTACGTTCAAGAACGTTAATCGGCACTTAAATGAAGGAGGCCTCTTTATTTTCGATGTTTGGCATAGTGCCGCGGTAAATTTTCAAAAACCCAAAAAACGTACGAAAACACTTCGAAATGAACAAATTCACGTTACCAGATTTGCAAACCCTATAATTGATACGGAACAGAATGTTGTAGAGGTAAATTACAATATAGAGGTTAAGGACTTAAAAGATGGCAAAATAACTAATATTGAAGAATCACATCCTATGCGCCATTTTTCTAAACCAGAAATCGAATTATTAACTTACGCTACAGGATTTGAAATAATCCACAGCGAAGAGTTCTTAAGCAAAGTCATACCTTCAGTTAACACTTGGGGCGTATGTTATATTTTAAAAAAGTTATAATGGAGCCAATTCCTGTTAATACTCCCCTATTTAATGGTAATGAGTTAAAATACTTAACCGAATGTATTGAAACAGGCTGGATCAGTAGTGAAGGTCCATTTATCAGTAAGTTTGAAGAGCAATTTAGCGCTTATATCGGCTGCGATTATGGTGTAGCTGTAAGTAATGGTTCTGCGGCATTAGATATTGCCATTAAAGCACTCAACATTGGCCCTGGCGATGAGGTGATCATGCCTACATTTACGATCATTTCTCCAGCACAGTCGGTGGTTACCGCTGGAGCAATTCCTGTCCTCATAGATAGCGATCCATTGACATGGAATATGGATGTGTCTCAAATTGAAGCCAAAATAAATGTTCGAACCAAGGCAATTCTCGTAGTTCATATTTATGGTCTACCAGTAGATATGGATCCTGTGCTCGATTTGGCCAAAAAGTATAAATTAAAAGTAATAGAAGATGCAGCCGAAATGCATGGGCAAACTTACAATGGAAAGATGTGCGGAAGTTTTGGAGATATTAGCATTTTTAGTTTCTATCCCAATAAGCACATTACTACAGGCGAAGGGGGCATGATTTTAACGAACGATAAAGCATTAGATGAAAGATGCAAGAAATTACGTAACCTTTGCTTCGAGCCAAATGGTCCTCGCTTTGTCCATTATGAATTGGGATGGAATTACAGGATGACAAACCTACAAGCAGCCTTAGGCCTTGCTCAATTAGAACAAATAGATAATTTTATTTCGATAAAAAGAGAGCTAGGATCAGTTTATCAGACTCAACTTTCTTTTTTACAAGAAAAAGGCTATCAATTGCCTTTACCTAAAACTGAATTTGCAGCTAACATTTATTGGGTATTCGGCTTAGTAGCACCTAGTGAGCAAGAGAAAGAAAAAATGGTTAAACAACTTGCTGAAAATAAAATTGGTACACGACCATTTTTTTGGCCAATACACGAACAACCCGTATTTAAAAATATGAGACTTTTCAAAAATGAAAGCTATCCCGTGGCTGAAAAACTAGCTCGAAATGGGCTTTATTTACCTAGTGGTTTGGGACTAACCCTTGAACAACAAAAAAAGGTTACCGAATGGATAAGATAAAAATTGGCATCCCACTTGATTCGAATTTCGATCCACTTTCAGGAGGGAGTTATTCTTATACCTATCAATTAATTAAGGCCATAGATGAGTATGCATTTGATGAAAAATTAGAAATTGTATTTTTAAACTTCAAGAAGAAAGAAGTAAAAACCCAAAAGACCTTAATTACTTTTGATCCTTTTAGCACCTATTCGATTGGTGATTTAATTCGAAAAGTGTCAATTTTATTATTGAATAAAATATCTTTCAACCCATTTAAAAAGTTTTTAAAAAAAATAGAGTTTAAACATACTGATTCTAGAAATCAAAAAATTAAAGCTGCGCTGAATCAAAATAACATTAAAGTTTTATTTCATCTACATCCCGATGGGAATACATATAATTTCCCTTTCATAACAATACATTGGGACATTGGTCATTTATCAACTTACATGTTCCCCGAATTTACTGAAGAGTTTGAAACTCGAAACAACTATTACAATAATGTGCTACCAAAAGCTTTAATGATTATAACAGAAACTGAATTTGGAAAACAAGAACTTATAGCATATAGTAAGATTAATAAAAACCGTATAGGAGTTATGCCAATCTTCCCTGGAGAAGTTATTCTAGAAAACATACCTTTTGAAATACAAAAAAAAATTTTGGTAAATTCTAAACTGGAGTCAAAACAATTCTTTATCTATCCAGCACAATTTTGGGCTCATAAGAATCATACCTTATTAATTGATGCTTTTGATCAAGTATTGACGAAATACCCTAACTTAAAGCTAATTTTAACAGGATCAGATAAAGGGAATTTACAGCATATAAAGAACTATATTCAATTTAAAAATCTAGATAATCAAGTTCTAATACTTGGTTTTGTAACAAATGCAAAGCTATTTACTTATTACAAAAATGCAATTGCTTTAGTAATGCCTACTTATCTTGGTCCCTCTAACATGCCTCCTTTAGAAGCAGCTTTTTTAAATTGTCCAGTAATACTGAGTGATATAAAAGGGCACCGAGAACTAATGGGTGACTATGCTCATTTTTTTGCTCCCTCCGATATCAATACTTTGGTGAAATTAATGTTAAATCAAATTGAGGGGAAAGAACAAAAACAATATCAAAATAAAGAAATTTTTAATATAAATAATGCTTTAGCAACGTTAGAGCAAATACTTTTAAAAACAGCCGTAATAAGAAAAAATTGGCATTGATATTTATATTAAAAAACACGATATTATAAATATAAAGCTCTGAAAATCTCTATAATAACTGTAAATCTAAACAACCTATCTGGTTTAAAAGAAACCTATGAAAGTGTAATATCTCAAACATTTAAAGATTTTGAATATTTGATCATTGATGGCGGTTCTACAGATGGAAGTAAAGAGTTTATTTCAAAAAAATATTCAACACTAAATTACTGGCAAAGCAAAAAAGATAAAGGCATATATGATGCGATGAACATTGGCATTCAGAAATCTAAAGGAGAATATTTATTTTTTCTGAATTCAGGTGATGTACTCTTTAACTCTGAGGTTTTAAGCTCTATTGAACCTCTACTGAACGTAGATTTAATATACGGAGATATTGAAGAAGTTTCTAAAGATAAAAAATCCATATGGAAACAACCCCCTCTACTCAGTTTTAGACATTTTCTGATAAATAGTTTGCCACATCAAGCAACCTTTATAAGACGAGCACTTTTTTTGCAGTATGGTTTATATAACGAAAAATTAAAAATTTGTTCCGATTGGGCATTTTTTATAGATGTTATCTGTAAATACAATGCTTCTTACAAATATGTACCATTTACCATTTCTTCATTTAACACTGAAGGAATAAGCTCGTTAGTAGAAAATTTGCTCTTGATTAACGAAGAGAAAAATACACATCTGCAAGAAAATTTTGCAGTTTTCTTAGATGATTATCAATCAACAATTATGATGGTTGCGAAATACAATGCATTGAAAAATTCCAGGATTAGAAAAATTTTATCTGTTTTTTTTAAGTCGCTAAAATTTTGAAAATTCTCTTTGTCCTTCCTGAATATTACCCTCATTCTGGTGGAGGAATATCTACATATTATCTCCACTATATTAAGACTTTAAAAAATAGAGTTAATGAAATTTGTGTAATTGTGGGTAGTGGATATACACAAAGTGATGATAATTTTAATGTTGATGGAATCAAAATTGAATATCTTAGACCTGAAATATATCAGGCCTATAAGAGCAAATTTAGCAAATTTGATTTGATGCCTGAATACCGTAATAATATCGCGGCGGCATGGGCAATGTGGGAACAGAGCAAAGAAGGGAAAGGATATGATCTTGTAGAATGTACCGATTTTGGACTAGGATTTATTCCGTGGTTAATAAATCACAAAATACCTGTCGTCACCCGTTTACATGGAAGCAGTGGTCAAATTGATCTATTCGAAAAAGGAAATAAAATTGGAATAACTGCCGATCTTTTTAGACAAGCTGAATTACTATTGTTAAAAAAATCAGATGTCTTAATCACTCATAGTACCTCAAATAAAATTTATTGGAAAAATATTTTTCCTGAAAAAGATATAGCAATTATTTATCCAATTTTTAGTGTAGATAAGGCTTCTTTACCTTTAAATCAAAAAGAAGATTACGGGATTGTGTGCGGTCGCATTCAGCACTGGAAAGGCCCCGATATATTGTGTAAAGCATTATCAGAGTTGAAGAAAAATATAATAGTGAAGTGGTATGGTAAGGATATGCCTTTCGATCAAAAAATTAATAAAACTACACAGCTTAGAATAGATTATCCCGAAATATGGGATAAACTCGTTGTTCATCAAAAGGCACTTCCTCATGATCAAATTATGGAAATTCAAAGGCGAGCAAAATTTGCCATCATCCCGTCTATATGGGATATGTTCAACTTTACAGCACTTGAGTATATATATGCTGGTACAGTTGTAATTTGTTCAGATGGTGCAGGTGTCTCAGAATTAATTGATAATGGAGTTAATGGTTTCAAATATTCCAGCAATGATCCCCATGAGCTAGCAAGCTGCATAGAGCAATTACTTAAATTAAATGAAAATGAGTATAACACGATTATCAAAAATGCCTATAAAACACTTTCAGAAAAATTAGATTATACTAAAATTCTTGATGAAAATATCAGGTTATATAAATATGCTTTATTATTAAAACAAAATTTGACAACGAATTTATTTTTAAGTGAAATATTTAAACCAACTGGAACAAAATATAGTATCGAAGTAGCCTTAAACAACTTGAGCTTGAAAATATTGATTAAACATATTTCAAATCGTATAAGAAAAAGAATTTTATGGGTACAATAGCTCTATGTATTCCAGCTTATAATGCCGCATGGTGTTTACCCAGATTACTGGCATCAGCCAAAAATCAGTTTATACCATTTAATGAAATATTAATCTATAATGATTGCAGTACAGATGAGACCGAAGCAACTGCCAAATTACATGGAGCCACAGTAATTAATGGTTTAACTAACAAGGGGTGTTCATATGGTAAAAATGTACTAATTGAAGAAACCTCTTGTGATTGGATACACTTTCACGATGCAGATGATGTATTACTACCAAATTTCACCACGCTTGCGCATAAATGGATCGAAACAACTGCCTGCCCAGATATCGTTCTCTTTGACTATAATTATATCGACAACTTAAACAATGAATTAATTGCGGTAAGAAGATTTAATAAGCACCAATTAATAGAAGACGCAATTGCTTACAGTCTAGAAGAACAGATTAATCCATTTTGTGGTCTTTACAAAAAATCGGCTATTAAAAGTGCTGGTGGATATGAAATGGATGCAAAACTGTTGTACAACGAAGACTCAGCATTCCACATGAAAATGGCGATAGCCGGCCTTTCATTTTCCAATGAACCTGAAGTTGCTATCATCAATTATGCTGTTAGTGGTTCTATGTCGAATGTTAATAAGCGAAAATGCGTGATTGCACAATATGAGGTTTTACTTGCTGCGATGTCTCAATTAGAGAATATCGGCAAACTGGCTATGTACAAGCCGCTTTTAAGTTATCTTTTACTCAAAAAAGCCGTCCTATTAACCACATACAAGGCTTATAATGAAGCAGATAAGGCAATCGAGATCAGTAAACGACTGGACAAAAAAGAAAAAAAAATTTTAACCAATCCTTTGCTAAACTACATTTTCAATACATACCCTAAAACGATGTTTCGCCTTAGGGCATTTTACAATACTCATAAAAATAATTGATGGTGGATAACACTTTGGTATCGATTATTATTCCTCTATATAATGCAGAAAAACATATTGGCTCTGCAATTCAATCCTGCATCAATCAAACTTGGAAAAACAAAGAAATCATTGTCATTGACGACGGATCAACTGATCAATCTTACGAAATTGCAAAAACCTATCAGTCTGAAATTGTACAAGTATTTAATCAAAAAAATCAAGGTGCATCGGCTGCCAGAAACAAAGGTTTCTCGCTTTCTAGAGGAGAATATATCCAGTTTTTGGATGCGGATGATTTTCTAAGTCCCAATAAAATTGAAAGTCAACTTTCTCTATTACTAGTAAATGAAGATAAATTATGCCTTTGTGCGACGATCTATTTCTCGGAAGAGGAAGAGCCAGATATTTCTTCTTTATGTCACCCTTGGTTTTCAAAGGGAAGCGATGATCCAGTTGATTTTATTACGAAGTTATACAAAACCAATGCGATAGGCACAGGTTATGGAGGGATGATTCAACCAAATGCTTGGTTAATTCCAAAGAAATTAATTGATCAATCTGGCGGCTGGGATGAGCTGATTTCAGTTGACGATGATGGAGAGTTTTTTTGCAGGTTGATTTTAGGTTCAAAAGGTATAGTTTATAGTTATGATGCATTAAATTTTTACCGCAGTCATGTTACTGGCAAAAACCTATCAGCGGACAACTCAACCAAAGCCTTTGAATCAAGGCTGAAAGCCCTTGATTCAAAATACCGACAACTGTTACTTAAAACAAATAGCAGTAAAATAGCGTCAGGCGTTTTCGCATCAAATTATTGGGAACTAGGTGTTCAATCTTTCCCTAAAAACCTCATCATTTCCAAGATTTGTATCAGAAAGGCAAAAGCATTTGATTACAATGGCCCTAAATTTATCGGAGCAAAAAAAAGTACTGCCTTGAGCAAAATCATCGGGTGGAAACTAACGAGATTAGCGATGTTTTATCTTTTTAAAATTTAACAATGAAGCACAGTTCATTTTACAAGCAATTTAAAATTAAAATCAAGCAATTTCTCAGAATAAAAGTTTCTTTTGACGAAATTGTATATTCCTATGTTGATCCAAAATTTGACATCATAGACGCTGGTGCGAATGATGGTAGTGACTCAAGGAGACTTGCTGAATTAACCAACGGAACTGTGTACGCGTTTGAGCCAGTACCAGAAATTTACAACAGTCTAGTTAATAAAACGGCCGACGTTGAGAACATCGAAACATTTGAAGCAGCATTAGCAGATCAGACAGGAAATATGTCCATGTTTGTAAGTGGCGGTGGATCTGATGCATCTAGTTCTCTCTTGGAGCCAAATAAACACTTGGAGAAAAACCCAGAAGTAACGTTTTCAGATAGGATAACCGTTAAAACTTTTAGTTTAGATGATTGGGCGAAACAACATGGCATAAAGAAAATAGACTTTATGTGGCTGGACATGCAGGGGTATGAATATCAGATGTTAAAAGCTTCAAAGGAAATTTTCTCTACATTGAAAGTTTTATACACAGAAGTTTCCACAATTGAGCTATACTCAGATCAAGGGCTATATGCAGAATATAAAAACTGGCTTTACGAATCAGGTTTTAAACTAGTTAAAGAAGATCTATCATGGGAGTTTACTGGCAATGCCTTATTTACAAAAAAATAGTATGATTAAGAAAATTTTTAGAGCGCTTTTTAGAAAAAAAGTAGAAATTCCCAGCTACGAAGAAAAAAGAGCAATTATTTTATCTTATAAAATCCAGGGAAATACCCCAGTTTTTGTAGAAACAGGTACCTTTTTAGGAGATACTATTGAGTCTCTAAAAACAGAGTTTGATCAGTTATTTTCAATTGAATTGAGTGAAGAACTGGCCGAAAGAGCTAAAGAGAGATTTGCTGGCGACGAGCATATTCATATATTACAGGGCAGTAGCGATGTCGTTTTGCCTTCGATATTAGATCAGCTTGAAACAAAAGCGATATTTTGGCTAGACGGCCACTATTCTGGGGAATTTATGTATGGCGATGAATATATAAAAACTGCGAAAGGCACTTTAAATACACCCATTTTAAAAGAGTTGGAGCAGATATTAAATTGTAACAAGGAACATATTATCTTAATTGATGATGCCAGGTTATTTAATGGAAAACACGACTACCCAACGATAAAAGACTTACGAAATATCTTAAAAAGTGACAAAAATAAACGGGAACTGATGGTAATTAGAGATATCATCCGAATCCTACCAGTTAAATCATGAGTGTTGTTAAACTAACTACCGCATGGGAGCATCCTTTTCTTAAAAGTCAACTCAATAACTTAATTAGCAAATATACATTTGAAATAGACAACGATTGTGAGGAATGTGACTATTGGATAATTTGGGGCGATTTGCCTCATCGAACCAATCATCTAACAGTAAAATGTCCTCCAGAAAATATATTTTACTTAACAGATGAAGCCCATGAGAACAAAACTTTTCTTCAAAAGTTTTTAGATCAGTTTCCGCATATTATCACCTGTAGAGATGACCTAAAACACAGGCATATCATCAAAACACATGAATTAAATCATTGGCATGTGAAAAAAAGCTTTGATGAGGTAAATAACGAGACGGGCATCGAAAAATCTAAAAAATTATCGGTAGTCTGTTCTGACCTTACCATATTAAGCGGACACAAAAAAAGATATGCATTTGTTAATAAAATGATAGGCCATTTCAAGGATCGCATAGATGTCTTTGGAAGAGGTTTTAATCCTATAGATGACAAATGGGACGCACTAGCACCTTACAAGTATAGCATTGCTATTGAAAATTCCGTTGTTCAAGGCTATTTTACGGAAAAAATTACAGAATGCTACTTGGCCCATACTTTCCCAATTTATTTCGGAGCGCCAGATATTACTGCATATTTTGATCCCAGATCTCTACTTAAAATCGATATCGCAGAATACCAAACTAGTATATTGAAAATTGAAGAACTTCTGGAGGAAGATCCCTGGGAAAATTCAGTGCATTTATTAACGCAACAAAAACTTAACTATTTAAACCATTACCAACTATTTCCAGCCCTAGCTAAAATACTAGACAACCATGAAGTTAGCGGCAATATTAAAAGAAAGATTAAAATTTACGGTCACGAAACTTTCTATCGATACTATAAAATAAGAAAGTTTTGGAACACCTATAAGTATTTAATATATAAATGATAGGAATCTCTGTTGTTGTGTGTTGCTACAATAGTGCTAAGCGTTTACCACTAACCTTAAAGCACCTGGCAATGCAACAGGTAGATTGGACACTGGAATGGGAGATCATCATTGTAAATAACAATTCTAATGATAATACCAAACATGCGGCACTAACCGAATGGGTTAAATATCAAAGATTAGATGTCAGATTTCAGGTAGTAGACGAATCAAAACCCGGTTTGAGATTTGCGAGGGAAAAAGGCATAGAAGTATCGTTGTTCGACTATATCATTTTTTGCGATGACGACAATTGGTTGCTCAAAAATTATGTCAACGATTCTTTCCATGCTATTCATTCGGATCCCCAATTAGGAATAATTGGGGGAGTTGGAATAGCCAAGACAGAGATCGATCCGCCCGAATGGTTTCAACAATTTAGTGGATATTATGCGATTGGGCCTCAGAACGTAGTCGAAGAACCTACACCAAGTGGAGATATCTATGTATATGGTGCAGGTGCAGTGGTAAGAAAATCAATCTTTGGCGAAATCAAAGCGAAATCAATTGAGTTTATAGCCGTTGGGAGAACAGCTCACAAATTAAGTTCGGGCGAAGATGTGGAATTGTGCTACTTGGCTCAACTCCTCGCCTACAAAATCGGTTATAATGAAAATTTAAAATTTTATCACTTTATAGAAAAAAACAGGTTGAACTTAACTTATATTAGAAACCTTGCCTTTCAATTTGGGTATTGTAATACTCTTCATAGACCCTATTATTGGCTTTTTAATAGGTCGATCGCTGATTATAAAAAGACCTGGGTATGGGTGTTGCTGGTAAGTTTACATATTTATTTAGTCACGCTGATTCGCAAAAATTTTAAGAAAAAATCAGATCATATCCTAAATCAAATCAATTTGGCCCACGCATCTGGCCGGATCTCTGCTGTGATAAAGTTAAATTTTAGAATTGATGGTGCTTATGGCGTTATTAAAAATAAGTTTAAGGAACGAGCATTTAGAGCGGACAACACATTGATCCAAACTTCGCAGAATGATGATTGACATTAAAAAAATAACAGTCGGCAAAAACCTCCTTTCAATTGATTTTTTAAGGTTTATCGCAGCATTCGCTGTTTATTATTATCATCAACATATTGGTCTGTTAATCAGTAAACAAACAAATATAGGCTGGTTTGAATATACTGATATAATAGGCGAGAAGTATGCTGTTCCACTGTTTTTTCTCATTAGTGGGTTTTGCATCCATTATTCCAGTTTAAAATCACTTAAAAATGAAAATGCAATTGATCTAAAGAAATTTTATCTGAACAGGTTTTGGAGAATATATCCGCCCTATCTTATTGCACTTTTTACATCTATAGCGTTGCTTAAGATATTGCCATTTTCAACACCAATTAGCGTTAATGATTTTTTTATACATCTTGGTTTATTGCAAGGACTAGTAAAAACATCATTCAACACAATCAATTTGGTGTTGTGGACAATTACGATAGAGTTATGTCTTTACATCATTTATCCAATTTTTTATCACCTCAAAAGAAAATATACACTAAATATTGCCCTATATGTTGTTGCTGGAGTTTCTATATTGAGCATTATTTTCTGTCAGTTAAAAGAAAATGATCTCAGTTTACCCGTGCAATATCTTTTTACAAATATTTGGTTTGGGTGGTGTTTCGGGGCATGGCTGTGTGAAAAATATGTATTAGAACAGCATTTTTTTCAGACCAAAAAGTGGAAAATCTTATCGATAATCACCATTTTTGCATTTGTATTATCCTTTTTCTTAAGTTGGGATAATGACATTCTTGTAAAATATAATATTTATATCATAGTATGGTCTCCCCTACTGATCATATGCATTTTAAATGAAAATTTTTTTGCTCGATACAACAAACTTCTTACCATTCCACTTGCAATTGGTGCATCAAGTTATTCGCTGTATTTGCTACACCAACCATTAATTGTTTTCAAAAATTTTGTGATCTATTACTATTTTAGCAATCAAACGATCATTTCAATATGTTTGGTGTTAGGTGTTTTCGCAATACCTGCGGTTTGTTATCTTAACTATCAACTATTTGAACTCCCTTTTATGAGCTTTAGAAAAAATGCAAAGCAATAGCCAGTCTAAAAACGTATTAACCATCGCCACAGGCAAAAAACTATACATTGAGATGGCGGTTAATCTGGCGCGTTCATTTATTTGGTGGAATAAAAATTCAGACATCTCCTTTTATATCGTTACAGATCAACCAAATTATATTGCATCGGATGTCCTAGAATTTGTTAAAGTTGTTGAAATCGGAGTTGGTGAATATGGTTTAGGATTTTCCTCGAAACTACATTTAGACAAATTTGCGCCCTCGGGACAAACATTATTTATTGATAGTGACTGCTTAATTTTTGGCAAAATTGACACAGTGTTCGAGAAATTTAAAGGTAGAAAAGTTTCTGTCATCGGCACCTATATTTCGAGTGGCGAATGGTTTGGTAACATCAAAGAAATTATCACCAAGTTTAATCTTCCGTATTTGCCAAAGTTTAACGGTGGGATTTACTACCTCGAAAATGGTGAAACTGCTGCTAGAGTATATGATACTGCCAGGGAATTGGAAAAAAAATATGATGAAATTGGTTTTGTAAGACTGCGTAATCGACCAAATGATGAGGTCATCATGTCAGTCGCTATGCAACTTCATGGTATGGTTCCGATCAAGGAAGACGCAACCATTATGAGCGATCCTCAGGCATGTCCGGGGAAATATAAAATTGACGTAATCAAGGGAAAAATCCAACTCTTAAATCCTCCATATCCTGATGTGAAAAATCAAAGCTGGTATCCTTTTGAAAAGGTCTCACCTTTAGTTCTTCACTTTTTAGGTTATTTTACGCACAATTATCCGTACAGAAGAGAGGTTTATCGCTTGGAAAAACAAATGAGACACCAACTAAACTGGCGCACAGAGATTGCTGCAAAATTAACAATAGAATTATCTGAAAGGGTAAAAACCTTAGCAAAAAACATCTTTAGACCACTTTACAGGCGTTTTTTTGGCATTAGACCTATCGCTAAATCTGAAAGAATCGTTTAAATGGACGTTAGCATAATTATTCCTACCTATAACCGCTTATGGAGCTTACCAGCTGCTATCAAAAGCTGCAAAAGCAGTGTTTGCTCAATAGAAATTATCGTAATAGATGACGGTAGTACAGATGAAAGTTATAACTGGCTGAAGCAACAAACAAACATAAAGGTTTTACGACAAGAAAATTGGGGGAAATGCTGGGCCGCAAATAGAGGATTTGAAATTGCTACCGGAAAATATGTACGTTTTTTGGATTCTGATGATCTTTTAAATGAAAATGCAATTGACGAACAGTTCATCTTGGCTGAAAAAGAAAATGCCAATGTTGTAGTGAGTGGTTACAAGATAATTGACGAAAAAAGTACTATAATCAGAGAACAAAAATGGATTTATTGTGATGACTTCATAGCGCAACAATTAGGTGAATGCGATTCTTCGCATTATTCGGCATATCTTTTTGAAAAGGCATTTTTGAACGACATCAGGCATCGTCCAGATTTTGCTTTTAGGGATGATCGTTTGTTTGTTTTGGAAGTTGCCATAAAAAACCCAAAAGTAAGTATTCACATAGGATATGCGCTTTTACACCGAGTTCATCCCAATCAACGACTTCAATTCACATCTCATTCTTACATCCAGAACTATCAACATCACCAGCTTTACAAGAAAATATATTCCATTCTTTCCTCAAGAAATCAACTTACAAAGCGAAGAATCAATGCAGGAATTAGTATTTTGTGGTCGTTAGCGCATTGGACAGCAAAATATAATCTCAATGACGCTAGCCAGATTGCAAAATGGATTTTTAGCTTAAACTCGGATTTTGAAATTCCCGAAAAAGGGCTACTTGGCTTTTTCTACAGAACACTGGGTTTTAAAAATACCGAGAGAATGCTCCGTATTCGTAGGACATTACTATCAAAAGAAATACAATGACACCCCTTAATCTATTTTACGAGGAACCTGATCCTGATCGCTGGATAAAGTTTGATCGATATCCTAGGAAAATTATCCGTCAACTTTTGAGAGGAAAACCTCTTCCAGGCGGGGTAATGATGGTTGCACTAGAATTAATGAGGGGGCTGGACAAGTTGAATATTCCTTACCGATTTAACGACTATAAATATGCCAAGCAAAACCCAAACGAACTTATTGGTGTAATTGGAAAACCTCAACTTATTTATCAAAAGAGATTTAAGAATCCGATATTATTCGGAACGGGAATCTTTTCGCACCCATCAGATTGTCCAGATTTATTTGAAAAATATCCTAACCTAAAACGATTGCTTGTCCCTGGCGATTGGATGGAGGAGATGTTTGAACCTTTTTATCCCAATAAGGTGGAAGCTTGGCCAGTTGGCATTGATACAGAAAAATGGAACGAGAAAATTAAAAATCAAGATTTTACAGTTGATTTTTTGATCTATGATAAAATTAGGTGGCAACATAACGAACTTGAACAAAGTTTAATCAATCCGATAATTGAAACATTGGTTAGTTCGAAGTTAAGCTATGAAACTATTAAATATGGAAATTACACACACGATACTCTCAAAGAAAAGCTAGCGCGATGCAAGGCAGTAATTTTTCTTTGTGAGCATGAAAGTCAAGGTTTAGCCTACCAACAAATATTAGCTACCAATACGCCCATATTCGCTTGGGACCGGGGTGGTTACTGGCAAGACCCGAGTTATTATCCAAACCGGGTTCAATACAAGCCAGTGACATCTGTACCCTATTGGGATGAAACATGTGGAACTAAATTCAGAACCGAAGCAGATTTTTCAACTAAATTAACTCATTTTCTGGACCGGTTGCACAGAAACGATTTCAATCCAAGAAACTATATCCTAAAGAATTTGACGCTTGAGATCTGTGCAAAAAATTATCTCGATATCTACCGCTCATTACAATGAAAATTCTGCAAATCCTTAACCCTGTAATTCCATTGCCGGCCAAAACAGTAGGTGGTTCTGAAAGAATTGTTGAATACCTTATTGATGAACTTTTGACACTCGGACATGAAGTAACTTTTATGGGACATAAGGACTCTAAACTTAAAAGCGAAGTTAAGCACATTTCTATTGGAAACTATCTAGATAAAACTACCATTAAAAGCGTATGGATGCATTTGATCAAGCACAAATACGATGTTGTACACAACCATGGAAGATTAATGCATTTTGCTCCTATTATCTGGGGAAGCACAAGAAAAATCCATACTTTTCATATGGCTGATTTAGATAATAAAGGTTTTAGGAATTTTCTAAAAATGACTCCAAAAAATCTCACATTCACTCCATGCGCCAGATGGATCCAGGAAAAATATGTGCACATTGGCGGCAACTGGAATTATGTAAACAATGGGTTGCCAATGGATAAGTATAAGTTTGAAAATACAGTTGTGGATCAGGATGCCCCATTAGTAATAATCTGCAGAATAAGTCCTGGAAAAGGTATTGTTGATGCTATTCATATTGCCATTAAAACAGGAAAAAAACTAATAATTGCAGGAAAAATTGGGGATTATGAACATGAGAAAGAATGGTTCGAACAAAATGTAGGTCAATTCCTCAACAATGGACAAATTACATTTGTAGGCGAAATTGACGATGTTCAAAAAAATGCATTGCTCAACACTGCCTCTGCATTGATTATACCTACTAAAGACAGCGAAGCATTTAATACAACCATGATCGAGGCAAATGCGTGCGGCTGTCCGGTAATAAGTTACAACAAATTTTGCTTTCCTGAATTTATTGTTAACGGGAAGAATGGATTCACTGGCGTAGACCCAAAAGCCTTGGTTGAGGCGATTGGTCGACTGGGAGAAATCAATCGAAACGATTGCCGTAAACATTTTGAAGCACATTATAATTCCAAAATAATGGCTTTGAACTACATCAATCAATATCAAATCAAAGTTTGACAATAAATCTATAGTAAATTGAAAATTGCAATTGTAGCAGACCCTATGATACCAGTGCCACCAACATTTTATGGAGGTATCGAACGCATAATCGACATGTTAATTAAGGGCCTTATCAGCAATGGCGTTGAGGTAAGTCTTTTTGCACATCGGAATTCCGAAACAGATGCTATACTTTATCCCTATCTTACTGATAATAATAACGGGATAAATGGTCTGAAAAACGCACTACTGATTAACAAGGTTCTACTACAAAACAAACATGATCTCATCCACTCTTTTGGACGTCTCGCTTATCTACTTCCCCAGTTACCACTTGGAATTCCGAAGCTAATGAGCTATCAAAGAGAGCCAACGTTAAGTCAAATTAAGAAAGCCTTCAAACTATCAAAAAAACATACCTTATTCTTTACGGGGTGTAGTAACTACATCAGCGATCAAATCAAGCCTTACGTACCTACATATACGGTATACAATGGCGTTGATCTTGGGGACTATCACTTTTGTAACGATGTAAAAGCAGATAATCCCTTAGTTTTTCTAGGGCGCATCGAACCTATTAAAGGAACACACATTGCGATCGAAATAGCAAAAAAAACTAATAAAAAACTATTGATCGCTGGAAATGTGCCGAGCGAATACCTTGGTTATTTCGAAAGCGAGGTGAAGCCATACCTAAACGAGCAAATTGTTTATATAGGCCCAGTAAACGATACCCAAAAAAACGAATTGCTTGGAAACGCACTTGCTTTATTGATGCCTATTCAATGGAATGAACCTTTTGGTATCGTAATGGCCGAAGCAATGGCATGTGGAACACCTGTAATTGGCTTTAGAAAAGGTTCTGTATCAGAAGTTGTTCAACATGGTGTAAATGGTTTTATCTGTGATCATATCGATCAGATGGTTGAAGCAGTCGCTCAAATCGAGCATATTAACAGAAAAGACGTTAGGAAAATATGCGAAGTCCGATTTTCGGCAAAAACCATTGTAGAATCTTACCTGGATGTCTATCAAAAGATTAGTACAATCAATTGAAAATCGTTTTAATTACTTCAGGCCAACCCTCCTTAAATCCAAGACTGATTAAGGAAGCAGACGCTTTAACAAATGCAGGACATCAGGTTACAGTAATTTATCAGTACTGGAACGAATGGGGCACTGCTTTTGACAAGGAACTGCTTAAAGAAAAAAAGTGGGGAGCTTATCAAGTAGGTGGAAGCCCAATGCAACAGAGATTAATTTATTGGTTTTCACGACTTCGATATAAATTGGCCAATCTTGCAATTGATCTTATAGGATTTAAGGGTGTTTTGCCAGAAATGTCTATCGGCAGATGTACACAAATGTTCGTTAAAAAAGCAAAATCGATAAAGGCGGACCTCTATATAGGACATAATTTGGCAGCCTTACCAGCGGTTGTTAAAGTAGCGAAATTTCATCGAAGCAAGTGTGGATTCGATGCAGAAGATTTACATAGGTTTGAAACCAACATTGAGAGCGAAATCAAGCTAAAGGCATATATTGAAAACAAATATTTCGACAAAGTCGATTATCTTACAACAAGCAGTCCGCAAATAGCAAAAAAATATACAGAACTGTTCCCTACGCTAATATTTCATCAGATACTCAATGTATTTCCCAAAACAAAAGTTACATCCCAAGCAAGCAACAACAGATCTATAAAGCTCTTTTGGTTTAGCCAAACAATAGGCTTATCACGCGGGGTACAGGACGTTATCAAAAGTCTGAAGATAATCGAAGAGTTAGCTATTGAATTTCATATTTTAGGCTATCTTAACGAGCGATGTAAAAGATCACTTGATGAGCTAGTTTTAAGCTTGAATTTTACCAATCCACCTTGTATTAAATTCTACCAGCCTATAACGGCATCCAAAATACCCGATTTTGCATCCCAATTCGACATTGGAATGGCAACAGAGCCTGGTTTTTCAATAAATAATCATTTAGCATTGAGCAATAAGCTCTTTACCTATCTTCAAGCAGGGTTAGCAATTGTAGCAACTGAAACGATTGCCCAAAGAAAATTTATCTGCGAACATAGCTATGTAGGTGTTAGTTATGAAATCGGAAACGTACAGCAATTGGCAAACATTCTGCTAAACTATGTACAAAATTCAACGCTGCTTGAACGTCATCGAGCTGGATCGCGTTCCTTATTCGAAACCACATTAAATTGGAACCGAGAAGCCTTGAAGTTCCTGTCGATCGTAGATAATGTATTAAATCAGAAAATTTGAAACGGATACTGATTATTTCGCCTTATTTTCCACCAGCAAACACGCCAGATATGCAACGTGTGCGGATGAGCCTGCCTTATTTTAAAGAATTGGGGTGGCAGGCAGAAGTGATTACGGTTAATGAGCAATATTATGACATAGTGAAAGATGAGTTATTGTTGGAATCAATTCCCTCTGATATTACTATACATAAAGTCGAAGCTTTACAAAAAAAATGGACGAGCAAGCTAGGCTTGGGAAGTTTAGCACTCAGGTCGCTTTGGTTTTTCAAAAGAAAAGGAAACCAATTGCTAAAGCAAAGAAAATTCGATCTTGTTTATTTTTCGACAACCCAATTTCCCGTTTGCATATTGGGAGCCTATTGGAAGCGAAAATACAATGTTCCTTATGTAATAGACATGCAAGACCCCTGGCATACCGATTACTATAAAAACAAACCAAAAGAAGAAAGACCAAAAAAATATTGGTTCTCCTACCATTTACACAAATATTTGGAGCCTAAAGCAATGAAAAAAGTAGGTGGTTTGATCAGTGTATCAGACGCCTATATTAAAACCTTGCAGGAAAGTTATCCAAAGCTTAAAGAAAAACCGGCCGAAGTGATCACATTTGGTGCTTTTGATGTTGATTTCAATATTGCCAGAGCATATAACAAGCAACTTCCCCTGGCCTACTGTGCTGAGAAAAAAATCAACCTGATTTACATTGGCCGTGGTGGCTTCGATATGAGACCTGCATTAATCACACTATTTAATGCCTTTAAAAAGGCACTTGCTGCACATCCGATCTTATTTAACAACGTACAGATGCATTTTATAGGTACAAGTTATGCTCAAAAAGGAACAGGCATTCCTACTATTCGCCCTATAGCTATAGAAGTTGGTGTTGATGCCCATGTGACAGAACATACAGACAGGATTGGTTTTTACGAAAGCATCAAAAATCTGCAATCTGCTGATGGCCTAGTTATTATTGGTTCTAATCAAGCTGCTTATACCGCCTCAAAACTTTACCCTTACATCCTAGCAAAGAAAACGCTGCTGGCGGTGATGCACCCAGAGAGTAGCGTGGTAAAAATATTAGGCGATTGTAATGCTGGTTTTTTTATCCCCATTGACAAAAGTCTAGATGCCGCTACACAAATACTTGTTGATTATTTAATTGCCGTTGAGCAACGCAAGTCGCCTGAAACGAACTGGAAAGAGTTTGAACAATACACCGCTTTCTATATGACCAAAAGACAAGTAGAATTATTTAACCAAGTTAAGGTATGATGGATTCGATATATAAATTTATACTCAGAAGGCCTTTCTTTAGGGGGCAGGATAGGATTTTCGGTTACCTTTTCAACCATGGAAAACTGGCCAGACATAACCAGACTGTAGAACCACTGGAGGGAAACTTTAAAATCAATTGCGATCCCACAACCTGGATAGGAGCAAAAATAATCTATACTGGTAATTATGAAGCATCACTCAAAAAAATATTTAGATCTTTGATAAAAGATGGTGATCACGTATTGGACATTGGTGCCAACATTGGATTTCATACGCTTTACTTTGCCGAATTAGTTGGCTCGACTGGCACCGTTACCGCTTTCGAGCCGGTGCCAAAAAACTACAACGAATTAAGCACGAATATTGAGATAAATGGGGTTCAGAGCATAATTGCCAAAAATATTGCATTGGGTATCATAAATGAAACCATCACCATAAGAGCCGATGACAACAGTAACAATCCAGGAGCGTATAATTTGTTCGATAAAGAGGGAAATGTGACTATCGAATGCAGGATTGGCGATGAGGTCGTGGTAGACAATGAAAAAATCGATTTCATTAAAATCGATGTTGAAGGTTATGAGGCGTTCGTAATAAACGGTCTGCAGAAAACCATATCAAAACATAAACCCGTTATTATATTTGAGTACGACAACAACTACCATAAAAAAACCAATTTACCTGAAGACCATATATTTACAACGTTAAATCGATTAGGTTACGGCTTTCAATATATTCTTCAGAATGACATTAAAATTATCTCAAGTTTTAAGGAAATAAAATCTGCCAATATTTTAGCCAGACCCCATGCGTAAAAAATTGGCCATCATCAGTACACATCCTATTCAATATTATGCGCCTATATTTCAGTTGCTAGCCAACCAATTGGAATTAAGGGTTTTTTATACTTGGGGCGAACAATCTCTTGCCAAATATGACCAAGGCTTTGGTCAGCAAATTGAATGGGATATTCCATTATTAGAGGGTTATGATTATTTATTTTTAAAGAACATTTCAAAAGATCCTGGCACGCACCATTTCAATGGAATTATTAATCCTACTCTGATTCAAGAGGTACAACGATTTGAACCAGAAGCCCTGTTGGTGTATGGTTGGGCCTGGAGAAGCCATTTAAAAGCTTTAAGTTTTTTTAAGGGCAAAATTCCGATCTACTTCAGGGGCGATTCTACGCTAATCGACCAACAAAATAACTTTAAAAACCTATTAAGAAAATATTTTCTTAAATGGGTTTACAGCCATATTGATAAAGCTTTTTATGTTGGTACTGCCAACAAATCCTATTTTAAGCATTTTAGCTTGATAGAAGAACAATTGGTTTTTGCCCGACATGCTACAGATAATGAGAGATTTTCGCAAGCCAGGATCTCAGAAACTGAATTTTCAACACAACTCAGCATCAAAAAGGATGAAGTTTTAATCCTTTTTGCAGGAAAATTAGAGCCTAAAAAAAATCCAGAACTTTTGCTGGATGCCTTTATCGATCTCGATTTAAAAAATACACATTTGCTTTTTGTTGGTAATGGAGTGTTGGAGGAGAGGTTGAGAAGAAAAGTTGAAGGGTTAGGGACTAACGTTGAGCGGTTAGTGGAGAAACAGATATGTGACAGGTCCTCCAACTCCACTCAGGATGACAAGCTAGAGAAAAAGTTGGATGACAAGGACAAAAGTTTGGAGTTGGGAGTTGAGAGTTGGGAAGGCGAGATTTATGAAACGCCCTTCGACAACGCTCAGAATGACAAACTAGAGGGGACACAAGATGACCAACTGAAGGTTACTTATAAAACCGATATAAAAAGACGAATTCATTTTATAGATTTTCAGAATCAAAGCCAAATGCCGATTGTGTATCAGGCTTGTGATTTATTCTGTCTACCTTCGCAGGGGCCTGGTGAAACCTGGGGATTAGCTGTTAACGAAGCCATGGCTGCAGGAAAAGCAGTCCTCGTATCTGATAAGGTTGGCTGTGCGGCTGATCTGGTTAAACCAGAAATTAATGGAGCAGTATTCAAATCGGCCGATTTAGCTGATCTGAAACAAAAAATTAAAGCACTAACTGAAAATAAAGCCAAATTAGCGAAAATGGGAAGAGCTTCGCAACAAATCATCCAGGAATGGTCGTTTGAAAAACAAGTTAAGGTGATTGTCGATACTATACAGAGCGAGCATGCAAAATAACAATCCTACTAAACTTATCCTCACTTTATATCTACCCGTTCTAATCGCCTACGTATTAATTAATAGCCCAATTATATCTTATTTTGTGGCCTGGTTTGGTTCGCTCTTTATTTTTTATACAACAATATTGTCTCCGGCAGCAATTATCAAAACTGACTTACCTATCCATAAGCAGATTATGCGTCCCATATTTTTAACGCAACTGATTTTTGCCGGATTTATGTGTACTACCTCTATATTTTACTTTATGGATCATTTGGGGTATCGGTATTTAACCGAAGTTAATTATGGTGCACAATTTAAAGAAAGTGAGCAAACAGCATTAATAGCCAGTTGTCAACGCATGAGTTTACTTGGGCATGCGGCTCTGGTTACAGGAATGTTAATAGTTCAAAAGAGTAGCATTAAAATTAAAAGTGTTAAAACCTTTGAAAGCGACGATTTTTTAATCTGGCTCAGTATCATTGTATTCGGAATCGGATCATTAACCCAACGTTTTCAGGGACTTAGCCAAATTGCCATCCCGCTCACCATAGTAGGTATATCATGTGCAGCGGTACTATTTGTTAAAGGGTTTAATACCAAAAACATTAAGTATCTGGGCATCGGGGCTACCATTTTTATCATCAACTTTTTGCATGCCTCCTTATCTGGGTATAAAGAGCCCATTATTATCAACATTATTGTTATTGCCTGTGTATTTTTTCCATATTATAAAAAGCCAATACTTTACCTAGCCATTCCCGTGGCTTATGTATTGCTTTACTTCTTACCAACTTATAACAATACTGTGAGGCAAAGCTGGGGAGGTGAAATAAGTGCAGAGGAAGCACAAAGCCAGGCATTTGAAAATTTCGATTCTAAAAATGAGGAGCAAATTGAAGATACAAACTGGGGATTTATGACAAAACGCCTGAGTGAAATAAAAATGTTTACTCAGTTTGTAGATTATGTGCCCAGCCATCGTCCTTATTACGGTTGGGAAATTGTGGAAAATTCTTTAGAAGGGCTAATTCCAAGGGTTTTCTGGTCAGGAAAGCCAAATATGGAAACGGTTTCGATGCAAAGGGTTTATGATGCTGGGGTAGCGCACCAAATGTCGACAGTTTCAGCAAAAACACGTCCAATAGTTGATGCCTATTTAAGTTTTGGCATTCCGGGGGTTTTCTTCTTTATGTTGCTTTATGGTATGCTCGTACAACACTTATCAGATAAGTCTGAAGAAATATTTGGGGGCTATGAACTGGGTTGTGTAATTATGTTTAATAGTATTTTTCAGGGCCTTTGGCGGGGAAATAACTTCGAATTTATGTTCAATAATATTTTTTGGGGATATATAATTATGTGGGTGCTGTTTGCTTTACTCAGAACGATAAAGGTATTGAAGCCGGTCTTTGATTAGAGATTAGGGTTAGGGGTTTAGTGGTTAGCGTTTTATACAGAAAATATTGAAAATTATTCACATTATAGCTTCTTATAAACCAGCTTACATTTACGGTGGGCCTATACAGAGTGTAGCCAAGCTATGTGAGGTACTGGAAGAGCTAAGCGATCAGCGGTTGGCCGTTGGCGATGATGCGTTTAAAGTTCAGGTATTTACAACTACTGCTAACGGTACAAAGGAACTGGATGTTAAAACCGGTATCCCAGTTTTGATTGAAGGGGTACCAGTTACTTATTTTAAACGATGGACTAAAGACCACAGTCATTTTTCGCCGGGCTTGTTGTGGGAGTTAAGGAAAATGCTTCGACAGGTTCGGCGCGACAGGCAAAATAAACCACCCCGTCTTGCAGCCCCCCCTTCAAAGGAGGGCAACATCATCCACATCCATGCCTGGTGGAATTTAGTTTCGGTGCTGAGTTGTTTCATTGCTAAATGGTATCGCATTCCGGTAATATTATCACCCCGTGGTATGCTCACCTCCTACACGCTTGGCAACCGGAATTCTTTATCAAAAACACTAATTCACAAACTATTAGGAAAAAAACTACTAAAATACTGCCACATCCATGCCACCAGCGAACAGGAGAGAGCGGATATTTTAGGCATAGTAAGGCCTAAAAGTATCAGGGTGATTCCGAATTTGGTTAGCTCGTCTCTTGAAGATCAGGATTCCGAATGTGTAGCAGGTAGTGAAAATAAAATAGCAATCCGCGAAGATAAAGTAGAGCCCTACCAAGATAGAGTAGCGACCCGCCAAGATAAAGTAACGACCAGCCAAGATAAATTAGCGACCCGCCAAGATAAAGTAGCAACCCGCCAAGATAAAGTAACGCCCCGCCAGGATAAAGTAACGACCAGCCAGGATAAAGTAACGACCAGCCAGGATAATGTAACGACCAGCCAAGATAAAGTAACAACCCGCCAAGATAAAGTTGTAAGTAGCGGATATCAGATAGCAAGTATAGAAAATCGAACCGCGGATAGCTTTAAGCTTATTTTTCTGTCGCGCATCGAAGAAAAGAAAGGGCTTGAACTGTTATTTAAAGCATTGGCTGCCATTGAGATCCCCTGGAGTTTAACGATTGCAGGTTCGGGTGAAAAACAATACTTACAAAGCCTGAAGCAGATGGCAAGGGAATTAAAGCTGAGCGATAAAATTTATTGGCTTGGACAAGTAAACAACCAGGATAAATACACCTTGATGGCTGCTCATGATTTACTGGTGCTCACCTCTTATAACGAAAACTTTGCAAATGTAGTGGTAGAAAGCCTGAGTGTTGGCACAGCAGTACTGGTTAGTGAGCAGGTTGGCCTATCTGATTATGTTAAAGACAATGAGCTTGGCTGGGTTACTGGGCTGGAAATAGAAGAGATACAAAAAACTATTATCACAGCTTACCAAAGTCCCGAAAAAAGACAAAACATCAGAAGTACAGCCTCTTTAGCCATCAGGAAAGATTTTAATGATAATACTTTAGCTAAGCAATATTTAGATTTTTACGAGATCCTATAGGCTAGATTTCAATCATTGATTGAACAATTAATTTCATGAATACAAATTTCAGTTTCATCATACTCACTTTTAACGAAGAAATTCATTTGCCCAGGCTACTGGAATCTGTTAAAAACCTAAATGCCAAAACCTATATTTTAGATAGCGGCAGTACTGATAAAACCCTTGAAATTGCTGCCAATTATGGCGCGGAAGTAGTGCAAAACCCTTTCGAAAACCATCCTAAACAATGGGGTTTTGCCTTAAAAAACTTCCAAGTCACCACCCCCTGGACAATTGGACTGGATGCCGACCAAATTGTTACCCCTGAACTTTTTGAAATGCTGGCTAACTTTAATGATGCTGAACATGGCGATATTAACGGCATTTATTTTAACCGGAAAAACTTTTTTCAAGGGAGTTGGATCAGGTTTGGTACCTTCTATCCTTTTTACCTTTTAAAAATGTTCAGAACAGGTGTTGGTTACTCTGACCTGAACGAAAATATGGACCATCGCTTTATTGTTCCTGGTAAAACCGAGATATGGAAAAAGGGCTGGATATTAGAAGAAAACCTGAAAGAAAATGATATTGCCTTTTGGAAAAGCAAACATGAGCGCTACAGCGATCTGATTGCCTGGGAAGAAATAGAAAGAAGGCAAAATTTAAGAATCCAAACGATTAAACCAAACCTACTGGGCAGCCCTGATGAAAAGCGCGCATGGCTAAAACGCTTATGGTGGAAACTTCCACTTGGCTTTCGCCCCTATCTTTATTTTGGTTATCGAATGTTTTTTAAACTGGGTATATTTGAAGGTACTACTGGTATTAAGTTTCATTATCTGCACAGCTTCTGGTTCAGGCAGCTGGTAGATAAAAAGATTAAAGCTTTGCAAAAACAAACAAATAAAATATAAACTGCCGATAAATATGACTCCAGAAGAAGCTAAAAAACAGGCCAACAAAAAGGCCATTAAATTTGTAATAGCATTGTTTGTGCTTTATATCCTGTTTAGCCAGGGCAACTTGTTTATGAACAGTGTAATGATCCCGGGATCGCGATTTTATCATGCCTATATTGCTGCAAATTTTAATTATATCCAGGGTTTAAAATCAGCATTAATTATACCCGCGGTATGGATTATTAAACTTTTCGGCTTTTATGCCATTTATAACGAAATGGATGTTATGGTGGTTTCAGGTCCGTATTTAAGGGTAAATTACTCTTGCTTGGGTTTGGGGGTAATGAGCTTTTTGGCTGCATTTGTTCTCGCTTTTCCGGCTTCATGGAAATCGACCTTTAAAATGTTGGTTATTGGTATTATTGCCATTTATATCCTAAATGTTTTCAGAATAGCTGGTTTAGGTATACTCTTGGGTTTCTTTAAATCGCAACGCCATAATTTCACCTATCATCACGAGATTTTTAATGTTATAGTATATGTTTGCGTATTTACCATGCTGTATTTCTGGATTAAAAAGAATAGTAAACCAGCAGTAACACAACCCTAAATAATAACCTTAATTAAATATTTTGCTCAAAACACAGCTCCATAAAAATTTCGATGCCGGCGATTTTAAGGTTGGCGCAAGCACGCTGAAACAATTAGTGTGGTATTTTACCGATATTTTGTTTTTTAAAAGCCGCATGATACCTTTTAGCTCGGTACTGGTTGCTTTATTGAGGTTATATGGTGCTAAAATAGGTAAAGAAGTGCGCATTAAACCTGGTATTCATATTAAATATCCCTGGAAGCTTGAAATTGGCGATTATAGCTGGCTTGCCGATTGTTACATTGAAAATCTAGACCGGGTTATTATTGGTGAAAACTGCTGCATATCGCAACAAGCGGTACTGATTACCGGTAACCACAATTATAGCAGCACAAATTTTGATTTGAGGATAGCCCCTATTATTTTAGAAGAAGGTGCCTGGATTGGAGCTACAGCTAAAGTGTGTCCTGGGGTAACCCTGCACAGCCACGCTGTTTTAACAATGGGTAGCGTAGCCACAAAAGATTTATTAGCTTATAGCATTTACCAGGGAAACCCGGCTGTAAAAATTAAAGAACGTAATATTAAAAATTAAACGCAGTAAGCTGTTTATTTTAAGAATATTTCAAAAAACGGGATCGTAATCAGATCCCGTTTTTTATTTGCATTGATAATTATCAAAATAATTACCATTCTATTAAATAAATAAATTAGTGCATGTTAAAAATTATCAAGACATTTGCCCAGTCTATTGCATAAAAAAATTATAAGTTGGTTAATTTAAAACTCTGGAAGAATAAGTACTCGCTGTCTTCCAATCTTATTTTACTTACTTTTTTAATCGGGATAATTAATCTGTTTTTCTACGATTATGAGAGCACGCAAGAATTTGTGGTGCTTATCGCTATTTTAATTCTACGGTACGTTCTATTTATCCTCATCAAACGCCGGTTTGAATGGAGCAAATACCTTTTGGTACTCATTATTGCAAGAAGCGTTTACCGCCTTATTGTTGTAATGGCTGAGGTTGATGCCAGCCCGGTAACAAAAATAAACCTGGTATTGCAATTGGTAATGTCGGTATTTGCTTTTGCAATCCTTTTCATTTTCCCGAAAATTAAAGGATGGATGAGCGAAAGAAGAAAATACATTGCACCCACAGCACTTTCCAGCCCAGCCGAACTTAATTAGATATTAGTTTTTCTAACAGTTAACGGCCAATTTTATGTGATTTCGCATCATCGATGCCTGGCTCAACTTTTTGACTCACAACACTCAGGTTCGATTCATTTATCCCCTCGCTATTAGCTGTAATAGAAGGAAATATCTGCTCATTTTTAATCGGTTGCATTTCTTTAGAATAAACATTCAGGCATTTCATCTCTGGGTTTGCAGCTAGATATACAGGCCGAACTTTTCCATCAATTTCTAATGGCAGTTCAATTAAGTTTCCGTATTTCAGTGCCCTGATCACAGCATCACGCTTCTGCATATCTTCCAAGCCTTTAAAGTTGTAACGATCCACTGCCGCTTCGAGGTCAAAGCCGTACCCTGGATAGAATCTGTTTAAAGGATGATTGCCACGCTCGTTAGTTACCTGCAAATCCAGTGAAAACCAAACCGGGATGCGCTCTAGATTATCTCCACTGCTATGGGTTAGATCGCGCAAGAAGATATCCTTTTGCAGGGAAAGGCCGCAAAGAAGTAAACTGGACTCTATAAGTCTGCCAATGCGCTTTCACCTTGAATGATCAAGGCTTCGCAAAATTTCCCACGTTAGCAGGATAATGCTTCGTTCCCGTATGTCAAAGACCTTGCCTGCGCCGGAAAGCAAAAGCTTTCCTGGGCGTGCAGAACAAAGTTTCGACATCTAACTATTTTTCTTTGAGGATCAATATGGTGATCACTAACGATTTATTTTCAAATTGTCCCTCGCTGCCTGCAAAGGCAATATTCTTCCAATATAGAAAAGGCTCTTAAACCTGATCATATCCTTTTAAGCCTCAACCTTTATTTTTTTAGCTATTTATTTCCCGGAGCGCGAATGAGGGCAACTCCGGAATGAGATTTTCCTCCTTCATGATTTTGTATTTATCCTTGGCGTAAAAATTTTGCCATCAAAAACAATGACACCACATTGAAGGGGTTAATGCTCGTTTGCACCTACAAAAGTGGCTATACAGCGAGACAAGTGAACTTTATTATTTGCTCACAGCAGCAAAAAACCTTTAATCAGCATACTCTATCTCTCAATACGTCGTGAAAAAAAAGTAAAAAATGACAACAAATTTTGGCAATTTCATTGAGGATCACCATAGTGATCACCAGTGGTTTATTTAAGAGGCCCATCCTCTGTTTCGCTGGCTTATTTTTAAGCTGCTTCGCTATTGATGAATTGTTCAGAGAATGGTGTATACAAGAAGGTGTTCAAACTGATGTTTGAAATATGGGGATCATTTATAGATATACTTCTAATCACCTGTAAAGAATATTGTGATTCATCCATGAACAGGAGTTAGCAACAACTGCGAATCAAACTGAATTTATGCAATTTGAAAGTTGAACTTTCAAATTACATAGTTTATATCTATAAATCATAAAATCCAGATGTTACATGAATAATTTTGGATATTATTAATGATTATTAACTAACGCCCAGGCCATTCCTCGCTGCCATAAAATCGCCTCTTTCACTTTGCAAACCTGTCCTCTGCAAACAACTCTTAGCGCCCAACAAAGCGAATTATTTAGAAAAAAAGCGAAAATCTAAAATATACACATGGGCTTCGGCTGAAAATTTAGAGATATGGGAATGAATCATGGTACATGCCATCCAAAATACCTAATGCATCAGGTCCCCATCCTATCCAATAGTATCTTATTATTGATTTATTTTGCTCGCTTACTTTGGATGATCGATTTACTTTCTAAACTTTCCATAAAAGCGATGATATCTCCTTTTTCTTTCTCTGTAAGGTGAAGCGGATCCTCGGAAAGGGTTTGGTTTGGAAGTTTAATCCCTAGGCCTGCTCCCCCACCGTTGTTATAAAACCCCATTACCTGATCTAAGGTCTTATATATCCCATTATGCATATATGGTGCAGTTTTTTTGATATTCCGAATAGTGGGGATTTTAAAACCGTTCTTATAATCCTCCACACCAATAACATTATAATACCCCAAATCGGCATCCAATGTGGAGTCCGAGAGAGAACTAGGTACTCCAAGTACCTCCACTTCACTCTGCAGATACTTAGGCGGGGTAACTCCATTGAACAAAGGAACAAAATGACAGGTTGCACATTTTGCTTTCCCCAAAAATAAGTTAAAGCCATTCACCTCCTGCTTAGATAGTGCATGCTCTGTGCCTCGCATATACTCATCAAACCGGCTGTTGATTTGAGTAAGACTGCGAACATAGCTGGCAAGCGCATTTGCAACTTGATCTGCACTAATCTCCTCTTTATTCTTTATAAAAAAAGCTTTTGAAAATAGTGACTGATATGATTTATTAGCTGAAACAGATTTTAAAATAGCCTGCATTGAACCATCCATTTCCTGCTTACTTTTGATCACTTCAAGGGCCTGATCTTCTAAAGTTAGTGACCTGTTATCGTAGAAATAATTTGATTGTAATCCAGCATTAATTAAGGTTGGTACATTCCTACTTAAGGGTTTGGAAGGGTTATGAATATCTGTATTTCTGGCCAAACCGTCTGTAAAAGCTAAATCAGGTTGATGACAGGAAGCGCAGCTTCTTCTAAGTGTACCGGAAAGTGATACATCATAAAAAAGCTTTTCTCCCAATTCTACTTTGGCCGCTGTAGTGTTAAATTCTGGGCCTGGAGAAAATGCATTTACATTGAAAGCATCAACATCAAATAATGTTTTAGCCTCTTGGTTAAGCATCCTGTTATATTTAATTTTAGGTCCAGGTAACTCTTGTTCTAATCCTGCAATCCCAGCACTAACTTTATTACCAAAGCGTTTAATAAATACTGCCCTATCAAAGGAATCAAAATCGGAATTATCATCAAGGTAGCTGATCGAGGCATCCAGGTCGGTTAATAATTTATTATTTTTCCCTTTTATGTAAAGCGTAAGCACATCGCGTAAACTTTTTAGAGCCACAGAAGACTCTTCCATACTTTTTAAAGACAGTGAGTTATCATAACCGGTAATTCCCAAAGCAATGATTCTGAATACCTCTAATTTTGCGGCATCCAAAATTCTCCAATCTGCAAGAGAGAATGATGAAAAGTAAGACATCATATACTCGGTATTGATTATTAAATGCCTGACCTCACTAATTAGCTCATTTTTTCTAGTATTATCGTACTTGGGATAGATAATCTCCTCAGCCACCTGCAGCCCCACTGGATCTATGCTGCGAACTAAAGAAGAATCCAATAAATCGGCATTTTCGACTTCTGTAACAGGAGGGCCATTCAATCTCTTAGTGAGGTCGGCACTAAAATATGCTGCTGCCCACT
>Ga0308157_10001616_pt1 | contig 44013 bp, 35 predicted proteins | sample PhyBR1_FD_201035 | JGI IMG/M metagenome (GOLD analysis project Ga0308157, IMG submission 201035) | Phyllosphere microbial communities from UC Gill Tract Community Farm, Albany, California, United States - DLSLB.R1 | ecosystem: Host-associated > Plants > Phyllosphere > Unclassified | place: USA... | reverse complement strand
GGCCACGGCACCGACGACACGCTGGGCCAGAGCATTCGCGTGACGGTAATTGCCACGGGTTTTGCTCGCGAGGCGCACACTATTTCTACCAATTCCCGCTCTGAGGCAACCCCCGTTGCCGAGCCCGTAGCAGCCGCCCCGATGGCCGAGGTGCAGGCCCCGAGCTTCGTGTCGGACCGGCCCAGCCAGGCGGCGCCTGCCGCGCCCGTGGTGCCAACCTTTACCACGCCCGCCGCGCCCGAGCCGGCCCGCGTGACCTACGAGCTGAACGGTCCTACCATGCCCGTAGCCCAAACGGGGCTAGCCGGCGCGCCTATTACCGCGCCCGGCGACCCGGTGCTGCTACCCGGCCAGGGCCAGGCGCCGGGGGCTAGCCAGCCGGCGCCCGCCCCCCGCCCGCGCCCGGCTATGCTGGAGGCTCAGGCCGAGGAGCGTCGCCGCCGTTTGCAGCAGCTAAGCCAAAACCAGGGGTTGTCGCCCGAAGCCACCACGCACCTCGACACCCCCGCTTATCTGCGCCGGGGCCAGAAGCTGGAGCCCGTGACGCCGAGTAGCGCGCAGAATATCTCGCGATTTAACCTGAGCGATGACAACGAGCTATTGGGTGATAATCGCTTTTTACACGATAACGTGGACTAAGTAAGTCTATCAAGCACAAGCTGAAGAGCGCCCCGCTGGCTAGCCTAGCGGGGCGCTCTTTTGTATATGGAAGCTGACTACTTGACTGCTGCCTCGGGCAGCGGTACCGCGGACTGGTATGCAAACCGGCGCCGATAGCGGTCGAGCGGCGCCTCGAGCCAGCGCCACGAGACCGCGCTTAAGCCAACTAATATCGGGCTTAGCACTAGTACGGTGGGCAGGGGGCTTAGCCAGAAATGCCGTAGGGCAGCTGCATTGGGAAGGCTAGCCGGCAGCACATGGTACACTAGGCGCTGGTAAAATACCGGTAGCATTAAGTGAAAAAGATAAAGCCCGTAGCTACGCTGGCCCAGCCACTGGGCCAAGGGATGAGCTAGCCAGCGGGCGAGTGGTGGGCTATGCATTAGCCAGCGCAGGGTGAAATAGCCAGCCGTAGCACCCAAGCTGGGGTAAACAGCTATCCATATAATCTCGGCGGAGCCGGGACGGTCGGTGAAGTACCAAAGCAGCACCCAGGCCAGCCAGGTAAGCGCCGCTGGCCAGCCGGGCCAGGGGGTAGCGGCGGCCGGATTAGCACGGTCGGCCGCAGTATGCTGCCGCAACAGGGCGCCAATAGCGAAAAGGTCGAGACAACTCGGTAGAAGTACGGTAGCAAAGCCAGGCGCGGCTGGTGTCAGGTACACCGCGGCGTAGGTACGGTAGCTGATGGCTAGCCCTATCATCAGCCATAAACCAGCGGCCCGCCGCTTTAAAAGGCCCAGCAGCAGTGGCCAGATAATGTAAAATTGCTCCTCAACGGCCATCGACCAGTAATGCCCTACCCCTTCGGGCCAATGCTGAAGCTGATAGCACAATACATTAGAGATAGGGAGCAAAAACCACCCCGGGTACTCGTGCAAAGTAGATAGAGGCAACAGTGCTCCTAGGGCCAGCGCTGCGTAGTAAGGCGGAATAATGCGCAGAAAGCGCCGGCTATAAAAAATGCCGAGCCGCCGGAGCCAACCCGGTTGGCCACCCCAATAGATAGTGTTTTTCCAAAGAATTGCCGAAATGAGGTAGCCACTGAGAACGAACAGCGGCAGCCGGCCCAACTCACCCAGCGGAAATGACAGCAGCGACCAGTGGTGCAGCGCTACCAAGCCAACGGCCACGGCGCGCAGGCCCATCAACTCAGGTTGGTAGCGTAGCGGCGTAGTAGGCAGGGCGGAAGAAGACATGCAAGGCGTAGAGCCCGCAAAATACGGGAGAGCCCGGAAACGCAACCCATTTTGGAAGATTAAAAGGGGTCCGCAAACCGCGGGTCGGTGAGGAAAGCCTGGTCGGTGAGGGTATGCAAAAAGGCGATGACCTGCTTCTTCTCGGTGGCCGTAAGGTCCATGTGGGTGCCGAAGGGCGGGTTGTTGAGGCCCAGAATGAGGTTGTTGTCGAGGCCAGGGCTAGCCATCTGCACGTGGTCGGAGTAGTGGTCGAGTACCTCCTCCAGGGTCTGAAAACGGCCGTCGTGCATGTAGGGCGCAGTGAGGGCGATGTTGCGCAACGTGGGCGCGATAAACTTACCCTGGTCCACGGCCAGCTTGGTAACGCCACTGCGCCCGGGGTCAGCAAAGGTGAGGTCGAGGCCGTTATTGAAGAACGCACCCTCAAAATTCGACGACATCAGCGGCTGCGAGTGGCAGTGAAAGCACTCGGCCCCGCGCACCGTGCCCGGCGCAATATGTGTGCTATAAAGCTGCAAGCCTTTCGCCTCGTCGGCCGTGAAGCCGGTGCGAGTGGCCAGGTAGGTATCGTAGCGCGAGGTGCCCGAGATGAGTGTGCGCTCGAACTGCGCCAGCGCCCTCAGCGTCAGCTCGGGCGTGATGGTCTGGGTGCCAAAGGCGGCCTGAAACAGCGGTGGGTACAGGGTAGTGGCCTGTAGCTTGCCCACGCTGGTAGCTAGGGACTGGTGCAGCTCGATAGGATTTTCGAGCGGCTTCAGCGCTTGGGTTTCGAGGGTGATGAAGGCACCGTCCCAGGTCAATTGCTTGCTCCAGAGCATATTGGCCAATGACATGGTGCCGCGTGGGTTGGCCACGCCATCGACACCCACGGCCAGGGGGCGGCCATCGGTGAAGGCCTTGCTTTGCTGGTGGCACGAGCCGCAGCTCATGGTGCCGGTGCTCGACAGCGCTTTCTCGTAGAACAACCGCCGCCCCAGCGCCACGCCCTCATTGGTGAGCGGGTTGTCGGCCGGCAGAATGGGCGTTGGAAAGCCTGCCGGCACCGTGAGCGCGTAGGGCGTAGGCTTGGCCGGCGCGGGGGCCGGGCTTTCGCCACCGGCCACGTCCTTGCCGCAGCTCGCGGCTACCAGCAGCACCGCCGCGCTTAATCCCATCCCTAACCAAGAAGTAATAGCTGTACGAAAGGCCATAGAAGCAAGATAAAGCTGCCGGAAACGCGGCGCGTTGCGCCCACAACGACGAAGATAGGGCGGTTGGTTCGGGCGGCGGGGCTGGCCGCCTTGCTCGGGCGGGAGCCGGCTAGCGCGGGGCCGCTAGCCGGGAATCAGTGAGAAAGTCGTTATCAGTCAGCGTGGTAAGAAAAGCCAGTAAGTTGGCCTGCTCGGCGGCCGAGAGCGCAATGCCGAGCCGGCCGCCGGGTGGGCGCAGCGCGGGGTCGAGGGTGGGCGAGGGCTGCACGCCGTGGTCGTAGTGGGCCAGTACCTGGGCCAGGGTGGCAAAGCGGCCATCGTGCATGTAGGGTGCGGTGCGGGCCACGTTACGCAGGCTCGGCACCTTAAACAGACCCCGGTCGGCCGCCTGGCTGGTAATGTGCGCCCGCCCCGAATCAATGGCAAACGTGCGGTCGAGGCCGTTGTTGTGGAAGCGCTCGTCGGTGAACAAGTCGGTGGCGTGGCAGCTGCCGCATTTCGCGTTGAAGGTAGCTAAGCCACTCACTTCCTGCGAGCTAAGCGCACTGCCGGCCTCGTGCCGCACGTACTTATCGTAACGTGAGTTGGCCGAGGTGAGGCTAGCCACGAACTGTGCCAGCGCTCGTAAAAACTGCGGCGTGTCAATCGGCCCCGGCCCGTAGATGGCCGCAAACTGCTGGCGGTACCCGGCATCGGCGTTCAGCCGGGCCAGGGCCTCGGCCAGGGGCAAGTTCATCTCGGCGGGGCTCGTGAGGGGCGCCAGCGCCTGTAGCTCCAGGCCCAGCACGCCGCCGTCGGCCATGAAGCCCCGGCGCCAGCGCAGGTTTTGGAGGGCGGGCGCGTTGCGCGGGGCTAGCCGGCCCGCCACGCCGGGGCTGAGGCGGTGGCCGGTGTGTGCAAACGCCTCGGCCGCCCGGTGGCACGACCCGCACGATACCGTGCCGTCAGCCGACAGCCGGGGGTCATAAAACAGCCGGCGGCCCAGCGCAAAGGTGGCCGCATCGGGCGGATTTTTATCCAGCCCATATACCATCGCCGGGAAGTTGCTGGGCTGCGCCGCACCCGGCACAGCTAGCGCTACCTCGGCAGTGCGGCCGCAGCCGGCGCTGGCTACTACCACCCCGGCCAGGGCCAATAGGGCCACCGGCCGCCAGTGGGCCCGTAGGCGCTGCCGTAGCTGAGTGCTGCCCCGCATGGCCGCCAGCTAGTTGTTTTGCAAAGACTTCACCGTGAACATACCAGCCGCGTAGTTGCGGGCAATCTGCACCGCAAGCGGGCTGGGCATCATTATTTCCGGGAAGGCGCTCAGCGCGATGTGGCTGCTGGGGGAGGGGCCATCGAATAGGCTGAGGACATCGGCCGAGAGTTGAATTTTGGGCGCCTGGCCGGCCCGCACGAGTAGCGTGCCGTTGAGCGCAGGGCTAGCCGTGACAATGGCGCTGTAGGGCGCCCGGTAGCCGCCCACGTGGCAAACAATGGGGCTAGCCGCGCCGCCCGTGGTGGCAGTGGCTTCCAGCTTCAGGAAAATGTGGCCCGACGACCAGGGCCAGTACATGGCATTGGCCGGGTTGAGGTCGCCGGTGAGGGCTAGCGGGTCGGCCTTGGTAGCGGTCGAGTCCACGCCTACCACGAAGCTCACGCCGGTATAGTCGCCGGCCGGTACATTGCTGACCGTGAAGCTGGTAGAGCTCGGGTTGGCGGCATCGATGAGGTGGTACTCGCTAGGGGCGGCGTAGGTGCTGCCATCAGCCTTGGTGAACTTGAGGTTGGAGAGGTAGTACTTGAATTTCTGCACCGTAAACGTTTCGCCGCTGGCCGTGGCGTACGCCGTGCCATCGAAGGCGAGCGCCTTGGTGCCCACCACATTGGCTACTGCAAACGAAACGCTGCCCGTACCGGGCTCGCTAGCCGCATCTTTTTTGCAGCCAAGGAGCCAGGACGCAGCCGTGGCCAAAACCAAAAAAACGGGCAAGAGGAGACGACGGTTTTTCATCAGATACTGCTTGGCAAAAGAAATCAACTAAAAACCACGAGCCGCCCCTGCTGGCCGGCCGGACCAGCCCCAACCCGCCACGCGGGGTTAGCTGGTTTCACACGCCGCTGGCGCGGAAAGTTCAGTCCGGCCGGGTGAAGTAGCTCGTTCTCAAAGATAACGCGGTCCGGATTAGCAGCCGATGAGCAACGCCCCCGCCCGCTAGGCCGCCAGTAGCGCCAGGGCCTGCTCGCGCAGCAGCTGCGCAAAAAGGGGGCTAGCCAGCGTGCCCTCGGCCGAAAGGTGCTGGCTGATGCCGGGCAGGCGCACGCGCTGCGGCAGCACGGTGGTGCCGAGGTAAAATAAAATGTCAGTTAAGTGGCTCAGCGCCAGTGCCCCGCCCATATTGCCGCTGCTCAGGCTGATGAGGGCCGCCTTTTTGCCGCGGATGCCGCCAGGATAGGGCAGGGCATCGATAAACGACTTGAGCGCGCCGGGAATCGAACAGTTATACTCGGGCGCAATCACAACGAGCTTGTCCGACTGGTCGAGCGGGGCGATGAAGGCGTTGAAGTCGGGGTGCTGGCCAGCGTTGTGGTAAAGCGCCACGTTGAGAAAATCGGCCGGCAGCGCCGTCAAATCGAGCAGTTGATGCGGGGCGCCCAGCTCGGTGAGCAGCCCGGCGTAGAAATCGGCTACGATACGCGCGCGCGACTGGGGGCGGTTGGTGCCGATAATGATGGTAATCAAGTGGTTATTGGCTGATGAGTAAGGAGTGATGACCAGTGACTAGTGGCGTAACAAGCCGGGGCGTCGGATTGATATGCCGCTAGTCACTGGTCGCTACTCCGTGGGCATTAAAAAAGTCCTTTTATCCAGCCGCCATCGACGGCCGTGGAGGTGCCGGTGATGTAGCTGGCCCGCTCGGAGCACAGGAAGGCGGCCAGCGCGGCAAACTCGCGGGGCTCGCCCAGGCGGCGCATGGGTATCTCGTTGGTCCAGCGCGCGCTGGCCTGCTCGGGCGTGATACCCTCGCGGGTGGCAGCGGCGGTGGCCAGGCTCTCCACGCGCGCGGTGCGCGTGTAGCCGGGCAAAATGCAGTTGACCGTGATGCCGTCGGCGGCTACTTCGGTGGCCAGGGTGCGGGCTAGCCCCGTTACGGCCGCCCGCAGGCTGTTCGAGAGCAGTAAGCCGCCCACCGGCTGCTTCACGCTGATGGACGTGACGTTGAGGATGCGGCCCCAGCCCCGGGCCTTCATGCCGGGCAGCACGGCGCGCGTCAGCTCCACTACGCTGCTCAGCAGCAGGCGCGTAGCGGCTTCCCAGGCGGCGGCATCGTGCTGCTCGAAAGTGCCGGCCGGTGGCCCGCCCGCGTTAGTAACCAGAATATCAATCTGGCCAAACTCGGCCAGGCCCGCCTGCACCAGCCGGGCTACGTCGGCGGGGTTGGCCACGTCGGCGGCCACGCCTAGCACCCGCGCGCCGGTGCTGGCCCGGATTTCGGCGCAGGTTTGCTGCAACGTTTCGTCGGTGCGGGCGCACAGAATGAGGCTGGCGCCTTCGGCAGCCAGCTCTTCGGCGGTGGCGCGGCCCAGGCCCTGGCTAGCGGCGGCCACCAGGGCCACTTTTCCTTTAATTCCGAGGTCCATGTTGGTGAAGAAGTTATGGAGTGAGGAAGTGATGAGGGGAGAGAGTGGTGGGGCTATGGGGTGAGGAGGTAGAGGCTGCGTGGCGGCAAACTCATTCTTGCCGTTTTACTTTATTGCCTCGCTACTGCCTCACCTCATAGTTCCCCATCACTTTTTCACCTCATCGCCCCGCAGATAGCTGTCGCTGCCATCGAGCCAGTCCTGGCGCGGGGGGCTGAAGACATCCACGTCGAGGGTGTCCTCCAGGGCCTCGGCGGTGTGGGGCAGCCACGATGGAATGGTGAGCACTTCGCCGGCGCGCACGATGACCTCCTGGCTGCCGTCCTCGCCCAGGTGGAAGCGCAGGGCACCTTCTAAAATATACGTAATCTGCTCATTGTGATGCGAATGCTTAGGCACAACTGCGCCTTTTTTGAGGTACACGTGGGCTAGCATCATCTGGTCGCCGGTGATGAGGCGGCGGCCAATGGTGTCGGACAGCGCCTCCTTGGGCATATCGTCCCAGCGGTAAAGGGTGGCGGGCGGGATGGTGGACATAAGGGGAATGGGGTGAGAAATACAGGAACTGCAAAAGAACGGCGGGCCGCCGCCCCGGCTGCTTCACGGCTCTACCACGAGCCCGTATTTAGCGAGCAGGCCCGGCAGGCCGGCCAGCGCGAAGCGGGTGCCACTGAGGTCGTTGGCCTCAGGGTCGAGGGTAAAGCCGGTGGCAGTGGTAAAATCGGCCCCGGCCAGGCGGGTTTCGTGAAACACGGTGCGCGTGAGGTCGCAGCCGGCAAAAACCGCATTGCGGAGGTCCGCGTTGGTGAAATCGGTTTCGTCGAGGGTGCAGCGCTCGAAGCGTGTGCCGGCCAGCTTCTTGCCACCGAAGGAGGCGTAGCGCAGCTGGCAATCGTCGAAATGCACCCCGAACAGCATATCCTGGCACGCCGCAAAAGCTACCCCTAGCAGCTTGCAATCGGCAAAAGCCACGTTTTGCAGGGCCGTGCCCCCGAGCTTGGCCGTGGTGAGGTTGCAGCGCTCAAAAAGACAATCCTCGAAGCGCAGGCCCGCCAGGCTAGCCCCGCTCAGTTCGCAGTTGATGAAGCGAAACTGCTCAAAGTCAGGCCCCAGTGCCAGCAGGCGCGGCGCGTCGAAGCCGGTCAGCACATGTGCGGCCGGGAAAGAAACTGGCTTGCGCAGGGGGGCGGGTGGGCGGCGGGGTTTCATAAAGGGCGAAATAACGGCACGGGGTGCTAACCTCTGGCGGCCCCTGGCAGTTTAAGGCGGGTTATGCCTGCTGCCTCCCGCACTATCTACTTCAAAAACAACGTCGGCTGCCTCTGGGAAGAACCCGAGGCTTATCTCCGGCTCGACTATTACGCTGGCCCCCGCGAGGAAGCACAGTTTCGGGCGCTGCTCACGCACGGGCGCCAAGCCCTGCAGCGTCGCGGCTGGAGCCGAATGCTCGTCAACCAACAGCAAATGAGCCCGTTCACCCCGGGCGAAGAAGCCTGGATGGTGAATGAGTGGCTGCCGCAGGCCGTGCACGAAAACGGCTACCGCCACGGCGCCGTGGTGGTGGCGCACGACGTGTTTGCCCGCCTCGCCATGACGGGCCTCGTGATGACCAGCCGCCGGCTGGGCCATATCTACCGCAACTTCGAGCAGGAAGCCGCCGCCGTTGCCTGGCTGCTGAGTTTAGGGTAGGCTTTAGCCGACGCCGCGTTATTCCTGCCCAGCCAATAGGTCTTCAAACGTTTGGCGGCGGCGAATGAGGCGCGGCGCAGCATCACCGTCGAGCAATGCCTCGGCGGGGCGCAGGCGCGAGTTGAACGAGCTGCTCATCTCGAAGCCGTAGGCACCGGCGTTGTGAAAGGCCAGCACATCGCCCTCGCGCACTTCGGGCAGCAGGCGGTCCCAGGCAAAGGTGTCGGTTTCGCAGATGTTGCCCACGACCGTGTACAGCCGCTCGGGCCCGCTCGGGTGCGATAAGTTGCTGATGTAGTGATAGGCATCGTACATCATGGGGCGGATGAGGTGGTTGAAGCCCGAGTTCACGCCCGCAAACACGGTAGCCGTGGTGTGCTTCACGGTCGCAACCTCCACCAGCAGAAAACCCGCCTCGCTCACCAGGTACTTGCCGGGCTCAAACCAGGCTTCGAGCGGCCGGCCGTATTCCTTTTCAAACGCCTGAAAGGCCGCCGCCACCTGCTGGCCGAGGCTAGCCACGTCGGTTTCGGGGTCGCCGGGCTTGTAGGGTACCTTAAAGCCCGAGCCCAGGTCCAGAAACTCCAGCTGCGGGAAGCGGCCCGCCGCGTCAAACAAAATGTCCAGCGCCCGCAGGAAAACCGCGATGTCCTTGATTTCGGAGCCCGTATGCATGTGCAGGCCGCGCACGTGCAGGCCGGTGCCCTTCACCACGCGCTCGAGGTGGCGCATTTGATGAATGCTGACGCCGAACTTGCTGTCGATGTGGCCGGTAGATATCTTGTAGTTGCCGCCCGCCTCAATGTGCGGGTTCAGGCGCACGCACACCGGGTAGCTGCCGCCGTAGGTGGCCCCAAATTGCTCAAGCAGCGACAGGTTGTCGATGTTAAGATTCACGCCCAGCTCCTTGGCCTCCACCAGTTCGCTGAAAGCCACGCTGTTGGGGGTAAAGAGAATGTTCTCGGGCTGAAAGCCGACGTGCAGGCCTAGCCGCACTTCGTTGAGGCTCACGCAGTCGAGGCCCGCGCCTTCGGCCAGCATCACTTTCAGAATGGCCACGTTGGTGAGCGCCTTGCAGGCGTAGAAAAACCGCGTAGGGTGGCCGCTGAAGGCCGAAATAAGCTTGTGGTATTGGGCCCGAATGGTATCGGCCTGGTACACGTAGAGCGGGGTGCCAAACTGCGCGGCGGCGGCCAGCAGGGCCGAAGTAGGAAGTGCGGACATAAGTACTACAAAAATACGTCCGCTAGCCCCGCCAGTCGGGCACTAGCGCGAACTTTGTAGCAGTCCCGCCCACGGCGCTACCCGTGCGCGGGGCCTAGCGCGACCACGCGCGTACCTAGCTACTTGCCTGCTTATGTCTGAAAATCTGCCCGAAGTATGGCTGCGCGGCCCGTTGCCCGCCGTGCCGCCGCTGCTCCAGCCCGTGGCCCACGCCCTGCTGCAAGCCCGCGAAGAAGTAACCGCCCTGCTGGCTGATTTCCCGGCCAGCCGGCTGGCCGAGCGGCCGCTGGGGCTGGCCTCGGTCGGCTTTCATCTGCGCCACCTCACGGGGGTGCTCGACCGCACTTTTACGTATGCCCGGGCCGAGGCGCTGAGCGCAGCCCAGCTAGCCTACCTGGCGGCCGAAAGCCAGCCGCCCACCCACGCGGCCGCCACCAAGGAGCTAGTGCAAGCATTTAGCCACCAGGTAGATGCTGCCCTGGCGCAGCTACGGGCCACGCCCGAGAGCAGCCTGGCCGAGTGGCGCGGCGTAGGCCGGGCGCAGCTGCCGAGCACCGTTATCGGCCTGCTGGTGCACGCCGCCGAGCACACAACCCGGCACGTGGGCCAGCTGCTGGTAACGGCGAGGGTAGTAAAGAGTAGGGAGTATGCCTCAGCAATCAACGAGTAGGTATGTGGCGCTCAATTATTGATTCTTACTGGATAACTGTTGCGTATCCGCTCACGCTGTGGCTGGCCGTGTATCTGGGGGGCGAGTTTGCGCGGCGGCGCTACCTGGCCCGGGGGTTGGCCTGGAAATCCATCGGGGTGGAAGGGGGTATTTTCGGCATGTTTGGGTTGCTGCTCTCCTTCACGCTGGTGGCCTCGGGCACGGCCGTGAAGGCCCGCGATGCCACCGTGCACGCCGAGGCCAGCAGCATTGCCGAGTTGCACCGCCAGGCCAAGCTCTACCCACCCGAGCTGCGCACGCTGGTTAATTCCTTCTTGCAGCGCTCGCTGGCCGAGCAGTTGCGCCACCCCACGCCCAGCCCCGAAGCCTGCCTGGGCCTGGTGCGCTATTCCGAAAAGCTGGGTCGCCAGCTCGACCGCGACCTGCTGGCCTACCTGGCCCGGCAGCCCACCCAGCAGGCAGCCGTGCAACAGGTGCTCACGCTGGCCTCGGCCAAAAATGCCAATTACCTGGCCTTGCTCTACACCTTTCGCGAGCGTACGCCCCGCACCATTTTGGTGGCGCTAGGGGGGCTGTCGTGGGTGATGGGCTTTTTGATTGGCTTCATGAACTGCTTTCAGGATGACCCTAGCCCGCTGGTGCCCATTGTGTTTATCGTGACGGTGGCCGTGCTGGTTACGACCATTCGCGACCTAGACAACCCCGGCCGGGGCGTGGTCACGCCCGACTACGATGACCTGCGCCACGTGCAGGCAGTGTTGCAGAATAACGATTAGCCACCGCATAAAAACTAGGGGCATCGTGCGTTAATTTAACTGAATTTTCTCTGCTGCCATGTCCAACCGCCGCCAATTTATTGCTTCTTCGGCCGCCGGCCTCGTGCTACTGGCCGCTGGCCCCACCGTTGCCCTGCCACTCGCCCCGCGCCCTAATGCGCGCGGTAGGGCCTTGGTTATCTCGACCTGGGACGACGGCGTGGCGGCCAACCAGGCCGCCTGGGAAATTCTGAGAAAAGGCGGCGCGGCCCTCGACGCGGCCGAGGCCGGCGTGCTGGTGACGGAGGCGTCGCAAAATTGCTGCGTGGGCCTGGGCGGCAACCCCGACCGCGACGGCATCGTGACGCTCGACGCCTGCATCATGGACCACAAGTTCGGCTGCGGCAGCGTGGCGGCGCTCGAACGCATCAAGCACCCCATCAGCGTGGCGCGCCGCGTGATGGAAAAAACGCCCCACGTGATGCTGGTGGGCGAGGGCGCCCAGCAGTTTGCCGTGGCCCAGGGCTTCCCGCTGGAGCCTAGCCAGCTCAGTCCCGCCGCTGAAAAGGCCTACCGCGAATGGCTGAAAACCAGCGAGTACAAGCCCGTGGTCAACATCGAAAACAGCGGCAGCCGCAAAACCGGGCCCGTGGGCGGCCCCCAAAACCACGATACCATTGCCCTGCTAGCCCTCGACGCGACCGGCAACCTCAGCGGCAGCTGCACCACCAGTGGCATGGGCTTCAAGATGCGCGGCCGGGTGGGCGACTCGCCCCTCATTGGCTCGGGCCTGTACGTTGATAATGAAGTAGGTGCGGCTGCCGCCACTGGCCAGGGCGAAGACGTTATTCGCATGGCCGGCGCCCACACCGTAGTTGAGCTCATGCGCCAGGGGCTGTCGCCGCAGGCCGCCTGCCGCGCCGCCGTCGAGCGGGTAGCGCGCATCAAAGGGGCCCAGGCTAAGGATATTCAGGTCTGCTTTATTGCCGTCAATAACCAAGGTGTAACGGGCGCTTTCGCGCTGCAAAAGGGCTTTAGCTACGCGCTTTGCAATGCCGCTAATCAGCGCCAGCTGTTCAAGAGCGAGTATTTGCTGACGTAGCGCGCAGCTTCCGCTTTCGTGCGCGAGCTGGCGGGGCCGGACGACCCTAGTGCGAGATGCTCGCTGCGCTCGCGCACGAAGCGGAAGCTGCGCGCTACTGCTTGCTAGCCTAGCTTCCAGCCCGAGCGGTAGTCGCGCTTCACAAACTGGTTGACCTCGTCGAGGTTGGTGATGCGCATTTGGGTGTTGTCCCAGAGCAGCTTGCGGCCGCGGCCGGGATAGTCGAAGCCCTGGCCGCTGGCCCTCGGCTTGCGCAAATCGTAGCCCCGGATGGCCAGGTTGGCCATTAGCAGGGCCTCGGTGAGGGGGCCAGCCAGTTCAAACGGCGAACTCACTTTCATTTTGCCGGGGCCAGCTAGGCAGGCTTCTACCCACTGGCCATAGTGGCCGTCGGCCTGGCCGGGCACCCTAGCCAGGGTTTTGGGCACGTTCACTTCCTGGTTGCGCGAAAGGGGCAGCAGGCGTGGGTCGGCGCCGTAGGTACTGGCCATCATCTTACCCTTGGTGCCGATGAAGAGGGTGCCGTTGCCGCCATCACCAAACAGCTCGTTGGGCCCCAGCTCATCGGGGCGCTCGGGCTGAATGCCGCCGTCCATCCAGTGCACGGTTACGTCGCCTTTGGTTTTGTTGGTTTTAGGAAAAGTGAGCGTAACGTGGCTGCTGGGTGGGCAGCTTTCGGGGAAATACCCGCGCTTAAACTCATCCACGTACACGCTGCCCACGCTGGCCTGCACGGCACTGGCATACTGCAAATCGAGCACCCGGAAGGGCGATTCGAGCAGGTGGCAGCCCATGTCGCCGAGGGCGCCGGTGCCGTAGTCCCACCAGCCGCGCCAGTTGAAGGGAATGAGGTGGTCGACGTAGTCGCGCTGGGGCGCGGTACCTAGCCACAGGTCCCAATCGAGCTCGGCGGGGGGCGTTTGCTTGGTAGTGGGCCAGGCAATGCCCTGGGGCCACACGGGGCGGTCGGTCCAGCAATAAATGGTGTGCACATCGCCGATGGTGCCGGCGTCGTACCACTCCATGAGTTGGCGCACGCCGTCGTTGCTGGCGCCCTGGTTGCCCATCTGGGTTACTACTTTGGGGTAGCGCTTGGCCGCGTCGGTGAGGGCGCGGGCCTCGTAGATGTCGTGGGTCAGCGGCTTTTGCACGTACACGTGCTTGCCAAGCTGCATGGCCGCCAGGGTCGTCACGGCGTGGTTGTGGTCGGGCGTTGACACCGACACGGCGTCGAAATGCTTGTGCTCCTTGTCCAGGAGCTGGCGCCAGTCCTTCACGTATTTAGCCTTTGGGAAGGCCTTGCGCGAGTTGGCGGCCCGGCGGTCGTCCACATCGCAGAGGTGGGTGATGCGGGCCTTGCCGGTTTTGGCAAACATGGCGATGTCGCTTTCGCCTTTGCCGCCCACACCCACGCCGGCAATTAAAAGCTGGTCGCTAGGGGCCGTGTAGCCCTTGCCGCCCAACACAAAGCGCGGCACAATAAGAATACCGCTCGTGGCTAGGGCACCTTGTTTGAGAAAGGACCGCCGGGATGGCACTTCGGGAAGCTCACTCATAAAGAGGGGATTGGATGGGAAAAGGGAACCGAAAAGGTACGCAGTAGGGCGCACTTTCCCCACCGGGCAGTAGCGCGCACGAAGTGGAAGCTGCGCGCTACTTCTTTACCGCCGCGGCTTGGCGCGCTCGTACTGCACGGGCCACTGCGCGTCGGCGCCCAGCGCGTGGGCGGCGTGCAGCGGGAAGTAGGGGTCGCGCAGCTCCTCGCGGGCTAGCAGCACGAGGTCGGCCTGGCCGCTGGCGATGATGTTTTCGGCTTCCTCGGGCGTGGTGATGAGGCCCACCGCGCCGGTGGCTAGCCCGGTTTCGCGCTTGATGCGCTCGGCAAACTCTACCTGGTAGCCGGGGCCGACGGGAATCTGGGCTTTCTCCACGTTGCCGCCCGTGGAGGCGTCCACGAGGTCTACGCCGCGGTCGCGCAGCCAGGTGGCCAGCTGCACCGACTCGTCGGCCGTCCAGCCGCCCTCGGTCCAGTCGGTGGCCGAAATGCGCACGAACAGCGGCAGTTCATCGGGCAGTACCTGGCGCACGGCCGCCACCACTTCGAGCAGCAGCCGGATGCGGTTTTCAAACGAGCCGCCGTAGGTATCGGTGCGCTGGTTGCTGAGCGGCGACAAAAACTCGTGCAGCAGGTAGCCGTGCGCCGCGTGAATCTCAACCACCTTGAAGCCCGCCGCCAGCGAGCGCTCGGTGGCGCTGCGGAAGTCGGCAATTACTTTCTTGATGCCCGCCGCGTCGAGCGCCACCGGCTGCGGGTAGTCGTCGGCAAACTTCACGGCGCTGGGCGCTACCACTTGCCAGCCGCCTTCGCTTTCGGGCACCGCGCCGTGGCCCTTGCCCAGCCAGCTGGTGTAAGTGCTGGCCTTGCGGCCGGCGTGGGCTAGCTGCACGCCGGGCACACAGCCCTGGCTTTCAATAAACTGGTTGATGCGCTTCTGGAAGGCGATGTGCTCGTCTTTCCAGATGCCCAAGTCTTCGGGTGTGATGCGGCCCTCGGGCGACACCGCAGTGGCTTCCTGAATAAGCAGGCTAGCCCCACCCACGGCACGGCTGCCCAGGTGCACCAGGTGCCAGTCGTTGGCAAAGCCATCGACGGCGCTGTACTGGCACATGGGCGATACAACAATGCGATTTTTCAATGTGAGGCCGCGCAGGGTAAGCGGCTCAAAAAGTGCGGACATAAGCAAACAGGAAAAGGCTGACCCGCGCGCAGTAGCGCACCAAAGCCAGGGTTTTGAAAGAACTAAACCATCCCAGCGGGTAGAGGTTGCCACGGCCGCGCTTATTCGCCACAGCGGCTGGCTGGCGACAACTCTTTGCAGCCTCCGGCACGTACAGGCAGGCTAGCGACTCCTCTTCCACAAGTCTTATTCTTTATGTTTCAGGAAACTTCCACCGCCGAAATTCTCGACCGCGTCGCGGTCGAAACCACGGCTAGCGCGGGCTGCGATGCCTCGCGCCGCCAGTTTATCAACCACGCCGGGCGCGGGCTGCTGGCCGCCGGGCTAGCCACGGCCCTGCCGCTGGCCGCTGCCGAAGCGGCCGACCTCAGTGGCTTTGATACGCAAGCGCCGCCCACCGGCCCGCTTGATATTACCCTGCCGCCACTGGAGGCGCCCACCGACCCCAAGGCCGGCCCCTTCCCCAATCCCGATGCGCCCGACCAGCGCGTGGGCTACGCCATTGTGGGCCTCGGCCACCTCACGCTGGCCGAAATTTTGCCCGGCTTCGGCCAGTGCAAGCACGCCAAGCCGGTGGCCCTGGTAAGCGGCGATGCCGACAAAATGGCCAAGGCCGCCAAGCAATACGGCATCAAGCCCAGCAGCTGCTACTCGTATGCCAATTATGATAAGCTCAAGGATAACCCCGAGGTAGAGGTGATTTACATTGTGTTGCCCAACTCGATGCACCACGAGTACACCATTCGCGGGGCGAAAGCCGGCAAGCACATTCTCTGCGAAAAGCCAATGGCCAACTCCGTGAAGGAGTGCGAGGAGATGATTGCGGCCTGCAAAAAGGCCAACGTGAAGCTCATGATTGCCTACCGCATTCAGTACGAGCCGCTGAACCGCGCCGCCCAGAAAATGGTGCGCGACAAAACCTACGGTAAGACCAAGCTCATCCAGATGATGAACTGCCAGAACCAGGCCCACGACCAGCAGTGGCGCCACAAAAAGGCCCTGGCCGGCGGCGGCTCGCTGCCCGATGTAGGCTTGTACTGCCTCAACACCACGCGCTTCCTGCTAGGAGAGGAGCCGACTGAGGTGAGCGCCCAGATTTACAGCACGCCCGGCGACGACCGGTTCAAGGAAATCGAAGAGAACGTGAGCTTTACGCTGCGTTTCCCGAGCGGCGTCATCTCGCAGTGCATGACGGGCTACGGCTCGTTCAATGCCAAAAGCTACGCCGTGCACGCCGAAACCGGCACCATTAAAATGGACCCGGCCTTCCCCTACAAAGGCCTTAAGCAGGAGCTCGTGCACGCGCCCAACGGCAAGCAGGTAATCGAAATCCCGAACAACCCCGCCAAGCAGCAGTTTGCCCTCGAAATGGACCACCTGGCCGAGTGCGTGCGCCAGAACAAAACGCCTTACACGCCCGGCGAGGAAGGCCTGCAAGACCAGCGCATTATGGAAGCCATTTATCAGTCGGCCAAGGAAAACAAGCCCGTGAAGCTAGCCGGTAGTGGCGGCAAGCTGGACGCCTTCCGCGGCACGCCACCTACGGAAGAGCAGGCGTAAGCTAACTGATTATAAAGGAGCTGACTTCGAAATACGAACGTCATGCTCAACGTAGTGAAGCATCTCGCTCGCACCGCTAGGGTAGGAATCCCACGAGGTGAGCAAGATGCTTCCCTGCGTTCAGGATGAAAACCTTTTTGATAGAATAGAGAAAGCAATTGCTACCTCTACTTTTGCCAGAGCTACCTTTTCCCACCCCATGAAAAACCGTTTCTCACGCACTGTTTTACCGCTAGCCCTAGCTGCGCTTACCACCACGCTAGCCCTGGCTAGCCCACCCGCTGGCCCCGTAAAAGTGACTGTGCACCAGGCTAATGGCCGCTACGAGCTGCTGCGCGGCGGCCAGCCCTACTTCGTAAAAGGGGCAGGTGGCAGCCAGTACCCCGAGCGCATTGCGGCCTACGGCGGCAATTCTATCCGCACCTGGGGCACCGGCGACGCGCCCAAGGTGCTAGCGGCGGCCAACCAAAACCACCTCACCGTGATGATGGGCCTCGACGTGGCTCGCGAGCGCCACGGCTTCGACTACAACAACGCCTCGGCAGTGGCCGCGCAGCTGGAAAAGATTAAGGGCGAGGTGCTGAAATACAAAGACGACCCGGCCGTGCTGCTCTGGGGCATCGGCAACGAACTAAACCTCGACTACACCAACCCCAAGGTGTGGGACGCTGTGAACGACATCGCCAAGATGATTCACGAAGTAGACCCCAACCACCCAACCAGTACCGTGCTGGCCGGGGCCAACAAGAAGGAAATCGAGTACGTGAAAGGCCGTTGCCCAGCCGTTGATATCTTGAGTATCAATACCTACGCTGGGCTAGCCACGCTGCCCAAGCAGGTGGCCGATGCTGGCTGGACCGGCCCCTACCTCGTGACGGAGTGGGGCCCCACCGGCCACTGGGAAGGCCCGCAAACCCCTTGGAAAGCCTCAGTAGAAGAAACCAGTAGCCAGAAAGCTGCCGTGTATAAGAGCCGCTACGAAGCCTCGGTGGTGCAAGACCGGGCGCACTGCCTGGGCTCCTACGTGTTTCTCTGGGGCCAGAAGCAGGAGCGCACGCCTACGTGGTATGGCCTCTTTACCGAAGACGGCCAGGAAACGGAAGTAATGGACGTGCTGCAATATGAGTGGAGCGGCCAGTGGCCGAAAAACCGGGCGCCGCACATTGCTGGCTTTCAGTTGAATAGCAAAAGCGCTACCGATGGCATTTACCTGAAGCCCGGCCAAGCGGTGCCGGTGGGTGCCACCGTCAACGACCCCGAGCGCGACGCGCTCACCTACCAGTGGGAACTGCTGCCTGAGAGCACTGACCTCAAGCAGGGCGGCGACCGCGAGAGTCGCCCCACGCTTGTGGCCGGGGCCCTGCCAGCCGGAGCCCAGGGCCAGACTACGCTCACGGTGCCTAGCACGCCCGGGGCCTACCGCTTGTTTGTGTACGCGCACGATGGGCACGGCAACGTAGCCACTGGCAATATTCCCTTCTTTGTGCAGCCATAACTGTTTGACCGCCCGGCGGGTTAGTACACCTATGCGCACTGTCATTCAAAAGCACCGGGCCGTGAGCGCGCCCATCGCCGACCTCGTCACGTACCGGGCAATTCCCACGCAATCAGTCGAGTACATTGACCCGTTTTTGTTTCTGAACCACCACGGGCCGCAGGTGTACCGGGCCAATAACCGGGGTTTGCCCTTTGGCCCGCACCCGCATCGAGGCTTCGAAACGGTCACCTTCATTCTGGAAGGCGACATTTTGCATAAAGACACTGGTGGTCACGAAAGCGTCATTGAGGCCGGCGGCATCCAGTGGATGACGGCCGGCTCGGGTCTCATTCACGCCGAAATTTCGTCGAACGAATTCAAGAAAACGGGCGGGCCGCTCGAAATTCTACAACTGTGGGTTAACCTGCCGGCTAAGTTCAAGATGACCGAGCCGCGCTACATCGGCTTGCAGCAGAACGAGATACCTACCGTGACCCTGGCCGAAGGCGTTACGGCCCACGCTGTATCGGGTAGCTGGGCGGGTACAACTGGAGCCGTGCAGCCGCTGGCCGACGTAGCCCTGGCCTGGCTCGATGTGGCCGAAGGCGCCACGGCTACGCTACCCATCGCGGCTAGCCGCAACATTTTTTTCTACGTGGTGCGCGGCAGCGTGCGCGTGAATGGCACCGAGGTGTTTGCCCGCGAGCTAGCCGAGTTCAGCCACGATGGCGATGAGCTAGCTGTGGAAGCTTTGACCAACAGCGTGTTATTGCTAGGCCACGCCGTGCCGCTTGGTGAGCCCGTGGTATCGGCCGGGCCGTTTGTGATGAACACCGAAGCCGAAATCGAGCAGGCGTATGCCGATTATCAGCGCGGTAAATTCGGCACCTGGAAGGGGTAAAAAGCCCCGAAAAAAGCAGGGCGAAAAGTTGTCAGTTTAAAATTCCTGCCTACCTTGCCGCCCAATTCGACCAGTATCATGTTCAGCAACCGCTACTTTTTTGGCTTCTATTATTTTACGCCGCCCGTGTAGAACGAGTCGCCATGTAGCTAAGCCACTGAAATTTAGCAGCGCCACTCGTTCCGACGAGTGGCGCTTTTTTTATGTTTTTTGGGCGGCTAGCCCGCCAGTCGCCGCTTTCACTTTCCACTGCCATGCCTCAGCAAGTTGCCATCCAAGGGTTCAAAGGGAGTTTTCACGAAGTAGCTGCCCGCCAATATTTTGGGGCTAGCCCCGCGCTGAGCTTCTGCGCAACCTTCGGGGAGGTGGTGGCCCAGGTGACTGATGGCCGCGCCGATGCTGCCCTCATGGCCATGGAAAACTCACTGGCCGGCAGCATTTTACCCAACTATCTACTGCTTGAGCGCCACGCGCTCACCATCACCGGCGAGATTTACCTGCCCATTCACCAGCACCTGCTGGCGTTGCCCGGTACCACGCTGGCCGATGTGCGGGCCGTGCATTCGCACCCCATGGCGCTACGCCAGTGCGGCGATTATCTGAGCCAATACCCTAGCTGGCAATTGGTTGAAACAGAAGACACAGGCCTCAGCGCCGAGCGGCTAGCCGCCAGCCGCGCACCCGGTGTAGCCGTGGTAGCCGGCGGGCAGGCTGCCGAAGCGTTCGGTCTGCAAATTTTGGCGCCGGCCATCAATGACGACCCCAGCAACTACACCCGTTTCCTGATACTGGAGCGCACGGCCGAGGCGCAGCCGGTGGCTAGCCCCAATAAGGCGTCGCTGTATTTCTACACCTCGCACGCGCCGGGCATGCTGGCGCGGGTGCTCACGCTGGTGGCTAGCCACGGGTTGAATTTGAGCAAGTTGCAGTCGTGCCCGCGGCCTAGCCAGCCCTGGCACTATGGGTTTCACGCCGATGTGGAGTTTGCCACCCCCACCCAGCTAGAAGCCCTGCTGGCTGAGCTACCCGCCGTAACCGAGGAACTGCGGGTGCTGGGCGCTTACCAGCGCGGCAGCATGGAGTTTAGGGCGCAAATAGACGAGCAAAAGGCGCTCGCGCTGACAGCCAATTAGTAGTACCGTATATGCAAGTTTCCACCGCCAGCCGCCTGGCCAATACCGGCGAATACTACTTCTCGCGCAAGCTGCGGGAGCTAGCCGCGCTCAACGCGGCCGGGGCCAATATTATCAGCCTGGGCATCGGCAGCCCCGATTTGCCGCCGCACCCGAGCGTGGTGGCGGCCCTGGCTGCTACCGCCAGCCAGCCCAACACCCACGGCTACCAGAGCTACCAGGGCACGCCGGCGCTGCGCCAGGCCATAGCCAATTTCTACCACCAACGCTACGGCGTGGCCCTTGACCCCGCTACGGAGGTGCTACCTCTGGCCGGCTCGAAAGAAGGCTTGATGCACATCGGCATGGCCTTTCTCGAAGCTGGCGATGCGGTGCTCATCCCTAACCCGGGCTACCCAACCTACCGGGCGGTGGCCGAAATCTGCGGGGCCGAGGTGCGCGAGTACGACCTGACCGCTGCCACTGGCTGGCTGCCCGACTTGGAAGCACTGGCCCAGACTGATTTAAGCCGCGTGAAGATGATGCTCGTCAACTACCCGCACATGCCCACGGGCACGCCGGCTAGCCCCGCTTTTTTGCAAAAGCTGGTCGAGTTTGCGGCCGCGCACAGCATACTGCTGGTGCACGACAACCCGTATGGCTTCGTGCTGAATGAGACGCCGCCCACGAGTTTGCTCAGTATCCCGGGTGCTAAAGACGTGGCGTTGGAGCTTAATTCGCTCAGCAAGAGCCACAACCTAGCGGGCTGGCGCGTGGGCATGCTAGTGGGCCGGGCCGACTGGCTGACCGAAGTGCTGCGCTTCAAGAGCAACATGGATTCGGGGATGTTCCTCGGCATTCAGCAAGCAGCCGTGGCCGCGCTGGCGCTGGGCGACGAATGGTTTGCTGAACTGAACGCTACCTACCGCGCCCGCCGAGAGCTGGTATTAGAGCTGCTGGCTAGCCTCGGCTGCGAGGCTGCGCCGGGCCAAACGGGCCTATTCATCTGGGCCAAAGTGCCGCCGCCCTACGCCGATGGCTACGCCCTCAGCGACGCCGTGCTGGCCGAGGCCCGCGTGTTTCTAACGCCCGGCGGCATCTTCGGCAGCAATGGCCACGGCTACATCCGCGCTAGCCTGTGCCAGCCCGAAAGCGTGCTGCGCGAAGCCCTGGAGCGCGTCAAACTTGTAGCCGCGTAAGCCATGACTATCAGTATTATCGGCTTAGGATTGATTGGCGGCTCGCTGGCGCTGAGCCTGCGGCAGCATGGGCTAGCCACGCGGCTGATTGGGGTAGAAGCCAACCCGGCCTACGCCCGGCGGGCGCTGGAGCTGGGGCTGGTAGATGAAATTGCCGCCGACCTGCTCAGCGCTGTGGCGCCGGCTAGCCTCGTTATCGTGGCCGTGCCCATGGATGCCATGCTGGCGGTGCTGCCCCAGGTGCTCGATATAGTGGCCGACGGCCAGGTAGTTATCGACGTAGGCTCGACTAAAAATAACCTGCTGGCGGCCGTAGCCGGGCACCCACGCCGGCGCCAGTTTGTGGCCGTGCACCCCATGGCCGGCACCGAATACTCGGGCCCCGACGCCGCTGTGCGCGGCTTGTTTGAAGGCAAAACGCTGGTAGTGTGCGATGCCGAGGCTAGCGACCCCGCCGCCGTGGCTACGGTAGAGGCGCTGTTTCGGGCGCTGCCCATGCGGGTGCTACACCTCGGCGCGGCCGACCACGACCTGCATACAGCCTACGTCTCGCACATTTCGCACCTTACGTCGTTTGCCCTGGCGCTCACGGTGTTGGAGAAGGAACAGCGCGGCGAGCAGCGCATTTTCGACCTGGCCGGCGGCGGCTTTGCCTCCACCGTGCGGCTAGCCAAGAGCGCGCCGGCTACGTGGGTGCCCATCTTCCGCCAAAACCGGGAAAACGTGCTCGATGTGCTCGACGAGCACTTGCACCAGCTGCAAAAGCTGCGCGGCCTGCTAGCCAGTGAAGATTACGCCGGGCTAAGTGAGCAACTTGAACACGCCAACGAAATCCGAAAAATCATCCCCTAAAGAGGCGCTTACCCCGCGTCGGTCATTGCGAGCAAAGCGAAGCAATCGCACCCAAACGATACCCGCGCCGCTCGTTTCGCTAGCCTGTTCAGGTGCAATTACTTCGCAGGCTCACGGTGACAAATAACTAATAATCAGCAAATAACAATCAACCATAGTTTTCCATGTTCAACGACCTGTTCAACCGCAAGCCCGAAGACAAGCCTTTCCTCATCTCTGGCCCGTGCTCGGCCGAAACCGAGGAGCAAGTGCTCGAAACCTGCCAGCGCCTGGCCGCCACCAGCAAGGTGCAGGCCCTGCGTGCCGGCATCTGGAAGCCCCGCACCAAGCCCGGCGGCTTTGAGGGCGTGGGCGCCAAGGGCCTGCCCTGGCTCAAGAAGGCTAGCGAGCTCACCGGCCTGCCGGTGGCCGTGGAAGTGGCCACCGCCAAGCACGTGGAAGACTGCCTGGCCTTCGGCGTAGACCTGGTGTGGGTGGGCGCACGCACCACCGGCAACCCGTTTTCGGTGCAGGAAATCGCCAATGCGCTGCGCGGCGTGGATATTCCGGTGCTGGTGAAGAACCCCATTCACCCCGAGCTGGAGCTGTGGGTGGGCGCCATCGAGCGCTTGCAAAAGGCTGGCTTGAAGCAGGTGGGCATGATTCACCGCGGCTTTTCGAGCTACGGCAACACCGACTACCGCAACGCCCCGATGTGGCACCTGCCCATCGAGATGAAGCGCCGCATGCCCGAAATGCCCATCCTCAACGACCCTAGCCACATCTGCGGGCGGCGCGATACGCTGTTTGGCGTGGCCCAGCAGGCCTTGGACCTCGACTTCGACGGGACGATGATTGAGAGCCACATCGACCCCGACAATGCTTGGAGCGATGCCAAGCAGCAAATCACGCCCGAGGTGCTCAAAGAGCTCATCACTAACCTAGTGTGGCGCCACGAAACCACCGACAAGGCCGAATTTGTGAACGCCCTGGCCGGCCTGCGCGAGCAAATCAATAACCTCGACGCCGAGGTGATGCAGCTGCTGGGCCGCCGCATGGCCGTGGCCGAGAAAATCGGTCAGTACAAGAAGGAAAACGACATCACCATTCTGCAAACTGCCCGCCTCAACGAGATTTTAGAGCGCAGCAAGCGCCAGGGCGCGCAAGTGGGCCTCACCGAGGAGTTTGTGGAGCGATACATGGAAGCCGTTCACCTGGAGTCAGTTATGCGTCAGGAGAAGGTGATGAACGGGTAAGCGACTAGCCCCACCCCCGGCCCCTCCCCTGCGGGGGAGGGGAGCCTGACGCTTGCAAACGTCTGTTAACGAGTGGCTCCCCTCTCCCGCAGGGGAGGGGCCGGGGGTGAGGCTGCCTGCTGCGTCGTATTTTTCAACGATGAAAAAAACTACCCGCTTCCTTTTCTTCGCTGCGTTGCTTGCCGGCCTCAGTGCCCAGGCGCAGCGCCTGCCCAAGGCCCAGCACGAGCTGCTGGCTAGCCCCGCCACCGTGGCCTGGGGCTACTACGCGGCCGATGCCGCGCCGGTGCTGCGCATCAAATCGGGCGAAACGGTGCAGGTGCACACGCTCATCACCTCCAGCCCCGCGCGGCTCGAAGGCGCGGGCGTGGCGCCGGTGCAGGTCGAGCAGAGCCTGCGCGAAATCACTGATAAAGTGACGAATAAGGGGCCGGGCGGGCACATCCTCACGGGGCCGATTTTTGTGGAAGGCGCCGAGCCGGGCGACGTGCTGGAGGTGCGCATCAAGGCGATTGAGTTGGCCATTCCGTACGCCTACAACGGTTTTGGGCCCAAGAGCGGGTTTATTCCCGAGGATTTTGGCTACGCCAAGATGAAGATTATCCCGCTGGATAAGAAGCGGATGGTGGCCAATTTTGGGCCGGGAATTCAGATTCCGCTGCACCCGTTTTTTGGCAGCATGGGCGTGGCGCCGCCGCCCGCGATGGGCCGCGTAAATAGCGCGCCGCCCGGCATTTTTGGCGGCAATCTCGATAACAAAGACCTGGTGGTGGGCACCACGCTCTACCTGCCGGTGCACGCGCCGGGCGCGCTCTTCTTCGTGGGCGACGGCCACGCCGGGCAGGGCAACGGCGAGGTCGATATCACGGCGCTCGAAACGTCGCTGGTGGGCAACCTGGAGTTTATCGTGCACAAAGACATGCACTTGACCGTGCCCCGCGCCGAATCGCCCACCCACTACATCAGCATGGGGCTCAATGAGGACCTGACCCTAGCTGGCAAGCAGGCAGTGCGCGAAATGATTGATTTCCTGATGAAAACCAAGGGCATGACCAAGGACGACGCCTATATGCTGTGCAGCGTGGCCGGCGACCTCAACGTGACGCAGGTGGTAGACGGCACCCGTGGCGCCCACATGCTGCTGCCGAAAAGCATTTTTGAGAAGAAAATGAAGTAGCGCGAAGCTTCCGCTTCGCGCTACTTCAAAAAATTCCCGATGTTGTCGTTCAAGAATTTAGCATCGGCGGGGTTGCTGGCGGCGCCGGCAGTGTGGCCCCACAGCGACGGGATGGGCAGCAGCCGCACGCCCGTGATAAACGCCGCCTCGTAGCGCGCATCGCCCACCGGGAAGTATAAATCGGTTTCGGAGGGCATGTACAAAATGGGCACTTTAATGGAGCGCAGGGCCTTTTCGACGTCGCCGCCGAAGCCGGGCGTGGTGCCCACGTTGTGGTATTCCCAGGTGCGCATCTGGGCGATGAGGTCGTTGGCGTCGGCGCCGGGAATGAAGTGGGTGCGGTAATTAGTCAGCACTTGCTCGAAGGTGGTGCCGGGGGTTGACTCGCTGCGCCACAGTTCCTTACGCCACCATTCCTGCGAGAATAGCCAGCCGGTCCAGACCGTGGCGAAGGCTTCGAGGCCCTTGGTAGGCGGCGCAGTATAGTCGCCGTTCTGGAAGGCCGCGTCGGCGGTGAGGGCGGCAATCTGGCCTTCGAGGCGCACTACGCCGTGCGGGTAATTTTTGGCCGTGCCCGAGGTCGCCACGATGCGGTCGGCAAACGTGGGGTAGCTCACGGCCCACTGAAAGGCCTGCTGGGCGCCCATCGAAAAGCCGATGAGGGCGCGCAGGTGCTTTACTTTCAATTCTTTAGTCAGCAGCTCGTGCACGGCCTGCACGTTGTCGCGGATGGTCATGACCGGGAAGCGCGGGCCGTGAAACGGCTCGGGCGTGTTGCTCGGCGACGACGAGTGGCCGTTGCCAAACAGCTCGGTCGTGACCAGAAAGAGCTTGGTCGTATCGAGGCACTTGCCGGGGCCGATGAGCCACTCGTAGCCGCGGTGCCCGGCCATGTAGTGCGAGGGCAGCAGCACGGCATTGTCGCGCTTGGCATTGAGGTGGCCATAGGTGCCGTAGCCCACCAAGGCTTTGGGCAGCACCGCGCCGCCCTCGGTTTTGAAGTTGGTGAGCGTGAAAAAGTGGTGCGGCACCGGGCTGGCTGCCGGCTTGCTTTGGGCCTGCGCAGCTAGGGTGGCCAAGAGGAAAAGGAAGGTGAGGAGGGGGCGCATTGGTAAGGATGAGTGAGTGAGCAAATAGCACGAAGCTTCCGCTTCGCGCTACTTCAGTGTCAAAATCTGCTTCAACTCAGCTGGGCTCACCGTGAGCAGGCCTACTTTGGGCAGGCGCTCGGTGAGAATACGCCAGTTGGGCTCCTGCTGAAAAATGGGTTTTAGCAGGGCTAGCGCGGCGGGCACCTGCTGCTTGTTGGCCAGGGTAATGGCGTGCCAATACTTCATTTCCAGGTTCTGCGGAAACATCTTCTCGGCGGCCTGATACTCCTTGATGGCCAGCGGCATATCGTTTTTCTCCACGGCCAGGTCGCCGGCGTTCATGTGGTCGTAGGCGCGGTGCAGCTTCAGCAGCCGGCGCAATTCTACTAAGGGCGCGGCGCTGTCGTCCACGCGCAGGTCCACAAGGCGGTCGGCCCAGGGGCCTTCGGTGGCGGTGCCACGCACCACGAGCAGCGCCGCCGACTGCCGGCCCCGGATGTCGCCACCCGCCGCCTGGGCCGCGTCGAGGGCGGCCAGCGCGCGCTCGGCCAGGGGCAGGGGGGCGCTGGCCTCGTAGGCCTTGGCCATGGCGCCCCACACGGTGGCGTTGAGCATCATATTGGCCTGCACCGAAAATTGGTTGCCTTGCTGGTGGCCGGCCATGTCCACGCATTTTTTGCCGGTGTGGGTGGCCACGCGGCCCTGGTTGTCGAGGATGGCCACCTGGCGCACCTCGCGCGCGTCGTCGGCGGCCAGCAGTGCATCAAGCGCCTGCTGAGCCGACTTGCCGCTCTTGAGCAGGGCTAGCCCGCGCAAGCCAAACGACTTGTTGGTAAACGACTGCGTGGCCACCACGCCCACGCCAGCCTCGCCCCAGCTTACGCTGGTGCCCACCGAAAACCAGTGGCTTTGCACGGCCACGGCCATTTCGCCGCTCTTGGGGTCGCGGGCCACGATGCTGAAGGTGTGGGCCAGCGGGTCGGTGGCCGAGTAAATGGACTGCGCCTGCGCGGCGGGGCTAGCCAGCCAGAGCAGCGCGGCCAGAAAAGGTAGAAGTTTGCGAAGCATAAAAACGGGAAAAGGACAGGATGAGCGTAAGCTAAAGAGCGCCAACCTACTCCTAGGCTGGCGCTCCTGGTAAACATTTCGGGGCCGGATTGTTACCAGATAACGGCGCGGTCGGCGGCGCTCCGCGTCATCTTGTCGCCCTCCAGGCAGCCAAAGGCGGCCTGGAACTGCGGCATGTTCATAATTGGCCCGATGGTGCGGTACTGGCCCGGCGAGTGCGGGTCGGTCTGGATTTGCTGGCGCAGGGCCTCGGGCCGGATGTTGGTGCGGCGCAGCTGCGCCCAGCTCAGGAAGAAGCGTTGCTCGGGCGAGAAGCCGTCGTACTGCGGGCGCGGGCCGTTGCCGTAGCGTTGCTGCAATTGCTTTTCGAGGGCGCCGTGTACGATGGTGAGGCCCGCAAAGTCAGCTAGGTTTTCACCCATCGTCAGCTTGCCGTTCACATGCACCGAGTCGAGGGGCGAAAAGGCGTCGTACTGGCGGCCCACCACGGCGGCGCGCTTCGTAAACTCGGCCGCATCGGCGGGTGTCCACCAGTCGCGCAGGTTGCCCTGGCTGTCGTACTGCCGGCCCTGGTCATCGAAGCCGTGGGTCATTTCGTGGCCCATTACCCCGCCAATGGCGCCGTAGTTCACGGCATCGTCGGCCTTGGGGTCGAAGAACGGCGGCTGCAAGTAGCCGGCCGGAAACACAATCTCATTCAGCGGCGGGTTGTAGTAGGCGTTGATGGTGGGCGGCGTCATGCCCCACTCGGTGTGGTCGACGGGCCCGCCGAAGCGCGCGGCTTCGCGCTTGCTTTCCCAGAGGCGGGCGGCCAGCACGTTTTTCAGGTACGACTCGCGGCTGATGGGCAGCGCCGAATAGTCCTTCCACTTATCGGGATAGCCAATTTTCACGCGTAGCGCGTTCAGCTTTTTCAGCGCCTCGGCCTTGGTGGGCGCGCTCATCCAGGTATTGGTTTGGATGTGCTCGGCCATGCTGGCCTTGATGTTGCCGACCATCTCCAGCGCCTTTTGCTTGGCCGCGGGCGGGAAAGCCTTATCCACGTAAAGTTGCCCAAACGCCTCGCCGAGCGTGCCATCGGTGGCGGCCTGCACGCGCTTCCAACGGGTGGCTTGCTGCTTGGCGCCGGTCAGCGCCTGGTTGTAGCGAAAGCTGGCGTCGACGTAGGCTGCCGGCAGGGTACTGGCCACCGAGCGCACCAGGTGCCAGCGCATATACGTCTGCAAATCAGCCAGCGGCTCGGTTTTCAACACGTTGTTGACTTCATCGAAAAACGCCGGCTGACCCACGATAACTTCTTTGGCTTTACCCAATTGCATAGCGGCCAGCATCTGCGGTAATTGTAGGGCGGGGTAGCGCTGGGCGGCGCTGGCTAGGGGCATCTGGTTGTAGTTGGCCTGCGGGTCGCGCAGCTCTACGCGGCTGCGCGAAGCCGTGGCTAGGCGCTTCTCAATGCGCTCGACGGTGGCGGCGTTGCGCTGGGCCGTGGCCGCGTTATCGCCCAGCAAGCCAAATACTTGCTGCATATAGGCCTGGTACGCGGCCCGGATTTTCTGGGTGCGGGCGTCGTCCTTCAGGTAGTAGTCGCGGTCGCCCATCGTGAGGCCGCCCTGGTCGAGGCCGATGATGTAGCGCGCGGTATTCTTCTCATCAACTTGCACCCCGCCGCGAAAGAAAATGCCCGTGCCCAAGTCTTGTTCGTGGGCGATGAGGGCGGGCAGCTCGGCGCGGCTTTTAAGAGCCGCGATGCGGGCCAGCTCGGGCTTGAGGGGCGTGATGCCAGCTCGCTCAATGGCGGCCGTGTCCATGGCCGCGGCGTAGAAATCGCCCACTTTCTGAGCATTCGAGCCGGGCGCGGCGCTGCGGTTGGCCGCCGCGTCTTCGAGAATTTGCTTCAACGTGGCTTGGGTGCGCAGCCCCAGTAGGTTGCGCGGCCCCCAGCTAGTGGCGTAGCTCGGAATCGGATTGGATTTCAACCAGTTGCCGCCCGAAAACTCGTAAAAATCCTGGCACGGCGACACCGAGCGGTCGAGGTCGGCCACATCGAGGCCCACGCCCTTGGGGGCAGGGCTAGCGGGAGCGGTCGCGGCGGCCGGTGCCGGGGTGGTGGCGACGGGCGCAGCCGGGCCGCTGCTGGCGCAGCTGGCTAGCCCCAGCAGCCCCGCGCCAAACAGCGCCCGGGTGGTGAGCGTAGAAAAAGTAGGCATTGGCATAAACAGGAAGGTAGGAGGGGAGGGAGAATGGGCAAACTTAACCGTTGCCAGCCACACTAGCCCCCGGTGGGTGCCCGGGTTTTACCCACAAAAATCCTGGAAAACTACCGGCCGCTCATTCAGGCCAGTAGCTTGTAGCCCACGCCACGCACGTTCACGATTTGTACCTGCGGGTCGTGGCGCAAGTAGCGGCGCAGGCGCGTGATGAACACGTCGAGCGAGCGGCCGTTGAAAAAGCTGTCGTCGCCCCACAGCGCTTGCAGCACGGCGGTGCGCGTGAGCACCTGGTTGCGCTGGTCGAGCAGGCACTTTAGCAGCTCGGCCTCGCGGTGGGTAAGGCTGGTGGCGGGCTGGCTGCCATCGGCCAGGGCCAGGCGCTGCTGGGGGTGGTCGAAGCGGTAGCGTCCAATGGCCAGCGGCCCGGCTAGCCCGGCGGCCGGCCCGCCCGTGGCTGGCAGCCGGCCCAGTAGCGCCCGGATGCGCACCACCAGCTCCTCCAGGCTAAAGGGCTTTTTGAGGTAGTCGTTGCCACCCAGCTCGAAGCCTTGCACCACATCGGCGGGCTGCGAGCGGGCGGTGAGAAAAAGAATCGGTACGGCGGCATCGACCTGCCGAATCTGGGTGGCCAGGGCAAAGCCGTCGCGCACGGGCAGCATCACATCGGCCACCACCAGGTCGGGGCGCTGCTCGGTGAATAGCTGCCAGCCCTGCGCGCCGTCGGCCGCGTGGCGCACCGTAAAGCCGCGCGTTTCGAGGCTGTCCTGCACAATGCGGGCTAGCGAAAGCTCGTCTTCAACGAGGAGGAGAGTAGGCATAGGAGCGATGGGCAGCGCAGTGGATGAGGGATAAGCAGGTAGCAGCTATTGGTTACTAAGTATTGAAAGGCAGCCAAACCACGAACGCGCTGCCGCCACCCGGCGCCGGGCGCACGTGCACCCGGCCGCCGTGGGCCGCCACTACCTGCCGCACGTAATATAACCCTAGCCCAAAGCCCTTTACGGGATGCAGGTTGCCGGTCGGCACCCGAAAAAACTGCTCGAAAACGGCTTCCTGATAGCCAGCCGCAATGCCAGGGCCATTGTCAGTTACGGTGAGCTGCCAGCCACCTTCTGCCAGCTGGCTGTGCAGGCCGATGCGCGCGCCCGCCCCCGAATATTTAATGGCATTGTCGAGCAAGTTGTCGAGCGCGCCGGCCAAGTGCAGGCGGTCGGCCAGTAGCGTATCAGTAGGCGCTAGCTGAACGTCAACCTGCAAGCCGTTAGTATTTTGCAATTTATGACGCTGCACCAGCTCGGCCACCAGCTCGGCGGGGCGTAGTGGCTCGGGGTGCAGCACCAGGGCGTGACCGGGGCGCTCGGCCACGGCCGCGTGCAGCACTTTATCAACCAGGTCGGCCAGGCGATGCAGCTCCTGCCGGGCCAGGGTGAGGTAGGTAGCCGTGCGCTGCGCATCGGCCAGGGCCCCAAAACTTTGCAAAGCTTCCACGGCCGCCGACACCGTGGCCAGCGGTGTCTTCAGCTCGTGGGTCATGTTGTTGATGAAATCGCTTTTGACTTCGGATAGCTTTTTCTGCCGTAGTATCGTGCTCAGCATCAAGCTAAAGCAGCCCGTAGTGAGGCCTAGTAGCAGCGCCGAGCCCGCCAGCGCCCCCGCCAGGCGCCCCAGCACGAAGGCCCGCGGCGGCCGAAACGACGCCACTACCGCCGTCTCCCGCACGGGGTTGAGCGGCACGGCGGGCGTGTGCAGCGAAAAGCCCGCTAGCCCCGCCGGTGCCGCCAGGGTATCGAGCCGAAACGGCAGCGCTACCTGGCGCCGCCGCAGCTCGGCGCGGTAGGCGCGGGCTAGCTGAGCCATGTCCACGCGCTGCTCGCCCTGCCAGTTGCTGATGACGAAGTTCGACAGCTGCCGGGCCAGCGAGTCGGTGCGGGCGGCGCGCGCGGCTTCCGAAGGGCGACCTGTCCTAGCGGCGGGCGCCGCCGGCCAGCGTTGGCGCACGGCCTGCGCGGGCGTGAGGCCGGTATCGAGCTGCTCTATCTGCCAGCGCCGGGGCGTGCCGGGCGCGTCGCCGGGGCTAGCGTAGTCGTTGAACCGGATGTTGAAGACCTTGTTGGCCCGCTTGAGTTGCTGGCGCTGCACCACGGCAGCCAGGGCCTCGTGGGCGGTGCGCGCCACCTGCGCCGTGACCAGCCGGTAGCTGCCCCAGAGCCAGTAGGCCTGAAAGCCGTAGCTGCCCACCAGGCACACGGCCAATAACCCAAAAATAAAGCGAAGGCGGCGTTGCATACCCAAGTAAAAGCAGGCCGAAAGTACGCGCTGCCCCAGGTGCGGGCCGGCACGTTAACATTCATTAACAAAGAATAACAATGCTTTACAAGGCGGCGCGCGTCCTTTGCGGCATACTTTTTCTGGCTGATTTTCTATGTCGCAGTTTCTTCGTTTTGCCGGGGCGGGCGCCCTGTTCGGCTGCCTGCTGTTTGGGCCCGCCGCCGCCCAAACCACCTCGTCGTCCTTGCTGAGCGCGTCGTTCGCGGCGCACATGGCCAACGACTTTCGCAAGGCCGGCGAGCTGGCCGACCAGGCTTTTGCGCTGCCGGGCGCGCAAATTGGGGCGGGGTCTTACTACAATGCCGCGTGCAGTTGGGCCCGGGCTGGCGAACCCGAAAACGCCTTCCGCGACCTTAGCCGCGCCGCTGCCGCTGGCTGGGAAAACCTGACGCAGCTCACCACCGATACTGACCTGACTACCCTGCACGCCGACCGGCGCTGGCCAAAATTGCTGCGCCAGGTGGAGGCCACCCTCGCCCGCACCGAGCGCACCCAGAACATTCCCCTCAAGCGCGAACTGGCCGCCATGCACGAGTCGGACCAGGGGCCGCGCCGCGCGATGGGGCCCATGCAGCAGCGCTACCCGAACGGCGGCCCGCAGCTCGATTCGCTCTACCAGCAAATGAAGCTGCACGACACTCAGAATGAGGCGCGCGTGAAGGCCATTATCGCGCAGTATGGCTGGCCGGGCCCCAGCCTGGTGGGGCGCGCCGGCAGCAGCACGGTCTTTCTGGTGCTGCAACATGCCAACCTGGCCACCATTCAGGAATATTTGCCGCTCATCCGGCAGGCTACGGCTAAGGGCGAGCTGGGCAAAGGCGAGCTGGCGCTGATGGAAGACCGGGTACTCATTTTTCAGAATAAGCCGCAAGTGTATGGCAGCCAAGTGCGTTCGAACACAGCGGGCAAGATGGAGTTCTTCCCGATTGCCGACGAGGCGCACGTAGATGAGCGCCGCGCCACGATGGACCTGGGCCCGCTGGCCGAGTACGCCAAGCTATTCAATTTTACCTATACCCCGGTGAAATAAGGGAGCCCCGGCGAGCCTTCGCCGGGGCTCCCGGCAGGTAGCGCGTGAGATAAACACAAAGGCCGCGCCTGGTAGCTGACTAAGTGCTACCAGGCGCGGCCTTGGCTTGGGGGCGGGGCTAGCCCCGCGCTAGAAGGGATAGCCGATAGCCAGGTTCAGGCGGCCGGCCTTATCGTCGGGCGTGCCATAGTTGGCGCGCAGCGGAATGGCATAGTCGAAGCGAATAACGAAGAACTGCACATCGATGCGCAAACCCACGCCCGTGCCCACGGCCAGCTGCTGCAAAAAGGTGCTGGCCTGAAACTGCCCGCCCGGCCGCTGCGGGTCATTGTTGACGAGCCAGATATTGCCCGCGTCCAAAAATACGGCGCCCTTCACGTAGGGAAACAAGTCCTGGCGGTACTCGATGTTGCCTTCCAGGCGCAGGTCGCCCACCTGGTCGTAGTAGCTGAACGTGTTGGCCTGGTCGGTGGTGGTAGGCTTGTACGAGCCCGGCCCAATCTGGCGCGCGGCGTAGGCTCGGATGGAGTTGGGGCCGCCGATGCCATACTGCCGCAGATAAGGCATTGAGCCCCCGCTGGAGTTGCCGTAGGGCAGGCCCACCCCAATCTGGAGGCGGCCCACAATGCGGTTGCCCGAGGCCGGGTTGTCGCTGATGCGGTAGTACTCGCGCAGCTCCAAATCAAACTTGGCGTACTGTGCAAAGCGCTGCCCACCAATGGTGTAGTATTCAGTTGGTGACTTCGCGCCCACCGCAAGGCCGCTGAGGGCATTGGCCACGTTGCCGCTGACTTCGGCCATGCCCTGAAAGAAAATCTGCTGGCGGCGGTTTTCAAGCACCTGCTGGTTGTAGGTGTAGCGATAGGATGTGCCCAGGATGAATTGCGAGCGGTAGGCCTGCTGCAAAAACGGCCGCTGCTGCAGCAGCGAATCAAATACCGGCTGCGTCGATACGGCGTTGTACGATACATCTATGAGCTTGAACTCCTGCTCGTTGGTGATTTTAGTTTTCCAGCTGTAGCCGTAGTTGAGGTTATAGCTGGTGGTAGCAAAAAAGCCCGTGCGCGATACGTAGCGCACGCCCGCCCCGAAGCTGGTGCGCGGCTGAAAGTCCGAATTAACCAGGCGCGGGTTCAGGAAGGGGAGCTTAGGCGCCAGCAAGCGCGGCAGAATGAGCTGGGCATTCAAGCCAAACTCATTGGAAATGAGACCTGTATTGCTGCGGCTCTCGGCGCCCTGCGGGGCCCGGGTCTGGGTTTCGGTCGAAGCAACGGCGTTGATGAGCAGTTGCTCGGCCCCGCGCAGCGCCGAGCGGTTGCGAAACTGCACCGTGAGGCCCGGCCCGGTAAAGCCATTGCTCTTGCTAACCAATTGCAATTCAGCACGCAAGCTCTTTTTCTTGAGCTGCGTCATCAAGACGTCCGAGTCGAGGCGGGCGCGGCCGGCCGAGTCGCCGGCGGCCGAGGGCCGAAACTTGATTTCGACAAACCGGAACGTACCCAGGCTCATCAGGCGGCTTAGGGTCTGGTCGCGGCGGCGCTGCCGAAACAAGCTGTCGGGGTACAAAAACACGGCCCGCGTGATGGCTCGCGCCTTAAAAACACTCTCATCGGGGTAGTACAGGTACTTTTTGAACACGACGGGGTTGCGCCGGGTCGTGTCGGTAAGCACGTAGTTCGTGTTCAGGCTAATCGTATTGAGCCAGTAGGGCTGGCGGGCACGGGCGGGCGTTTCGTCCTTCAGCTTGAAATACACGTTGGCCTTGCCCTGCAAGGTGCTATCAACCTGAAATAGCAGGTAATTGGGATTGAAGTAATAAAAGCCTTCGTTCTTGAGAGCCAGGTCGATGCGGACCCGCTCGTTGGTAAATACGTCGAGGTCGTAGGGCTCGCCCGGTTTGAGCAGGCTAGCCGCCTGAGTATTGCGAATGGCCTTTTCGAGCAGCGAGTCGCTCTGCGGAAAACGAATATCCTGGAGCAAATACTGCTGGCCGGGGCGGGCCGTGTAATTGACCTGGGCCGTTTTTTCCTGCTCTTCTACCTTGCTGCTCACCGCGCCGTGAAAATAGCCGCGGTTGTGAAGGCGGTTGGTCATCAGGTCGCGGGTTTGCTTGGCCTGCACCTGGCTTAGCAGCACGGGCGCCTCGCCAAACTTGTCGGCCAACAAGTGCTTGAGACCCTTTTCTTTGCCTAGCCCGAGGTGCCAGAAATACAGCTTGGGCCGCTGGCCCAGAATAGCGGCGTTGGGCTTGGGGCGCACCACGGTTTCGAGCTCGGTTTGTAGGGCGGCCTGGTTGCGCAACTTGGTCGGAGCCTCAATGGTAACCTTGCTGCCGGTGTATAGCTTCTGGCCTTCCGGAATGTACTTCAGGCCCGAGCACGAGGCTAGCAGGAGCAGGCCTAGCCCTAGGGGCAAGCGGCAGGCTGGCCCGCCGGCCGCGGCCGGCCGGAATGCAGAAAAGGGAGTTTTGCTCAAATAAATACGCTTCATGCTGGCTTATTGGCTGGTTGCCGGGCGGCGGGTAGTGTCGCGGCGGGCCACACTGGGGTTATTAACGGCGGCGGCCGAGTCGGCTTGCTGCTGCTCGCGGCGCTTGCGCGCCTCAATATCCTTTTTATCCTGCTTGCGTGCCTCGCGCAGGTCGCGCTTCACCTCGGGCGCTATCTTGGCAAACAAGTCTTGCAGATTGTTGTAATCGCGCTGAAACACCAGCGAAGCCCCCGTGCGCACGATGTTGCCGTCGATGTCCTCGTAGGCATTCTGGCGGAAGGCCCGCAGGCGCAGGCGGCCATCGCGCAGCACAGTGTATTCGAGGCTTACATCACCGGAAAAGTTGCTGGCATTGCGCTGGCTGGCTTGGTTGCCGGCAGAGCCCCCGTTCAGCGGCACATCGGTGCCTAGCCGCACGGTGAGGCGGTTGTTGAGCAGCTGGCGGCGCACGGCCACATTCAGGTCCGTACGGCTTTGGGCTGAGCCAGTGCTATAATCAGCCTGGTTGGTCACGCCCAGGTCAATGCCCAGGCCAGCTAGGTATTTACCGGTCAGGTTCTGAAGCTGGTCGGTGAGCACCTGACTTACCGAGCCGCGCAACTGGCTAGCCACGATGCCCTCGCCGGCCGTCGTCTCAAACGGGTTTTGCTGCACAAACCGCCCTAGCACGAGCAGCGAGAACACCTGCTTGCTTTGCTCCGAAGTATAGGTGGGCTGCCGCAATTGGGCTAGTCGGGCCTCCACCTCGCCCCCGAGCGCCCCGCGCTGGTCCTCGGGCAAGGTAATGTCGAAGCCGATGGTAGGCTTGCTGAGTTGGTCGGTTACCTTGATAAGTACGCTGAAGGGTAAAGCGTTGCGGGCTACCGTATTGGCATACTGACTGTCGCTGCCTTGGCTGGCCAGCAGCTCGGCGGGCGCCGTTTTTATCTTATAAACGGCCGTCAGGTTGAGGTCGGCGTTGAAGGGGTCGCCGGTCCAGGCGATGGATGAGCCGCGGGCGATGATGAATTCGCGCGTAACCAGGCCGTAGAGCGAGAGCTTGTACTTGCCGCGGCGCACGTCGAGGCGGCCATTCAGGGTAAGGTTGCCGCTAGGGTCGAGGGTGGTGGTGAGAGTACCAGCGGCGCGCACGCGCAGGTTATCCCCGCTCACCGGGTCCACAATGAAGGTAAACGGCGTGTTGTCGGTAATCGTAATCTGGGCCGTGAGGTCGTAGCCCACCGCAGTGCTGTTCACCGAGTCGGGGTCAGTTTGCACCACCAAGTGAGGCTTGGGTCGCATTTTGAGGTCTACAAACTGCACAATGCCTTCGCGGGCCACCACGCCGGGGTCGGCAGCGGGGTTCTCCACCGTCAGGTCCGAGCCATCGGCCACCGTGGCGCGGGTGTCAATTTTGATGAGCGAGAGCGGCCCCGTGAGGCGCGTGTCCGAATCCACTACCAGGCGGCCGTAGTACAGCGTATTGTCCTGGGTGCGCCGGCTGCGCACGGCCAGGAACTTATCGGTCGTCACGCGCAGGTCCAGCTCGTAGTCAACCAGGTTTTTGGTCAGCAGATAGCCATTGGCCACTGCCTTATTGCCTGCCGAGTCAAGCACCGTAAAGTTGTCAAAGGCAATGCCTTTCTCGTCGAAGCGAACAGGCTGGCTCACCAGCCGGAACGGTGACCCTAGCTGCGGCACTATAAAGCTAGCATCAGGCGAGGTCGTAAGCTGGCCGCGCACCTGCGGCGCGCCCGCGGTGCCGGCTATGTCCAGCTTACCGCTCAAAAAGCCAGTGGCTTGGCTTATCTGCCCGGCCGAGAATGGCTCGGCCGTTTTCACGTTGAGGCGGGCTACATCAAGCACAAAATCGAGCGGCGTGGCATTGGGCGCCGTGTTGTAGGCGCCGCGCAGGGTCACATCGTTGCCACCGCCACCCGTGAGGCGGGCGTTCACGTCGTAGCGGTCGGCCACTGGGTTGCTGGCCTGCAGGGCTAAGTCGCCGAGCACCGTTTTGCTATACAGCAAGTCCTTGACGGTCAGGCCGGCCGTAAATGCCTGCTTTTTAGTGCCCAGCCCTCGGGCCACGGCTTCGCCATTGAGCGTGCCCCCCAGCGTAGAATCGGGCTGGCCAATGGCCTTGCTCAGGATACCAAGTTGAAACTGCTCGAAGCGCACGGCTAGCGGCGAAGTGTTAGCGGCCGGGTTCTGGCTCTGCACCACCAGCGCCGAGCTGCCGTTGGTAAGGCGCAGGTTGTCGGCCACAATGGTACCGTCGGGGTTGTAGCGCACGTAGTTGTTGGCGCCGGCCGTCCAGGTATCGTAGTTGATAATCTGGTCGTTGGCAAAGGCGAACTGGTAAGCGTCGCCGCCGCGCTGCGTCAGCACCTGCAAAGCGCCGGCTAGGGCTAACCGCTCGCGGCGGCTGCTATCGCCCAAAATGGCGGCGCGGGTATTTATCTTATTATCAGCCACATTGCCAACCAGGCTGGGTTGCCGCAGGGCAAAGCTGCTATCCTGCCGGGCGCGGGCCAGTCGCAGCGCGTAGTCGAGCTTGCTAGGGTCCGAATTTACATCGAGCGTGAGCGAATCGAGGCGGTAATTCTGGTAGCGGATGTAGCGAATGTCGGTTTTGGCCGTGAGGCGGGCGGCGGCGCGGCTGTAGTCGCCAGCCAAGGTAAAGGGCGAAAGCCGCTTCAAATCGGGTACAAACCGGCGCAGTAAGCGGGTGTTTTTCACGCGCAGCGTATAAGTAAACTGCTGGTTGCCACGCTCGTTGCGGAACGGCTGCACGCCCGCCAGGTGAAAGTAGCGGTTGATGTGCCGCTGCAACTCGGTGGCCAGGTCGCCCAGCCGCACATTGCCGTCGAGCTTGGCCGAGGCGATGTTCGAGTTAAAATCAACTGCCGTGCGCGTCGCCGTTTGCACAATGCGGCCCTGCACCGAGTCCAGCGGAATGCGCTGCTTGTCCTTCACAATCACAATGTGGTCGCCGCTGAATGTACCGTTCAGCGTGTTCAGGCTGGAGCCGCGCAGGTTGGCTTTCAGGTCACCCTGCACGCTCAGCTCGCCGCCGGTGTAAAAGCCCAGCGCCGTGAGGTTGGCGCCGCGCAAGTTCAGCGAGGTCACCTCGTAGCTCGGGTTGTTGGCGTCGCGCAGGTTCACTACGGCCTTCAGGTCGAGGTCGAGGTTGGGGTCGTCGTGGCTGCTGGCCGCAATCGTGTACTTGCCGCGGTCAATGTCTACGGTCGTGGCCACGCCGCGGTAGGTGTAGCCGTTGTAGCGGGCGCGCTGCACATTGGCCGTTAGCTTGCCCACTAGTGTGTTGGGGTCCTGTAAGTTACCGGTGGCATTGATGCGCCCGGTGCCCGTAATCGGCCCGATGGTTGGGTCTTTCAGGAGCTTGCCCGCGTCAAAGTTCTGCACCGCAAACGTGCCCATCAGCGGCTGCTGGCCGTTGGCTTGCTTAGCCCCCAACTTGCCGCTAAAGGCTACGTTGCCGTAAGTCGAGCGCAGCTTGAGGTTGGTATTGAAGGCCAGCGTGATGGGCCGGCCAGTAAAGGTGCCGCTTAGTGAAATGCTGGGCGGAATACTGATGTTATCCGGCACCGTGCCCTTAGGCAGCACACTCAGCAAGTCGGCGCGGGTGCTGCTAAATTTCTGAATGTCAAGGTCTACAAATAAGCGGCCATCTACATTAGGCAGGCCCACGATGTGCGCCCGGCGCGCCTGCATGGCCGTGTTGCGCAGCCCCACAAAGTCGAAATTGCGCACCAGCAGGTCACCCAGCCGGCCACTTACCAACCCGCTCAGCAACACGCTCTGGTTGGGGCCAGTGGTGAAGGGTGGGGTAGTGGCCAGGCTCGGCACCAGGTACAGAATGTCGCGGAAGCCTAGCCGGGTGTTGCGCAAATCGCCGCTCAGGCCCAGGTTGGGCAAGTCATCGGCAATGGCACTCAGGCTTTTGTAGCGCATACCCAGGCTGCGCTTGATGTGCGAGTTGGGGGTAATCAAATCCAGGCTATCAAGCGCAATCTGCACCGAGTCGTACACTACATTGGCCCGCGCCGACGTGATGGCAAAGCCGCTTCGGTCGCGGCCCGCCAGGTTGTCGAGCTTCAGGGTTGTGCGGTTTTCGGTGAAAGTCAAATCGCGCGTATTCAGCACCAAATCAGTGAAATGGAGGTGGCTGTAATCCAGCGCCGGGTAGCGGGTTTTAAGCTTAGGGTCGTTGAAATTATCGAAGTTTACCGCCACCTGGCTGATGTCGGACTGCGCTAGGGTCACGCGCCATTTTAGGGGCGTGGCACTGGCCTTGCCGGCGGCCTCGTCCACCTTGCGCACAGCCTCGGCCGGGTTAATGGCACGCTGGTCTACGGGCACATTCTCGTTTTGTGCGTAGGCAAACGTGGTATTCTTCAGCGTTAGCTTATCAAGGTCAATACGCTCGTTTTTGAGGTCGATATTCTTGGCCGTAATGTCGGCTAGCCCTACATTGGCGTTGATGTACTGCGCCGAGGGGTCGTTTTTATACACAAATCCCACATCCTCCAGCGTCACCTTGTTTAGGCCAAAAGTGAGGGCTAGCGGCTCTTCGGGTTTTTTGTTGTCCAGCTCGGGTGCGGTTTTAGTTTGCTCCATGCGGATGGCCGCGTGCCGGAGCGTCGCGTTATCCACTTTATACACAGAGTTATCCACATCGACCTCGTCCATGTTCACCAGCAGGTCGCCTAGCCGGGCGCGTAGGTTGGAGCCGGCTACCTGGTCATTCTGGGTAAACAGGATGTTGGTTAGGTGCACCCGGCCAATGTCGTACTTCAGGCCCGAGCTAGTGGTATCGACCGGCGCCGTAGGGTCGGTGAAGGCCTTGATGATAAAGTCGTAGTTATTGACGCTGTCGGGCTCGGTGCGGGTCAGGCGCACGCGGCCGTTTTCCAACTCCACATCTTTGATATTGACTTGCTTTTTGAGCAGCGCGAAAATATCGACGCTTACTCCCAGGTGGCCTACGCTCAGCAGCGTGTCGCGCTGCTGGTCGGCCAGGTATACGTTATCAAAGTTGATGGCGTGCCGGAAGTCGGTGCGGAAGGTGCCGAGCCGCACTTCAGTCTTCAGTTTATCGCGCAAATAGCCCTCAGCGCGGCGCGCTACAAAGTCCTGGCCCGCCGGAAACTGTAAGTACACAACCACCCCGACCACCAGCAGCAAAATCAGCGCGAGTAGCCCCAGAATAACGTACAAAAAGCGTCGTAGATACACTGACACAGGCAGATAAAAGGAATGTGAAGCCACGCCCAGCTTCAATAAAGAAACAGAATTATGGTTTTCCAAACGGCAAACCGTCAGCCGGGGTTGGCTTCGCGGCTGCGAAACCCACCCAAGCTGAGCCATACCTGGCGCCCTACTAACGCCCGAAACTACCACTTTTAGTGCCCTTGCCGAGGCCGCCATCTCCGGGCCTGCCGTTACTTTGCGGCCATGCAGCCTACCTCCGCCCCCGACTACCGACCGCTCATTCGCCAGGCTTTTGCCGAGATGGAAAAAGTGGTGGTGGGCCAGCGCGCCCTCGTCAACCGCCTGCTCATCGGCGTCTTCACCGGCGGGCACATTTTGCTGGAAGGTGTGCCCGGCCTGGCCAAAACGCTTACCGTGAGCACGCTGTCGCAGGTATTGCACCTGCATTTTCAGCGCGTGCAGTTCACGCCCGACCTGCTACCCTCCGACCTGGTGGGCACCATGATTTACAACCAGAATCAGTCGGTGTTTGAGGTCAAGAAAGGTCCCATCTTCGCCAACCTCGTGCTGGCCGATGAAATAAACCGCTCGCCAGCTAAAGTGCAGAGCGCATTGCTGGAAGCCATGCAGGAAAACCAGGTAACTATCGGCGACCAGACGTATCCGCTCGACCGCCCATTTTTGGTGCTAGCCACCCAAAACCCGGTGGAGCAGGAAGGCACTTATCCGCTACCCGAAGCGCAGGTCGACCGCTTTATGCTAAAGGTGCACGTGGACTACCTCAAAAAAGCCGACGAGCTGGAGGTGATGCGCCGCATGGCCAACCTGGGGTTTCAGGGCGACGTGCAGCCGGTGCTCACCAAAGAAGACATCTTTGGTATTCGCGACCAGATAAACCAGGTCACGATTTCGGATACGCTCGAAAAATACTTGATTGAGCTGGTGTTTGCCACGCGCCGCCCGGCCGACTACGACCTGCCCGAGTTTGCCCAGGCCGTGCAGTTCGGGGCTAGCCCCCGCGCCAGTATTGCGTTGCACCGTGCCGCCCGCGCCGTGGCCTACCTCGACGGCCGCGACTACGTGCTGCCCGAAGACATTAAGGACGTGGCCGAGGATGTGCTCAACCACCGCATCCTGATGACCTACGAGGCCGAGGCCGATGGCATTCGCACGCACGACCTCATTGAGGCAATTCTGCGGAAAGTGCCGATTTCGTAAGGCCCAGGCGCTGGAGTACTACTTGGCCCTGCGGTCGAGCTGCGCGAAAAATTTCAGCGCAATGAGGATGGGGCTTATCAGCATCATGGCTAGGCCAACCAGCCGCGCGATACCGAAAATCGAACTGAGCGTGGGGTTGCCAATATTTTCCATGCTGAGTATGTTGCCCACAAACAGCAATACAACGCCCGCTACAAAAATCAGAAAAAGCTTAACGAAAGAAGGGAGCCAGGTCATAAGCTGTGGAAAAGTAAGGTTTTAGAATAGCAATGATACGCAGGCCGCCGCGCTAGGGTAGGTGAGCCTGAGCAAAGCAACGCATTATGCCCAGCTTAACCTTTCAAAATAAAGGTCCGTTAAAGGCGAGCGGTTACCCGCACCGGCTGCAAAGCCAGTATTATTTATTCTCAGAAAACACTTCCTTCCGATGAAAAAGCTGCTCATCCCCGCCGCCATGCTGACCGTAGGCGCTTACTCGGCCAACGCCCAAACCGGCACCACGACGACGACCACCCGCAAAACCATGACCACGCCCGGCACCACGACTACCTCGCCCATGACGGGCACGGTAACCGAAACCGCGCCGTCTTCAACCAGCGTAGAGTCGACTACCACCACCGCTAGCCCCGCTACCCCGGCCCCCGGCACCATCACGGTGCCCGCTAATGCCAAAGTAAAGGCGAACGGTAAAAAAGTAAAAATCAAGTAAGCGCCTGCTTACCAGCTTGAAAAAGGCCGCTCGCAACTAGTTGCGGGCGGCCTTTTTCGTGCGTAGCTACCGGGCAGCCTGTTCCAGCAAGCCCCGCATTTGTGCGGCCAGCGCCACACGGTCAAACTTGGCCCTAGCCAAGGCCTGGCCCCGGGCGCCGGCGGTGGCTAGGGCCGCGCGGTTGCCCAGGGCCGCTTGCAAGCGATGAGTTAAAGCCGCGGCATCGCCCGCGGGGGCGTACCAGCCGCAGCCATGCTCTTCAACCAGCCGCTTGGTCCAGCCCTGGTTGGTAACCACCACGGGCGTGCCTACCGCCAGCGCATCGTAGAGCTTGGCGGGCGAGTTGGTATTGAGCACCGGCAAGCCCAGGAAGGAAACAACTGCCACCTCGGCCAGCGCAAACCAGGTAAATACCGCGTGGCGCGGCTGCCCGCCCACCAGCCTGATGCGCCCCGGCCAACGCGCCGCCGCCGCCGCTACCAACGGTGCAAAATAGCCGTGGCCCAAAAACAGAAATGTAACGTTGGGGTCGGCGGCCACCAGCGCTTCCGCCGCCGCTACCACCGTGGGCATGTCATTGGCTCGGCCAAAAGTGCCGGCGTAAAGCACCACGCGCCGGCCGGCTAGCCCCTGCGCTTGCCGCAGGTCCGCCACGGCGGCGGGTGTGGCGCGGGCCGCCAGGTCGAGGTCGGTGCCATTGAGCAGCGTCGTTATCTTGGCCGGGGCTAGTCCCAGCCCCGCCACGTAGGCACTCATGTCGGGCGAGAGGGGCACGATGTGAGCCGCGCTCTCGTAGAGCCGCCGTTCCAGCGCAAAGAGCTGCTGCCGGGCCAGCGCCGTGGGCACCGCCCCCATCGCCACCGGAAACGACGGCCACAAATCCTGCACCTCAAACACCCACGGCACATCCCAGTACCGCGCGCACCGCGCCGCCGCCCAGGCGGCCGTCAGCGGCGTGCTGATGCCCCATACCACATCGGGCCGGGCTAGCCGGCGGCCGGCGCGCACCGCCCAGGCCGCGTACTGGGCAAAGGCCAGCGCGCGCCGCGCCGGCCCCATCTTGTTGTTGTAGGGAATATCCGCCTCCAGCAGCTCCACGCCGGGCGGCACCCAGGGCCACTCGTGCGTGAGCTGCTGGCTGCGCCAGGCGGGCGTGGTGAGCAGCGTTATGCGGTGGTGCTGCGCAATCTCGGCCAGCAGTGTGTAGTGCCGGCTGGTGGCCGGGCAATCGGGGCTGGTGTGGTACTGGCTGAAAACCGCAATGTGCATTTAGTGGTGTTAGGTGTTAAAGGGTACGCGCTATAAGTTGTTAGGAGAGTCAGTCGCTAGCAACTCATAACCCCGGCCTTATAACTCCTTTTTGGGTCGGTAATGCGAGTCGTTGAGCAAGCGCTGGGTATCCTTTTGGGCCATCAGCTGGGCTAGGGTCACCTTGTCGTGCTCGGCCATGTACTTGCGCACAATTTGCAGGCCCACCCACTGGCCCACCCGGCCGGGGCAGGTCCGGTCGATTTCGGGCACGTTGGGCCGCTCACCCACGTACTTCTGAATCACGAAGGGCGTGGTGCTGAAGAGCAGATTGTTCTCCAAGAAATGCCCCCAGATACGCGCTTCGTTGAATTTTACGTTGGCCAGCTCCTTGGCCGAGTAGCCCAGTAGCAGCGAGTCGGGGGCGCAGGGCAGCACCGCCCCGGCAAAGTAGAGGCGCTTGCCCTGGTCCACCATCTGGTCGAGCATGGAAGTGGCCGTGAGCTGGTGGCGGTTGTACTTGCTGGATACGGCGAGGGCTAGCGTGGGCAGCACGTTGGCGGGGCGGTAGCGCCGTAGCATATACTGGGGCAGGTCGGGGCGGTACTTGGCCTGCGGGCCGGCAAACCAGTCGAGGCTCACAACCAGCAGGCTATCATTAATATAGATATCCTTGCCGAGCAGCCCGCTCACGTAAGTTGCGGCCACGGGCGGGGTTTTGAAGTCGGGAAAATAATATTTTACCCGGCCAAACAGCGCGGCCATATCCTGGCGTAAGCTAGCCGAGTCGGCGAAGGCCGTGGCCGTTTGTTGGCTCAGCTGCTGCAAGTCGGGGCTAGTGGCCAATTGCGCCAGGGCCTTGGCTAGGGTATCAGCCGGGGCTTGGCCCGCGGGTAGGTAATAACGACTAAAAACCGGATTAGCCCGCATGAACTGCAACCCTTGGGCCGGATTCTTAATCTGAAAAAAGGCGCGTTCGAGGTGCGTGAGGTGCAGGGGAGCGGCGGGGGCATCGGCCGCCGGGTCGGGGCGGCAGCCATCGGCCGCGC
>Ga0308157_10001614_pt1 | contig 44169 bp, 31 predicted proteins | sample PhyBR1_FD_201035 | JGI IMG/M metagenome (GOLD analysis project Ga0308157, IMG submission 201035) | Phyllosphere microbial communities from UC Gill Tract Community Farm, Albany, California, United States - DLSLB.R1 | ecosystem: Host-associated > Plants > Phyllosphere > Unclassified | place: USA... | reverse complement strand
GTAAGCGGGGCGTGCAGACTCAGTCATTGCGGGTGGGTGCTACCTGTTGTGCGGAGCCAAGGCGGGGGCCGCCGGCTGCCTGATCCGACGATTATCCGGATGGCGGCGGAGATGCCAAGCCACGGACGGGATCGAGCCCGCGTTCCAGCCCCTGTTCTGCCCGGCTCTGGTAGCGGCCGGGCGGCAGGCCGAAGTGGCGACGGAACACGATCACGAAGGCGCTGGGGCTGCTGAACCCCAGTGAATGGGCGATGTCGGCCACTGCATGGCCGTCGTTGAGGCGGCGCAGCGCCTCGGCCAGCCGCGCCTGCTGCCGCCACTGGGCGAAGCTCAAGGTGGTCTCATCGCGGAAGTGGCGGCTCAGGCTGCGCGACGACAAGCCCGCCCACTGTGCCCATTGCGCAAGGCTGCGGTCGTCGGCGGGTTCGGCCAGCAGTTGCGAGGCGATTCGTAGCAGGCGGCGATCGGCCGGCATCGGCAGATGCATGCGCTGGCGGGGCGCGTCCCGTATTTCGTCAAGCAATACGTCGAGCATGTGCTGCTGGCGAGGGGAGAGGGCCTGCTCCGGTGACCAGTCGCTGATCCGCTCGGCCAAGGCATTGAGCAGGCGGGAAATGCCGATCACGCAGGGATCGTCGGGTAAATCAACACAGATCGGGCTGGCCAGGGCCATGCCCCAGCCACGTAGTGGGCCGTCGATCACCACCGTATGCGGCTCGGCTGCGGGCATCCAGCCGCCCGAACCCGCCGGCAAGGACCAGGTGCCGTGGCGGGTGCGGGTGGTCAGCAGGCCGCGCTCGACGCAGATCAGCTGTGCCCGCGCGTGCTGGTGCCAGTCCACTTCGCGGGCCAGGCCCTGTGGGCTGTCGAAGCGGAAGCCGAATACCGGAGGTCCGTCGTCGCGCTCGAACCAGTCCAGTTCCTGGTCATGCAGCAGCGGGGCGGGCAGCTGCATGTCAAAGCCCTGCGGTGCACGGCGCCGGACCGAAGAGAGGGTTGCGCCGGTGCTTGGCTGGATTTCGTCATTCATTGGCTGGATTGTATTACCGGGCCACGTTCACAGCCATTACTGTGTCTAGGTCGGCCGCAGACACCAGTGGTGCAACACAGCATTTTATACCAGTTGGAATATTTCCATTGAGAAATATTCCAACTGGAAGGAAAATGCCCGCCCATGATCTGTGCCGATACCACCCAGCCCCCCAGCTTTGGCCTGTTGCTGCGGCAAGTCCGCGACGGCCTCGCCCGGCAGCTTGATGCCTCCATGGCCGAGGAAGACCTCGGCCTTGGATTCAGCCACTACATCGGTCTGAAGACCTTGATGCACATGGCGCCCTGTACCGCCAACCAGCTTGCACGCGGCCTGGACCAGGTCCCCAGCGCGGTGACCCGTCTGCTGGACAAGTTCGAAGCGCTTGGTTGCGTGCGCCGCGAGACGCATGCGCAGGACCGTCGTGCATTGCAGATCGTGCTCACCGATGAAGGCCGTGCCCTGTGGCTGCGCTTGAAGCAGCGTGGCGACAGGGTGATGGAAGACGCCATGCGTGACCTGCAGGTGGAGGAGCGGGAGATGTTGATGTCCCTGCTGCTCCGTATACGTGACTCCTTGATGACCCCATGAAAACCATGTCCTCCCCCACATCCCTGGTTTCACCCGCCCGCGGCCTCCTGGCCGCGGCGCTGGTTCTTACGCTGGCCGCGTGCGCCAGCAGCCGTGGCCTGCAACCGCAGGGGCGATTGCTGGATGCCGACAGCCTGCACAGCAGCCGCAGCCTGGCCGGTACCCCGCTCAGTGCAGCGGGCTTTCCTGCCGCCGACTGGTGGCGTGCGCTCGCCGACCCGCAGTTGGATGCACTGATCGACGAGGCGCTGCGCGGCTCGCCCTCGCTGGAGGCGGCCGACGCACGCCTGCGCCAGGCGCAGGCGCACGCTGCCAGCAGCAATGCCGAGCGCAAGCCCAGCCTGTCGTTGTCACCGGGCTATACCGGCATGCGCCTGCCCGAATCCATGGCCGGTGATGAAATCGGCGGCCATTACATGGGTAGCGTGCAGGCCGTGGCCAACTTCAGTTATGGCGTCGACCTGTGGGGCGGCAAGCGTGCCGCCTGGGAAGCCGCCGTCGACAGCGGCCACGCCGCTGCCGTGGATGCGCAGGCTGCGCGTCTGGACCTGGCCGCCGCCATCGTCCAGGGCTACGTGCAGCTGGCCCATGCAGGCCAACTGCAGCGTGTTGCCAATGACGAACTGGCGCGCGCCGAGAAGACCCTGCAGCTGACCCGTCAGCGTCGCGCTGCCGGTATCGACAGTGAGCTGCAGGTGCAGCAGGCGCAGGCACGGCTGCCAGCCGCGCAACAGCAACAACTGGCCGCGCAGCAGCAGATCGATGTGTCGCGCAATGCGCTGGCCGCGCTGCTCGGCAAAGGACCGGACCGCGGCCTGGACATCAAGGTTCCGAATGAATTGAATCCGCTGGCCCTGCAGCTGCCAGGTGTAGTTCCCAGCGAACTGCTGGGCCGGCGTCCGGATATCGTTGCCGCGCGCTGGCGCGTGGAAGCGGCGGACAAGCAGGTCAAGGTCGCCAAGACCCGCTTCTACCCGAACCTGAACCTGACCGCCTTGGGCGGGGTGGTGTCCAAGGACCTGGGCAGCCTGCTGGAAAGCGGCTCCACCTTCGGTCTGCTGGCCCCTGCGCTGAGCCTGCCGATCTTCGATGGCGGTCGCCTGCGTGCCGGCCTGGCCAGCAGCGATGCCGACTACGATCTTGCCGTGGCCAACTACAACCACACCCTGGTGGAGGCCCTGCGCGACGTCGCCGACCAGGTCAACGCCAGCCGTTCGCTGGCCGAGCAGGTGCAGGCGCAGCAACAACTGCGTGGCATCGCGCAGACCGCCTACGAGCTGGCGCAGCAGCGCTACCGCGCCGGTATCGGCAATTACCTCGATGTACTCAGCACCCAGGACCGCCTGCTGCAGGCCGACCAGGGGCTGAGCAACCTGCAATCACAGCAACTGCTGTCTTCGGTACGCCTGAGCACCGCCCTGGGCGGCGGCTTCCAGCCCACCGCCGACACGGCGCCGGCCATTGCCGCCGGCAATGACACCACGCATTCCTGAGAGTCCCCCGAATGAGCCAGACAACCTCCCCCGATGCGGCAGCCGCCGCTCCCAGCCGTCGCGGCAAGCTGCTGCGCGGCCTGTTGTTCGTCATCCTGATCCTGCTGGCAGCGTTTGCCGCGTGGTACTACTTCCTGGGCCGCTGGGCCGAGGAAACCGACGACGCCTATGTCGGCGGCAACCAGGTGCAGATCACCCCGCAGATTACCGGCACCGTGGTGTCCATCGCCGCCGATGACGGCATGAAGGTGGAGCAGGGCCAGCTGCTGGTGCAGCTGGACCCGGCCGATACCGAAGTGGCGATGCAGCAGGCGCAGGCCAACCTCGCCAGCACCGTGCGTCAGGTGCGCGGCCTGTACCGCAGTGCGGAAGGTGCGCAGGCGGAATTGAACGCGCGGATGGTGTCGGTGAAGCGTGCACGTGAAGACTTCGCCCGTCGCCGTGACCTCGCGGCCAGCGGTGCGATCTCCAATGAAGAGCTGGCCCACGCCCGTGACGAGCTGGCTGCTGCCGAAGCCGCCGTTGCCGGTTCGCGCGAGACCGTCGAGCGCAGCCGCGCGCTGATCGACGATACCGTCATTGCCACCCAGCCGGACGTGCAGGCGGCTGCGGCGCAGCTGCGCCAGGCCTATCTCAACAACGCCCGTGCTGGCATCGTTGCGCCGGTCACCGGTTATGTCGCGCGTCGTTCGGTGCAGGTTGGCCAGCGCGTGCAGCCGGGTGCGGCCTTGATGGCGGTGGTGCCGGCGGAGCAGATGTGGGTGGATGCGAACTTCAAGGAAACCCAGCTGCGGCATATGCGCCTGGGCCAGGAAGTGGAACTGCGCTCGGACCTGTACGGTGGCGACGTCACCTACAAGGGCCACATCACCAATCTTGGCCTGGGTACCGGTTCGGCGTTCTCGTTGCTGCCGGCGCAGAACGCCAGCGGCAACTGGATCAAGATCGTGCAGCGCGTGCCGGTGCGCATCGCCGTCGACGCCAAGCAGCTTGCCGAGCATCCGCTGCGCCTGGGCTTGTCGATGAAGGCCGAGGTCAACCTGCACGACCAGAAGGGCACGGTGCTGCCGGCCGATGCAGCCAAGGGCACGGTGTATGGCACGCAGGTCTACGCCAAGCAGCTGCACGATGCCGACGCGCTGATCCACAGCATCATCCAGGACAACCTGCCGTCGTCCGCGCGCGCCAGCTGAGGTCACCATGTCCGCTCAAGCTCCCACGGCGCCGGCCACGACGGTCGGCGCAGGGCCAGCCAATGTTGCGTTGTGCACGGCCGGCCTGGCGCTGGCCTCGTTCATGCAGGTGCTGGATACCACCATCGCCAACGTCTCGTTGCCGACGATTGCCGGCAACCTTGGCGCCAGCTCGCAGCAGGCGACCTGGGTCATCACCTCGTTCGCGGTCAGTACCGCGATTGCCTTGCCGCTGACGGGGTGGTTGAGCCGCCGCTTCGGTGAAGTGAAGCTCTTCATCTGGGCGACCATCGCATTCTCGATCGCCTCGCTGTTGTGCGGCATTGCCCAGAGCATGGGCATGCTGGTGGTGTCGCGCGCGCTGCAGGGCTTCGTGGCCGGGCCGATGTACCCGATCACCCAGTCGTTGCTGGTGTCGATCTATCCGCGCGAGAAACGCGGGCAGGCGCTGGCCTTGTTGGCGATGATCACCGTGGTGGCGCCGATTGCTGGGCCGATCCTCGGTGGCTGGATCACCGACAATTACAGCTGGGAATGGATCTTCCTGATCAACGTGCCGCTGGGCGTCATCGCTGCGGCGATTGTCGGTAGCCAGTTGCGTCACCGCGTAGAAACCACTGAGCGGCCGAAGATGGATTATGTCGGCCTGGTCACCCTGGTGATCGGCGTCGGCTGTCTGCAGCTGATGCTGGATCTGGGTAACGAGGAAGACTGGTTCAACTCGACCAAGATCGTTGTGCTGACCTGCATCGCTGTGGTGATGCTGGCGGTGTTCGTGATCTGGGAGCTGACCGACAAGGACCCGATCGTCGACCTGAAGCTGCTGCGGCATCGCAATTTCCGTGCTGGCACATTGGCGATGATCGTTGGCTACGCGGCGTTCTTCTCGGTGGCCTTGATGATCCCGCAGTGGTTGCAGCGTGACATGGGCTATACCGCGATCTGGGCAGGCCTGGCCACTGCGCCATTGGGCATCCTGCCTATCCTGGTGGCACCGGTGCTGGGCAAGTTCGGTCACAAGGTCGACATGCGCTATCTGGCGACGATTGCCTTCTTCGTGTTGTCGATGACCAGCTTCATGCGCTCGGGCTTCAATCTGCAGGTCAACTTCGAGCATGTTGCCGGCGTGCAGTTGTTGATGGGTGTTGGTTTGGCGCTGTTCTTCATGCCGGTGCTGCAGATCCTGCTGTCCGACCTTGATGGCCGAGAGATTGCCGCCGGCTCCGGCCTGGCGACCTTCCTGCGTACCTTGGCGGGTAGTTTCGCTGCGTCGCTTACCACGTGGTTGTGGGCGCGTCGTACCCAGCAGCACCATGCCGATCTGACCGAGCATGTGTCCTTGTACGATCCGGGCATGCATCAGCAGGTGACCGCGATGGGGCAGGGTGACCTGCAACATGGTGCAGCGGTGCTCAACGAGATGATCAACCACCAGGCCTCGCAGATGGGCTTCAACGACATCTTCCTGTTGCTGGGCTGGGTGTTCCTGCTGATCATCGGCCTGGTGTGGCTGGCCAAGCCGCCGTTTGGGGCGGGTGCTGGTGCAGCGTCGGCAGGTGGCCATTAGCCCTGGTTGCTGTAGGAGCGGCGTAAGCCGCGAAGCCGACTGCAATGAAATTACAGCGAAGCCCGCAATCGGAAAGATTGCGGGCTTCGCTTTGTGAAGTGCCGAGCCATGCTCGGCAATGGCCTTACCGGTAAAGCCCTGCCGAGCATGGCTCGGCACTGCGGGGGATCGGCTTACAGCGGTGTACCGGCATCCCGTGTAAATTCTGCATTCCTTATCCCGCCGGACCTGACGATGAAAGGAAACTGCCTTTGTGGTGCAGTCGAAGTGATCGCCAATGACCGTTCCGAAATCGGTCTGTGTCATTGCAGCATGTGCCGGCGTTGGTCCGGCGGTCCGTTGTTCGCCGTGCATTGCGATGCGCAGGTGCAGGTCATCGGCGAGACGGTAAAACGCTACCGTTCCTCGGATTGGGCCGAGCGCGGTTTCTGTGGGCAATGCGGTACGCACCTGTATTACCGGCTGGTGCCGGATGGCGAATACTTCGTGCCCGCCGGCGTGTTCCAGGATCACGCCTTCGAACTTGCCAGCCAGATATTCATCGACGAAAAACCGCCGTACTACGACCTGGCCAACCAGACGCCGACGCTGACCGGGCGCGAAGTATTCGAACAGTTCGCCAACGGCAGCAGCTGACCGTTGGCGAGATGACGGTCAGTTGGCAGGCTCCTTGCCGTCGTCCTCGTCGGCATCGCCCAGGATGATGCGCGCGCTGCGCTGGTAGCTCCAATACGCCACCGCCCAGTTCAGCAACACCACCAGCCGGTTGCGGAAGCCGATCAGGAAGAACACGTGCGCGGCCAGCCAGAACCACCACGCCAACAGGCCTGACAGCTGCAGTTTGCCGACGTGGACGATGGCCGCCATGCGGCCGATGGTGGCCAGGTTGCCCTGGTCGTTGTAACGGAACGCGGCAGGCACCGGCTTGCCGGCAAGGCGGGCGCTGATCACCTGCGCCACGTATTTGCCCATCTGCTTGGCCGCCGGCGCCACCCCGGGTACCGGCCGGCCATTGGCCTGGGTCAGTGCGACCAGGTCGCCGCCGACGAAGATCTCCGGGTGGCCGGGAAGGGTGAGGTCGGGTTCGACCAGCACGCGGCCGGCGCGGTCCAGCGGCACGTCCAGCGTGCGCGCCAGCGGTGAGGCGGCCACGCCGGCGGCCCATACCACCGTGCGTGCCGGTACTTGCGTGTCGCCGAGCTGGAAGCCCTGTCCGTCGATATGGCTGACGGGGGTGCCGGTGAGCACCTCCACACCCAGTTTTTCCAGTTGGCGACGCGCCTTCAGCGACAGCACCTCCGGGAACGAGGACAACACGCGCGGCCCGGCTTCCACCAACCGCACCTTGGCATCGGCCGGGTTGATGTGGCGAAACTCGTTCTTCAGCGTGTGGCGGGCGATTTCGGCCAGCGTGCCGGCCAGCTCCACCCCGGTGGGGCCGCCGCCGACGATGGCGAAGCTCAGCCATGCCGCGCGCTTGGCCGGGTCGGGCTCGGCCTCGGCGCGTTCGAAGGCCAGCAGCAGTTTGCGGCGCAGGTAGAGCGCGTCATCCAGCGTCTTCAGGCCGGGCGCATCGTCGGCCCATTCGTCGTGGCCGAAATAGGCGTGGGTGGCGCCGCTGGCGACCAGCAGCATGTCGTAGCCGATGTTGCTGCCATCACTCAGCTGCACGTGCCTTGCCTGCTTGTCGATGGCCACCACCTCGCCCAGCCGGACCTCGATATTGCGCTGCTTGCCGAGGATGTGGCGCAGCGGCGCGGCGATATCCGGCGCGGACAAGCCCGCGGTGGCGACCTGGTAAAGCAGCGGCTGGAACAGATGGTGATTGCGGCGGTCGACCAGGGTGATGCGCAAGGGCGCATCGGCCAGCGCCCGGCTGGCCCAGAGTCCGGCGAAACCTCCGCCGACGACGACAAGGTGGGGGTGTTGCGGCATGACGTACTCCGGTGGGGCCGGTGAACCGGCCGTGGGGGCGGGTTGTCAGCGCCCATCATCGCATTGATGTGCATTGAAACAGCGATGACCGATACTGGCGGTCAGCTTGCCGCCATGGAGTTGCCCCGTGTCTGAGCCAGAGAAGCGCATCGCATTGTTGATCGATGCCGATAACGCCCCCTCGTCAAAGATCGACGAGATTCTTGTGGAAGTGGCCGCGTTCGGCGTGGCCAATGTGCGCCGTGCCTACGGCGACTGGAAGAACCCGCGGCTGAAGGGCTGGGAAAGCGTGCTGCATGAGTTCGCGATCCGGCCGATCCAGCAGTTCGCCTATTCCAAGGGCAAGAATGCCTCGGACATGGCGATGGTGGTCGATGCGATGGACCTTCTGTACGCGCGCAACCTGGACGGCTTTGCGATTGTTTCCAGCGATGCCGACTTCACCCCGCTGGTGATGCGCATCCTCACCGATGGCGTGAAGGTCTATGGCTTTGGTGAGCAGAAGACGCCGTTGGCTTTCGTCAATGCCTGTTCGAAGTTCATCTACCTGGAAGCGCTGGGCAACGAAGTGGTCGACGCTGTCGCCCCCGAGATGACAAGCGTGGCGGCATCCACGACGGCTGCCGAAACCAGCGATGAGCCGGCCGCACCGATCACGCCGCGACCGGGCAATGAACTGCGCGGGGATACGCGTTTGCTCAACCTGCTGCGTGGTGCGGTGGATGCCGTCGCCGACGAGCAGGGCTGGGCCCTGCTCAGCGCCGTGGGCAACCAGATCGCCAACCGCGCATCGTTCGATTCGCGGAACTATGGCTATCGCAAACTTAGTGACCTGATCGCGGCGATCGGCTTGTTTGAGGTCAAGCGCGCGGGAAAGTCCTCGGCCGTGCGCGCGTTGCCGCGCAAGCGCAGCCAGGAAGACAACCCGAATGTAGGCAATGAAAGGAGCAGCTGAATGTTGAAGATCTGGGGCCGGCGTAATTCCAGCAATGTGCGCAAGGTGTTGTGGTGTGTGGAGGAGATCGGCCTGCCCTATGAGTCGATCGAAGTGGGGGGCGCATTTGGTGGGACGCAATCGGCCGAGTATCTGGCAATGAATCCCAACGGATTGGTACCAGTGATCGAGGATCACGGCCTGCCGGTGTGGGAATCCAACGCTATCGTCCGTTACCTGAGTGCGCGCTATGCGCTGGACGTGCTTTACCCGGCAGACCCCATCGTGCGTGCGCGCAGCGAGCAGTGGATGGACTGGACCACGTCGAGTTTTGCGGTGGCTTTTCGTGACCTTTTCTGGGGCGTGGTGCGTACCGCGCCGGCGGATCGGGATGAAGCCCGCATCGCGGCGGCACTGCTGCGCTGTGGTGAGCTGTTGAGCGTGGCCGATGCGGAACTGGCTACCCAGCCATGGCTGTCTGGCGAGCGCTTTGCGATGGGTGATATTCCGTTGGGTGCGTTCATCTACGCATGGTTTGAAATGCCGATCCAGCGCCCGGAGCTGCCGCATCTGGCAGCGTGGTACGCGCGGCTGCAGCAGCGGCCTGCGTATCGCAAGGGGGTCATGACGGCGTTGACTTGAGTTGATGGTGGATTTTTGAACGCAGGAATGCAGGAATGCATGAGCGCAGGAATGCTAGCCCCTCTCCCGCTTGCGGGAGAGGGGTTGGGGTGAGGGGAGCTTTTGATTCTTGCCTTGTGTTTTTTTCGGCAGGAGACGCTGTAGCAAGAGCGCCCCCTTCCGCCCCCCGGGCACCTGCCCCCGCAAGCGGGAGAAAGGCGGCTTCCGTCGGCTCTTGCGGTAGCCGCAAAGAAAAAGCCGCGCTATTGCCAGCGCGGCTTCTCATTACCTCCGTGCGTTGGGCACGGTTACAGCAGTCTTAGAACTTCCAGTTCACGCCGAAATAGACCACACGGCCCGCGTAACCGTTGGAGTAGAAACGGGCCTTGGTGTCGTTGCCCAGATGCGTGCGCGTCTCTTCCTTGGTCAGGTTCAACACCGAGGCACTCAGGCTCAACGCCGGGGTGATGTTGTAGGCGGCGTTCAGATCGATCTGCTGGTAGGGCTCCTGGTAGAGGTTCAGGCCGCTGACCAGGCCCTGCACCACTTCACCGCGGCGGTTCCACGAGGCGCGCAGCAGCAGCTTTTCAACTTCATAGAACACGGTGAAGTTGGCTTGGTTCTCGGCGCTGCCAACCAGCGGTGACTTGCCGATCTCGGTGCCGTCTTCCAGGGTGATCGCCGCTTCGTTGGTGTCGTTCCAGGTGTAGTTGGCCTGGAAGCCGAGGCCGAAATCCAGCGTGTGCTGGGCGTAGAACTCCAGGCCTTGCGACACCGCATCACGACCACCGGCGGTGGTGGAGTAGTTCTGCACGACCACGCTCTGACCGCCGACGTTCTGGGTGACGTCCTGCACCACTGGTACCGAGAAGTTGCTGACGTCCTTGCGGAACAGGCCCAGGCCCAGCACCGAGCCGGGCTGGAAGTACCACTCCAGGCCGATGTCGTACTGGGTGGCCTTGTAAGCTTCCAGATTCTTGTTGCTGCCCGAACCGTACCAGCCCTGCTCACTGGCGCCACCGGTGAGGCGGCGGTCGTTGACGTATTCGGAGCTGAAATACTCCAGGCTGCCCGGTGAGGCGATGCTGTTGTAGCTCGGGCGCGCGATCACCTTGGAGGCCGCCGCGCGCAGCAGCAGGTTGTCGGTCAGGTCATAGGCCAGGTTGAAACTCGGCAGCACGTCGGTGTAGCTGCGGTCCAGGCCGGTGACCGCGAACGACTCCACGCGCGCTTCGCTGTCGGAGAGGCGCCAATAGCCCTCGGTGCCGCAGTAGGTACGCGGCGGCGCGCCGCCAGGTACCGCCGCGCCGGCCTGGCAGGCCAATGGGTTGCCGTTGGCGTCGTCGTAGAAGTAGTCGTCGTACGAGGTGACCTTGTCGGTAGAGTCCGCGTGCTGGCGGGTGCTGACCACACGCACGCCAACGTTGCCGCGCAGGCGCTCGGTGCGGAAATTGGCCTGCAGGTAGGTGGAATAGATTTTTTCGTCGACGTTGTAGACGAAGTTGTCCTCGTTGCGGGTCTGCATGCCCCCGTAGGTCTTGTTGAGATACGAGATGTAGGCCGGGTAGTTGATGGCCGGGAACGCGCTGGCATTGATGCCGCCGGCCAGGTTGCCCATGCCATAAACGAAGTCGGGCGAGAACTGCAGCGCGGTGTCGTTGCAGCCGCCGTTCCAGTAGCGGTTCTCGTAGTCACTGGGGTCGGTGCCCGGGCAGGCCCAGTAGCTGTTGCCGGTGCTGCGATGGATGCCGCCGTCACGGTATTTGACACCGAATTGCAGCGATTCCAGGAAGCCGGAGTCGTTGTGCCAGGTGGTATCGATCTGGGCGTACTTCTGCTCGTTGGTGTTGCGGGTCCATGACGAGCCGGTGGAGCCGAGGTCGACCTGGAGGATGCCGTTCTTCAGGTTCTGCATCAGTTCCGGCGAGAACGCCATCGACGGCGTGCCGGTCAGGTTCCAGGAGCTGGCCAGGTTGCCCAGGTTCCAGCTGCCGTCAGCATTCTGGCTGCGTGGCTTGAGCGGTACCGAGAACTGCAGCGACGGGCCGCCCTTGGCCCAGGTGCGCCCGCCCTTGAAGGCGATGTCGACCGACTCGCCGCGCCATTCGGCGGAGAAATCGGCGGTCTGCGACAGGGCTTTTTCGAGGTTGTAGCTGCCGGTGATCTGCGGGGTGGGGATGGTGCAGTCATCCGAGCCCCAGCCACCCGGCGCCATGCCGCCGGCGGCAGCCTCGTCTTCGCTGCAGTAGTAGGTCTTGCCCGGGTGCTTGCTGTAGTCGGCGCCGGTGACGATGGTGCCACTCGGGTCCATGGTCAGCCCGTCGAGCAGGCGCCCGCCGGCCCAGTTGCCGTCGCCCCAATAGCGGGCAATGTTCCATTCCGGCACCTTGATGGTGTGGGTCTGGGAGTCCTGCGACAGGTCGAAGCGGAAGTAATTCGCGGTCAGGGTGAGGTTGTCCAGTGGCTTGAACTGCAGGGTTATCTGGCCGCCCTTGCGCTCGCGTTCCTCGTCCGTGACGTCGAGGTTCACCGAGGTCGGCATCATGAAGCCGGTGTAGTACTTGCCGTTCTGGTCGTAGAAGCCGGTACCACCCCACCAGTTGGAGTTGAAGTCGGAGGGGTTGCCGTGGACGTCAACCGCAGTGCCGCCTTCGTCACGGCCATACCAGGACCAGCCTTCGGTGCTGGCGCCCATGGTGCGGGTGGTGCGCTTCTGGTCGGTGTAACCGACGAACACGCCGAAGCGCTCGTCCTTGTCGTGCCAGGAATAAGAGGCGGAGAGCTGACCATCGGTCTTCTTGGTGGTGTCGGCCCAGGTCCCTTCAACGGAGACGAAGCCGGTGTTGGCTTCCATGTCCAGCGGGCGACGCGTATGCAGGATGACCGTACCGCCGATGCCACCTTCGTCGATGCGCGCCTCCGGTGACTTGAACAGCTCGGCGCTGCCCAGCATGTTCGACGGTAGCAGCGTGTAGTTGAACGAACGGGTGGGGTCGCCGTTGGATTCGGCGGTGGCCACGTAATTGCCGTTCAACTCGGTCAGGGTCAGCTCCGACGACAGGCCGCGCACGCTGACATTCTTACCTTCGCCACCGTCGCGGGTGATGATCACGCCGGGCACGCGCTGCAGCGCGTCGGCCACGTTCTTGTCGGGGAATTTGCCAACGTCTTCTGCAGTGATCACTTCGACCACGGCATTGGCATCGCGCTTCTGCTCAAGGCTCTTTTCGATGGCGTAGCGATAACCGGTGACGGTGACGGCGTCGAGCGTAGTGGCATCGGCGCTGCTGTTGGTGGTTGCCTGCTGCGCGAACGCAACGCCGGGTACGGCGGCGACGGCGAACAAGGCCACGGCAATGGCGGCGGACAAAGCATCGCGGCCCTGCTTGGTGTTGATCTGTTTCATTCCACTCTCTCCCTCTCCTGGATTGAATTTTCTACTGAAACCTTGAGTTGTATCGATCTAAAAGCGTGTGAAACCGGCCTTGTTGCTTGCATTCGCATTGCACATGGCAAGCGCATGCAGGAGGTGCCGTTGCCGCGATCGTGGGGGTGTCGATTTGGATCGATCTAAACGATTGGCGCGCATTTTTTAGCACAGGCTCGGGGCGGACGCATGTTGCTGCGCAATATGGCTCGGCCGGACGGTGGGGTTGGCGGGGCAAGGGCAGGGGGTGCAGGGTGCAGGAGGTAGTGCCGAGCCATGCTCGGCAGGGGCCTTACCGGGAAAGCCTCTGCCGAGCATGGCTCGGCACTACGCCCCCTCCCTTTGCCGCAGGCAAGGGGAGGGCTGGGGAGTGGTCGGGGTTTTTTGCCGGATTGTGGGGGAAGCCCTTGCCGAGCATGGTTGGGCATTACGCGGTAAGGCCTCTGCCGAGCATGGCTCGGCACTACAGGGTGATGCCGCTGCCGAACATGGGCGGGGTTTGTTGGGCTGCTCGGGGCTGTTGATGTTGCGCCGCAGAATGCGCTCGCGGAAATGACCGTGCTTTACTTGGATCGATCTAAATTTTCAGGAAGGCGTTCCCAGGGGGCAGTGGTGGTTGCGCAGATGTGGGTGCGCGGCTGCGGTAAACCACTGGAAATGCTGCCAAAGAAGCCTTCAGAAGGCCCCGCTTTGTGTGCCTGTTGCCTTGCTTGCCGCTGCCATCGCGGCGGCAGCGGCGGGTGGCGGGGCCTGAGCAGTTTTGCTGATGCCTGGCATCTCTCCCCCGTTCTGCAAGGAACGGGCTGGGTATCAGCGGCCCGGCTTGCCCGGGCCAACCTTTGCCGTACCAACATCGTTGCCGTAACGACCGACCCAAGGATCCAAGACATGAGCCGATCGCCGTCCACCGCCCGTTCCAATCGCCCTGTGGCAATGGCCGCTTGCTTGCTGGCGCTGAGCTTCGCGCCGCTGTTGCAGGCTGCACCGTCAGTCGCGCTGGAACGTGAGGTCAACACCTTCATCGGCAGCAAGGATGACGGCAACACCTTCCCGGGCGCGTCTGCACCGTTTGGCCTGATCCAGGTCAGCCCGATCGGCAGCCACTACTCGGGTTGGCGCTATGACGACGAGAAGATCCGTGGTTTTGGTCATTCCTTCATTTCCGGCGCGGGTTGCTGGGAGCAGGGCGGGCAGGTGTCGGTCTTGCCGGTGACCGGCAGCATCGGCCCGGGCGGTGATTTCGATACCAAGGACCCCAAGCGCTTCGATCACAAGAGCTACGCCTCGGCCTACAGCCATGATGGCGAAGTAGGGCAGGCCGGCTACTACAAGGTCCGGCTGACCGACTACCGCGGCATCGACGTGGAAACCACCGCGCTCACCCGTGCCGCCGCCGAGCGCTACACCTTCAGCGCCGGCGTCAGCGAAGGCCAGGTGCTGGTCAATGTGGCCCAGGCCAATGAGCGGCATTCGGTGATCGGCAGCGTCATCGATGTGGTCGGTGACCGCGCGGTGGAAGGCAAACTGGTCACCAAGAGTTTCTGCGGTGGCCACCAGTACACGACGTGGTTCCGCATCGAGTTTGATCGTCCGTTCAAGGCGCATGGCACCTGGGGCGAGCAAGGCGGCCTGCCCGGTGCGCGTCACAGCATGGAAGGCGAGGCCAAGCCCAATGGTGCGTGGTTGAGCTTTGACCTGGCCGATGGCCGCAGCGTCACCGCCACCAGTGCGATCTCGCATGTGGATGCCGAAGGTGCACGCAACAACCTGCGCAGCGAGGGTATGCAGGGCGGCAAGCTGCTGGGCTTCGATCGCATGCGCGCGCTGTCGCAGGCGCAATGGCGCGAGCAGCTGGCCAGCGTCAAGGTCGAAGGCGCGAGTGCCGATGACCGCAGCGTGCTGTACACCGCGCTGTACCACGCGTTGTTGCAACCGATGACCGGCAGCGACGCCGATGGCCGCTACCGCGGTTATGACGACGGGATTCATCGTGCCGATGGTTGGACCTACTACGAGTATTTCTCGCTGTGGGATACCTACCGCACGCAGAACCAGTGGCTGGCGCTGACCCGCCCGGATGTTGCCCGCGATATTGGCCGCAGTCTGCTGGCCATCAACGAACAGGGCGGCTGGCTGCCGCGTTGGGGCTATGCCAACTTCGAAACCAATGTGATGACCGGCGACCCGGTAACGCCGTTCATGGTTGACCTTTGGCGGTTCGGCGCGCTGCAGGGCCGCGAGGCGGAAGCCTGGGGCGCGCTGCGTCGCAATGCCTTTGAAATGCCGCCGATCAACTCGCGCCATGCCGGTCGTTCCGGCAATGCCAGCTATCTCGCTAACGGCTATGTGGGTTACGACCGCGCCTTCCCGTCCAAGGGCATGGACGTGGATCCGCATCATGGTGGTTCGGCAACGCTGGAATACGCGCTGGCCGACTGCGCATTGGCGCAGATGGCTGATGGCCTCGGTCATGCCGACGATGCAGCCAGCCTGCGTGCTCGCGGCGGCAACTGGCACAAGGTATGGGACGCGGATGTGCGTGATGCTGAAACCGGATTCACCGGCTTCCCACGTCCGCGCGACGAGAACGGCAAGTGGTATACGCCGGCCGATGGCCATTACAGCCCGCGCTCGCAGCACGGCTTCCACGAAGGCACCGGCTGGCAGTACCAATGGTTGGTGCAGCAGGACGTGCCGGGCATGCTGCAGGCCATGCATGGCCGTGAACAGGCCGGCAAGCGTCTGGATGCCTTCTTCGCCTACGACGCACTGCTGCAGGCGCCGCTGACCGCCGCGCGCAAGGAGTGGGTGGTCGGCCCGTACAGCTATTACAACCAGTACCGCTACAACCCCAACAACGAGCCGGACCTGCATGCGCCGTGGATGTATACCCTGATCGGCCAGCCGTGGAAGACCGCCACCGTGGTCCGCGCTGCGCAGCAGCTGTTCACCAATGCGCCGAACGGTGTCACCGGCAATGACGATCTGGGCACGATGTCGGCCTGGTACCTGTTCAGCGCGCTGGGCCTGTACCCGGCGGTGCCGGGCAGTGGCCAGTTCCTGCTGCACGCGCCGCGCTACAGCAAGGCTGAGATCAGCCTGGGCAATGGCCGTCGTTTGACCTTGCAAGCCCCGGGCGCCGATCCGCGCAGCCTGCAGTACATCCAGGGTGTGCAGGTCGATGGCAAGCCACAGGCGGCCGTATGGCTGGACTGGCAGCGCCTGCAGCAGGGCGGCAACGTGCGCTTTGAACTGGCTGCACAGGCACCGGAACAAGGCTGGGGCACGGCCCAGGCCGACCTGCCGGTGTCGTATTGCGCCACGCCGGGCAGCGCCCAGCAGTGAGCATGGTGGGCGCCAAGGGCAACAAGAAGGGGCAGGACACCGCAAGCGGTGGCCTTGATCCTTTAGGCTTGGCGCATTCCGCAACCGTAGTCGAGCCGATGAAAGACACTCCACCTGGCGCCAAGGGCGCCCGCAAGGCCGGCCAACGTGCGGTCACCGTCACCGACATCGCGCAGGCAGTAGGTGTGTCGCGTGCAACCGTCTCGCTGGTGTTGCGCGGCAGTCCGCTGGTCAATGTAGATACCCGCGCCAAGGTCGAGGCCGAGCTGCGCAAGCAACGCTATGTCTACAACCGTACCGCCGCCAACCTGCGCCGTCGTACCTCTTCGTCGATCGCACTGGTGATCAACGATCTGTCCAACCCGTTCTTCGCCGAGTTTGCGTCCGGCGTGGACGAGGCACTGGGTGGCAAGGGTTATGTGACATTGCTGGGCAGCACCGGCGAATCGCCGCAGCGACAGCAGGCCGTACTGAGCACCTTGATGGAGCACACCCCCACCGGCTTCATCCTGTCGCCCGCCGAAGGCAGCGATGCCGGCGAGCTGCGCCAGGTATTGGGGGCGCACGCCAACGTGTTGCTGTTCAACCGCGAACTGGCGGGCGCGCAGTGGGACTTCCTCACCCTGGACAACCAGCAGGGCGCCTACATGGCCACCCGTCACCTGATCGAATGCGGTCATCGTGATGTTGCTTTCTTCGGCGGGCATGCGGCGTCCAGCTCCTGCGCGCAGCGCCGGCTGGGGTACCAGCAGGCCCTGCGCGAGGCCGGTTTGCCGGTGCACGCCGAATGGATGATCGAGTCCGCTCCCAATCGACTGGAAGCCGCTGCGCGTACCGGTGAATTGTTCGAAAGCGCACAGGCACCCAGTGCGGCGGTCTGCTACAACGACACGGTTGCTTTGGGTCTGATGCTGGGCCTTACCTCGCGTGGCATACGGCCCGGTGGCGATTTCGCTGTCACCGGCTTCGATGATATCTCCGAGGCCGCAGTCGCATTCCCGCCCTTGACCACGCTTACCGCTGATCCTCGCGAACGTGGCCGCCAAGCTGCAGCGTTGCTGTTGCAACGCCTCGACAACCCCGATGCAGCGCCGATACGCACCGTTGCCCCGGTGCAGCTGCGGATCCGTGAAAGCAGTGCCGCAAGGCCACGCTGAGCCGTAACTCCACCTCCCGATCACCGTACCAGGGCCCACCCACATGCACATACCAACATCGCCATCGTCTACATCAAGCCCGTCGGCGCCCGTGGTCAATACGCGCGTGGCCTTGGCGGTGGCCACCACCATCTTCTTCATGTGGGGCTTCCTTACCTGCCTGAATGACATCTTGATCCCGCACCTGAAGTCGGTGTTCGAGCTGAATTACACCCGCGCGATGCTGGTGCAGTTCACGTTCTTCGGCGCGTACTTCCTTATGTCGTTGCCGGCCGGGCGACTGGTGGCGCGGCTGGGTTACAAGCAGGGCATCGTCGCCGGTCTGGTGATCGCGGGCATCGGTGCGTTGGGCTTCTGGCCCGCGGCGGAGTTGCGTCAGTACGGCGCCTTCCTTGCTGCGTTGTTTGTGCTCGCTACCGGCATCACCGTGTTGCAGGTTGCCGCCAATCCCTACGTTGCACTGCTGGGGCCGGAGCGAACCAGTTCCAGCCGCCTGACGCTGGCACAGGCGCTGAACTCGCTGGGCACGGCGATTGCTCCGATCTTCGGTGGCCTGTTGATCCTCGGCAACACGGTGAAGAGCGCCGATGAGCTGAAGGCATTGCCGCTGGCCGAACAGGCGGCCTATCGCGTGCAGGAAGCGCAATCGGTGCAAGGGCCGTATCTCGGTCTGGCTGTCGCGCTGTTCCTGCTGGCCCTGTTCGTGTTCCTGTTCCGCCTGCCCACATTGAGTGAAAGCAGCGAGCAGGCAGACAGTGCAAGCCATACCTACGGCGACGCGTTGAGCCACAAGCACCTGCTGTTTGGCGTGCTGGGTATCTTCTTTTATGTAGGCGCCGAAGTGTCGATCGGCAGCTTCCTGGTCAATTACCTGTCGCTACCCAATATCGGCGGCTTCAGTGAGCAGCAGGCCACGCACTACGTGTCGCTGTACTGGACCATGGCGATGATTGGCCGCTTTGCCGGTTCGGCGCTGTTGGTGCGGTTCTCGCCGCGCAAGCTGCTGGCCCTGTTTGCCCTGATCAACGTCGCCTTGCTGGCGCTGACCATGGGTAGCGAGGGCAAGCTGGCGTTGTATTCGGTGGTGGCGATCGGCCTGTTCAACTCGATCATGTTCCCGACCATCTTCGCGCTGGGTATCGAGCGCCTTGGCCCGCTGACCAACAAGGCTTCCAGCCTGTTGATCATGGCGATTGTCGGTGGCGCGGTGGTGCCGTTCCTGCAAGGCATGCTGGCCGACCGCATCGGCGTGCATCACTCCTTCATCCTGCCGTTGCTGTGCTACGGCTACATCATTTTCTACGGGCTGGTCGGTTCACGCATCAGCACCGGTGTCAGCCAAAAGGACTGAGGCCAGATGGGCAAGATTGTTTGTTTCGGCGAAATTTTGATCGATCTACTAGCGCAGCCACCGGCGTCGGAAGACACCCCGCGCGCCTTCCTGCAGTACGCCGGCGGGGCCCCGGCGAACGTGGCAGTGGCGGCTGCACGGCTGGGTGCCAGCAGCCATTTCGCAGGCATGCTGGGCCGCGACATGTTCGGTGACTTCCTGCTGGAAAGCCTGCAGCAGGCCGGGGTCGAGACCGATTGCGTGGTGCGTACCGACCAGGCCAAGACCGCGCTCGCATTCGTGGCACTGGATGCACATGGCGAGCGCAGTTTCAGCTTCTACCGGCCGCCGGCGGCGGACCTGTTGTTCCGCGCCGATCACTACCTGCCGGCCTGCTTCAATGACACTGCGTGCTTCCACGTCTGTTCCAACAGCCTGACCGAGGCCGAGATCGCCAAGGCCACGTTCGACGGCATGGAACGCGCCCGCGCCGCGGGTGCGGTGGTCAGCCTGGACCTGAACCTGCGCCCGGCGCTGTGGCCGGCTGACGTCGATCCCACCCCGCGCCTATGGCAGGCGCTGGAGCTTGCCGACCTGATCAAGCTCTCGCGCGAAGAACTCGATTACCTGGCCGCGCCATTGGGTGCAGACGGCGAGGCACAGGTGCTGCAGCGCCTGTTGGCCGCGCAGGCACAGTGGGTCATCGTTACCGATGGCGCAGGAACCTTGCGTTGGTATACCCGTCACGGCCAGGGTGAAGTGCCGAGCTTCAGCGTGCAGGCCGTCGATACCACCGCTGCCGGCGATGCCTTTGTTGGTGGTGTCCTGGTGGGGCTGGTTGAACGCGGCGGTGCGGGGGCGGGCTTTGCTGCCTTCTGCAAGACGCCCAATGCCATCCACGGCACGCTGCGGTTCGCCGCCGCCGTGGGCGCCTTGGCGGTCACCCGCAAGGGCGCGTTTGCAGCGATGCCCGCTTTGAATGAAGTGCAGCACCTGCTGCAGCAACAGGAGGCCAATGCATGACCACCACGCCCGATTTCCGTTCACCGGCTTTCCTGCGCGCGCACATCGCCGACACGATGGCCTTCTACCACCCGCATTGCATTGATCCGGAAGGCGGCTTCTTCCACTACTACCGCGACGACGGCAGCATCTATGACCGCAGCCACCGTCACCTGGTCAGCAGCACGCGTTTCGTCTTCAACTACGCCATGGCCTACCGCGAGTTCGGCAATGCCGAGTACCTGGAAGCGGTGAAGCACGGCGTGCGCTATCTGCGCGACGTGCATCGCAACCCGGCCACGGGTGGCTATGCCTGGACCCTGCGCGATGGCAAGGTCGAGGACGACATGAACCACTGCTATGGCGTGGCCTTCGTGCTGCTGGCCTATAGCTGCGCGCTGAAGGCGGGCATCGAACAGGGCCGGGAATGGATGGATGAAACCTGGCAGCTGCTGGAACGCCACTTCTGGGAGCCGCAGCACGGCCTGTACCGCGATGAAGCCGACGCCAACTGGAACTTCACCGGCTACCGCGGCCAGAACGCCAACATGCATATGTGCGAGGCCATGCTGGCCGCGTTCGAGGCCAGCGGCGAGCAGTGCTACCTGCAGCGCGCATTGCAGCTGGCCGACAACATGACCCGTCGCCAGGCGGCCAAGGCCGGCGGTCTGGTGTGGGAGCACTACGACATCGATTGGAACATCGACTGGGATTACAACCTGGACAATCCCAAGCACCTGTTCCGCCCCTGGGGTTTCCAGCCCGGCCACCAGACCGAGTGGGCGAAGCTGTTGATGATCCTCGACCGCCATGTCGACGCCGAGTGGCTGGTGCCGACGGCGCAGCATCTGTTCGATACCGCAGTGACGCGCTCCTGGGATGAGGCGCGCGGCGGCCTGTATTACGGCTTTGCGCCGGAGTCGCGGCGGCAGCCCGACATGGACGGCGCCGCGATCGGTGGCGACAGCTTTGTCTGCGACGACGACAAGTATTTCTGGGTGCAGGCCGAGTCGCTGGCCGCTGCCGCGCTGCTGGCCAAGCGCACCGGCGATGCCGGCTACTGGGAGTGGTACGACCGCCTGTGGGCGTATTCGTGGCAGTACTTCGTCGATCACCGTTATGGCGCCTGGTTCCGCATCCTCGATGCCGACAACCGCAAGTACGACGACGAAAAGAGCCCGGCCGGCAAGACCGATTACCACACCATGGGTGCCTGCCACGAAGTGTTGAACGTGGTACGCGAGCAGCAGCCGGGCTGAGCCCCGGCAACGTCAAGCACTAGCGGAGGGGCTATGCGGCAGCGTTTGCAGTTGAAAATTGGATCGATACAAAAGCACGTCGCACAGGCGCTGCTGGGCGGTGCGTTACTGGTGATGACCGGTAGCGCATTGGCGGCAGAGCTGCAGGCGCAATGGACTTTCCGCCTGCTGCCCGGCGACGCCCAGCTACAAGCTCATCCCGGTATGGATGCATGGAAGCCTGCAGCCGTGCCGGGTAGCGTACATACCGATCTGATGGCGGCCGGCCTGATTGGTGATCCTTATGTGGGTGCCGCAGAGGCTGGCCTGCAATGGATTGGCCTGGGTGACTGGGAATACCGTGCACGCTTCGACGTGGATGCGGCAACGCTGGCACGTCCGCATGCCGAACTGCGCTTCGACGGCCTGGATACGTTCGCCGAGGTGCGTCTCAACGGGCAGCCCTTGTTGAAGGCTGACAACGCGCACCGCACCTGGCGTGCCCGCGTTGATGGCCGCCTGCGCGCGCAGGGCAATGAACTGCAGATCGTGTTCCGCTCGCCTATCCGCAGCCTGTTGCCACAGGTGCAGGCGATGCCGCACAAGATCGCCGGCAACTATCCCTCGCCCTACGGTGACGAGCCGAAGGACGCGATGGTCGGCAATTTCGTGCGCAAGCCGGCCTACCATTTCGGCTGGGACTGGGGCCCGCGTTACGTCACTGCCGGCGTCTGGCGGCAGGTGCATCTGGACAGTTGGGAGCAGCAGCGCATCACCGATCTGTCCGTACGTACCGACTCACTGGATTCTGATGCAGCGCGGCTGAGCGTGCTGCTGCAGGTTGAGCAGGCGGATGCCGCTGCCACGCAGAAGGTGGTTGTTGATGTGCTCGACCCAGACGGTGCCAAGGTCGCCCAGATCAGCCAGGACATTGCGCTGAAGCCGGGCGAAAACAGCGTGTCGCTGCCACTGCAGATCGACAAGCCACGGCGTTGGTGGCCGGTAGGTTATGGCGCCCAGGATCGCTATACCGTGCTGGCGCGATTGGGCGGCGGCCAGCAGGATGCATTGGCGTCGAGCGTGCGTATCGGCCTGCGCACCGTGCAGTTGCAGCGCGATGAGGACAAGGACGGCGGCCAGGGCTTCGCCTTCGTCATCAATGGCGTGCCGGTGTTTGCCAAAGGCGCCAACGTCATTCCCTTCGATGCCTTCCCGGCACGGGTCACGCGTGAACGCCTGCGCCGCGACCTGCAGGCTGCGCGCGATGCCAACATGAACATGCTGCGCAACTGGGGTGGTGGTTATTACGAAGACGATGCCTTCTATGACATCGCCGACGAGCTGGGCCTGCTGGTGTGGCAGGACTTCATGTTTGGCGGCGGCATGCAGCCGGGCTATGACTCCGCGTTCCGCGCCAATGTAGTGGCTGAGGCGCGCGACAACATCCGCCGTCTTCGTCACCATCCCAGCATCGTGCTGTGGTGTGGCAACAACGAGGAAGAAACCGCGTGGAAGGATTGGGGCCACGGCAAGACGCTGAAGGAAGCCGATCCGGTGTTCGCGCAGAAGGTGTGGCAGGGCTATGTGGACCTGTTCGGCAAGGACCTGCGCAGCGTGGTTGCCGAGGAAGGCCTGGGCGTGCCGTATTGGTCCAGCTCGCCCAGCAATGATCTCGATGCCAAGGCCAACGACTCGCGCCGTGGTGACAAGCACTACTGGGAAGTCTGGGGTAACCCCGCCTTGCCGCCGACCGCCTACCTGAAGGAAACCCCGCGTTTCATGTCCGAGTACGGACTGCAGGCCTGGCCGCAGCTGTCGACGGTCAATGCGTTCGCCACGGCCGAAGATCAGCAGATTGATGGCCCGGTGATCCAGGCGCATCAGAAGTTCCTGGCTGGCAAGGGCAACGAACGACTGCTGCACTACATCGAAATGGAGTTCGGCACGCCGCGTAACTTTGCCGACTTCGTCTACCTGAGCCAGATGATGCAGGCCGAAGGCATTGAGCTTGCAGCACTGCATCACCGCGCGTCGCGTCCGTACACGATGGGCTCGCTGTATTGGCAGCTCAACGATGTGTGGCCGGGTGCTTCATGGTCCAGCGTGGATTACTACGGCAACTGGAAGGCGCTGAACTTCCATGCCAAACGCTTCTTCGCCGATGTCGCGGTGGCGGCGCTGCGCGATGAAGGCACGACGCGCTTGAGCCTGCTCAACGATGGCCGCGATCCGCTGGATGCACAGTGGCAGCTGCGTGTGCTGGATTTTGATGGCCGTGTGCTGCGGCAAGAGCACAAGGCAATCCGTTTGGCGGGGCTATCGGCGACCGAAGCGGCGCGCTTCGGTGATGCCGAACTGCTGCAGGGCGCAGATCCGCACCGCAGCGTGGCGATCTTCGAATTGACCCGCGGCGATGAAGTATTGGCGCAGCGTCTGGTCTATTTCGTCGCCGCCAAGCAGCAGGCCTTGCAGGCCGGGCAGCTACACACCGCCTTGCGTGCCGAAGGTGATCACTACGTCTTGCAGCTGCGCGCCGATGCGTTGGTGCGCGGCATCTGGATCGGCTTCGATGGCGTGAGCGCGACCCTTGAAGACAACGCCTTTGACCTGCTGCCCGGTAAGACCCGCGAGCTGATCGTCCGCAGCACCGCCCCGCTTTCCACCCTGCGCACAGCACTGCAATTGCAGACGCTGGGCGACACCCTGCAGTCCCGTCCCGTTGCATCGCAAGACAACGCTTCCGTCGAGAGGATTCACTGATGACCCGTTCCCTGCGTACCGCCCCCCTGGTCGCCGCGCTGATGCTGGCGCTTTCCGCTTGCAGCCAGCAGGCCGCCGCTCCCGCCACCACCCCGGCTGCCCCAGCCACTGCCGCCGCGCCGGCAGCAGATGCTGCCTTGCCCAACGTGGATGAGGCCGAGGCCGCGCGCATGGCCGAACAGGTCCGCGAGGCCACCCGCCACGCTTGGCAGGGCTATATGCAGTACGCGAAGGGCCACGACGACCTGAAGCCGATCAGCGCACAGCCACGCGACTGGTACCCGAAGCCGCTGCTGATGTCGCCGGTGGACGCGCTGGATACCTTGCTGCTGCTCGGCCTGGACAAGGAGGCCAATGAAGCCCGCGAGCTGATCGTCACCCAGCTGTCCTTCGACCAGGACATCGACGTACAGAACTTCGAAGTCACCATCCGTCTGCTCGGTGGCCTGCTGTCGGCCTACCAGATGACCAACGACGAGCGTCTGCTCAAGCTTGCCGATGATCTGGGCACGCGCCTGTCGCCGGTGTTCGACAGCCCCACCGGCCTGCCGTACACCCACGTCAACCTGCATACCGGCAAGACCAGCGGCAAGATCAGCAACCCGGCCGAGACCGGCACCCTGCTGCTCGAGTTCGGTACCCTGGCCAAGCTCACCGGCAAGCAGGCGTACTACGACAAGGCCAAGCGTGCGTTGGTGGAAACCCATAAGCGTCGCTCCAAGATCGGCCTGGTCGGTTTGAACATCAATGTCGAGACCGGTGAGTGGACCAACAAGGACGCCTCGATAGCCGGTGGCATCGACTCGTACTACGAGTACCTGCTCAAGTGCTGGAAGCTGTTCGGCGACGAAGACTGCAAGAAGATGTGGGACGAGAGCATCGGCCCGATCAACCAGTACCTGGCCGACGAAGTGCGCGAAGGTGAGCTGTGGTACGGCCATGCCGACATGGATACCGGTACCCGCACCTCCACCACCTACGGCGCACTGGATGCCTTCATGCCGGGCCTGCTGGCACTGGGCGGTGACCTTGACCGCGCCAAGCGCCTGCAGGAATCCAACCTGAAGATGTGGCGCCTGCACGACATCGAACCGGAGTCTCTGGACTACGCCAAGATGGAAGTGCGCTCGCCCAGTTATGCACTGCGCCCGGAGATCGTGGAGTCGGCGTACTACCTGCACCATTACACCGGCGATGCGCGCTACCGCGGCATGGGCAAGGAGTTCTTCGATGACTTCGTGCGTTACACCCGCACCGAGCATGGCTTCTCGGCGCTGAAGGACGTCCGCAGCAAGGAGAAGGACGACTCGATGGAGAGCTTCCTGTTCGCCGAAACCTTCAAGTACTACTACCTGCTGTTCGCCCCGGCCCAGACCCTGGACTTCAACGGCGTGGTCTTCAACACCGAAGCCCACCCGCTGCGTCGTACCTGGTAAGAACGAGCGAGAGCAAAGGCTCCTCCAGATCCATCCGGAGCCAGGCTTCCTAGTAAACCGGCCGGAGCTGGGCTTCCTAGCGAACCAACCGAAGCTGGGCTTCCTCCCCTCTCCCGCCTGCGGGGTGAGGGGGGTAGTTCGCGAACCAAAGGTTCGCTACCCCACGAACGCCCTTGCGCCAGCGCAAGGGCCGGGGCGCGGAGCGGGGGCAGGGGGTGAGGGCCGCCTCGCTTAATCCCCCCCGACGAAGGCAGCTTTCCGCCACCAATACCACCCCCCTCACAAGCCCGCCGTAAGAGCGCGCTAAACTCGGCCACAACGGGGACCAAGGCGGGGGCCGATGGAGCTGTCTTCCATCCTGATCATCGACGACGACGCAGCTTCGCTGGCGAGGCTGGCACGGCTCGTGGCAGAACTGCCGGCAAATCGCGCACCGCAGATCAACACCGCCGCAGATCTCGTCGAAGCCCGCACCTTGCTGCAAGCCCATCATTTCGATCTCGCCCTGGTCGACATGCAATTGCCCGATGGCACCGGCATCGATCTGATCGGCTGGATGCAGCAGCACATGCCGCAGTTGCAGGCGGTGATCGTGTCGGCATTCGCCGAGGAAGAAGCCATTTTCGCCGCACTGCGTGCCGGCGCCGTGGGCTACCTGCTCAAGGACCGCGACGATATCGAGCTGACTGTCGCCCTGCGTAGCCTGCAACGCGGCGGCGCACCAATTGATCCGATGATCGCACGGCGCATTCTTGCGCTGCTGCCCGCTACGCAGTTGCCAGTTGCCGTGCCACCAGCGGCCAATGTGCATCTGTCAGAGCGTGAGCTCGGCATTCTTGCGCATGTCGCGCAGGGCTATGGAAACCGCGAGATAGCCGAATTGCTCGGACTGTCACGGCTCACCATCGAAGCGCATACCCGCAACATCTACCGCAAGCTGGCGGTGGGTTCGCGGACCGCGGCGGTATACGAAGCACGGGCGATGGGATTGCTGCCTTGATCCGCTGGCTGCTGCTGTTGCTTGTGTGGGCGTGCATGGTGCCGGCCCAGGCGCAGACGCCGGATGTGCTGCGAATCAGCCAGGCAGAGGCGGTGCGCGCGGACTGGCACTCCTCAGCGGCACCGTCGCAGGGCTGGGTGCAGGTGCCACTGGCCGACCAATGGCAGACCCGCTGGCCGGACCACGATGGCGTGGTCTGGTACCGGCTGCGCTGGCAGCAAGGCGATGCCAATCAACCGACCGGCCTGCTGCTGGACTACACCTGCATGGCAGCCGCGGTTTACCTCAATGGCAGCTTGATCGATCGCGATGCATCGCTGGTCGAACCGCTGTCACGCAGCTGGCATGTGCCGCGCTACTACCTGCTGCAGTCCCCGCTGCTCCGGCAGGGGGACAATGAATTGCTGGTTCGGGTGTCGGGGCTGGCGGCGTACCAGCCTTCGCTCGGCGTGGTGGACGTAGGCGATCCGCAGACGCTGCAGGCGCGCTATCGCCAGGAAGTGTTCGTCCGCCATGACCTGCAGGTTCTGGACAGCGCGATTGGCTTGGTACTGGCGGCCGTTATCGGCATGTTCTGGCTGCTGCGGCGCAAGGAATCGATGTATGGGTGGTATGCGCTGAGCGCGGTATTCGGGCGGCTGTATGACAGCAATTTCTTCGCCAGCAGTCCGTGGCCGTTCTCCACCACCGATGGCTGGCAGGCCTTTATCGGCGCGTGCTATGTGGCAGGCGCTGTTGCGCATACGGTGTTTCTTCTGCGTTTCTGCGAGCGGCGATGGCCGCGTATGGAACTGATACTGCTGGGCATCGCCATGCTGGTGATGGCAGGCGCGTTGCTGTGGCCGCAGTGGATGGGGCCGAACCGCAACATCTATCTGGTGCCGACCATTGCCTTCCTTTACGTGGTGTCATTCACCTTCATGGCCTATGCGCTGCGCAGTGGCCGGCGCGACTACCAGGTGCTGGCGCTGTGCATCATCCTGCCGATCGCGGTGTCGTTGCACGATCTCGGCGTCTATATGGGCTGGTACGGCGGTGTCAGCTACCTGGGTTCGTTCACCTCGCCGCTGATGCTGCTGGGCATGGGCTTCGTGCTTGCCTATCGCTTTGCCAATACCATGCAGCGGGTGGAGGGTTTCAACGCCGAGCTGCGGCATGAAGTGCAGCAGGCCACGACCCAGCTGGCAGACACCTTGCAGCAGCAACATGCGTTGGCCTTGTCGCACAGCCGCGCCGGTGAACGCCTGCAGCTGGTGCGCGACCTGCACGACGGGTTTGGCGGCACGCTGGTGGGCGCCATCGCACGGCTGGAGCAGGCACCGGAGGACATGCCGCGACAACAGGTGATCGGGGTGCTGCGCGAGATGCGCGACGACCTGCGGCTGGTGATCGACAGTACCGCGCGCGAACAGGCCGATCTGGCCGAGCTGCTGATACCGCTGCGGCATCGCGCCAGCAGCTTGCTGGAGGCGGCCGACATTCAGGCGCATTGGCATCTGCATGATATTCACGGCGTGGAGCTCGGCGCGACGCGCAGCCTGGACCTGCTGCGGCTGTTGCAGGAAGGCCTGACCAATGTGTTCAAGCACAGCCGCGCAAAGCGCGTGGATGTCTACCTGCGCCGGCAGGGCGATCAGCTGCAAGTGCATATCGACGACGATGGCGTCGGCCTGATGCAAAGCACGGACGAGCAAACCGCCGCACGTGCGGGGGCGGGGCTGGCCAGCATGCGCCTGCGCGCGCGCAGACTTGGCGGCGAGCTGCAGGTGTCGCCCGCAACCAATGGCGCCGGCACCCGCCTGGCCTTGGTGTTGTCCGTGCCGTGATCAACCCGACCGAGGTCGGGGAACGCCGGCATTACCTGATTTCGTGGATGCGGGACAGCAAGCTCTGGCGTTAGCTTTCCTCCTTGTTGATTCGGGGGATCCGTTCATGAGCCGTCACCTTGTAACCACCGCCATGCCGTTGGCGGCCACCCTGCTTGCCTTGCTGCCATGGTTGCCGGTGCATGCCGCTGAAGTGGTTGGCGGGACCTCCCCCACAGCCCCGTGCACACAGGACACGAGCACCGGCGCCATCGCCTGTCAGGATGGCAGCCGGGTGGGGAGCGACGGTGCCCCGGGTGCGACGCAGCTGGGTTTGAGCAGTTCCGCGGGCGGGCTGGGCAATGCCACGGGCAACACCGCCTTCGGGCAGGGTAGCTCAGCCGGCATGGGCGGGCAGGGGGCCAACGGTGATTCTGGCGGAACCGGTGGCATCGGCGGCAATGGTGGCACCTACAACCTGGCCTTCGGCAGGGGCAGCAGCGCCGGCAACGGTGGCAATGCGGGTGATGGCAGCGCGGGCGGGACAGGTGGGAATGGTGCTGCCGGTGGCAACTACAACATTGCCCTTGGCGATGGCAGCCAGGCCGGAAACGGCGGTGACGGCAGAGACATGTGCTGTGGTTTCGGAGCCCCCGCGGGCGCCGCGGGTACGGACAACAATGTCGCCATCGGCAGGAATGCGATCGCTGCCGGCGGTGGCTCGGTAGCCTTGGGCTTTGGCAGCACTGACGGTGGCCTTGCCAACGTGGTGTCGGTGGGTTCGGCTACATTGAAACGACGCATCACCAATGTCGCCGCCGGCATCGCTGGCGACGATGCGGTGAATGTCACCCAGTTGAACGCGGTGTCAGCATCCACTAGCAGCGGCTTGTCGGGTGTCGCAGCCTGGTTGGGCGGCGGTGCTGCGTACAGCGGGGGCGTGTTCACCGCGCCCAACTATGCGATCCAGGGAGGGGTGCAGCATAGCGTGGGCTCTGCGCTTGGTGCGCTGGATACTGCGTTGACCAATCAAGGCACGAACCTGCAGAACTACGTCGACACCGAGGCCGGTGCTGCGTTGGCGACGGCCAACCAATACACCGATACGCGAGAAGCAGCCCTCCGCAATGACATCGCCGCCGGCGCAGATGCAACCCTGGATGCGGCCAATGCGCATACCGATGCGCGTGAAACCGCAATCCGTACCGATATGGCGGATGCGGACGCCTCTACCCTGGCCAGCGCCAACAGCTATACCGATGCGCGCGAAGCGGCGATCCGCGACGACATCGCCGCCGGCGGCGCCGCAACCCTGGATTCGGCCAATGCGCATACCGATGCACGTGAGGCGGTGATCCGTACGGACATGGCGGCGGGGGACGCAGCCACCCTGGCTTCGGCGAACGCATACACCGACACGCGTGAGACTTCATTGCGTGGTGATCTTGCCGCTGGCGACGCCGCAACGCTTGGTTCGGCCAACCAGTACACCGACCAGCAGGTCGCCAACAGCCAGGCGATGGGATTGCAGGCGGCGCGCGCGCATGCAGATGCCGGCGACGCCGCGACCCTGGCCGCTTCCAACGGTTACACCGATACGCAGGTGGCGACAGTGCGCACTGAGGTCAGTGCGGGGGATGCGGCCACGTTGGCTTCTGCAAACCAGTACACCGACACAACCGCAACACAGACGCTGAGCAGTGCCAATGCCTATACCGACAGCGCACTGGCGGCGTTCAGCGACGACTTCAGCCGCTTCCATCAAGGCGTGGAGCAGCGCCTGCGCAACCAGGACCGACGTATCGACCGGATGGGCGCGATGACGTCGGCGATGACCAACATGGCGATGAATGCCGGTGGCGGGCAAAGCGCACGCGGCCGTATCGCGGTGGGCGCTGGTTTCCAGGGCGGTGAGCAGGCGCTGTCGGTCGGCTACGGCCGCAAGATCGGTACGCGTGCTTCGTTCTCCCTGGGCGGTGCCTTCGGTGGCGGGGAAAAGTCCGCTGGCGTGGGCTTTGGCATGGATCTGTAACACCCGGGCCGCAAGCTCGGCTCAAGGGCACCACACAGGCAACGGGGGGCGTGATGGCAAGCGCGACGGACGGGGCAAGGTCATGGTGTGACGACAGCCAGGGTAGCGGATCATGCACGCCGTTCGCCTCGTCGGTGCCCGCGCAACCGGTAGCCGTTGCAGGCGCCTTGCAGGCGGCTTGGATCGTGCATGACGCCGTTGCCCATCGCCGCATCCAAAACAGCGTCCGCGCCTGTGCGCGAAGCGTAGCGGTCAACAGCCAGCAGCTACATGCAAGCCTGGTGAGCGCACTCCGCGAGCAGCGTTGAGCGCGACCATTCGCGCCGCATGTCCGGACGTGGTTTAAACCTTTCCGCGGGCAGTTGCATCCAAGGGAGTACACGCTGGATCATCGGCGACCGATTCCCCTTGGCCAGACTGGAATGCACTGATGCCCGCCCGCACTCTTCGATGCCTGCTGTTGCCCGTGGTTGCACTGCTGGGCCTCGTGGTCATGCCAGTCTCGTCGGACAGCCTTGAAGAGGCCAACCAGAAGACCCGCGTGCTGCTCCAGAACACCATGCAGCAGCGGGGCATCCCCGGCCTGCAGGTGGCGGTGATCAAGCACGGCAGCATCGTGTTTTCCGAAAGCCTCGGGTTGGCCAACGTGGAAAACCACGTGCCCGCCAGCAGAACGACCCTGTTTCCGCTGAACTCGGCGACCAAGGCTTTCACCGGCGTGGCAGTGATGCAGCTGGTCGAAGCGGGGCAGCTTGACCTTGATGCGCCGGTTTCCCGCTACCTGCAGGCCTTGCCGCCAGCGTGGCATGGCATCCGTGTGCGCCAGCTGCTTGCGCATACCTCCGGTCTGCCGGACATCGTCGGTGAGCAGGGTCTGGCGGGCGGTGGATCCGAAGCCGATGCCTGGCGCACGATCGAGCAATTGCCGGTCGAGGCCGCCGCGGGCGAACGTTTTGCCTACAACCAGACCAACTATGGCCTGCTGGCCAGGATCATCGCGCAGCAGGGCGGCGTGCCTTACGAAGACTTCCTGGCAGCACGTCAGCTTGGAGTGTTGGGCATGTCGCGCACGCGCTTCGGCGACAGCTATGACCTGGTTCCCGGCGCGGCAACCATCTACAGCCTGTTTCCACGCAGCACGGATGCGGAAGGTGCGCCGGTGCGCCTGTCGCATTGGTTCTATGACATGCCGCAGGGACTGTGGGCCGGCGGCGGGCTGCAGACAACGGGCGATGAGTTGGCCGCATGGCTGTTGGCCTTGATGCAGCAGCGCTTGATCAGCGCGAAAAGCCTGGTCCGCATGTGGGCGCCGGAACAATTGAACGATGGCAGCGCAGGTCCATGGGCAGCGGGCTGGCCCGTGGCCACCGTAGACGGACGGCGACAGGTCAGCAGCATGGGCGGTGCGCGTGCGGCCTTCGTCGTCTATCCGGACGAAGGTCTGGCCGTCATCGTGCTGACCAACCTGGTTGGCGCCAATCCACAGCAGTTCATCGCGCAGATCGCCGCTATCTATCGTTGAGTGGCGCAAACGCTGCAGCGGGTGGTTGTCCGGCAACTGCAGCGATGCGCTGCCCATGTTGCCTGGCTCAGTACAGATCCATCGGGTCCACATCAAGCGACCAGCGCACCCGGCGCGCCTGCGGCAGGCCGTAGGCCTGCGCCATCACGCTGTCCAATACCGTATGCAGCGGCCGCCGCTGTCCGGCCGACAACAACAACTGGGTGCGTTGGAAGCCCGCGCGGCGCGGCATTGGCGCCGGCATCGGGCCAAAGCGTTCAACATCGCTTTGCGTCGGAATCAGTTGTTTGAGTGCGCCCAGGAATTCATTGGCCTGTTCCACCTGTTTGGCCTCGGCACGCAACAAGGCCATATGCGCGAAGGGTGGAAATCCGGCCGCCTCACGCTGCAGCAGTTCGGCATCGGCAAAGGCGTGGTAGCCGCCGTTGACCAAGGTGTGCAGCAGCGCGTTGTCCGGGTGATGGGTCTGCAGCCAGACCTCGCCGGGGCGTTCGGCGCGACCGGCGCGGCCGGCGACCTGGATCAACTGCTGAGCCAGTTTTTCACTGGCCCGGAAGTCGGCCGAGAACAGGCCTTCATCAATCCCAACCACTACCACCAGGGTCAGCTTCGGCAGGTCGTGGCCCTTGGCCAGGATCTGCGTGCCGACCAGGATGCCCGGTTGCTCGCCCAGCGTTGCCAGGGTCTGTTCCAGCGCATCGCGGCGGCTGGTGGTGCTGCGGTCGATCCGCAGCACCGGGTAATCGGGGAACAACTGCAGCAAGCGCTCTTCCAGCCGCTCGGTGCCGATGCCCTGCGGTTGCAGCGCCAGGCTGGCGCAATCGGGGCATGCCAGCGGCACAGGCTGGCGCGCGCCGCAGTGATGGCACTGCAGGCGGCGACCACCACCATGCACGGTCATCGGGGTTTTATGCAGGGGCGTGCTGCAGCGTTTGCAGGGCGCGGTCCAACCGCAGTCATGGCACAACAGTACCGGTGCATAACCGCGGCGGTTCTTGAACACCAATACCTGGCTGCCGGCCTTCAGGTGCTGCTCGATGCCGGCCAGCACTTCCGGCGACAAGCCGTCCTGCAAAGGGCGTTTGCGCACATCGAACACCCGCACCCCTGGCGGCTTGGCATCGCCTGCGCGCTGCTGCAGGCGCAGGTGTGTGTAGCGACCGCTGCGCGCATTGTGCAGCGACTCCAACGATGGGGTGGCGCTGCCCAGCACTACCGGCACGTTCAGCGCCTTGCCGCGCACCAATGCGAAATCACGCGCGTGGTAGCGGATGCCGTCCTGCTGCTTGTAGCTGCCATCGTGTTCTTCATCGATCACGATCAAGCCGGCCTGCGGTAGCGGTGTGAAAATCGCCGAGCGGGTACCGACGATCACTCGCGCCTCGCCACGCGATGCCGCTGCCCAGACGCGGGCGCGCTCGTTGTCGTTCAAGCCCGAATGCAGCGCGTGCACCGGAATGCCCAGGCGGCTGCGGAAACGATGCAGGGTCTGCGGGGTCAGGCCGATTTCCGGCACCAGCACCAGCGCCTGCTTGCCCTGTTGCAGGCAATGGCAGATCGCCTGCAGGTAGACCTCGGTCTTGCCGCTGCCGGTGACGCCATCGAGCAGGAACGGCTGGAAGCCATCGGCGGCCTGCAACGCATCGATGGCCTGTTGCTGCTGCGGGTTGGGCTGGGGACCGGGCCGGGGCTGCGCCTGCGGGATGAGGGCAGGCACCTCGATGCGATGCACGAACTCTCGCTTGGCCAGGGCCCGGGCGGCGCTTCGCCAGTCTTCCAACTGCTCGTCCAGCAGATCCTCGTTGACCGCACCTTCCTGCAACAGGCTGGCCAAGCGTTGTGGGCGGGTGTTGGCGCGCAGGCGGGCAAGACCGGCGCTGCCTGCTTCGGTCAGCTCCCATGCCCAGCCGTGGGTATCCGGTAGCGCCTCTCCGCGCCTTAATAGGGCAGGCAAGGCGGTAGACAGGACTTCACCCAAAGGGGCGTGGGTGTACCGACTGAGCCAGCGTAAAGAGGCCAGCAGTTCCCCGCCCAGCAATGGACCTTCGTCCAGCCAGGCCAGAGCCGGTCGCAGGCTGTCGGTGTCATCGGCCTGGCCCAGGCTTTCGACCACGCCCACCAGTTCGCGGTTGCCGAAGGGAATCCGCAGGCGCCGGCCGATGTCGGCCTCTGACGGGGCAACCTCGCTCGGGGGCAGGTAATCAAAGCTTTGCGGGAGCGGCACCGGCAAGGCGACGCGCAGGGTGGGGCAGGCGGGCATGCTGTCAGTTTAGCTGCCTCGGCAAGTGGACCGGGCGGTATTCACTTGCGTGCGCAAGCTGTGAGCGGATCCATAAATGCCATGTAAACGCCGGCCCTGCTTAGGGATTTGGGCTTATCCACATTTCCTGTGGATAACTCTGTGGGTGAGCGCGGTGCTCCACGCGCCTTGGGCGATGGTTCAAGCCTTTGGGTCAACTTGGACAAAAAATAGCCACATGAATTTGTCTTTTAAAAACAAACACTTATCCGTGAAACAAAAACGAAATGCAGTCTGCGCATGACGTTCGCAGGGAATTTGTTACGGCGTATTGACGCTGTGCACAAGTTCCGGCAGGGGCGCTGCCGACACTGTTAAGAGCGCGTGCAGGCCGTCGGCAGGCGGGGACGTGCTGGGTATGATTTGTCCCATGACGGAGTTCACATGATGGCTGCACCAGCCCCTCTTTCCCCGGCCGCAGCCAATGCCCTGACCGCCTTCCTGCGCGGGGCCGAGCGCCGTGCGCTGGTCGTGGCCGAGCTGCAGACCGGCGATGCCGCGGTTGCCGAGCGCGCGGTGGCCGTGGCCATGCGCGCCTTTGCCGGGCATGCCACGCAGCTTCCCATGGCTGAATGGCCGGCACGCTTCTGGGGGCTGCTGTGCAGCACCCCGCAATTGCTCAAACCCACCGGCGTGGGTCAGTGGGACCCCGCGTTGGCCCATCTGGGGCAGTTGGCCGCGGCCGAGCGCCTGGCCTTGCTGCTGCGTATCGGTGCCGGTCTGGACGAAGACGCTGCCGCCTCGGTGCTGGGCGTGGCGCCGGCTGCATACCGGCAGGCCTTGGCTGGCGCGTGCCCGGTGGATGCGCAAGGGCAGCCGGATGCGGCAGGCTGGCGGGCGCTGGCCGAACAGGTGCAGGCGCAGGTACGGGATCTGTCGAGCGCACGGCTGCAACAATTGGAGCAGTTGCGTGACGCAGTGGTGACCGGTGCGTTGCCGGCCAAACCGACGCCGGCAGCGGTCAAGCCCGAGCCGGCACCGCAGCGCGCGACGCAGCCACGGCGCAAGCCGGGCAAGCGCTGGACGTTGCGGACCTGGTTGCTGCTGTGCCTGCCGCTGTTGCTGTTGGCACTGGTGGCCGGCTGGTGGTGGCGTTCGCATCACCCGGCCGGGACTGCCGATGGCGCAGGCCGCGGGCTGGCTGACGACAACCCGGTGCAGGTAGAGGAGCTTGCCGATGACGGCGAGGCGACTGCGCCGGGCCCCGATCCGCATGCAGGCAGCGACGCGGCGATGTTGTCCGATCCAGACCTGGGCTTGGCCCGCGATGTGGACTTCCTGGCGTGGTACGCCGCTGGCGGTCCCTTGCCGGTGGACGAATCCGAACCACAACCCAGCCGGCCTGAACCTGCCGCCGCAGCCTTGGAGACGGTCGATGCTGAAAACTGAGCACCTGCTGTCGGCGCTGTTGCTGCTGGCCTCGGCCGGTCCGCTGCATGCGGCCACGCCTACCGCCTTGCCAGGCATCCCGTCGCCGCCCGCTGCCAGCGCCCCGGCCTCGGCTTCGGTCAGTTGGCCCAGCCTGGCCGCCGCGCAGAAGCGCGACCTGCGCAGCCGTTACGCTGCCTGGCAGGCGTTGCCCGACAGCGAAAAACAGCGCCTGCGGCAGGCCGCCAGCGCACTGGCTGCAATGCCGCCGGCGCAACGTGATGCCCTGCAGGCGCGCTTTGCCGGCATGGACAAGCTGCATCGCGACGGCTGGCTGCTGGGCGCGCAGCTGGGTACTTTCTATCCGCGGTTGCAGCCCTTGTTCGGTTTCGTACCAGATGCCGAACGCGTTGCAGTCATTGCCCTGCTGCGCGGGCTGGACGCCACCCAGCTGGAGCAGCTGAGCCTTGTTTCGATGCGCACGCCGCCGCAGGAGCGCGACGCATTGCGCGCGCAGCTGCTGGGTCTGGCGCCGGCCCAGCGCGATGCCTGGTTGCGTGAAAAGGTCGGCCATTGACCGCGCGCTGGCGCGCCAGGATCAAACCCAGCGTTCACCACATGGCAGGGCGGTAACCGCCCGGCCACGGTAGAATGGGCACACTCCGCGACCCGGCAACCGCGCACTTCCTGCGCCGGCCGCAGTCCGCGTCCTCTGCGTTATGTCCACTGCTCCCGCTACGCCGCGCTTCCTGCAGGAAGTGCGGACGACTGGTCTTCTCGCCCTGCCGCTTGTGCTGGGCCATGTTTCCACCGGTCTGATCGCTTTCGTCGACAACACCATCGCCGGCCACCACGGTACCGACACCTTTGCTGCGGTCAGCATTGGTACGGCGCTGCTATGGCTGCCGATGCTGGTACCCATCGGTACGCTGATCTCGCTCACCGCATCGGTGTCGCAGCTCAATGGCGCAGGCCGCCAGCACGATATCGGTCCCTTGTTCCGCCAGGCACTGTGGCTGGGGATCGGGCTGAGCGCGCTGATGTTCCTGTTCCTGAGCGTGGTACCGGCCTTCCTGCCCGCCTTCGGCATCGCTGCGGACATCGTGCCCGGCGCCACCGACTTCCTGCATGCCATCCGCTGGGGTGTGCCGGCGCTGACCCTGTACTTCTGCATGCGCTATCTCAGTGAAGGCATGCATTGGACGTTGCCGACCATGTTGATCGGCTTTGGTGGCCTGTTGGTGCTGGCGCCGCTGGGCTACGTGTTGTGCAACGGCAAGCTTGGTTTCCCCGAGCTGGGGGCCGAGGGCCTGGGCATCGCGTCATCGGTCACCATGTGGGTGCAGGCGCTGGCCTTCGCCACCTACCTGTGGACCACCAAGCGCTTTGCCCACCTGCAGTTGTTCAGTCATTTCGAGCTGCCGCGCTGGCGCGCGATCTGGGACCTGCTGCGCACCGGCCTGCCGATCGGCATCACCGTGTTGATGGAAGGTGGTTTGTTCATCATCACCGCGCTGCTGATCGGGCGCATTGGTGCCACCGAAGCCAGTGCCCACCAGATCGCCATCAACGTTGCCCAGCTGTGTTTCATGATCCCGATGGGCGTTGCCGAGGCCACCACCGTGCGGGTCGGCCATGCCGTGGGCAGCAATGACCCGCTGGGCGTGCGCCGTGCCACCTGGGCCGGCTATGCGATCGTGATGGTGACCCAACTGCTGTCCATCACCGGCCTGCTGTTGGGCCACGATGCCGTGGTGCGCCTGTATACCGACGACCTGGCGGTTGCCGCGCTGGCGTCGACCCTGCTGCTGTACGCGGCCACCTTCCAGATCCCCGACGGCATCCAGGTGCTGTCGGCCGGCGCGCTGCGTGGGCTCAAGGACACCCGGGTGCCGATGTTCATCGCCATGTTCGCCTACTGGGGCGTGGGCATGCCGCTGGGCGCTGGCCTGGGGCTGGGCATGGGCTGGGGCCCGCAGGGCATGTGGGTCGGTCTGATCATGGGCTTGACGGTGGCTGCGGTACTGTTGGGCTGGCGGTTGCGGGTGAGCAGCCGGCGGCTTCTGTACCCGGCGTCACCCTGACTTAAAGGCCATGCCGCGCATCGTGCTTATGCGTATCCTCAGCTGTAACAAGCCCCAACCGGAGCGTTCATGAATCCCCCCCCCGTACCACGTCGCAATCCCGTTGCCACCTTTTTCGTGGGCCTGTGGGATGTAATGAACTTCACCCGCCGGTTGATCCTCAACCTGGTGTTCTTCGGCCTGTTGCTGTTGATGCTGATTGTCTTCCTGGTAGTACTGGGCAAAGGCGCATCCTCGGCCAAGGTCATGCAGGACCGCACCACGTTGGTGATCGCACCGGAAGGCCGTCTGGTCGAGCAGTTCAGCAGCGACCCGGTCAGCCGCGCGCTGGCCAAGGCGCTGGGTGAAACCAACGCCGAGGAAATCCAGCTGCGCGACCTGGTGCGTGCCATCGAAGCGGCCAAGGACGACAAGAAGATCGAACGCGTGGTGCTGCAGCTGGACAAGCTGCAACCCAGTGGTTTCGCTTCCATGCGCGAAGTGACCGTGGCCTTGCAGGAACTGCGTGCAGCCAAGAAGCAGGTCGTGGCGTTCAGCGAGAACATGGGCCAGTCGCAGTACCTGCTGGCCGCACAGGCCGACGAGGTCTATCTGGATCCGATGGGCGGGCTGTTGCTGGAAGGCCTTGGCCGTTACCGCCAGTACTTCCGCAGTGGCCTGCAGGACAAGCTGGGCGTGGACGTGCACCTGTTCAAGGTGGGCGAGTACAAGTCCGCCGCCGAGCCCTACGTGCTCGACGCCGCCTCGCCGCAGGCCAAGGAAGCGGACCTGTTCTGGATGAACGATGTGTGGCAGCGCTATCTGGGCGATATCGCCAAGGCCCGCAAGCTGGATGCCGCGCAGCTGGCGGCCGGCATCGACACCCTGCCTGAGGGCATCGCCGCCGCCGAAGGCGACCTGGCGCGTTTCGCCCTGCAGCAGAAGCTGGTGGATGGCCTGAAGACGCGCGAGGAAGTGGATGCCCTGCTCACCGAGCGCGGCGCTGCCGACAGCGATGCCGACGGCGGTTATCGCCAGATCGCCTTGAACGATTACCTCACCCAGATTGACGCGCGCCGTTCGCCGGTGGATTCGCGTCCGCAGGTGGCGGTGGTGGTGGCCGAGGGTGAAATCTCCGGCGGCGACCTGCCGGCTGGCCGCATCGGTGGCGTGTCGACCTCGGCGCTGCTGCGTGAGGCCCGCGACGACGATGACGTGAAGGCCGTGGTGCTGCGCGTGGATTCGCCGGGTGGCGAAGTCTTCGCTTCGGAGCAGATCCGACGGGAAGTGGAAGCGCTCAAGGCTGCCGGCAAGCCGGTGGTGGTGTCGATGGGTGATATGGCTGCATCCGGTGGGTACTGGATCAGCATGAATGCCGATCGCATCTATGCGGACGAATCGACCATCACCGGTTCGATCGGCATCTTCGGCATGATCCCCAACTTCGCCCGCAGCCTGGACAAGATTGGCGTGCACACCGATGGCGTGGGTACTACCCGTTTTGCCGGCGCTTTCGACGTGACCCGTCCGATGGACCCGGCCGTGGGCCAGGTGATCCAGTCGGTGATCAACAAGGGCTACGCCGATTTCACTGGCAAGGTAGCCGCTGCCCGCAACAAGCCGGTTGAAGCGGTGGATGCGGTTGCGCGTGGCCGTGTGTGGAGCGGGGCGCAGGCCAAGGAGCACGGCCTGGTGGACGCCTTCGGTGGCCTGAAGGCTGCTGTGGCCGATGCCGCCACCCGTGCCAAGTTGGGTGAGAGTGACAAGTACCGCGTGCGCTATGTGGAAAAGGCGGCGACGCCGTTCGCACAGTTCATGACCGGCTTTGCCGGCAGTCGCGCCGGTGCCTGGATGCTGGCCGATTCGGGCATTGCCCGCATGATGCTGGCCAAGCAGATGCCGGAGCTGGATACCCAGCTGCGCTTTGTTGAAGACGCCGTGAAAGATCGCAATGGCGCGCCGGTGAAGTCGCTGGCCTACTGCTTCTGCGGTTTGTAAGCCGGCTGCGCAGCGCCTACCGACAACGCCGCCTCCGGGCGGCGTTGTCGCATCCGCCTGCCCGGTAGTGCCGAGCCATGCTCGGCAGGGGCTTTCCCAGCAAACCCTCGGTAGTGCCGAGCCTTGCTCGGCAGGGGCTTTCCCAGCAAACCCTCGGTAGTGCCGAGCCTTGCTCGGCAGGGGCTTTCCCAGCAAACCCTCGGTAGTGCCGAGCCATGCTCGGCAGGGGCTTTCCCAGCAAACCCTCGGCAGTGCCGAGCCATGCTCGGCAGGGGCTTTCCCAGCAAACCCTCGGTAGTGCCGAGCCATGCTCGGGAGGGGCTTTCCCAGCAAGCCCGGTACTGCCGAGCCATGCTCGGCAAGGAGGCACTACCGGTGAAGCGGCTGCCGAGCATGGCTCGGCACTACAGGTATTGCGTGCTGCCGAGCATGGCTCGGCACTACAGGTGTTGCGTGCTGCCGAGCATGGCTCGGCACTACAGGTGTTGCGTGCTGCCGAGCGCGGCAGTCTCCGCTATTGCGGGGTATCGGTGGTCGCTCCGCCTGCAGCATCCATCGCGGCCTTTTGCGCCTTGGCCGCTTCCTCGGTCGTCGCGGCTGCGGCCTTGGCCTGCGCCAGGGGCTCTGCGATGGCCTCGCGCATGGCCGTTGCCTGCGGTTCCGGGCGCCGCTCGGTTTCCGGTGGCTGCGGCTTGCTGCATGCCGCCAACGCTGCCAGCAGCGGCAGGATCAACAGGGAATGAGGCTTCATCGGCATGCTCCGCTGGACTCAGGCGGCTATCCTAGCCCCATCCCCCGGCAGCGTCCTTCCGCGGCGCCGCACTTGAGCCTCGAAAAGGAAAATGCAATGAACCCGCAGCGCTGGCGATTGGATGGACAGACCGCACTGGTAACCGGCGCCACGGCCGGCATCGGCCTGGCGATCGCACGCGAGCTGATGGGATTCGGTGCTGATCTGCTGATCGTCGGTCGCGATGTCGATGCGCTGGAAACCGCCCGCGACGAACTGGCTGACACGTATCCCGATCGCAGCGTGCATGCGCTGTCAGCCGACGTCAGCGACGACCAGGACCGCCAGGAGATCCTCGACTGGGTGGAGGATCACAGCGATGGTTTGAATATCCTGGTCAACAACGCCGGCGGCAACATCACCAAGCCGGCCACCGAATATTCGGAAGACGAGTGGCGCGGGATCTTCGAAACCAACCTGTTCTCGGCGTTCGAGCTATGCCGCTACGCACACCCGTTGCTGACGAAGCATGCGTCCTCGGCCATCGTCAACGTCGGCAGCGTGTCCGGCATCACCCACGTGCGTAGCGGCGTGGTCTACGGCATGACCAAGGCGGCCATGCAGCAGATGACCCGCAACCTGGCCTGCGAATGGGCCGAGGACGGCATCCGGGTCAACTCGGTCGCGCCGTGGTACATCCGCACGCGACGTACGTCCGGTCCGCTGTCGGATCCGGACTACTACGACGAGGTGATCGCCCGCACGCCGATGGGGCGCATCGGTGAGCCGGAAGAAGTGGCCGCCGCGGTGGGCTTCCTGTGCCTGCCGGCATCCAGCTATGTCACCGGCGAGTGCATCGCGGTGGACGGCGGCTTCCTGCGTTACGGCTTCTGAGCGGCGCAGTCGCTGGCATCCAGCACTGCCTGCAGGCGCTGGTACTGCTGGCGTGCGTCCGGTTGTGCGAGCGAACTGAAGCGCGCCGCTGATTCGGCATCGCGCACCCGTTGTTGCCACGTGCTGCACAGCTGCGTCGGGTCGATGGCCGCGCAGGTGTCGCGCTGCACTTCGCAGGCTTCACCCGCGCCCTTGGCAGGGTTGCCGTCCAGGCCGACCACGCGCATGGGCACGCAGCGGCTTGGCGGTTCAGCGCTCTCGCTGAGGTAGTCGTCAACTCCACGACCTTTGCACAGGTAGAGCGCTGGCAGGGCAACAGGCGCGGGTTTCGTAACCGGTGCGGCAGGCGCTGCCGCTACCGGCTCCGGCGCGGGTGCTGCCTGCGGCACAAGTACGTCGGTCGCAAGGGGTGCCAGTACCGCTGCCGGTGGCGCAGGTGCAGCCACTGCCTGCATCACCTTGGTGGTCTGTTGCATGCCCTTGGGGCAGGGCATGTTCTGGATGGTGAGCGCGCCGCTGGCATCGGTACAGCGGTAGAACGTGATTTCACCGGCCTGGGCGGCGCTGGCGCAGAACAAGGTGAGCAGCAGCCAACGCATCAGTGGCCTCCACAATCCTGATCAAGTCGTGCTTCGATGCCACGTTGCTCGCGTACCAGGTCCTTGCGCTCGCTCTGCAGGGCGCTGTGGTAGCGACGGATAAGTTCCCAGCGGCGATCGCGCAGGCGTGCGCAGACTTCCTGCGGTGGCAATGCCTGGCAGCTGTCGCGTACCAGTACCGAACCCATTGGCACCGCCACCCCGGGTCGCCAGGGTGTGCCGCCCGCGCCGGGTGGGTGCGGCGGACGTGGGCCGTGACCGTTATGGCGGGGATAGGCGTAGGCCCAGGTGGGCACCCAGCGCGGATTGCCTTCGTTGTTGTCGCTGGTATAGCGCTCGCCCTCGCTGGTGACGCACTCATACATGGGCTGCGGCGGCTGTACCGTGACTATGCGCACCTCACGCTGCGGGACGGGTGTGGCGACGGCTGCCGGTGCCGTCGCTGCAGGGCGTGGTGGTGGATCCTTGGGGCGAGTCATGTCCAGCACCTGTTGCTGGTGGGCCTTGGTGCAGGGCGCATCCTGCAGCGACACCGCACCATTGCTGCCGACACAGCGGTAGATGCGCACATTGTCGGCAGAGGCGGCAGGCGGCGGATCCGCCGCCAGTTCCGCCACGGGCAAGCAGATCAGGCAACCGAGCAGGAGCAGGCGAGGGCGCATGGCGGCAGTGTGCCATGGGGGCTTTGTTGTTGTTCACGGCTGACGCCGGTCCCGCAAGCACCGCCGGCATCGCCCCTTGTAGAGCCGAGCCATGCTCGGCTGAAGCTTTACAGGTCGAGCATCAGCCATGGCTCGGCTCTACCGCCGAGCCTGTATGGATTTTAAGGAAAGCCCCTGCCGAGCATGGCTCGGCACTACCGGGTGCCGGGCAGGGGCTCTCAGTCGCGCAGGACTTCGCCGGTGGCAGCGACGCGGATGCGGGTGGGCTGGGCCAGGCCGCCGGTGGCGCCATCCAGTAGCCCGTCCAGCTGTAGCAGCAGGGTGGGGTCCAGCTGCGCACGGCTGCGTGCCGGTGGCTCACCGGCGAGGTTGGCACTGGTGGATACCAGCGGGCCGCCCCACGCCTCGCATAGCGCCCGTACCAGCGGGTGGGCACTGACCCGCACGGCGATGCCGGTGTGCTCGCCGGTGATCCAATGTGGCGCATGTGGACCGGCCGGGACGATCCAGGTGTTGGCGCCCGGCCAGCTGTCCAGCACCGCTTGGCGGCGTTCGTCGGCGAGCGCATCCAACCGCACCCAGCCGTCCAACTGCGCGGGATTGGCGGCAACCAGGATCATGCCTTTCGCGATGGGCCGCTGCTTGAGCGCGAGCAGCTTCATCACCGCCGCTTCGTTGGAGGGATCACAGCCCAGTCCCCAGACCGCTTCGGTCGGGTAGGCGATCACGCCGCCGGCCTTGAGGGCCGGGACGATGTTGTGCAGGTCGAATTCACGCATGGTCAGCACCGTTGGAGGGCCGGCACGCAGAAGGGGGCCAGCCCGCGAAAGGGACGCAAAGCAAAGGCCGCCCGGTGGGCGGCCTGCTGCGGGTGGTGCTGATTATCCGCTTGTTGGCGGGGGGAGGGGGATAGAGGGATCGGTTGGCTGCCTTGGAGCAAGACCTTTTGGCCTGTTCTCGGAGCAGAGCCAACCCTCTTCCGCCCCCCGCCTTCGCGGGGGCAGGCTCTTTGGCCACCGTCTCCCGGGGGAAGAAGGAAATGCAGGATCAGAACGGCGGTGCGTCGTCGGCTGCCGACTTCTTCACTGCCTTCTTGGCGACGGTCTTCTTGGTGGCCTTCTTCGCCGCGGTCTTCTTGGTTGCGGCTTTCTTGGTCGCCGCCTTCTTGGCCGGGGCCTTCTTTGCGGCGGCCTTCTTCGGTGCCGCTTCCTTCTTCACCGTGGTCTTCTTGGCGGCCTTCTTGCCAAAGCCCTTGCGCACCGGCTTGCCGGTCTCGGCCATCAGTTGCTCGACTTCAGCCAGGGTCAGCGAGGCGGGCTCGCGGTCCTTGGGGATCTTGCCGTTCATCTTGCCGTCGCTGATGTACGGGCCAAAGCGACCGTTCAACACCTGGATGTCCGAGCCTTCGAACTCCTTGATGATGCGGTTGCGCGCGATCTCTTCCTTCTCCTCGATCAGGAAGATGGCGCGGGCCAGGTCGATCTTGTACGGGTCGTCTTCCTTGGTCAGCGAGGCATAGGTGCTGCCACGCTTGGCGAACGGGCCAAAGCGGCCGATGCCGACGGTGACTTCCTCGCCATTGGCATCTGCGCCAAGCTTGCGCGGCATGTCGAACAGCTTCAGCGCCTCGTCCAGCGAGATCGAGTAGATGCTCTGGCCCGGCTGCAGCGAGGCGAACTTGGGCTTCTCTTCGTCATCGACGGTGCCGATCTGCACCATCGGGCCAAAGCGGCCGATACGTGCGGTGACGTCCTTGCCGCTGACCGGGTCCGGGCCCAGCACGCGCGCGCTGCCGGCATCGGTGCGGTCCAGCGACTCGCTCTTGTCGGTGACCAGTTCCTTGAACGGGCCCCAGAAGCGCGCCATCAATGGCACCCACTCCTCTTCGCCGCGCGACACCGCATCCAGCTCGTCCTCGAGCTTGGCGGTGAAGTCGTAATCGACGTAGCGGGTGAAGTGGCTGGACAGGAACTTGCTGACCGCGCGGCCGACGTCGGTCGGCTTGAAGCTGCGGCCTTCCATCTCGGTGTACTTGCGGAACAGCAGGGTCTGGATGATCGAGGCGTAGGTGGACGGACGGCCGATGCCGTATTCCTCAAGCGCCTTGACCAGCGCTGCTTCGGTATAGCGCGGCGGCG